>Ga0210401_10007831_pt1 | contig 10660 bp, 6 predicted proteins | sample IncBWH32MmetaG_FD_150866 | JGI IMG/M metagenome (GOLD analysis project Ga0210401, IMG submission 150866) | Forest soil microbial communities from Barre Woods Harvard Forest LTER site, Petersham, Massachusetts, United States - Inc-BW-H-32-M | ecosystem: Environmental > Terrestrial > Soil >... | reverse complement strand
TACCGACTGGACCTACGTGGGGGAACCGGTCGGGGAGCCGAAAGAAGGTGAGTTCCTGGTTCGAATGTTGTACATCTCCCTCGATCCTGCCATGCGCGGGTGGATCAACGATGTGCGGTCCTATATCCCGCCGGTTGGAATCGGAGAAGTGATGCGGGCGATCGGGGTTGGGATCGTGACCGCGTCGCGCAATCCCCGTTTCCCGGTGAATGACCACGTTTCCGGACCATTCGGAATGCAGGAGTACGCCATCAGCGATGGCCAGAGAGTCATGAGGGTCGATCCCAAGGCTGCTCCCTTGCCGAAGTATCTCGGCGTGCTCGGAATGCCGGGGATGACCGCCTACTTCGGACTTCTCGACACGGGACAGCCGAAGTCAGGCGAAACGGTAGTCGTCTCGGCGGCCGCAGGAGCCGTAGGTGCGGTGGTCGGGCAGATCGCCAAGATCCAGGGTTGTCGCGCGGTGGGCATCGCTGGGGGCGCGGATAAGTGCCGTTATATCGAGCACGACCTGGGCTTCGACGCGGCCATCGACTACAAATCCGAAGACGTACGCGCTTCTCTGCACAAGCATTGTCCGGATGGTATTCACGTCTATTTCGATAACGTCGGCGGCACGATTCTCGAAGCTGCCCTGGCCAACCTGGCGCGCGGTGCGCGAATCGTCATCTGCGGCGCAATCTCCCAATACAACAATACCGGTCCCATGACCGGACCACGGAATTACATGTCTCTGCTTGTCAATCGTGGCGCAATGAAGGGCATGCTGGTGTTCGACTATGCAGATCGTTTTGCGCAAGCCGGAGGGCAAATGGCAGCCTGGATAGCGGCGGGCAAGCTGAAATCGCGCGAGCACATCGTGGAAGGTCTCGCGACTTTTCCTGAAACCTTGCTCAAGCTCTTCACGGGCGAAAACCAAGGAAAGCTCATGCTGAAGGTCGGTTAGGCGGACTGCGGATCAAAGCAGCCTCGGACCCGGGGAACTCTGATGCCGTCCATTGAGAATCAAGGCGCGAAGATCTATTGGGACGAACAGGGGCAGGGACCACCTGTCCTATTGATCATGGGCCTCGGCTACACGTCTTGCATGTGGCATCGGGCCCGTCCGGCGCTGGCCCAACGATACCGAACTCTGGCCTTCGACAATCGTGGAGTTGGACTGAGCGACGTGCCTCCCGGACCTTATTCGATAGCGACCATGGCAGCGGACGCAGCTAGCGTTCTCGACGCTGCCAGTGTTGCCAGTGCCCACGTGTTCGGGGTCTCCATGGGGGGCATGATCGCGCAGGAGTTCGCTTTGCAATTTCCTGCACGGACGCGCTCGTTGATCCTGGGTTGCACCTCGCCCGGCGGCTCCTCCGCCGTGCCAGCGGACAGCAAAGTGATCGACATACTGCTTGTTCGCGGCATAACACCCGAACAGGCCCGGACTGCGATTCTTCCGTACATCTACGACAAATCAACCCCGCCGGCGGTGATCGACGAGGATGTAAACTTGCGCCGGAATTGGCTTCCATCGCCCCAGGGTTATGCGGCGCAGCTACAGGCCATTCGGGCATGGGAGGCCTACAGCCGGATCGACCAGATCGCGGCGCCTGCGCTGATAATCCACGGAAGGTCAGATGCCCTGATACCCGCTGGCAACGCAGAGTTGATCGCGCGCCGGATTCCCGGCGCCAAACTCGTCATGCTTGAGCACGCGAGCCACATGTTTCTGACCGATCAGACCGCTGCGGCCGAGAAGGAAATACTTGGTTTTTTGGCCTCGCAAGAGGATTCGCCGAGCGAAAAATCCGCTCCGCCGCACCGCCCCGCAACCCACAAGGACATTCCCGGCGAGCATATGTCATCATCAAAATAATTCATTTGATGAATTCAAAAAACGCGGATACGCTCGCGCCCAATGTGGGGACTAACCGCACTTTTGGGTGCGTAAGCGTGGGGAATATTTTGTCTGGACGGGGCGGATCCACAACCACGAAAAGTTAGCTCGGAGAGCAATTCCAGTAATCCTGGCTGGGGGGATTATGGCTTTCGATCAGAGCTTGGATGGGGCAGCTTCATCTTGGGACAGCCGGTTAGCGAAATGGGAGAATCGTCGAAAGGCCGTCGTGCCCCTTCTGGCGTGTTTCCTCTTCGCAACTGTTCTCGCTCACGCGCAGGGCGTGGGTTCGTCGGGAGAAATCACCGGCACGATCACCGACGTTTCCGGCGGAGCGTTGCCTAAGGCAACGATCGTTGTGGTGGACACACAAACCGGGCTGAAGCGTCAAGTTTCGACCAATGCTGTCGGCTACTTCCGGGTCACGGGACTCCCACCGGCGACCTATGAAGTCCGCACGCAGGTATCGGGTTTTGCAACTGGAGTTCGAAAGGGCGTCACCGTCGCCATCGGGCAGACAGTCACCTCCGATTTCATTTTGCGCCCGTCGCAAGTCGAGACCGTGATCGAGGTGAACGATCAACCGCCCGTAGTAGAAACGGAGCGCGGCAGCCAGGCGAACACAATTACCCAGGAGTACATCACCGACCTGCCCGTAGACCGCCGGGACTATCTAACGTTTACGTTGCTCGCTCCCGGCGTTTCCGATTCCTCGCGGCTGGCGGGCGACCAGGATTTTAGAGTCAAGCAGACTCCACAAAGCGGCTTGTCCTTCTACGGCAGCAATGGCAGAGGAAATAGCATCACCGTGGACGGTGGCGAGACTTCAGGCGACAGCGGTGGCGTGCGCCTTACCGTCAGCCAGGACGCGGTGCAGGAGTTCCAGATCAATCGCAGCAACTATGGGCCCGAGCTCGGGTCGGCCACCGGAGCCTCCATCAACATCGTCACCAAATCGGGTACGAACGATCTGCACGGTACGCTTTATGGCTTCTTCCGCAATGACGCAATGGATGCTCGTAATCCGTTTTCATTCGCTCAGTCATTGCGACCGGGCCAAACATTTGACCCTAGCGCGCTTGACTCGTTGGGTTCACCGGTGAAGGATTCCTTGTCTCGCCAGCAGTTCGGCGGGACCGTGGGGTTCCCGATCCGGAAAGACAAGACGTTTCTGTTTGCTGGTTTCGAAGGCCTGCGCCAGGATTCGCAAAACGCCGTTCCGCTCCTGACGAACACGAACATCCTGCGCCCGACCGCCGCTCAGAATGCACTCATCGGCACACTGGCCGCAGAAGGCCCGTCCGTGATTGTCCCCTGCCTAAACAATCCCGATGGCACAGTGTTCTCTCTTCCTGCCACCCTTTGCGCCGGTGCTCTTGCCAGCGGCTTGACGACCAGCCAACTCACTGGCCTCACCGCCGGTCAAACGGCGCTCAACAGCTTTCTGGTAAATCAGTTTGAAACCCAAGGCGGGCTGTTCAATTACAACTCCCGGGAATACTTGGCGTCTGGCCGTTTGGACCATCACTTCACTGTGAACGACACGCTTTCTGTGACCTACCGGTACGGTCATGATGTGGAGCAGTCGCCGGACGTGCAATCGCTCACCGCTTTCTCCGCGGGAAGCTCCACCCATACCTACGATTCCAATCTGCAGGCCGCGTGGTACCACCAATTCGGCCCAGCCGCTCAGAACGAGCTCCGCATCCAGTGGGATTACTACAGCTTCAAGGTGCTGCCGAACGAACCCGGACAAGTAGGACTACAAATACCAGGGTTCATCAACAATCTGGGTTCGAACATCTTCCTGCCCAACCTGACAATCTTGCGCCGCAACGAATTTGCCGATAATTTCAGCCTGATTCGCGGTCATCACACCTTCAAGTTCGGTGGCACATTCCTGCTCCGCGGCAATCACACCGAATCGCACACGTTTTTCCCTGGCCGTTTCGTGTTTGGCTCCCTACCCGGTTTCCTGATCAGCCCCTGCATGGAACCGTCTTCGACCGCGGGACCAAATCCCTGTGGTCTGACCACAGCGGGCACTACCATCAACCCGCTGCAGGCAGGATCGTTCGGATTGCCGCAGGTTTACCAGCAAGGCTTCGGGAATCCCACGTACCCCTACTATGCCCGCCCCCTTACTGCGCTCTACGCTCAGGATTCCTGGGCCATTACCCCAAGCTTCAATCTGAGCTACGGTCTGCGCTACGAGCTGGATACCCAATTCCTTCCTTTGACAACATATAAAAAGGATTTTGCCCCCCGAATCTCGTTCGCTTGGGACCCGTTCAGAAATCACAAAACCGTGGTCCGCGGCGGCTATGGAATCTTCTTTGGACCGGTTGACGTGCAGATCCCCGACGTCGATCTGAGCCTGGGAGTGGTAAACCGGAATAAGTCGGCGGTCGAGAACAGTACTCCAGCCGGACAGGTTGCGAACCTCACTGCCATCTGTGGGTTTTCCCAGTTCGGGGTACCGATCATCCCCGGCAACGGCACCAGCCCGTGCAACCGGGAGATTTCCATTTATGTCGATCCGCTTGGCGGGGTTAAGGCCCTCGGTTTGAAAGGCGCTGAGGCCGTTTTTCAGGGACTCTTTGCGCAAGGGTTAGTGCAATGCACAACGCCAACGGCGGGGAACGCTGCCTGCGTCACGCCGGGTGCCGTGGCGCCGTTTGGAATCGACGTTACCAATACCGGTCCCGTCGGCCCGTTGCAGGTGGTTTTCGTGAATCAGCCCGGTTATCGCCCCCCCATCGCGCAGCAGGCTTCTTTCGGAATTGAACGCGAAATCACGCCCGGTTCCTCGATATCGATCAGCGGTATTTACTCTCATACCCAGCGACTTCCGATAGCCATCGACACCAATCTTTTGCTGGCGCCGTTCACGACCGTAACTCTGGCAAATGGCCACAAGTTTGCCTATCGCAATTGGAATACTGGCCCCGCGACTGACCCGCTCGGCGGTACGGCAGGCCTTCCCTGCGCGCCCCCCGCGCAATGCGTTTTGAATCCGCTGGTTGTTCAGAACAACCAATACAGCTCGCAGGCTTATGCGATTTACGAAGGCGGTATCGTTGAACTCAAGAAGCGCTTTACTCAGCGCTTCACGCTATTCGGGAATTACACCTTCAGCAAGGGCTTTGATACGTCCACCGACTACAACACGGACTACGGACCACAGGATCCGACGAACATCAATATCGATCGTGGCCTTTCCGAATTTGATGAACGGCACAAAGTGGTGATCGCGGGAGTCATCGACAGTCCCTGGCGCCAGAGCATCTTATCCGGGTTCCAGCTGGCTCCCATTTTCTCCTACCACAGCGGACACCCTTTTAACCTGTTGGCTGGTGGTGAAGTGAACGGCAACAATCACACCACGAACCAGCGTCCCATCGGAGCAGCACGCGACACCGGCCTGGGTCCCAACTACGTGGACTTTGACATGCGTTTGAGCTGGGCACACAAAATAGGCGACAAAGCCAGCCTGCGCCTTACGGCGGAAGGATTCAATATCGCAAACCGGACGAATTTCGCCAGTGTGAACAACGAGGTCGGTCCGCTCTTCGGCTTTGAGCCGGGATTCACCACGTTCAACGTGCACGGCATTCGCCCCAGCCTGTCAACTGGTGGAACCATTACGCCCAGTACACCGCTGGCGTTTACTTCGGCCTTGCCCAAGCGGCAGATCCAGCTAGGCGCGCGCTTAACGTTCTGAGGGTCGTCTGGGGCGGACACTCATGTCCACACAATCGAGCACCGAAGGTGCCCTTCGAGATTTCTGCTAACGACAGTGCAAACCAGGGGTGACTCGTTGGCCGGGAATGCTCACGCTGAGGCTACGCTCCGGCTCCCGTACTTCTGCAATTCCAGTTTGGCAATCAAGGCGCGATGCACCTCGTCGGGCCCGTCGGCGATGCGCAGCGTGCGGATTGCGCCGAAGAGTTTCGCCAGTGGAAAATCGTTGGAGACGCCGGCGCCTCCATGCATCTGGATCGCCTGGTCGATAATCTCAAGCGCAATGTTCGGCACCGCGACTTTAATCTGAGAGATTTCGCTGCGGGCGCCTTTGGTGCCGACCTCATCGAGCATCCAGGCCGCCTTGAGGGTCAGCAGACGGGCTTGCTCCAGCTTGATACGGGCATCGGCGATCACATCCGCGTTGCCACCCAGTTCGGCAAGGGGTTTCCCGAAGGCCACGCGCTGAAGCGAACGGCGGCACATGAGATCCAGCGCACGCTCCGCCGCTCCCAGGGTCCGCATGCAATGGTGAATACGCCCTGGCCCCAGGCGTCCCTGCGCGATCTCGAAACCGCGGCCCGGGCCTCCCACGATGTGGTCGAGCGGCACCCGCACATTGGTAAAGCTGACTTCGCCGTGCCCGAAAGGGGCGTCGTATGAGCCGAACACCGGTACCATACGCTCGATCTTGACGCCCCCGGTATCAAGCGGCACAAGAACCATGGAATGCCGCTGGTAGCGCGGCACCGAGGCGTTGGTCAAGCCCATAAAGATGAGCACCTGGCAATGTGGGTGCCCAACCCCCGAGCTCCACCATTTCCTGCCGTTGAGGACAACCTGGTCGCCCTCGATCAGCGCCTTAGCTTGCATGTTGGTGGCATCCGACGACGCCACGTCGGGCTCCGTCATACAAAACGCTGAGCGGATTTCGCCGGCCAGCAGTGGGGTCAGCCAGCGTCGCTTTTGCTCATCCGAACCATACTTCGCCAGCACTTCCATATTCCCTGTGTCGGGAGCATTGCAGTTGAACACCTCAGGGGCGATCGCGCAACGGCCGGTGATTTCTGCCAGGGGAGCATACTCCACGTTGCTAAGGCCGGCGCCAAACTCCCGGTTTGGCAGGAACAGGTTCCACAACCCTTCCTTCCGAGCCTTGTCTTTCAAAGTCTCCATTACTGGAGGCTGTCTCCAGGCGCGCCAGTCGGAGTGGTTCTGTACTTGGGCAAAGTACTCTTGTTCCGCAGGCAGGATGTGCTCCTGCATGAACGCCGAGAGGCGTTGGAGGAAGCCTTGCGCCCTGGGTGAAGGGGAAAAGTCCATTACGTACTCTGCTCCACAAGGTTCAGCCTAGCGATTCCCACAGGATTCTCAAAATGAATCCTACGAATCCAGTAATATATGTGGCGTGCATTTAGGCCAGGTTGACCTGAACCTGTTCGTGGTGCTGGAGGCCATCTATCGCGAACGCAACATCACTCGCGCCGGCCGCCAACTGAACCTCACCCAACCCGCCATCAGCCATGCGCTGAAGAGACTTCGTGACCTGCTGCGCGATCCGCTGTTTGTTCGCCAGGGCCCGCACATGGTCCCGACCCCCTTCACGCGGAACATGATTGATCAGGTGCGCCAGGCGCTCCAGTTGCTCGAAGTGAACCTGCACGAGAGCCGGAGCTTCGTGCCTGAACATGCCCGCCGCAGCTTTCACCTGTCACTGTGGGAGTACATGGAGGCTCTGATTCTGCCATCCTTGGTGCAGCGCTTGTTGTTTACCGCACCCGGCATGACGATCTCGGCGTCGCGGGTCAAACGGCGGGATCTGGAAGCCGAACTGGCGAGAGGCGCGGTCGATCTCGCGGTCGAAATCCCGATGACGATGAGCGATCGTATCCGGGGAAAAGCGCTGCTGCGCGAGCCATTCGTAGTGATGGCGCGCAAGGGCCATCCCGCGATTAAGGGAAAACTCGATTTAGACACCTATCTAGCTCAGCACCACGTTCAGGTTTCCTCTCGTCGTCACGGCCCCAGTTTGGTTGACATCGAACTCAGCCGCCGAGGTCTGCGCCGGGAGGTGTCTCTCCGCATCCAGCACAACTGTGCGGCGAGCATGGTGGTGAACACGACGGATATGCTGCTTACTTTGCCCGAGCGGCAAGCGCGGCTATTGAATCTCGGTTCTCTGAATCGCGTATATCCTTTTCCGCTCAGCGAGCCTTGTCTGGAGGCTCACCTCTACTGGCACGAAAGCGTGGAGAACGATCCAGCGAACCGATGGCTGCGCGATCAAATCGAAAGGAGCCTGACTCCGGAACCACTCCCGTCGCGCAAAGCAAATGGGCAACGCCCTGCGCCGAAGAAGTTGTAGTCGGCGTTACGTCTCGAGAAGTCATTTTCTCATCCACGAGGAGACAACGCCGCTTTCACGCGTGGGGGGAAGGAACTTCCCGGGGCCGAGCTCCGGTCGCATCGAAAATGGCGTTTCCGATCGCTGCCGCTGCCAACGTGATCGTCGTCTCTCCCGCGCCCCTCGCTTCCGCGCTGGTCCGGTTATGCTACTCGGCATGCCGTGGCTTTCACCGCTGCCTCCGTCGCAACGAGCGTGATATCCGAGCATTCCCACCTGGATCGCGTTCGTAATGGCGTGATCACCTCCCAACGCCTAAATGCGAAACCATTGGAAGATGGTATAAGCGATACCTTGGTATCGATCAATACCAACGCGTGAGCCATTTGTTTTCAGTAGGTTATGGCGGAGAGAGTGGGATTCGAATCCGGCTTATAACGTGGTTTCAATAACACAGAGAACGCGGCGGGCACCGTAAAAGCGATGGAAGGCAGTGGTAAGCAGTGCTAACGGATCACAAACGGATCACGGCCCAGTGATCATTTGAAAAGTGCCAATGAAGGTTGACGAAACATCATTGATGTTCCTGCGTGTCATTCCCTTGTCGAGGAAAGTCCGATCCACCAAGGTCAGAAGTCCTCCACTTCAAGTTCCCCCCATTCAGACATGTCTTCTATTTTGATAACCACGTTTGAGATATTCACCAGGGTTAGCCCCAACGACTCGCTTGAACGCCTTACTAAACGAAGCGTCGGACTCATAACCGACCGACCGAGCGACATCTGTGAGCTTTTTGTCACGCTGTTGTAGTAACTGCATCGCCTTCTGCATTCGCCATTCGGTCACATATTCCAGCGGTGTTTGCCCGAGCAGTTCCTTAAACCGTACTGCAAATGCGGAGCGAGACATGCCCGCTGCTTCAGCCAAGGATTCGACCGTCCAAGGTGTATTCACACTATCGTGAATAGCACTCAAGGCAGCGCCTACCTGGGAATCGAAAATAGCACGAAGCCATCCTTTATTACGATCCGGTCGCGACGCAATATAACCCCGGAGTACTTGGATAAACAGAACCTCTGCCAGCCGATTCGCAACTATTTCAGATCCCGGAATCTGTTCTGCCATTTCCGACGTCAGCGCCTGCACTGTGTTGTTAAGAGCCAGCGTGCGTGCCTGATCGGCCTTCATCAAAATGAAGTTCGGCAATAACTGAGTGATCGGCCTCAAGCTGGCGCGATCGAAACTCAAGGATCCACAGACGATTGTCGTCGGTGCGCCACCGCCGCCACAAAGAGCGACATTGCCGTTGGCCTTGGCCCCGATCTCGCGGAAGCTCCACCTCGGACGTGTTCGCGGGCTGTCGCGTAAAACAATCGAAGTCCCCTTAGCCAGCAAAAAGCAATCACCACCGGTGAGGGGAATCGGCTCCGCAATCCCTTCCACACTCAGCCAGCAGTTGCCGCGCGAGAGCGTGGCGAAGTGCGCCAAATCTGTGGGTGACATCTTTTTGTCCGAAGGCGTGACTTTTTCTTCGGTCTGGTTTTCCTGTTTTATGCCCCACGGGGCTGTGGCTTCGAGCCTGTGCAGACCGAAAGCGGCTACGTGCATCGTGCCAAAGATGTCTGTTATTGAATCCAACTTTCCCTCCTTCTTTGGACGAATAGACAAAAGTATTGGACTCCTGGGCAGTTCTCGTCCACTTCCAAAGAATCTATCCTAGTGTACCGAATACGAAGGGAGTCATTATGGGAAAGCTTGAAGGGAAAGTTGCAGTAATCACAGGCGGAAGTAGCGGGATTGGCTTGGCCACAGCCAAACGCTTCGTGGAAGAAGGTGCCCACGTCGTAATCACGAGCCGCCGAGAAAAAGAGCTGAAAGAGGCCGCAGCCTTAATTGGAAAATACGTCACGACAGTCACGGGCGACGTAACGCGCCTAGAGGACTTGGACCGGCTCTATGCCGTGGTGAAAGAGAATCACGGTCACATCGACGTACTCTTCGTAAATGCAGGCTGGGGTGAAGTCGCACCGATCCAAGCGGCCACCGAAGCTCATTTCGATAAAACCTTCGACCTCAACGCGAAGGGGCAGTTCTTTACAGTGCAGAAAGCCCTTCCCCTTTTCAAAGATGGAGGGTCGATCATTCTGAATTCTTCCGTTGCGAATGTGATGGGATTGCCAGCCTTTACCGTCTACGCCGCGGCCAAGGCGGCTGTGCGTAGCTTCGCGCGTGGCTGGGCTATGGAACTGAAAGACCGCAAAATCCGCGTGAATGCGGTCAGTCCCGGACCAATCGAGACCCCAGCACTTGAGAAAGCAGGCCTCACTCCTGAGCAAGCCGAGCAAGCGGCGGCCCAGTTCGTTACCCAGGTTCCACTCGGTCGCAGAGGTAAACCTGAGGAAATTGCAGCCGCCGTTCTGTTCCTTGCCTCCGATGAAGCTTCTTACATCACCGGTATAGATCTCGCCGTCGATGGGGGCATGGCCCAGGTCTGATACGGCGAGTGCAGATTGTCCCCGCGCTGTTAAAGCGCCGGGGACAAAGTATCAAAGCGGAACGGAGAAATAGTATGACTTATGCGATTGTCGGATTCGGCAAGATAGGCCAGGCCCTCGCCCACGCGTTCGCCCGTAAAAACATCAACGTGACTGTCGCGAGTCGCCGGCCGCCTGAGGCGTTGGCGCCGCAGG
>Ga0210401_10007830_pt1 | contig 10661 bp, 16 predicted proteins | sample IncBWH32MmetaG_FD_150866 | JGI IMG/M metagenome (GOLD analysis project Ga0210401, IMG submission 150866) | Forest soil microbial communities from Barre Woods Harvard Forest LTER site, Petersham, Massachusetts, United States - Inc-BW-H-32-M | ecosystem: Environmental > Terrestrial > Soil >... | reverse complement strand
TTAGTTGCATTAAGAGAATGTATGGTAGGTACAGTTGGCTCTGCATGTACATAATCCGTGTGAATGTCTGCTCCGACGAAAACTCCCCATTCCGAGTCCATGATTGTCTACCATCCATCAGCCACTCCCATTTGATGTTCTAAGGATGCCTGCTGGGAGAAAGAGGTCAAGAGTTGCAAAAAGGATGCGAGATGAAGGACACCAACAAGGACGCGCCACCTTTGCAAAGCGTGTTGTAAGGCCACCAAGCCCGGACATGTCTGATTATCGTCCATCTACATCGGATGGTGATAGAGGCGAATCAGTTCTAGATGACAGCAGCGACGAGAGAGAGAGAAATGAAGCCAGGACGTCTGTGGTGGAATTACAACGCCTCTATTCAGACTTCCTTCCTCCTCACTTGCGGCTCAAACTTGACACTCAGAAGAAGCGACGAAAGATAGACAAGAGGCCAGCAGTATACACCAAAACCTCACGGACAACGAGGTGGCGAAGGGATGTCGCACTGAAGAAAGCGGCGCAAGGGTGTGCGACGCTTGATGCATTCGTACTGAGGAAGGTATGCAAGCCAAAAGAACCCCAAAGCAAAGCATCTCATGATTCTCATCGTCAATAGAAGAGGCAGCGAAGCCCCTCACCACTTGAGGAAGACCCAGTAGCCCAAGAAGAGGAGCTGCAAGCACCAGACAACGCCGAGAACTCAGCAGAATCAGGGAGCGATATCGCTGTACTGATGCCAGGCAACGCACTCGCCAGATCCGTGGAAGATCTTACTGCAGCCGAATCAGAGGGAGATCTTGCAATATCGGCAGCAGATGTCATTCCATCCCATGTACCCGATGACGCTATAGATCAATTGACTGCGGATCTCGCCGCGTTCTGTTTTGACCGATTGGAGGGCAGTGTGATGTCGGGGAATGAGGGTCCAAACCAGGTCACGGTAGCGGGTGCAAATGACGTTGAGGACGAACTTCAGGTGAGATTTAAATCGTACAGTGTTGACAACATACCCATGGTCGATTCATCAGATCACGGAGAGCATGGTGGAGGAGGCACGTGCCGCCAATGCACATGCAATAAGAGACTCGGAGCAGCCCTCGCTCCCATTGGATGGACCCGAAATCGAGGCTGCACGCAGATTGTTTGCATCAGAAGACTCAGTGACCGACAATACCAGAGACTCGGACATCACAGAAATCATTCAATCTTGTCTCAAGGATGTGCCAGTGAAGACGCTGAAGCAGTACAACCATGCGCGCGCGATCAAGATACTTTCACAGCTTAACGCTGTATCCGAGTATGTCAAACTACGCACAATCTACAAGTCAAACAAAGCATGCAAGCAGCCATGCCTCAAGGCGAGCGTAGCCATTGCACGTCGGATGGGCAGGGGCGTTTACTTCGCTCGCCAAATCCGTTACAATGAGCTATATCTCCTTAAGCACCACCACCTCCCCCCGCGTAAAGAGTACACCCGGCATGGCCAATACTCACTCCTTGACAATGAGGCAGTCTTGCACGACGTGCGCGTTTATCTCGCGGCCCAGTCCCTTGGAACTGTGACCCCGTGGACGTTGTGCCACCATGTTAATAATGTCATACTACCGGCCTTCGAGATTGGGGCCACAATATCAGAGTCAACTGCCCGGCGATGGCTCAAGTTTCGACTTGGCTATGAATGTAAGGAGGCAAAGAAAGGAATCTATATTGATGGTCATGAAAGACCAGATGTAATCAAGGAGAGGAAGGCATTCATCGAGCAGATCACTCGATATGAACGGTATGTTCGCGATTTCCAACGCCGCTGACCGCTGATCAACATCCCGGCCTACAAAGATATATGGCGACCTATGACGATGAAACCCTTGATCGTATATCACCGACACTTCTACCAGGGGAGAAGGAACATGTACTGGTGTATCAAGACGAGTCTGTCTTCCATGCTAATGAATATCGCCGGCGATCGTGGCTTGCACAAGATCAGCAGGCGATCCGGAAGAAGGGAAATGGACGGGTGGTGCACGTCTCCGACTTCATATCTGAGACAATTGGGCGCATCAAACTATCGGACGATGCGATCTCCGAGCAGCTTGCACAGCCAGCTGACCTTCGCCTGCCCGCGTTTGAAGCACGAAAGGTTACCTACCCCGGAAAGGGCTTCGACGCATGGTGGGATCTCCCCCAGTTGATCAATCAGCTCGAGCACACAATCAAGGTCTTCGAGCACACACATCCGGATCATGTCGCAATCTTTGTTTTTGACAGATCCTCTGCACACGAGGGCTTTGCTGAAGACGCCCTCAATATCAACAGTATGAATGTGGGCCACGGGAAGAAGCAAAGGAAGCTGCGTGACACAGTGATCCCGCTCAACAACCCAGAACCTGCACCCGGCGAAGAAGACACGCGCGGTCGGGTGCAGAAGATGTGCTTCCCCGATAGTCACCCTAACCCAGAGCTCAGGGGGCAGGCAAAGGGAATCAAGAATGTTCTGCAGGAGCGCAAGTCCGTCTGGGACAAGTATACAACGATATGTGCGGAGCGCGGTACAAGACAGGTCGGGAAATGTGCATCATGCTCAAAGTCCCAAACTCAGAAAGACGCAGAGCGCCGTGTCATGTTTGCCGAGGCAGCGGGCGAGGAGGGTATTACTTCTCCAGAGGATATGGCCGTCGCAAACTCAGTGACACCCTCCACTTCAGACGTGTGGTGTTGCATGCATCGCGTCCTCTCAATGCAAGAAGATTTTCGAACCGAGAGGCCACTTATTCAGACGCAGATTGAAGACGCAGGCCATGTTTGTGTGTTCCTTCCGCGATTTCATTGTGAATTGAATCCGATTGAGATGCTATGGGGCTACGGGAAATATCGTGCGTGCGGTCTATCACTCACATACACAGTGGCACTTTATTTACCTCGCCTTTCAGGGTTTCGCAACTTGGCTGATGGCCGATTCGTGACCGCAAGAACCCTCGTACCAGAGTGCCTTGACTCGTGTGAGCTCATTACAATCAGAAGGTTCTTCCAGAAGTCCTGGAGGTATTTGGACGCTTATCAAAAGGGACTCAACGCACAGCAGGCGGCTTTAGCCAATAAGAAGTACAAATCCCATCGGAAAGTTGGTCTTCCGAGGGATATTATCGATTCTATGGATGTAGATGATATATGAACTTGATTGTGTTTTGTATGCACACCAGTATTTAGAGATATCGTCCATACTTTGTTGATAGCAGATGTAGGCGCATATGCGGGGTAACGCATAGATAACGGGTGACGGCCCGGTGGTACCATTTAGGAAATACGCCTTTACTGTCTGAATATGCAATGTTGATACGCACCCCTGCTTGCACACCCTCAAAGCCCTAATAAATGACCCTGTCCTGTTGTAAATAGTTAAGACATCTCATTTCAAGTGTTTTTCAGGCACGCACACAGTCCAGGAATGCAGGATACTCATATTGGTTTCAATTCGGGTCCAAATCCATGAGCGCTTAGAACATTTTCAAAAACTAATGAATAGGCTTTAATCTACTTCCAAATGCGATCCGAATGCACTTGATTTCATGCGATTTGGCGGTGTTTTGAGGGAGTAGTTGAAGAAACAATATTTAGCCTTGGTCAGGTGTCGGAAATGTCCGCCGCGCACTGTAGTGTTCTATCAAGGCAATAGAATACCCTTACGCAGAGTCCGTGCATAACATAGATCATGTGATTGGAAAGGCACATGACCTGAGAAGTGAAGGGAATATCACATGACCAAATAAGCACGTAACCTAAAGTACAGTTAATAAAGAGAATATTTATTATAATAAAAGATAAGTCAAACAAGGTGTAACACATTCTGTATGGTTATCTGATATGAAGCACATGATGTGTGTACATGCACCACCACCACCGACCTGCCTTTCGCACAACTTGTTTGTTTTACCTCAAGCATTATCAACTTCACATGCCACCTCCATGCCTCCTTTGCCGTTTCTCCTATCATCTCCAATCAATGATCTGCCATCGCTCCTCGCTCCCCTGTTCTCTCCTGCTTTCCCCTCAAAGTCCCCACCATTCTACCCAATCATATCTCTCAAAAACCAAACAGTCACTCAAGAACCTCGCCAGCTGATGCTGCCAATGCTCACCACCCTGATAATTGTCGTGCTTGTGTTTCACTCAGTGACATGTGATACCTCACCAGACAAAGCATCTGTTGGATTGAGTGGGTTGGATAGGGATGGACTCTATTTACAGGATAAATTCACACTTTTTTGTATGTCTCTTTTGTGTTCCCTTTCAGTCCTAGACCTCCCACCTTCCAGACCCAACCTTCATTCTTTAAAAACTCTTGACTCTGCTCAATATTGCCCCACTGTCAACCCTGTGCCCATCGGTGCACCCCCATCTTTACCATATCTGTTAGGATCTAGGGGTCCTAAAGGTGCAACGTGCACAGGTTGGAGTTCTGGCAGTAACATGGAGTGCAGAAACTGTATACCAAGGGGATACTTCTCAATTAAAGGAGGTGACATCTCCTTATAATGAGGAATGGAATGACCTTTAACTAAAGGGGAATAACCCTTCCCTTATAGTGAGGTAATAATAGTGGTACGTGGGTGTGATGACCCAAAAGACCAGTGAGATGTTGATGTAGTACAAAGGCTCTTGGGGATGACTTCAACTAGGAGCGGCTCCTCCCTAGTGAGATAGTGGACTGACAAGGCTCTAGCACAAGAGCAGTGAATGGAGCTATTCCTAGTACAAAGGGAATAGGGATAAAATGTGTAAGAGCAAGAGGGAATCTCTTAGAATACAAAGAGAGAGGGGATAAGTGCTTTGGAAGCAACAAGTCTTGGATTGTAAACCAAGTCAGGCTTAAGGCCTAACTCTCCAAAGTAGAGCAGCTTATATATATCCTAGAGACTGCTTACTAATTGGTAGAAAGGATCGTTTGAGTCAGAAAGTAAGTACGAGTCATAGGGAAGGTAAAATGAGTCATGCAGAAGGTAAAACAAGTCAGAGAAGAAATGGTGGGCCACAAATGATTGGAGAATCAATGGGGAATCCTAGAGGCAAAGAGAGACATCTCAAGGATGGCATAACCTCAGAGAAATGAGCTGGCAATGAGCTGGCAGTACAGGAGAGGTAATATGAAGTGGTGTGACTTTTTTATGAGGCTAAAGTAGTGTCATAAGTGAATTTAGAAGGGGAAATAAAGGGGAATGCTTGGAAAAATAAAGGAAGGGCTAGGAGCAAAAGGGGGAGGCATATAGGGCAGGGAAATGGTTGGAAAAATAGAGGTCTGAAGCATCAGGATCATAACAATATCCATTTTTCTTTCTTTTCAACACTGACCTCTCTCCTTACAACACCATGCAACTTGTTGCCAGCAGTACACCTGATTTGTGGACCTGCATTCCCTAGTTTTGCTTCCATTAGTTTACCTTGTGCCTCCTGCATCGTGCCTGCCCCATAAATAGGACCTCTTGTCTTCAGTAGAAGACAGCCAGCTTTTTGGCCACTCCTCTCTTTTGCACCTTGCATGCTGCCTGCTCTCCCGCTCTTGTCAAGCCAACTTCTGAATCTCATGCCCAGTAGAAAATGGACCAATTTGGATCGAAGACAATTGAATACAGTTGAATTCCATCCAATTAGTATACATTTATTAGACCTGATTAGAAAATTATTGAAGCAAAACTAATCCTATCAAACAAAATTTGTTAGAATCATGTCTGTGTCCATGTCCAGATTAGAATCTGGACTCTGTCGCACATGTCATGCATACCTATCCAGCTGGCTTCCCCCTGTTCCCATTCATAGTGCTGCATGCAACTGTAGGGCCAGTCCCATATGCAATCTGCTTACTGCTGAAACTGGTTCTGGTTGTATGCTACTTTTGTAAGTCATCTTTTTGCTCATTGCACCCATCTCCCATCTCCCCTTTCCGCTTTATTTTCTATCCTGATCCTGACTACTGCAGTCCTTCCTACTATTCCTCTGGCCCTTATAGCATTGTCACCCCATTGTTGCCAGCATACCACAAGACTCAGAAGCTACCCAATTACTACATACTGTGCGTAACTGATGGCCTCCCTGCCATTCTTCAAGACGGCTCAAAATGCACCAACAAATCACAGCTCCTTCCACTTGAAGTCTTGGCACTTCTCCTCCCCAACCTCACTCACAATTTCTGCGTCTCTACCAGATATGCTCCGGATGGTCATATCGGCTCTATTACTAAGGAGTAGTCACACAACCTCAACATGTCCTTGTTTGGATGCAAACATCAAGGGTGTTTGCAAAGGCATACCCTTTGCATGTCAAAGAATAAGAGCAGGTTATGCAGTCCCTCAAATCATCATCTAGTTGTACACTCTTATCTCTATCAACTACAATGCTAACCATACATTCTACCTCTTAGTGTAATCTGACTCTGAAGACTGGGTTTAGAACGTGCTCTCCCTTGGTACCTGGGTGGTGAGTTGGTTCAATGCCTTCTCCACTGACACACACCACACAGACTCTCTTGTCCTCTCCCTTGAGCTGAGTGATGACTATGAAGATGACAATGACTTCATTCAGCACAACCATTCTCACCACCCTCCCACATGATGCTGCACTCCTGACTTTTGTCTCCTCTGACATGCCTTAGCCCTCGAGCTCCCAGCTGTCTTTATGGATCCATGCCACATCACCAACTCTGGCTCCCAATTAAGTTTAAGTTTTTTTGAGGCCCTTGATACAGACGATTCTGACAGCTATAACAACAGCATTGACAATGGCAACAATGCCCCTGCCCCGCCAGCATCCATGCAATTGAGACCTGACCGTGACAACACCCCCTTCATCACTGCTGACATTGACCCTGCCCTTGAGATTGTGCAAGCCAACCACCCTGACTCAGAAGTTATCCCATTGTCAAACATCTACTGTGTTAGAACCTAAGAGCACTCCTCAGTCATGTGAACATGAATGACTAAGTTATTATGTACCTAAGAGCACTCTAGGTACAGTTAGTTATATTGTGTGTCTATGAGAAGAGTGGTTTGCTTACCCTCAGTTGTGTAAACATGAATGACTGAGGGAAAAGGTAGTCCAAACATCAAGTGTGAGGTAAGTGGTGGATCACATGTGGAAGGAGGATGGTATCATGATTGGCTCATGACTGGTGGGTCTAACATACTGTAGTGCATCCAAGTCCACTCTCCTTTGACTAAGCACCTCAAGCCAGCACCCCCGACAGTGCTCACATCCTGCTAGCTTTGACAACAATACAGACACTGCCACTTGGCCTACTTGCAAGTGCAACAGCAACCCCAATATTGCCACCAACACCACTCACACCCCACCAATCCTGTGTTTCGACAGTAACAGTAATGATAGCTGGAATAGCAACAGTGTTGTTGTTGCCACCTGCTCTCTCAACACCAACAACACAGACACTAGCAGTGGCTGACTGAGTGCTGACTAGCACTAACAGCAATGGCAGCTACAGCAAGTGCCCCAACTTCAATAGCAGGGATGCACCCATTTCTGTCAGCACCCCTGGTCCCCTGCATGCGACAATGAGCATGAGCATAAGCACACCCACACGCTGCCTTTCCATGCCATCCCTCAAGTCCATCTGACTGCCGCTCCTCAGCTGGACAAGCCAGAAAAGCCACCCCCAACTTGTCAGATGGACACAACATCGTGCCCAACTCCCAATTTGTGCAAGGCCATACCGGATGCTCCATCGCTGACCTCACTCATGCCCTGTCAATCCAACCCATGGCTGCAAGACATAGCGCATGACCTGTGGGTTGTGGGTATGGATAGATGTGGGTACCGGTGTATGCCAAAAGCTACCCACAGGTTACCTGTGCCACACTCTAATTATATGGATTTGATCCTATTCAAATGTATTAAATGTAGTACAAGTACTGTAGAAACGAATACAATCGAATCCCATTGAATGTCATCTAATGAGAGCGAACGCGGTCAAATGGAAACAATCAGAAATGACCAGATTATCTCGGCTTCGATGGTATTCTTTCCTGAACTACCCTGATTTAATTAATTGATTATTTTTATTGTCCGATCTAATTCTATCGATATATTGACTATATTTGTTCATATTCGATCTGAATCGGTCCATTTTCCACTGGGTCTCATGTACCAATGCTGCAAGGACCTGTGTGTCCCTCTTCTCAAATCTTGTTACTTCACTCGGTTCCGGAAAGTGTTTGCCTCATGGCCAAGTGCCCTCTTTTTGTGTTTGTGCCTTCTACAGTGCCTTGTGTCCACCTCGAGCTTGCTTGTTATTTGTGCGAGTCTTACGTTGGTCTCACCCATGCTCTTATGGAGAGTTATTGTCTCTTTTCTCGTCGCTCCCCCTTTTACCATTCCTTGCAGAGTGCCATGTCCCATATGGACAACACCGCACTTATCACAAGTGCGTGACTTACAAAAGACCTTGTGTCAACCGATGTCGGTCTGAATTACTCCTTCACCTGCATCCAGGTCTCCTGTAGTGCGAGGTTTTATTTACCTTAACCCTTTTGTTTCGAACTCATGGGATAGACTTAAAGTCATCCACATACTGTCCCAGGACCTGGTTGATATGTAGGATTTAAGTGTTTTATGGAGCCTACTGCTGATTATATAGATACTGTAGAAAGAGAGGCCATCTGTTACAGCTTGTTTGACTTATGTGTACTTTTAATACTTATCTGTTTCAGGATTGTTAAATATTTGATTTATGATATGTAGTACCAGATCATGTGATCTAAGTCACATGACTGGTTATTGGAGGTTTGGTTATCTTGATATTTAGGGGTTCATGTACTGAACGTGTAGCACCATCTTACGCTATGCGACCTTTGTCTTTAGTAGCCTACTTTCCCCACACATATACTGAGTGATTCCTAGTCATGAGTTGCACAGAGGTGGTGATGAATATGGGGTGCTCACAGCAGATCTTTGTTGAGGACAACAATGACTTTTGATTGTTACAGATCAGGTTACTTGGTATGTGAATTCAATGTGATCCTATCTGAGGCATATATCCGTTCTAGACGGTGGGTGCATTCAATGCCCTCCTATCTGAGGCCTTGGTCCGCTCAGGATGGTATGTGCATTCAAGGCCTTGGATAGGAGCATGTCCTATCTGAGGCCTCTGTGTGTTCGGGATGATGTGAGCATTCTATGCCTCGGATAGGAAATGCACCTATCCGAGGCAGGGATGTGTTCGATGCAATGCTTGCATTCAAGGCCTCGGATAGGAATGCTTCTATCCGAGGCATGGAATGCTCACATTGTCCCAAGTGGACTGAGGCCTCGGATAGGAATGCTCCTATCCGAGGCCTTGAATGCAAGCACAGTGTCGAACACACCCCTGCCTCGGATAGGAAATGCTCCTATCCGAGGCATGGAATGCTCACATTGTCCCAAGTGGACTGAGGCCTCGGATAGGAGCATTCCTATCCGAGGCCTTGAATGTGAGCCCAGTGTTGAACACACCCCTGCCTCGGATAGGAGCATTTCCTATCCGAGGCATAGATCCGTTCGGGACGGTATGTGCATTCAATGCCTCTGATAGGAACGCATCATATCCATGGCACATATATAGTCGGACTTGTATATAGTATAGATCGGTTAATTTGAAACTTTGAATATCTGCCACTAGATAAATTGACTGGCTATACACATATTCAGACATATCTTAGATACTAGAGATGTGATTGAATATATATTATAAGTCTAACTCCGAGTGTTACAAGGGCATTATATAGACAATTATCTATGGTGTCACATTATATATTACGATGATACTACAGTATATACTGGATAATATAGTAATGATGCGCCATCTATACTCTACAGTATCTTTTCCCGCTATTATTTCACCTGTCATCGCTTAGTTCTACTTGAACAAATTTAAATCTCATTATCCCCATCTACATCCATGTCATCATCATCGATGTTGATAACCCGGCTTGATGAAGCCTGGTTGGCACGGGAGTGAGATGCATCGTTGAGAGGCGGCCTGGCAGATATGCCGAGATGTCGTCGACAAAAGAAGCGGGCGTTCTTGTCACCTATAAGAAGAGACAAAGCGTCGAAAGGGGCGAATATGGACTTTGAATCGTTATTAGATCCAGTGAGCTTCTGGACGAGGGTGTCATGCATATGTTTGATGTATTGGTCCGAGTGACAACCCCAAGCTTGATTGAATTTACCCTTTTCGTATGCGCCAGGACCTTTACCCCAAAGAATGCCGAGACGAATGAGAGTAGAGTAAGTGATAGATTTCGCGGCTATGTGAAAGGAGAGTAAGATTTAAGAAAAGAGAAAGAGAGATAGGAAGAAGCATACAGTATTTTGTCGTCCAGGCCTCTCCAAGACCACCTTTTGAAGTAGACTTCATATAAAGGCGAAGTGGGCTTTTAGGCTCATAGAGGGCGATGATGAAGGTGGTGAACATGGAGACGATAATGGTCTCATCAGCGAGGCCTTTAGTGCTGTCATCCTTTCTCCTGTTTATCCAAGGGAGGGAGTTATAGACGTCGCGAACCTTGTTGTTCGAATTGGCATCTGAAAGGAGTTCTCTGATAGGCATATCTGTGGGAAGAAACAAGTATGGGCGAAAGCAAGCGACCGTAAGAGAGACGAGGAAGGCGAGGTGATGGAGT
>Ga0210401_10007827_pt1 | contig 10666 bp, 9 predicted proteins | sample IncBWH32MmetaG_FD_150866 | JGI IMG/M metagenome (GOLD analysis project Ga0210401, IMG submission 150866) | Forest soil microbial communities from Barre Woods Harvard Forest LTER site, Petersham, Massachusetts, United States - Inc-BW-H-32-M | ecosystem: Environmental > Terrestrial > Soil >... | reverse complement strand
ACCTCCCCTTCGTTCGGTGCTCGCGCGGATATGGCTTGCGAATTGTTTGCTCCGCGCTCCTTGAAAGCGGCGCGGTTTTCTGACGTCCGCATATCGGACGTATTGCCATTATTCGTTGGGGAATTTTAGAAGCGTTACAAGCTTGGGCGGCAATGCGCCGGCGCGGCGTTTTTGCCCAACGCGGCGCTGACTGAGCGTGGACGCTGCCCACCGTGCGCAGTCGCAATTGGATTGAGCATGACCGCTTGAAGTTGGATACAAGCGGGTGACGGACAACGAAAAAGCGGATCGACGCGCGACGTCACAAAACGCGAATGGCCGGACCAGGTCCGGCCATCGTTGCGTCGAACGATCAGCGGCGGAGCGGTTACTTCCACTCCACCTTCATTACTTCGTAGGCCTTGGCGCCACCCGGCGTCACCACTTCGACCGAGGCGCCCTTTTTCTTGCCGACAAGCGCGCGGGCGAGCGGCGAGGTAATGGAAATCTTGCCCTTCTTGGCGTCGGCTTCCGGCTCGCCGACGAGTTGCCACACCGCCTTCTTTTCGGTGTCCTCGTCGATCAGGGTCACGGTCGCGCCGAAGGTGATGGTGTCACCGGACAGCTTGGAGACGTCGATGATCTCGGCGCGCGCAAGCTTGTCCTCGAGCTCGGCAATGCGGCCCTCGTTGAGCGACTGCGATTCCTTGGCGGCGTGATACTCGGCATTTTCCGAGAGGTCGCCGTGGGTGCGGGCGTCGGTAATCTGCTGGATGATGCGGGGCCGTTCGACCTGCTGGCAGTGCTTGAGCTCTTTCTCAAGCGCAGCATAACCCTCCGCGGTCATCGGAATCTTGTCCATTGCTCTCAATCTCCATCATCGCAGAGACAAAATTCAAGTCGCGGGCCGAAGCATTGTTCAGCCCCGCGGCTAAAACCCTGTCTCTACACGGTCCGTCGCGCTGCCTGGTCCGGTCCTGGATCAGTGGCGGCCGCAAAATAATTTTGCAGGGCACATACCTCGAGGTCACCCCCGAGATAGGCCTTGATACCCTGTGCTGCGGCGACGGCCCCTGAGAGAGTGGTGTAGTACGGGACTTTATGCAAGAGGGCTGCGCGCCGCAGAGACCGGCTATCGGCCAGGGCCGTCGCCCCCTCCGTGGTATTGAAAACAAGCTGGACGCCGCCGTTCTTGATGGCATCGACGATGTGCGGGCGGCCCTCGGCCACCTTGTTGATCTTGATGGCGGGAACACCCTCTGCCGAGAGGTATCGCTGGGTTCCTGAGGTCGCCAGAACCCGGAAACCGAGACCGGCAAGCAGCCGCACCGTATCGAGAATGCGCGCCTTGTCGGCATCTCGCACCGACACGAACACCGTGCCCTCTTTCGGCAGCCGCGTTCCGCCGCCGAGCTGGCTCTTGGCGAACGCGATATTGTAGTCGCGGTCGATGCCCATGACTTCGCCCGTCGATTTCATCTCCGGGCCGAGCACGGTGTCGACCTTGTCGCCGAAGCGGGCGAACGGGAACACCGCCTCCTTCACGCCGATATGGCGGGCTGTGGCGAATTCGAAATTCTGCGGCTTCAAGTCAAAGCTCGCGAGCGATTCGCCGGCCATGATTCGCGCCGCGATCTTGGCGGCCGGCACGCCGGTCACCTTGGCGACAAACGGCACCGTGCGGGATGCGCGCGGGTTGACCTCGAGCACGTAGATCACGCCGTCCTTGATCGCGTATTGCACGTTCATCAGGCCGCCGACTTTCAGCGCCAGTGCCAGCGCACGGGTTTGCCGGTCGAGTTCGGCGATCAGGTCGGCCGAGAGATTGTGCGGCGGCAGCGAGCAGGCGGAGTCGCCGGAATGAATGCCGGCCTCCTCGATATGTTCCATGATGCCCGCGATATAGGTGTCCTTGCCGTCGGCGAGGCAGTCGACATCGACTTCGATGGCGTCGGTCAGATAACGGTCGATCAGGAGCGGCCGGCGATCGGAAACCGCAAGCTCCGAAGGCCGGTCGAGATCGGCGGTCAGCCGCTTCAGGTAGCGGTCGATCTGGCTTGAGTCATGCACGATCTCCATGGCGCGGCCGCCGAGCACATAAGACGGGCGGATCACGATCGGATAGCCGATCTCGTCGGCGATGGCGCGGGCTTTCTCCGGCGAAGTGGCGATGCCGCTCTTCGGTTGGCGCAGCTTGAGGCGGTCGAGCAGTTCGCGGAACCGGTCGCGGTCTTCGGCGAGATCGATGGCGTCGGGCGAGGTGCCGAGGATCGGCACTTTGGCTTCTTCCAAGGCCTCGGCGAGCTTGAGCGGCGTCTGCCCGCCGAACTGCACGATCACGCCGTGCAGCGTGCCGTTCTTGCGCTCCGTGTCGATGATCTCCATCACGTCCTCGGCGGTGAGCGGCTCGAAATAGAGCCGGTCGGACGTGTCGTAATCGGTCGACACCGTCTCCGGATTGCAGTTGACCATGATGGTCTCGTAGCCGACTTCCTTCAGCGCGAAGGCGGCATGACAGCAACAATAGTCGAACTCGATGCCTTGCCCGATCCGGTTCGGGCCGCCACCGAGAATGACGACCTTCTTTTTGTTTGACGGCGCCGCCTCGTCGGCGGTCCGGCCGGCGAACGGCGTCTCGTAGGTCGAGTACATGTAGGCGGTCGGCGACGCGAATTCGGCGGCGCAGGTGTCGATGCGTTTGAACACCGGGCGCACGCCAAGGCTGCGGCGCTGCGCGGCGACCTGATCGGCGGTGAGTCCGACGAGCCGGCCGAGCCGGGCGTCGGAAAATCCCATCGCCTTGAGGCGCCGTAACGCGCCGGCCGTCGTGGGCAGTCCCCGGCTTCGTATCTGCTCCTCGGTTTCGATGATGTCGCGGATCTGCGCCAGGAACCAAGGATCGATCCGGCAGGCGGTGTGAATGTCGTCGTCGCTCGTGCCGAGCCGCATCGCCTGCGCGACTTTGAGGATGCCGTCGGGCGAGGGCGTGCCGAGCGCCGCGCGGATGGCGTTCTTGTCGTCGCCCGCGCCGAGCCCGGGTATGGCGATTTCGTCGAGGCCGGTCAGCCCGGTCTCGAGCGAGCGCAGCGCTTTTTGCAAGCTCTCCTGAAAGGTGCGCCCGATCGCCATCGCTTCGCCGACCGATTTCATCGAGGTGGTCAGCACCGGCTCCGCGCCGGGAAATTTCTCGAACGCAAAGCGCGGGATTTTCGTCACCACATAATCGATGGTCGGCTCGAACGATGCCGGCGTCGCCCCGCCGGTGATGTCGTTCTGGATCTCGTCGAGCGTGTAGCCGACCGCGAGCTTGGCGGCGACCTTGGCGATCGGAAAGCCGGTCGCCTTCGAGGCGAGCGCCGACGAGCGCGACACGCGCGGATTCATCTCGATCACCACGAGCCGCCCGTCGGCCGGATTGACCGCGAACTGCACGTTCGAGCCGCCGGTCTCCACCCCGATCTCGCGCAGCACCGCGATCGAGGCGTCGCGCATGATCTGATATTCCTTGTCGGTGAGCGTCAGCGCCGGCGCCACCGTGATCGAGTCGCCGGTATGGACGCCCATCGGATCGAGGTTCTCGATCGAGCAGACGATGATGCAATTGTCGTTCTTGTCGCGCACCACCTCCATCTCGTATTCCTTCCAGCCGAGCACCGATTCCTCGATCAGCACTTCGCTGGTTGGCGAGGCGTCGATGCCGCGCTCGACGATCTCGATGAATTCCTCCTTGTTGTAGGCGATGCCGCCGCCGGTGCCGCCGAGCGTGAACGATGGCCGGATGATTGCCGGCAGCCCGATATCGTCGAGCGCCTGCAACGCCTGGATCAGCGTCTTTATTTGGTGCGAGCGCGGCGTCGAGAGGCCGATCTTCTCCATCGCCTGGCGGAACAGCTTGCGGTCTTCGGCCTTGTCGATGGCTTCGGCGGTCGCGCCGATCATCTGCACGTCGTACTTTTCCAGCACGCCCATGCGCCGGAGCGACAGCGTGGTGTTGAGCGCGGTCTGTCCGCCCATGGTCGGCAGGAGCGCAAAGCCGCCGGGAACAGCATGGCGTTCCTTGGCGATGATCTTGGCGACGATCTCCGGCGTGATCGGCTCGATATAAGTCGCGTCCGCCAGATCCGGATCGGTCATGATGGTCGCCGGATTGGAATTGACCAGAACGATCCGGTAGCCCTCGGCCTTCAGCGCCTTGCACGCCTGCGTGCCCGAATAGTCGAATTCGCAGGCCTGGCCGATAACGATCGGCCCGGCGCCGATGATGAGGATCGAGGAGATGTCGGTCCGCTTGGGCATATCTTCCGTTCTGTGACCCGTCATTCCGGGGCGCGGGCGCTAGCCCGCGAGCCCGGAATCCATATTCACCGATGGTGGTTATGGATTCCGGGCCCGGCCTTTGGCCGTCCCGAATGACGGGGACGCACAAAAAAAGGGCGCGCCTCACGCGCGTCCCTCAGCCGGCGCCGGGGCTCGACCCCGCGCGGGGCGTCTTTAGACGAGAAATGCGGGCGAGGGAAGGGGTGCGGCCGCGCTCCGCACAGGAACCATCGGGCGCCTGACTTCGGTCGCTTGGAGCGGCTTTTGGCCTTATGCACCGCGCAGCGCACATGGGATTGACGCTCGCGGCCGGACGGACCAGAATCGCTGTCGCTTCCCTGAGCAGCCAGAGCTGTCATGCAGTGGTTCCGGACAAAGACGCAAGCGATTCGCCTTCTGGTCGCCCTCTTTTTGGTCGCCCAGTTTGCCGGCGTCGTCTCGTCGCCGCTGAAGCAAGCCCACGCGGCTGCCGGCGCCGTCCTTGCGAATACCAGTCACCACCAGGCTGACAGTCATCAAGCCGGTAGCCATCGCGCTGACGGTCATCGTCACGACGCATGCGCACGTCCGGACGCTGGCGCATGCACCGATCACGCCGACTATTGCTGCGCGCTGCATGCGTTCTTTGCCGGCATTCTTCCGCCGGCGGCGGCGATCGACAATGCCGTCGTCACCGGCGAGATACTGCGTCCGGCTGTGACCGACATCGCGCTCGGCCTTCACCCCAGCCGCCTCGACCGTCCTCCAAGACCGCTTTCGTGATCCTCATCGAAGCGCGTCCGCCGGCGCGGCGCGCTTCTGCGATCATGTTTGAGGTTGGAGTTCATGGCCGGACATCGTCTGTCTGCGCGTATTCGTCAGCTTGGAACGAGCCCGCTCGCTTTTCGCAGGCGTTTGCGCCTCGCCCCTGCGCTTTTGCTCGCGGCCGCCTGCAGCGGGTGCGCGGCATTTTCGCCGGACGGCGGCATGGCGGTGGTGAACGGGATCGTCGCGCCGGAGCTCAAGAGCGAAGTCGTGAAAGTGAATGGCGAGGATGTGGCGGGCGAGGCCCACGGCCGCGCCGCGCACTTGCTCGCGTCCACGCTTTCCGCAGACGGCGCCGTCCGCATCGCGCTTCTGAACAACAAGGGGCTGCAGGCGTCCTATAACGAGCTCGGCATTGCCGAAGCCGCGATGGTGGAAGCGAGCCTGCCGCCCAATCCGACATTTTCGCTCAGCCGCATCTGGACCCCGGTGGAACTCGATATCGAGCGCCGCATCATCGCGGATATTCTCGCGCTCGCCACGCTGCCGGCGCGCGCCGAGCTCGCCGCCGAACGTTTCCGTCAAGCGCAATTGCGCGCCGCGTTGGAAACCCTCCGGGTCGGCTATGAGACGCGCCGCGCTTACTACCGGGCGGTTTCGGCGCAGGAACTTGCCGCATCGCTCGCGCAAGCCGCGTCCGCCGCCGAATCCGCCGCCAAACTCGCCAAGGAGCTGGGCGAGACCGGCGCCATGAACAAGCTCGATCAGGCGCGCGAGGAAGCCTTCTATGTCGAGCTTTCGACCCAGCTTGCGGGCGCGCGCCAGCGTGCAGCGAGCGAGCGCGAGCGCCTCATCCGCGCGCTCGGACTGCAAGACGGCGGCGCGCTCAGACTGCCGCACGCATTGCCGCCGCTTCCCAATGCGCCGCGGACGCTCGTCGCGGCCGAAACCGAAGCCATCCGGCGGCGCGTCGATCTCAAGATCGCGCGCATCGAAGTGGATACGCTGGCGAAAACCTACGGGCTCACCAACGCGACCCGCTTCATCAATCTCCTGGAAGTCGCCGGCATTTCCCGCACGCAGCGGGAGACCGGCGGCGCCGCCGGCACCGGCGACGGCTTCGAGGTCGATTTTCAGATTCCGATCTTCGATTTCGGCGAGGTTCGCGTGCGGCGTGCCGGCGAAATCTACATGGCCGCCGTCAACCGGCTGAGCGAGCTCGCGGTCAATGCGCGCTCGAAGGCGCGCGAGAGCTATCGCGCTTACCGCTCGAGCTACGACATCGCCATGCGCTACCGGCGCGAGGTGCTGCCGCTGCGCAAGATCATCGCCGATGAAGCGATGCTGCGTTACGGCGCCATGCAGATCGACGTGTTTGCGCTGCTCACCGAGGCGCGCCAGCGCATTGCCGCCAATATCGCGGCGATCGAAGCGCAACGGGACTTCTGGCTCACAAGCGGTGAGCTTGATGCCGCGCTCGCCGGCGGCGGTGCTGCGGCCGGCGAGGATGCCGCCCGCATCCCCAATCCCGCCATCGCCGGCCAGAACGAGTGAAACAAGCGACTGACAACGAAGACCAAAACGGAGACCGAACATGTTCACCCGACGACGACTCTGCGAAGCGGCGGCTCTTCTTGCCGGCGCTGGTGCGGTCAGCGGGCGCGCGCAGGCCGCCGCTATTCCGGAAGCGCCGACGACCAGGACAAACACCATGCAGCCGCCGCTCGTTCCGGCGAGCGGTCCGCACTATCAGCCCGTCGTCACCCTGAACGGCTGGACGCTGCCGTGGCGGATGAACGGCGACTGGAAGGAATTTCACCTGGTGGCCGAGCCGGTCGAGCGCGAATTCGCGCCCGGCATGACCGTGCATCTGTGGGGCTATAACGGCCAGTCGCCCGGCCCGACCATCGAATGCGTCGAAGGCGACAAGGTCCGCATCTTCGTCACCAACAAGCTTCCGGAGCACACCAGCGTGCATTGGCATGGCATGCTGGTTCCGAGCGGCATGGACGGCGTCGGCGGCCTCACCCAGCCGCATATCGAGCCCGGCAAGACCTTCGTCTACGAGTTCCAGCTCAAGGCAAGCGGCACCTTCATGTACCACCCGCACGCCGACGAAATGGTGCAGATGGGCATGGGCATGATGGGCATGTTCATCGTGCATCCGCGCGACGAGAACTTCCGGCGCGTCGATCGCGACTTCGTCTTCATGATGAGCTCCTACGCCATCGATCCGGGCACCGCGTTGCCGCGCGTTTCCGAGATGACCGATTTCAACATGTGGACCTGGAACAACCGGGTGTTTCCCGGCATCGACCCGTTGCCGGTGCGGCTCGGCGACAAAGTGCGGGTGCGCATGGCCAATCTCACCATGACCAATCATCCGATGCATCTGCACGGTTTTCGCTTCGCGGTGACCGGCACCGACGGCGGCTGGGTGCCGGAGAGCGCGCAATGGCCGCATGCCACCGTCGATGTGCCGGTCGGCGAGATCCGTGCCATCGATTTCGTTGCCGACAATCCGGGCGACTGGGCGTTCCACTGCCACAAGTCGCACCACACCATGAACGCAATGGGCCACAACACGCGAAATCTTATCGGCGCCAAGCAGAGACAATTGACCAGGGCGATCCGCAACGTGGTGCCCGACTATATGCCGATGGGCTCGACCGGCATGGCCGAGATGGGCGCGATGGAAATGCCGCTCCCGGATAACACGCTGCCGATGATGTGTTATCCGGGAGCGGCAGGGCCGCTCGAAATGGGCGGCATGTTCACGGTCGTGAAAGTGCGCGAGGACCTCGCCGTCGGCGACTACAAAGATCCCGGCTCCTACAAATTCCCGCCCGGTAGCGTGGCTTACGAATTCAACGGCGACGCCGGCACGGTGCCGCGGCAAAGCGAGCCCGCGGCACCGTCGCCGCACAAGCATCGTTAGGAGTTGACGGTGAAGAGAGTCTGCGGACCGATGTTGGGTGTGCTCTTGGGCGCGACCTGCCTTGCGCTTCCTCTTGGTCTTTTTGCCGAAGCCTTCGCTCACGGCGCGCATGAGCATTTCGCGGCAGGCGAGCCCGGCGATCCCAAAAAGCCGTTTCGCATCGTGAGAGTCACGATGCTCGAGGACGGCAAGAAGATGCTGTTCGAGCCGGCCGTGGTGGACGTTCGCCTCGGCGAACAGGTGCGTTTTGAGATTTTCAACGAGGGGAGCTGGTACCACGAATTCGTTCTGGCGACCGAAGCCGCCAATCGAAAGCACGCCGAGCTGATGAAGAAATTTCCCGACATGGAGCACGCCGATCCCAACGCTGTACGGCTGTCGCCTTTCGCGTCGGGCGCGATCCTGTGGAAATTCACCAGGCGCGGGGCGTTCGAATATGCCTGTCTCATCCCCGGCCATCTTGAAGCCGGCATGCGCGGTGAAGTGATCGTGAAATGAGATGTCATCGTGACATGAGACGCGATCGTCAAATGAGATTTGATCGTGAAATGAACGGAGTGTCGCTCACGCGCCACCGCGCGAAGCTTGGCGCGTTCATGGTGTCGCTCGGCTTATTGGTGGGAGCGCCGGCCGTTTTCGCGCAGACGCCGCTAGCCGACGGGCAAGTGATCAAGATCGATCAGGCCGCCGGCAAGATCACCATCAAGCACGGCCCGCTGAAGCAATTCGACATGGACGAGGGCATGACCATGGTCTATCGCGCCGCCGATCCGGCGATGCTGCACGCCGTGAAGCCCGGCGATAAAATCAAATTCGCGCCCGACCGCGTCAACGGCCAGTTCACCGTCACCAAGATCGAAAAAGCCAAGTGAAGTAGAAGAGCATCATCGTGGTGCAACCCGACGCGGCTGCTAACAAGCACGCGCCGGCGCCGACTGCGGCTGATCGGTATCGCTTGGGTCTCGTCTCGCACTTAAATCGAATAGTTTGAAATGCAAAACCGCAACCGCCGGTTCAAATTGACCGGTCGGTGTGCTATGGACAACGCCTAGCACAAGGCAATCGCTTGTTTTGGCCTTCCGGCGTAGAGCTACGAGGAGGGCGTTCTCGCGGAATTGGCGCGGGACGCGGATCGGATGAGCGCTTTGCTGATCTCATTGCTCAAGATTGGCGGGGTCACGGCCCTGACCATCGGCATGTTTTTCCTGCTCTACCGGCAGCTTTTATCTCTTCGCATTTATGCAAAACTCGGTGCCACGCAAACATTGGTTGTTGTCGTGTTGGTCGCGATTCTGGTCTGGCTGACCGCAATGACCGCTTTGCTGAAAAATGACAAAGGCGCCTTTGCGTTGGTCTTTGGAAATGAGAACCAGGTGATCCAGGGGGCGCCGATCGACGCTAGCAAATGAAACGCCGGAGAGCGACGATGGCACGGCTGCTTACAAAACCCATATGGTTTTTGATTGCGGGCGCGGTACTGGCGTGCTTGCCTTCGGGCGCGAAGGCTCAATCGTCAAGCGCGGTCGTGCTCGGTTCGTGCAATATCGTCCAGCAGAATCTTTCAGTTGCAAAGGGCTCTACCGTCATCAATCAGGTGGATTGCGTCCCTCCCACTTTGGAAGACTCTTTTTCCCTTCGATACGTCTGGCTGGATGCGAAGACCTCGTCTTTGCTGACCGCGGGCTTTTTCGATTCTTCTTTGCGGCCCGTGATCGGAAACATGCAAAGCGTCTTGAGAAATTCCGTCTATCATCGGCTTGATGAAATCGTTCGCCGGTTTGGCAATCCAATCGGCACCGATTTTGTCCCCATAGTGGGGAAAGGGCAGCCATATTCTCTGACGGGCGCCCGCGGCGAGGTGTCGATCGACAACAAGGGCGATCACCTGCCATTGAGCGCCTTGAAGAAGCTGAAGCTGTATGGCGGCGAACAAACCATATTGCTTCCAGATACCTCCGCTTTGCGCAGCATTAAAAACACCCAGGGCTGGCCGGCAGACTACAAATTAACGTACGGCGACGAGGCCGGGGTATTCCCGCGCAGCAAGACCAAGCAGGACGTTGAAAACAGCGCGTTGATGTGTGCGTTGCTGTACAAGCCGATCACTAAGGAGATCCTTGCGAACTATTGGACCGACGTTGAATTGCTGGAGTCGCTGATTGAGAAGAAGGAATTTCGGCAGGATCAGGTCGTAAACTCGAACGTCAATGCAGGTACTGGAGACTTCAGGGTTGCCGCGCTTCAAAATCAGGCGTTGCCGGCGATGGCGTACTTCACGGAAAAGAATTGGCCCGAAGATTTTCTGATGGGCTTTGGCAGCGCCTTCGTTGCGGAGTGCGGCGAGGGATATTCGATCGGGTTTTACGCGCTGCCGCGCAAGCTGTTCACCCTGGTGGCGGTCATTGAAGCAAAGTCGAACAGCATTGAAATTCAGGGCATGTCCTTTGATCTCGACCCGACCGACGGTCTGCATTTGTTGACGAAAGGGGAAAAGACAGAGGCGGCTCCTCCGGGTTCGATCGTTCTGAAGAGAGGCGAAACGGTTCTTGTGCCGCTTCGCATAGAGCTGAGATACGATCTGGAGGTCGCTCCGATCGCCACCTTGGTGGACGGGGAAGCTGCCGGCAAGCTCTACAGCAAGATCGTTTCACTGCCGAACGCGTCTTTTCAGTTCCGCGGCTAGGATGT
>Ga0210401_10007826_pt1 | contig 10667 bp, 9 predicted proteins | sample IncBWH32MmetaG_FD_150866 | JGI IMG/M metagenome (GOLD analysis project Ga0210401, IMG submission 150866) | Forest soil microbial communities from Barre Woods Harvard Forest LTER site, Petersham, Massachusetts, United States - Inc-BW-H-32-M | ecosystem: Environmental > Terrestrial > Soil >... | reverse complement strand
CGAGGAGCGCAAGCTCGGCGAGATCACCGAGCAGCACTTCGATGCCACTTTCGGGCTGAACGCGCGCGGCACGCTCTTCACGGTGCAGAAGGCATTGCCACTGTTCAACGACGGTGGCTCGATCTTCATGACCGGGTCAATCGCTTCGGTCAAGGGCTTTCCTTTCTGGAGTGTGTATGCGGCGAGCAAGGCTGTACTGCATGCCTACGCCCGCGTGTGGTTGTCCGAGTTGAAGGACAGGAGGATCCGGGTCAACGTGCTGACCCCGGGCCAGGTCGCCACGCCGATACAGGAGCAGTTGTTCGACGAGGAGACGAAGGCGCAGTTTGAGGCATTGATCCCACGGGGAAAGATGGGCAGCCCTGAGGAGGTTGCGACGGTCGCACTGTTCCTCGCCTCGGACGACTCAAGCTATGTCAATGGTATGGAGTTGATTGTCGACGGCGGCACCACGTCAGTCTGACTACGCACCACGCTTGAGCGGAGGAATGGATAAGTCGCTGTCCGGAATTGCGGTCTGTTTTCGCAGCTAGCATCCTATTTTGCCGCTAGGAGCCGCTCGACGTATTTGGCGATGACGTCGACTTCGAGGTTCACCGACGTCCCCGGCGCGGCCTGGCCCAACGTGGTCAGCTCCCGGGTAGTCGGGATCAGCGACACCTCAAACCAGTCGTCACTAAGCCCAGAAACGGTCAGCGATATCCCATCGACGGTGATCGAACCCTTCTCGACCACGTAGCGGGCCAGATCGACGGGTAGCCCGATCCGGACCACCTCCCAATGCTCGGCCGGCGTGCGGGCCTGAATCTCCCCGGTACCGTCCACGTGTCCCTGCACGATGTGCCCGCCAAGCCGACTGTTCAAGGCCGCCGCGCGCTCAAGATTGACGGGGCTGCCGGCGGCCAGCCGGTCCAAGCTGGACCGGCTGAGCGTCTCGCCCATCACGTCGGCGGTGAACTGGCCCTCCGGCAGCACTTCAACCACCGTCAGGCAGACACCGTTGACGGCGATCGAGTCGCCGTGACCGGCATCGGCGGTAACGATGGGACCACGGATGGTGAAGCGCGCGGAATCGCCCAGGTCGTCCTTGCCTACGACCTCACCCAATTCCTCGACGATTCCGGTGAACACTGCCTCAGGCTAATGAGTCGGACGGTCCGCGCGCTATGTGGCCGTCACTGCCGTCACCTCGGGCTTCGACGGCGGGTGATTGGCACCCTTTACGATGCACCTATGCCGACGCCTAGTCCGAAGCGCCCAATCCTCGCCGTCCTTGCCGCCCTCGCTGTCGCCGCCGCACTGGTCGGCGGCTGCTCGTCGTCCAAACAGTCCACCGCGCCGCTGCCCGACGCGGCCACGCTGCTGGCCAAGTCCAACATCACCACCAGAAACGTCAAGAGCGTGCATTTGGTGCTGTCGGTGATCGGCACGATCAAGGGACTTCCGGTCAAGACGCTGACCGGCGACCTGACCACGTCACCTGACACCGCGGCCAAGGGCGAGGCCAACCTCACGGTGTTGGGCTCCGCCGTCGACGCTCAGTTCGTGGTCGACGACGGAACCCTGTACGCGGCGCTGACCCCAGGCCATTGGGAAAGCTTCGGCCCGGCGTCCGCGATCTACGACCCGTCCGAGATCCTCAACCCGAACACCGGTCTGGCCAACGTGTTGACCAACATCAGCAACCCCAAGGCCGAAGCCCGCGAAACCATCGGCGGACAAAGCACCGTCAGGATCACCGGGACCGCCTCGGCAGACGCCGTGAATGGGCTTGCGCCCCAGCTGAAAGCCACCCAGCCGCTGCCGGCGACCGTCTGGATCGAGGAATCCGGTGATCACCAGCTGGCGCAGGCCAAACTGGACCAGAGCGCGGGCAACTCCGTGCAGATGACGCTGTCGAACTGGAACGCCGCGGTACAGGTCACCAAGCCGCCGGTAGCAGCCGGATGACGGCGCCACACGCCGGCCGCGGAGTCGCCATCGGCGCGGGCAGCCTCGCCGTACTGCTCGGTGCCCTCGACACCTATGTCGTGGTCACCATCATGCGCGACATCATCAACACCATCGGCATCCCGATCAATCAGCTGCAACGAATCACGCCGATCGTCACCTGGTACCTGCTGGGCTACATCGCCGCGATGCCGCTGCTGGGCCGCGCCTCGGACCGATTCGGCCGCAAACTGCTGCTTCAGGCCAGCCTCGCCGCGTTCATCGTCGGCTCGGTCGTGACCGCGCTCTCCACCGATCTGCATGTGCTGGTCGTCGGCCGGACCATCCAGGGTGTGGCCAGCGGTGCGCTGCTGCCGGTGACGCTCGCCCTCGGCGCCGATCTGTGGGGGCAGCGCAACCGCGCCGGGATCCTCGGCGGCATCGGTGCCGCGCAGGAGCTGGGCAGCGTGCTCGGCCCGCTCTACGGAATCTTCATCGTCTGGCTGACGAGTCGCTGGCAGGACGTGTTCTGGATCAACGTGCCGCTGGCGCTGGCCGCGATGGCGATGATCCAATTCAGCCTGCCGTCGCGGGATCGCAGCGCCGACCCGGAAAAGATCGATGTGGTCGGTGGACTACTGCTCGCGATCACGTTGGGCCTGGCGGTGATTGGGCTGTACAACCCGGCTCCCAACGGTCAGCAGGTGCTGCCCAGCTATGGGCCGCCGCTGATCTACGCGGCCGTCGGCATGGCGGTAATTTTCGCGCTATGGGAGCGGTTTGCGCCCACCAAGCTGATCGAGCCCACCGGGGTGCGCTTCGGGCCGTTCCTGTCCGCGTTAGGCGCGTCGCTATGCGCCGGTGCGGCGCTGATGGTGACGCTGGTCGACGTCGAACTGTTCGCCCAGGGTGTGCTGGGCAAGCAGCAGGACCAGGCCGCAATCCTGTTGCTGCGCTTCCTGATTGCGCTACCCATCGGGGCGCTGCTGGGCGGCTGGATCGCCACCAAAGTCGGCGACCGGGCGATGGCGTTCGTCGGACTTTCGATCGCGGCCGGTGGCTACTGGCTGATCTCGAAGTGGTCGGTCAACCTACTCGACCAGCGGCACAACATCTTTGGCCTGTTTTCATTGCCCGCATTGGACACCGACCTGGCGCTCGCCGGCTTGGGGCTGGGTCTGGTGATCGGGCCGCTGACGTCCGCGAGCTTGCGGGTGGTGCCCTCTGCGCAGCACGGCATCGCCTCCGCGGCGGTGGTGGTGGCCCGAATGACGGGCATGCTGATCGGGGTGGCCGCGCTGAGCGCGTGGGGCTTTTATCAGCTGCCCCACATCGTTTCGAGGCTGTCGACGCAAGTGCCGGCCAACGCGAGCTTGGCGGAACGGCTCCTCGCGCAGGGCAACCTCTACCGGAACGCGTTCGCCCAAATGTATGGGGGCATCTTTACGGTCACGGCCGTCGTCTGCGTGGTGGGCGCACTGTTCGGGCTGCTGATCAGCAGCCGCCGCACCCATGCCGAGGAGCCCGAACTGCACGAGGAGCAGCCCGTCGCGCCTCGCGTCTAGGCGCATATTCGCCGCGAGGTCTGTATTTGCGCCGGAAAGCGGAGCACAATCTTGGTGTGGCGCCCGACGATGGGACCTCGTTGCGGCCGGCCGGCAGCTCTGTCGGTGGCGTCCTAATCGCGGCCTACGGCGTGGCTGCGTATGTGATGTTCGTGCTCACTTTCCTGTACCTGATCGGGTTCGTCGCCGACGCCGACTTCACGGTCGGCAGCCTGCATGTCGTGGGCAAGAGCATTGATCGCGGCGGTCTCGGCGACGGCACCCTCACCGTCATGGCAGTGGTCATTGACGTGGTGTTGCTCGCGCTGTTCGCGGTCCAGCACAGCGTCATGGCCAGGGCAGGCTTCAAACGCTGGTGGACCCGCATCGTGCCGCCCAGCGCGGAGCGGTCGACCTACGTCCTTGCCTCCAACATCTGTCTGATCGCTCTCGTCGCGGCGTGGTATCCCATCACTCACGACATTTGGCGGGTCACCGCCCAACCCTGGCGGACCGTGCTGACCGCGACTGCTCTTGTTGGGTGGGCGATCGCGCTGCTGAGCACCGTCCTCATCGATCATTTCGACCTGTTCGGCCTGCGTCAGGTGTTCACCCGGTTGCGGGGGCGACGGCCGGCTGAGCACGCGTTCACGACGCCGTTTTTCTACCGGGTGGTTCGACACCCGCTGTATCTGGGCTTCCTGCTGGCATTCTGGGTTACGCCACGGATGACGTTGGGGCACTTGCTCTTTGCTGCCGCCACGACCGGCTACATCCTGCTGGCTGTTCGATTCGAGGAGCGCGACCTTATCCGCGTGTTCGGCGAGCAGTACCGCGACTACCGTCGCCGCGTTCCGATGCTGATCCCGGGCTTGGGCGGTCACCCCTGACGGACCCGTCGCCGGGCTCGCGGGGTACCAGGCTCAGCAGCAGATCCGGGCCGACCCGTTCGACGCCGTCGTAGCGCCAGCGCAGCGCCCGGGCGATGCTCGGCACCCCGACGTCGTCGACGGCGGTGATCGGTCCGCCCAGCAGGATCGGCGCCACGTAGGCCAGGATGCGATCGATCACCCCCGCCCGCAGGAACGCCCCCGCAAGTGTGGGCCCGCCCTCGAGCAGGATGTCGGTGCGATCGGATAACGCCCTGAGCACTTCGGCAGGATCGCGGGTGCGCATCACCATCGTGCGCGAGTCGTCGTTGAGAACCTTTGCCTCCGAGGAGATTTCGCGCCGGCCGACAACCACTCGCAGTGGCTGACGGTCCGCCAGTTTGCCGTCGGCCAGCCGGGCGGTCAACGTCGGGTCGTCGGTGAGCACGGTCCCGGTGCCAACCACGATGGCGTCGGCCGCTGCCCGCCGGCGGTGCAGGTCGGCGCGCGCGGCCTCGCTGGTGATCCACTGGCTTGAGCCGTCCGCGGCCGCGCTACGCCCGTCGATGCTGGTGGCGTACTTCCATGTCACGTGCGGCAGGCCGGTGCGTTGTTTGTGCAGCCACTCACGCAGCGGCCCGGCCACAACCAGGTCTGCTTCCACATCGGCGACGACATGCACTCCCGCGGCGACTAGTCGCGCGGCGCCACCGGCCGCCGTCGGGTTCGGGTCGGTGACCGCGTACACCACGGTCGCGATGCCGGCTTCGAGCAGCGCATCCACGCACGGCGGAGTCTTGCCGTGGTGGTTACACGGTTCCAGCGTGACGACGGCGGTGCCGCCCGCGGCCAGGCGTCCCGCCCGGCGCAGCGCCACCACTTCGGCGTGTGCGCTGCCCGCCGGTTCGGTGCCGCCGGCGCCGGCGACCCGCCCGTCGCGGTCCAGGATGACCGCGCCGACCGGCGGGTTGGGATAGGTGCCGCCTTTGACCAGGTCGGCGTGTTCGACGGCAAGTCGCATGGCGGCGTCGTAGCCGATGGCCGCCGCAGTGCTCATTTGCGCAGATGCGGTGACGCGGCACCGGCCCGTCGCCGCAGTGCCTCAACCGCAACCGCCGGGTCCTCGGCGCCGTAGACCGCGGAGCCGGCGACGAAGCAGTCGACACCGGCCTCGGCGGCCTGCTCGATGGTGTCGGCGTTGATGCCGCCGTCGATCTCGACCAGGATCGTCAACTCGCCGGAGTCGACCATCTTGCGTACCGTGCGGACCTTGCTCAGCACCTCGGGAATGAAGTTCTGGCCGCCGAAACCGGGCTCGACCGACATGACCAGAAAGGTGTCGAAGTCCTTGAGGATGTCCAGGTAAGGGTCCAGCGGGGTGCCGGGCTTGATGCTCAGGCCCGCCTTGGCGCCGGCGGCCCGGATATCACGGGCCACCGCGACCGGGTTGTCGGTTGCCTCGGCGTGGAACGTGACGTTGTAGGCGCCCGCTTCGGCGTACGGCGGCGCCCACCGGTCGGGGTCTTCGATCATCAGATGGCAATCCATCGGAATGTCGCTGGCGGCCAACAGACTTTCCACCACCGGCAGCCCGATCGTCAGGTTCGGTACGAAATGTGCGTCCATGACATCGACGTGTAACCAGTCGGCGCCTTCGACGATGGCGGCCTCGTCGGCCAGCCGAGCGAAGTCGGCGGCCAGTATCGACGGCGCGATCAACGGCCGATCGGTCTTGCCTGACATGCCGATCAGCCTAGTCTGGCGACGATGCAGGCCGGGACGGCCCGAGCTGGGGGGCACCCCCAGCCGCGCAGCGGCGAGGGGGCGAGCCAGTCAATCCAGCTTCATGAGTGCAGCGGCGAACATGGCGTCGGTGCCGTGCCGGTGCGGCCACAGCTGAACGTAGGGGCCCTCCCCCAGATCCCCGACGGGTTCGAACAGCGGCCGGGTGTCCAGCGCGGACACCGGATGGCGGCGCAGCGCGTCACCGACCACACCAACCGTCTCGGCCAGGTGCGGCGAGCAGGTGGCATACAAAACGACACCACCGGGCCGGGTCAGCGCGATCGCGGCTCCCAACAGCTCACGTTGCAGCCGGGTCAGCGCCGGAATGTCGGCGGGCTGACGCCGCCAGCGCGACTCGGGCCTGCGGCGCAAGGCACCGAGCCCGGTGCAGGGCACGTCAACGAGCACCCGGTCGAAACCCGGCCCCAGACCGGTACTGCGTCCGTCGGCCCGCACTACCTCGACCGGCAGGCCGCGGGTGTTTTCCTCGACCAGGTCGGCGCGGTGTGGCGCCAACTCCACCGCCGTGACCCTGGCCCCCGATCCAACGCCCAGCGCGGCCAGCAGCGCGGTCTTGCCGCCCGGCCCGGCGCACAGGTCCAGCCATCGCCCGGTGTCGTCGGCCACCGGCGCCAAAGTGAGGGCGCGCGCCACCAATTGGCTGCCCTCGTCCTGGACCAAGGCCTGGCCGTCGCGCACCGCGGCCGATTGTGCGGGGTCTCCTCCGCCCGATAGGTACACCGCGTACGGCGAATACCGGCCAACCGTGCCCTCGACCGCACCGGCCAACTCCTCGGCGGTGAGCACCCCGGGCCGAGCCGCCAGGTGCACCTGGGGTCGCTCATCGTCGCTGGCCAGGGCCGCGTCGAGCTCGCCGGCGTCGGCGCCCAGCGCGTCGACGAAGGCCTGCGCGATCCAACGTGGGTGGGCATGGACGAAAGCGGCGTGCCCGACCGGATCGGCCGCCCGGTCGGGTGCGAGCTCGTCGACCCAGGATTGCTCGTCGCGGGTACTGATCGTCCGCAGCACGCCGTTGACGAAACCCGCACGGGCCGAATCGAATTCGATTCCGGCTTGCTCGACGGTGGTGGAGACGGCGGCGTGCGCATCGACGCGGGTGCGCAGCAGTTGATATGTCCCGAGCCGAAGCAGATCGAGCAGCACCGGGTTGATCGCGCCCGGTGACCGGCCGGCGGCCGCACCGATGATCGCGTCGAGCAGACCGCGAACGCGGCAGCTGCCGTAGGTCAGCTCGGTGGCGAAGGCGGCGTCACGTCCGCTGATCTTGCGTTCCCGCAACAGGGCTGGCAGTAGCAAGTTGGGGTAGGCGTCCCGCTCGGTCACGGCCCGCAGCACATCGAACGCCGCCTGGCGGGCCGGGTCCAGCGGCCGGCGCCGCGGTGGCCTTCCCGCCCGTTGCGTCGATCGGGCCGGCGGTCGACCCCGTCTCGGCTTGTCCTCGCGTGACGTCATGACGCTCGCGCCGTCGAGTCCAGCCGGGCCCCACGGGCCCAGTCGACGGCGTTCATCAACTTCTTGCCCGGTGCCTGAACTTGGCCCAGTCGCACCGGCTCTGAGCCGGTGCCGATCCGGACGCTGCGGCTGTCGATGTGAATATCGCCGGGCGACAACGGTTTTGGAAGGTTCGACGCGTCAGCGTCGATGTACACCGGTCCGAGCTTGACCCGCAGGTCACCGATCAGGGTCCAGGCGCCCGGGTTGGGCGTGACGGCGCGGATGCGCCGCTCGACGACTTGAGCCGGCAGGTCCCAGCGCACCCGCGCCTGCTCGACGGTGACCTTCGGCGCGACGCTGACCCCATCGGCTGGTTGCGGCACCGGCGTCAGCGCACCGTCGGCGATACCGTCCAGCGTGGTGGACAGCAGCGCGGCACCCGAAATCGCCAGCCGGTCAAGCAAATCCCCGGCGGTGTCGATCGGCCGGATCGCCTCGGTGACCACTCCGTAGACCGGTCCGGAATCCAGACCGGCCTCGATTTGGAATGTCGTGGCGCCGGTGACGGTGTCGCCCGCGGCAATCGCGGCCTGTACCGGGGCCGCGCCCCGCCAGGCCGGCAGCAGCGAGAAGTGCAGGTTGACCCAGCCGTGTGCCGGCACCGCGAGCAACTCGTCGCGCAGCAGTGCACCGTAGGCCACCACCGGGCAGCAGTCGGGCGCCAACTCCGACAGCTCGGCGACGAACTCGGGGGTGTTGGGTCGCGGCGGGCGCAACACCGGGATGCCCTGCTCCAATGCGAGACGGGCCACCGGTGAGGGCTGCGGCTTGCCGTGCCGTCCGGAGGCGGCATCTGGCCGGGTCAGCACCGCGATCACGTCGTGCCGCGGCGAGTCGATGAGACTGCGCAGCGCGGGCAGCGCGGGTTCGGGGGTGCCGGCAAAGACGAGGCGCACCGGACCAGTGTAGGAACCTGCGTTATTTGTCGTCCTCGGCCAGTCGCGGGATCAGCCCACCGGCCAGCACGTCCTTGACTTGCCGGAGCGAAAGGCGATGCCGCACAGTGAAAGACGAATCCTTGGTGAGATTGTCGACCTGCAACGTGTCCTTGTCGGCCAGCGTGTCGCGAAGACCCGTGATGCGCAGCGTGTCGTCCTGGTCGATGGACTCGTAGTCGTCGGCGTTGTCGAACTCGAGTGCCAAGACGCCGAAGTTGGCGAGATTCTGCCAATGGATGCGGGCGAACGACTTGGCGATAACAGCCCGCAGACCGAGATGGCGTGGCGCGATCGCCGCGTGCTCGCGTGAAGAACCCTGCCCGTAGTTCTCGCCGCCGACGATGATGTGACCGGTCTCGTCGGCCTTTTGCGCCCGTTCGGGGTACGAGTCGTCGATCTGGGTGAAGCTGAACATTGCGAGCTTGGGGATGTTGGAGCGGAACGGCAACGCCCGCGCGCCGGCCGGCGAGATCTCGTCGGTGGAGATGTTGTCGCCGACCTTGAGCAACACCGGCGCCTCGATCTCGTCGGGCAGCGGCGACAGATCCGGCAGGCTGGAAATGTTGGGGCCCTTCACCGGCTCCACCTTCTGTGCCTCGTCGGCTTCCAAGGGAGCGACCAACATCGCGGTGTTCACCGAACACTCCCGCGGCAGATCGAGTTTCGGGTAGTCCATTTTCACGTCGTGGGCCCACTCGCGGGGATCGGTGATCACACCCGCCAGCGCGGAGGCGGCAGCGGTTTCCGGCGAGCACAGCCACACCGAATCCTCTTTGGTGCCAGAGCGGCCCGGGAAGTTGCGTGGCATCGTGCGCAGCGAGTTACGGCCGGTGGCCGGCGCCTGGCCCATGCCGATGCATCCCATACACCCGGCTTGATGGATGCGTGCGCCGCCGACCACCAGATCCGTCACCGCGCCCATCTTGGTCAAGTCGGTCAAGATCTCCCGCGACGTCGGGTTGATGTCGAAGCTGACGCCCGGGCACGTCTGCCGACCCGCCACCATCGCGGCGACGATCGCAAAGTCGCGAAGGCCTGGGTTGGCGCTTGACCCGATGACCGCCTGGGCGATCTCCTCCCCGGCGACCTCGCTCACCGGGACCACGTTGCCCGGCGACGACGGCTTGGCGATCAGCGGCTCGATTTGCGAGAGGTCGATGGTCTCGTCGACGTCGTAGTCGGCGCCGTCGTCAGCAACCAGTTCCACCCAGTCGTCCTCGCGGTCCTCGGAACGCAGGAAGTCACGGACGGCCTCGTCGCTCGGGAAAACCGTTGTGGTGGCGCCAAGTTCGGCTCCCATGTTGGCGATCACATGGCGATCCATCGCGGTCAAGCTCGACAGGCCCGGTCCGTAGTACTCGATAATCCTGTTCACGCCGCCCTTGACGTCGTGACGCCGCAGCATCTCGAGGATGACGTCCTTGGCCGAGCACCATTCCGGTAGTTCGCCTTCCAGCCGCACGCCCCACACCTCGGGCATCCGGATGTGCAGCGGTCGCCCGGTGATGGCCAGCGCGACCTCCAGCCCGCCCACACCGATCGCCAGCATGCCCAGTGATCCGGCAGCCGGGGTGTGCGAATCCGAGCCGACCATGGTCTTGCCGGGGATCCCGAATCGCTGCATGTGCGTTGGATGCGACACCCCGTTGCCGGGCTTGGAGAACCACAGCCCGAATCGCTGTGCCGCGGTGCGCAGGTATTCGTGATCCTCGGCGTTCTTCTCGTCGGTCTGCAACAGGTTGTGGTCGACGTACTGGACGCTCACCTCGGTGCGGGCGTGGTCGAGCCCGAGGGCCTCCAGCTCCTGCATCACCAGCGTCCCAGTGGCGTCCTGGGTGAGCGTCTGATCGATGCGTATCGCGATCTCCTCCCCCGGAGTCATCTCGCCGGACTCCAGGTGCGATTCGATCAGCTTGCGAGTGACATTGCGAGGCATAGCCGGTGCGTACCCCAATGGAACGTTGTTCATGCGTGTCGGCCCTATGCCTCGACATCCTCCAGTTGGGCTTCGGGCTCGCCGCCGGCAGCCGTGAACGCCGTGAGTGCGCGCACTAGCCCGCGGCGTTCCTGGGCGGGCATTGCTTCTA
>Ga0210401_10007825_pt1 | contig 10668 bp, 11 predicted proteins | sample IncBWH32MmetaG_FD_150866 | JGI IMG/M metagenome (GOLD analysis project Ga0210401, IMG submission 150866) | Forest soil microbial communities from Barre Woods Harvard Forest LTER site, Petersham, Massachusetts, United States - Inc-BW-H-32-M | ecosystem: Environmental > Terrestrial > Soil >... | reverse complement strand
TGCCCACCGATGCCGACGCCGGCCTGGCCTTCATCACCGAGATCCTGGCCTTCTTCGCGGCCGTCCGGGACTGCCCGGTGCCCACCATCGCGGCGGTCAACGGGCTGGCCATGGGCGGGGGCGCCGAGCTGGTCCTGGCCTGCGACCTGGCCGTCGCGGCCGAGCGGGCCAGCTTCGGCTTCCCGGAGACCGGGATCGGCATGGTGGCGCCGTTCGCGGCGATGACCCTGCCCGCGCTGGTGCCCCGGCCGCTGGCCAAGGAGCTCGCGCTCACCGGCCGCATCCTGGCCGCCGAGGAGGCGGCTCGGCTCGGCCTGGTGAACCAGGTGTGCCCGGACGACCGGCTGCTCGACACCGCCCTGGCCCTCGCCCAGGTGGTGGCCGAGCGCTCGCCGCTGGCCAACTCGATCACCAAGGCCATCCAGAACGGCGTCGCGGCCACCCCCGACGCGGTGGCCCGGCTGAACTCCGCGGTCTTCGCCGACGCCGACACTAAGCACCGGATCCAGCAGTTTCTAAGCCGGCGCCGCGCCAGCCGCCGGGCGGAGGGAGCCGCACCATGACTGACACCAGCCCTGGTGAGAACCGCCGGTTCTCGGTCGTCCTGGGCGTCATCGGGGCCGACGTACACATCGTGGGGGCCCGCGTGCTCGAGTTCGCCCTGCGCGAGCACGGCATCGACGTGGTGAACCTCGGCATCCAGGTGACGCAGGAGGAATTCATCGACGCCGCGGTGGAGTCGGCGGCCGACGCCATCCTGGTCTCCTCGATCTACGGGCACGGTGAGATCGACTGCCGCGGCATGCGCGAGAATTGCACCGAGCGCGGCCTCCCCGACATCCCGCTCTTCCTCGGCGGCAACCTCGTGGTCGGCCGCCGGGACTGGGCCGCGACCGAGGCGCTGTTCAAGTCCTACGGCTTCGACTACGTGTACCCTCCCGGCGTCGACCCGGAGCTACCGATTGCCGACCTGCTGCGCGTCCTGCAAGAACGCCGCGCCACCGCCTGACCGAGGCATCCGCCGCCCAGCCAAGAGCGGTTTACCGCCGGGTGGCCACCACTGCGGTCGATCCGCTGTCGACCGAGAGGATCTGCCCGGTGATCCGCCGCGCTCCGCTCCCGGCCAGGAAGACCGCGGCGGCCGCGATGTCGGACGGTTCGACGAGGCCCAGGACGTGCCGGTCGACCAGCGCGCGCGTACGGCCGTCGGTCTCCAGCAGCCGGATCACCCGCTCGGAGCGGGTGATACCCGGTGCGATGGCGTTGACCGTGATGCCGTCGGGACCGAATTCCGCCGCCATCGACTGGGTCAGCGAGATGATCGCGCCCTTGGCCGCGACGTAGGCGTCCCGGCCGGCCACGCCGCGCAGCGCGACCATCGACGACGTGTTGATGATCGCGCCGCCGCCGGACGCGCGCATCGGGCCGATGACCGCCCGCGAGCAGAAGATCGTCCCGAACAGGTCGACCCGGAACGCGGCCTGGAAGGCGTCGGCGTCGATCTCGGTGATATCTCCGTCGGCGGAGGACGGGCCGCCCGCGTTGTTGTAGAGGGCATCCACCCGGCCGAAACTCTGCACGGCGTGCGCCACCATCGCCTCGACCGCCGCCGGATCGGTGATATCGGTCCGCTGGGCCAGCACCTCGCCGCCGGCCGCGAGGACCTGCTCCGCCGCCGCGACGACCTGGTCGGACACGTCGACGAGCACCACTCGCGCCCCCGCCGCGGCGAACGCGCGGCCGGCGGCCAGCCCGATACCAGAAGCGGCACCGGTGATGATCACGACCTTTCCGGTAACGGACATGACGGGTGCGCTCCTCCGCTCACGGATTGAGCCGGACCGGCATTTCCAGCGGCGTCCGCAGGGACCGCCCGCCCCACCGCAACTCGCCCGGCGCCAGCTGGATGCGCGGGAACTGGCAGGCCAGCACGGTGAAGATCTCGGTCGCCTCCATCCGCGCCAGGCTCGCTCCCAGGCAGAAGTGCGGCCCGAGGCCGAACCCGAGGTGCTCGCCGACGTCGGTGCGCAGCAGATCGAGCTCATCGGGACGGTCGAACACCGCCGGGTCGCGGTTCGCCGCCGCGAGCACGCCGATGACCGTGTCGCCGGTCTGCACCTGGACCTCGCCCAGGTCGCGCGGCGCGACAGCGGTATAGGGCAGGAACTGCACCGGGGTGACGAACCGCAGCAGCTCCTCCACCGCATTCGGGACCAGCGCCGGGTCGTCGCACAGCAGCGACCACTGGTCGGGGTGCCGCAGCAGCTCCAGCAGGCCGACGGAGATCAGCCCGCTGGTCGTCTCGTGCCCGGCGAAAATCATCAATCCGAGCAGCGCCTTGACCTCGGCCCGCTCGACGGTGCCGTTGCCCTCGGCCTCGATCAAGCTGGCCACCAGCCCGGTGAGGACGCCCGCGGCCTGCTGCCGGCCGACCAGCTCGTCGATGTACCCCATCAGGGCGTCATAGGCGTCACGCGCCTGCACGGCCAGGACGGCCGAGTCGGCGTTGAACTTGTTGTCGGCGATGACCCGAGCCCAGCCGTGCACTCGCTCCAGGTCGGTGATCGAGATGCCCAGGAGATCTCCGATCACTGTGATCGGAAGCGTGTAGGCGAACTTCTTGAAGTCGACGACGTCCCCGGACCCGGCCAGGGGCTCCAGCCCGGCCGCCACGCGCTGGCCGATCTTGTCCTGCATCTCGCGCAGCAGCGCCCGCGGCGTGAACGGCGCGCGCACCGCCTTGCGCTGTCGGCCGTGGGCCGGCGGGTCCAGGCGTACGAGCTGTCGGAACTCGTGCTCGATCACCTCGTCGAATGCGGCGCGCTGCGCGGGCTCGAAGCGCCGCCGGGCGTGCTGGTACATCTGCGCGTGCCGGGTGCGCTGCCGGCTGTACAGCCGGTTGTTGTCGCCGAGCAGCTCGCGCACGTCGGCGTGCGCCGACAGCACCACCGTCGCCCGCATCCGGGCCCGCGGGCTGCGTGCGCGCAGCTCGTTCCACGTCGGGTAGGGATCGGCGAGCAGCTGCCCGTCCGACCCGAACAGGCCGAAGATGCGTTCCTCCAGGTCGGCGGCCGCGACCGTCATTGTTGCTCCGCCGACGGCCAGCCGGTTTCGAAGCCCGGGTCGAGGTCAACCCGGGCCGCGTCGATGATGCCCGCCATCATCAGGTAGAAGCCGACCAGCGCGGTCAGCTCCAGCAGCTGCTCCTCGGTATAACGGACCCGCAGCGCCGACCACAGCTGGTCGGGAATCGCCTCGCGGGCCAGAACCGCGTCGGCGAAACGGATCAGGTCCGCGTCGGCACCGGGACCGGCCTGGCCGGTGTCGGCGCACACGCCGCGCACCTCGTCCTCGGTCAGGCCGGCCGCCCGGCCGAGCACGACGTGCTGGCTGTATTCGTAGAGCGAATCCGCGCGCCACGCCACGCGCAAGATGACCAGCTCGCGCTCGCGGACGGGTAGCGTGCCGTGCGCCAGGAACGCGCCGCCGAGCGCGTTGATGCGCCGCATCAGGGTCGGGTGGCGCACCAGCGTCGCCATCACGTTCGGCGGTGCGTGGCCCGGTACCGGAACCGCCTTCGCCAGCAGGGCGCGTTGCTCGTCGGTCGGCTCGGCCACCGGCGCGATGCGCGGCGCGGCCGCGCGGGAAGTCACCGAGATCACCGCAGCCGCAGCAGGTGGACCGCGGCCGCCGCGGTCGTCGTACCGATCGAACCGCCGCCGATCTGGGCCATGGCCACCCGGGCCCCTTGCACCTGGCGCGGGCCCGCCTGGCCGCGCAACTGCTCTACGAGCTCGAAGATCTGGCCCAGCCCGGACGCGCCGATGGGATGGCCGCGGGCCAGCAGGCCACCGGACGGATTGACCGACAACGGGCCACCCAGCGCCGTTTGGTCGCCGCGCCGAGGCACTCGAGCTGGCCGGGCAGGGCGCGGCCGTGGTGGTAGGTGACCTCGACGAATCAGCCGCCCGGCAAACAGTGGCCGAGATCAGCGACCGGGGCGGGGCCGCGGTGGCCAGTGCCGGCGACACCGCGACCACCGAGGCCGCCAGCCAGGTCGTGCGAGCCAACCTGCGGGGCCACTTCGTGGTCAGCCGGGCCGCGATCCGGCACTGGCACGCGGTTGGCACCGGCGGGCGCATTGTCTGCACGACCAGCACGAGCGGCCTGCTCGGCAGCTTCGGGCAGGCCAACTACGGGAGCGCCAAGGCCGGCATCGCCGCGTTCACCCAGATCCTGGCCCAGGAGGGATGGCGGCGTGGCACTACGGCCAACGCGATCTCACCCGCGACCCGGACGCGGCTGTCCGACGGCGCCTACGGCGCCGTCGACGCCGAGGCCGGATTCGACTTCTGGAGTGCCGACCACGTCGCGCCCCTCGTGGCCTTCCTCTGCAGCGCCGCGGCCGCGCACATCAGCGGCAAGGTATTCGGCGTGCAGGGTGACGTGATCGAGCTGTACCAGCCGTGGCGAAGCGTCGCGGCGGTCGAGAACGGCCGGGTCCGCTGGAGCCAGCCCACGCTCGAGCAGCAGGTGGCGCGGCTGTTCGACGAGGCCCGTGTGGATCCGGCCCCCGAGGACGGCATGCGCCGGCTGCGCCACAGCATGCGCAAGCGCGGCTAGCGTCACGGACCTGGACCTTGACCGCCAAAAAAAGTGTTATCATCGGCCTTAATTACTCAACGGCGCGCGGCCGGTCACACGTGTGGGGGACGGTACCTGCATGCTGCCCAGTACGGACCCGGTTCCGTCCATCGCCGTTCCCGCCGCCGAACTGGACGTACCGGCTCTGCGGCGGCACCTGGTCCGGTATGTCGAGCCGCTGGTGGGCCTGGGCCCGCTCACCGCCACCCGGCTGACCGGCGGCCGGTCCCATCTGACGTATCTGCTCACCGACGGCACCACCTCGGTCATCGTGCGCCGGCCGCCGCGCGGATCGCCTGAGGCGCACGACGTCGGCCGCGAGTACCGGATGATCGAAGCGGTCGGCCGGTGCGGCGTGCCAGTGCCCGAACTGCTGTACCACTGCGCCGACGAGTCGGAGCTGGGCTTCCCGTTCATGGTGATGCGGTCGGTCGGCGGGGTGATTCTGCGCGACGCCGACGATCTCGTCCTGGTCCCGCCAGGCACCGAGTCCAGCCTGTGCGACCGGCTGGTCGACGCCCTGGTCTCGCTGCACCAGGCCGACGCGCGCGCCGTGCTCGACGGCGCCTATGCGCGGGCCGGGAACTTCGCCGCCCGCCAGATCCGCAGCTGGCACGGGCGGTGGCGACGGTGGCAGACCGGCGAAGTCGCCTCGATCGAGGCGCTGCATGAGGTTCTGGCCGGGGCCGTTCCGCCCCAGGTTCACGTGGGCGTCGTGCACGGTGACTTCCGGTTCGACAACGTCATCCTCACGCCCGGCTTCGGTGCGGTGGCCGCCATCCTCGACTGGGAACTGTCGACGGTCGGTGACCTGCTCACCGACCTCGGGCTGCTGGTGGCGTTCTGGGCCGGCGACGACGGGCTCAACGACGTGCTCGCCCACAAGCGGCTGACCGCCGCCCTCGGCGTTCCGGCGGCCGCGGTCGTCGAGCGGTATGCCGCCCGGACGGGCAGCACCGGCGAGCATCTTGATTTCTACGTGGCCCTGGGCTATTTCAAGTGGGCGGTCATCCGGCAAGGTGTATACCGCCGCCAGCTAGACGGCGCTATGCCGCCGCAGGACCTGGCCATGATCGGGCATTCGGTGGTGGCGATCGCCGAACGCGGACTGGCGGTAAGCCGGCGGTTCGCAGGCTAACGTCCGTCCCGCGCCGGCGCGGGACGGCACACAGGAAAGGACATGGGATGAGCGAGAACGAGGACACGCTGTACTCAGTCGAAGGAACGACCGCGGTGCTCACCATCAACCGTCCGGAACGCTACAACTCCTTCCGCGGCCGGACGATCGATGAACTGGTCAACTCCTTTGAGCGAGCGTGGTCCGACCCGGGCGTGCGGGTCGTCGTGCTGACCGCGACCGGAGACAAGGCGTTCTGCGCGGGCGGTGACGTCAAGCAGCGGGCGCAGACCGGCGACTACGGGCCGACTGAGCTCGGCCGGTTCCAGATCGAGCGCCTGCACCGGCTGATCCGCGACATTCCCAAGCCCGTCATCGCGGCGGTGAACGGCCTGGCCGTCGGCGGCGGCCACGTGCTCCACGTCCTGTGCGACATCTCGATCGCCTCGACCAATGCCCGGTTCGGGCAGGCCGGCCCCCGGGTCGGCTCGTTCGACGCGGGCTTCGGCACGAACTTCCTGGCCCGGGTGATCGGCGAGAAGCGGGCGCGCGAGATGTGGTTTCTCTGCCGTCTCTACGACGCCGAGACGGCCGAGAGGTGGGGTCTGGTCAACGCCGTGGTCGAGCCCGGCGAGCTGCTCCCGGAGGCGCTGCGCTGGGCGCAGGAGATGTCCCGGCTATCCCCGACCGCGCTGCGCTTCCTCAAGCACGCCTTCAACGCCGACACCGACGCGCAGGCCGGTGTGTCCAAGCTAGGCATGAGCGCGCTGGAGATCTTCAGCGAGACCGACGAGGCCAAGGAAGGGGCACTGGCGTTCGCCGAGAAGCGCCAGCCTGACTTCTCCGCTTACGGGCACATCAAGTTAGCCCGCCGGAGCGCTGAACGTGCCCGAGTCGCTCGCGGTCGCCGTCGATTTCGGCAGTACCTTCACCAAGGTGCGGGCCGTCGCCGTGCCGAGCGGCAGGCTCGTCGCGAGCGCACAGTCGCCCACGACGGTGCGTGACGGGCTCCTGGCGGGCCTGGACGGCGCGCTGGCCCAGGCCCGCGTCGCCCGGTCGGCGGTCGACGCGTGGTACGCGTGCAGCAGCGCCGCGGGGGGTCTGCGCATCGTGGCGATCGGGCTCGTCCGCAACCTGACCGCCGAGGCCGCGCGCCGGGCTTCGCTGGGCGCGGGCGGCCGGGTGGTCGGCGCGTACGCCGGCCGGCTCACCCGCTCCGACCTGGCCCAGATCGTCGACCTCGCGCCCGACCTGGTCGTTCTCGCGGGCGGGACGGACGGCGGTGATCGCCTGACGATCTGCCGGAACGCCGCGCTCGTCGCCCAGCTCGGATTGAGCTGCCCGGTGATCATCGCGGGCAACCGGGCGGCGGCCGACGAGGTGGCGGACACGCTGGCCGCGGCCGCAGTCGACTACCGCGTCGTGGACAACGTCATGCCGCGGGTGGACGTCCTGGAGCCCGCGGCCTGCTCGGCCGCGATCCGCCGCGTGTTCATCGAGCGGATCGTGCTGGCCAAGGGGTTCGAGGAGGCCCAGGAATTCATCGGCCGGGGGCTCGTCCCCACGCCGAACGCCGTCCTGGAGGCCTTCGCGCTCGTGGCGCAGGGCACCCAGCGCGTGCCTGGCCTCGTCGAGCTGGTCGGAATCGACGTCGGCGGGGCCACGACCGATGTCTATTCCGTCGCCGAAGGCCGGCCGACCGCCCCGCGCGTCGCCCAGCGCGGGCTGGCCGAGCCTTATCTGAAGCGGACCGTAGAGGGCGATCTCGGCGTCCGGGTCAGCGCGCCGGCCGTGGTCCAGGCCGGCCGGGCCGAGCTGCCAGAGGGCAACGACGTCGTGCCGTCGAGTTACGCGCACCGGGTGGCTCGCGAGGTGGGGGTGCTCCCCGGCTGCGACGACGAGCTGGGCTGGGACGTCCGGCTGGCCGCGGCCGCCGCGCTGATCGCGACGCGCCGGCACGCGGGCCGCCTGGAGCTCGGGTACGGCATCGAGGGCTCGTATTATCTCCAGTACGGCAAGGACCTGACCGCGGTACCGGCCGTGATCGGTACCGGGGGGGTGCTGTCCGGTCGGGCCCGCGACCCCGCGGACTGCGCGCGCGTCCTCGGCCCGGTCGTCTACCACCACGACGCGCCGGACCTGCTGCTGCCGCGCGCACCGCGCCGCTACGTCGACCGCGAGTACGTGCTCTACGCGGCCGGCCTGCTGGCCGCCGATCACCCAGACGCCGCCGCCACGCTGGCCCACGCCAGCCTGACCGAGATCGCGGTGGCGTGAGGACAGCCCCGGCAGCCGCGTTCCAGTCCCTTCAACATAACTGTTGACAATCCCGGGAACGCCGGTTTACCGTTCGGCTGCGACCGTACTGGACGGCACCTTGGACGCAAGTTAATGTGTAATCATCTACCTTTATTAGAAGGGCCCGATGAGCATCCCCAGCCCGGCAGAGCTGCGCCGCGAGGTGCGCGAGTTCCTGGCTGCCGAACGGGCCGCGGGAACCTTCGAGCCTCGCTGCGACTCCTGGCTCACCGGTTTCGACCCGCGGTTCAGTCGCCGCCTCGGCGCGCGCGGCTGGCTCGGGCTGACCTGGCCGGCCGAGTACGGCGGCCGCGGGCTGACCCCCTTGCACCGGTTCGCGGTGACCGAGGAACTGCTCGCCGCGGGCGCGCCGGTGGCCGCGCACTGGATGGCCGACCGGCAAAGCGGCCCGACGATTCTGGCCAACGGCACCGAGCAGCAAAAACGCGAACTGCTGCCGCGTATCGCCGCCGGCCAGCTGTACTTCTGCATCGGCATGAGCGAGCCGGACAGCGGCTCGGATCTCGCCTCGGTGCGCGCCCGCGCGGATAAGAGCCGTGACGGCTGGATCGTGCGCGGCACCAAGCTGTGGACGAGCCACGCGCACCACGCCCACTACATGATCGGTCTGTTCCGCACGGCCCCCCTCGGTCCCGATCGGCACGCGGGGCTGAGCCAGTTCCTGATCGACATGAGCGTCCCGGGCATCACGGTCAACCCGGTCAAGCTCATCGACGGCAGTCACCACTTCAACGAGGTCATCCTCGACGACGTCCGGGTCGACGCCGCCGCGCTGCTCGGGGCGGAGGGCGCGGGCTGGCAGCAGGTCACGCAGGAGCTCACGCACGAGCGGGGCGGGCCGGAGCGCTACCTCAGCACGCTGCCGCTGGCCATCGAGGCCATCCGGCGGTCCGGCGACACCCCGGCCGCGCGCGTCGTCGTCGGCCGGATGACGTCGGAGCTGTGGGCGCTGCGCGAGCTGTCGATCCAGATCGCCTCGGGACGGAGCGACCGCCCGGCCGCGCTGAACGCGGCCATCACCAAGGAGATCGGCACCCGGCTTGAGCAGACCATCATCGACTACTGCCGCCAGCTCGCCGGGGGCGAAGCCGATCCCGGCAGCGATGATCCGTACCAGCGGCTGCTCGCCCAGGCGATGCTCCAGGCCCCGGGCTTCACCCTCCGCGGCGGCACCACCGAAGTGCTGCGCGGCATCATCGCCGGCCGCAGTGGCCTGCGATGAGCGAACTCCTCACGCGTACCGTGCTCGACATCCTCGGATCCGAGCCCGCCCCGGTCGCGCAGGAGCAGGCCGGCCGGTCGCCGGACCAGTGGACCCGGCTGGTCGCGGCCGGCCTGGACGCCATCGGCTACCCGGAGGAACTCGGCGGCCCCGGGGGCACGCTCGATGAGGCCCTGGCGGCGGTCCGCGCGGCCGCCGCCGCGGCCGCCCCCGTCCCGCTGGCCGAGACCGTGCTCGGCACGATCCCGGCGCTGACCCTGGTGGGTGCGTCTCGCCCGGCCGGGCTGACCGTGCCGGCCACGTTCGCCGCGACCGCCGATGTCGCGACCGAGCCGGCCGCCGACGGGCCGCGCCTGCGCGGGGTCGCCCGCCGCGTGCCGTTCGCCCGGCACGCGGACCATCTCCTGGTGGTGATTCCGGCCGAGGCAGGTCAGTGGCGGCTGGCGCTGTGCGCCGCGGCCACCGTTCGGGTGACGCCCCACGGGAACGTCGCCGGCGAGCCTCGGGACGACGTTGACTTCACCGGTTCCGTGCCGGCCGCCCTCTGGGAGCTGAGCGACCCGGCCCGGCTGCGGCTGAGCCAGCTGGCCGTCGTGGCCCGCGCCGCGCAGTTGGCCGCGGCCGGAGCGCAGGTACTGGCGCTGACCATGCACTATGCGCAGGAGCGCACTCAGTTCGGCCGGCCGATCGCGAAGTTCCAGGCCGTGGCGCACAACATCGCCCTGCTCGCCGGCGAGACAGCCGTCGCGGCCGCCGCGGTAGACGCGGCCGCCGCCGCCCTGGATGGTCCCGACGCCGGGCTCGCCGTCATGGCCGCGAAGGCCCGGGTGAGCCGGGGTGCCGGCGAGGTCAGCCGCATCGCGCATCAGGTCTTCGGCGCGCTCGGGTTCACCCAGGAGCATCCGCTCCACCGGCTTACTCGTCGGCTGCTGGCCTGGCGCGACGAGTGCGGCTCCGATGCGGCGTGCGAGCGAGAGGTTGGCGCCCTGGTCCTGGCCGGCGGGGCGGACGGGTTCTGGCCGCTGCTCACGGCGGCATCGGCGCGGACACAGACCTAGCTGACACAGGCAGAGCGGCAACGAACGTGGGAGTGAACCGTGAACATGGTGAAATCTGGCCGGGTGGCGTTCGTGACCGGAGGCGCTGGGGGCATCGGCACCGCGGTATGCCAGGCGCTGGCCGCTGACGGATGCCGGGTGGTGGTCGCCGATCTGTCCCTGGACGCCAGCCGGGTGGTGGCCAAGGACATCGGCGGGATCGCCGTCGAGCTGGACGTACGCCATACGGAATCGGTGGCGTCGGCGGTCGCGGTGGCCCGCGAGGCGGTCGGCGATCCGGAGATCATCGTCAACGTGGCCGGGTGGGA
>Ga0210401_10007824_pt1 | contig 10668 bp, 10 predicted proteins | sample IncBWH32MmetaG_FD_150866 | JGI IMG/M metagenome (GOLD analysis project Ga0210401, IMG submission 150866) | Forest soil microbial communities from Barre Woods Harvard Forest LTER site, Petersham, Massachusetts, United States - Inc-BW-H-32-M | ecosystem: Environmental > Terrestrial > Soil >... | reverse complement strand
GTTAATTGGCACATCGGCTCGCGAGCCATCGATCACACCCGGAAACAGGAAAGTCTTCGGCCGCATCCATCGCCAGTAGCCGCGCAACTGTTCCAGAAGCGCCGGGCTGAGCGGTACATCGCGGTCGCGCCTTCCCTTCCGGGCGCTCCGTGACTCGCCCGCACTCCGGGAATATGCGCGTGCGGTTGGAATGCTTCCAGGAAATCTGTCATCCGGGAAGTGTTGGCCTTCTGCGGTTCGACTCGAATTGACAATAGCGGCCCAAATACCTGCTACGGTTTGGGCAAGGATTGGGAAAGGCTGAGCAGGTTTTGCGGAGGAACGTGAATCAAAACCCCGCGGGGGGCGTCGATGTCGGCGATGAGAAGAAATGCGATGGATACAAGAAACGGCAGAATCAGGAGCACTGCGCTTTTTACGTGACGGCCGCGCGCACCATATCCGAGCAGCAAATTGCACAAGATAGCAATCGCAATCATTAAACACCATGCTGCGGTTGGAATGCGGTTCCACCACGCGGCCTGAGTATATCCCTGCGAATTCAACACATCATTCATGCCCGCGACCGCGAGGGCCATCACCGGTGTTGGCTGAGCCAAAGCCTGATTCTGAACCGCGGTCCACATCTCTGTCTGCAGTTGACCAGCATCCGCATTGATCTTTTGCAGTTCGGTCTGATCACGGGTCCGATAGAACAAAACCCGCAAATCTAGATATTTTGCCAGCTGGGCCCGCACCTGAGCAGCATCGGACGCAGGCAACAGTCCTGTACGGACATATTCCGTCCCGATTGCCTGCGCCTCTCCCTCCTCATAGTTCCTGCGTTGGTCATAGCGGCCGATCGCCATTGAGAAGCTGAAGCCGATAATCAAGCCAAGCAGGGTGAGGGAAGCGGCCTGCACGAAGCCAAAGTCTTCGCGCTCTTCGCCGACCAAGGGCAGTTGGTTGCGCAACTTAGTCCCAACAATCGCCGAGAACCACAGGATTAATAGCGAGATCGGAAAGAACAGGATTGGATAGTTGAACATAGCATCCCTCCCGGGAGTCAGGTTAAGTCTACGGTGAGTAAGGCCGCCCCTTTAAACGATTCCAAACGGCGCTCGGTGTACGCGGGAATGGCAGGTCATGTGTCCAATGAACTGATCGCAGCCCGCTGTAGCGACGACATGGATCATCTTGAGACAAACATCTGTCACTTCTGCCAGTAGCCGCGGCGGCACGGAGTTTATAGACTGTTACCGTCGCTGTCGCAAGCGAGACGGAGCGCCAGTCTGGCTCCTCGCCGCTTTCATGGCATTCGAGACCATCTCAGAAGGCGCCGGCTAGGTTTCTGACGCTATTGATCGACAGCCAGGATATTGCGGAAAGGAAAGTATATGAAGATGAGATATCTGGTACTGCTGCCATGCTTGCAGCAGCCACCTTGCCACCGCCACTAACCCGAGCACAAGTACCTGTTTTCGCAATTACGCCGGTCCATTCAAAAGCGACAAGTACAGGGCTAGATAATCGCGGGCCGCTAGCCTTGGGGCATCTCATGGACTGGCCAACTTCCTTGAAAACGGGATTTTGAGCAACTTCGCTGCTTGACATCCATTCCGTAGTTACCGCAAATGTGACTTCACCGGCATTTCGGGAATACTTCCTATTTGTCCGAGGACTCGGCGAGTGATTTTCATAGTAATCTCCGGATAATTCTTCATAAGAATTGGCTTCTGTGCGGCTGAGCTGCCAGGAGCCCCACTGATGCCCTGCTGTGCGGGCAGCAAGATCATGACTTAGACCTAGCTGCCGCAATCGAGTGTAGAATCCCAACCGGCTTATAATACCGGCATGCCCCGTCGAGTTGCGCGGGTCGTAATTTTCGCCGCCGCTTGTCAGTTGGCTGAAAAGCCGCATGTTATCGCGCGGCTTCTGACCATGCAGCGATCGTGTTCGGGAGGACAGAATCGTGTGGTGGATCAGCTATCGGGGTGAATCGGGGCACGGCGTCGACAACATCGGCGTCTTCGAGGACGACGGCTCCCCGCGCAAGGTACATCCGCTGCTTCTCGATCCATCCCCGGCCGCGCATCCGCTACACATCGCGCGCGGCTTCGCATTGGTGGGCGACGACCTCTACATCGCGAACGCGTGGCGCAAGGATAGCCACATTGCGCTCTACCACCGGCACGGCGACACCTTCCGCTTCAAGGAGGTGCTCGCGAAGACCGAGCACGTTGCGGCGATGGTGCACCCCTTCGACGTGGAGCTGGGGGACGATGGTCGCATCTACGTCTCCTGCCAGGACACCAACACAGTGGTCTCGCTTGTGCCGGAGACGCGCAAACCCGCACCGGTGGCCGCACACCTCCGCAGGCACTATCCCAAGGGGAAGTTTCTCCCCGGCACGCTCGTCGCGTCCAGCCGGGGGAGCCTTCCCGAGTACGGTGACCGCACGCCGCTTGATGTGCCATCGCCTCTCGGCCTCAAGGTGGTGCTCGACAAGCGCGGCAAGCCACGGCACTCGGTACGCGGCATCGTCGTGCACCGGAAGCATCTGTACGTGGCGGACGAAGCCGGCGACGCAGTGAAGGTCTTCCATGTGCAGTCCGGGGAGTTGATGGCCCACATCACGGGGCGGGCGCTCGGGGCGCCCGTGCACCTGATCCTGCACGGCGAGACGCTCTACATCGGCGCCTCGGGCACCGGCAGCATCCTCGCGCTGGAACTAACGTCCACGCCGCCGAGTGGCAAGCTCAAGGCGCGCGTCGTGATCGACGGAAAGCTCGACGCCCCTTCCGGCTTCGCCGTCGGCCCGGACGGCGATCTTTACGTGGCCGAGAGGAAGAAGCAGCGGGTCCGGCGCTTTTCCTCCAAGGGGAAGAAAAAGGGGACGTTCATTGATGACCTTCCGGACATGCCGGAGTTCCTCGTCTATGTTCCCTGAGAAATCTCAAAGCGGTTACATTCTCTCCTCCTCGTAGGACGATGCCGACGATGGTACCGGTCTTTGGAGAACTCCATTCGCATTCCCAATATGACCGCGCCGGGCTGCGGTAGTTGTCGAAAGATCGCCGAGTCTCCAATTGTGACGGATAGGGGCGCTAACGTAAGCGTCAGCCTGTCGCGAACTGCCTGCACTGGCTCGGATGGCTGCGAGGGAATATCACACACCTCCTTACTTCGGAGCCTTCGGGGGACAGTGCGCGTCATAGATCGCCTGCATCCGCTTCAGCCTGAGGACTCCGTAGAACACCATAATCACCATGGCGATAACCAGGACTCCGCTGAACTGCCTTTCCAGCATGTACTTGCCCTCGCGATAAGCGACGTAACGGGCGATGATCAAGCAGAGAGTGCCGGTGTTGATGATCCAGTTCACCGCCTTCGGCACGACGAAGTGCAGCAAAGCCAGCGAGCTGATAAAGCATAAACGGCAGAATCGCTACCATCGGCAACAGCTCGGAAGCACCCAGCGCGACATCGACAGCGGCGGGCTCCCTGGCATGCAACAGTGCACTGTGTGCCAGTTCGTGGAAGAGCGCCGGTATCGCGGCTAAGAATGGCACCACGGCGAGCAGTTCAAGGACCAGGGACCCGCTCCAGGTGCTGACCTTCGACGAAGGATCGGCACCCGCACCCGAGGATTCCGTGCCAATATACAGTCCGCCGACGATGGCGGCTGCGCTGGACACATCAGCAATTCGACAGTGATTCCGAAGCTGGCCGGTTCACCGGCCTTGATCAACAGCAGGCCCATGAAACCGGGAAGGTAAAACATGATGCGCACCAGTCGCGCCCAAACGCGCACATCTCGTTCCGGTGGCAGAATCGGGAGCGGGCGTCCGTCGATTCCGATCGTTGCTCTATCTTTAGCCATTTGAGCGTCCTAAAAGTGCTGGAAATTGGCTTGACTACAACTTGGCCGACTTTCGATGCGTCATTCGCTGTTTTCAGTAGCCGTGCATCAGGCCTCCTTGGTCTTGGCAACGGACAGCATAGGCTTAGGTTTGCCAGACACGCAACTGTCTCTTGGAGGGAAACCTCAGCGGCCCGTGTTTGCTCTCCTTGGTCAGCATCCGCGGCCCAGACCTTCGAGACAACTCTGGGCTGATTCGCTCAAGAAGCACTTTGGAGTTGACCCGCTCATCGATGAATTCGGCCATCGCTTGAAATGGGTAAGGAGCCGACTCCCTGTTCAAATGTATTAATTTTCAATCTCGGAAGTACTCGCCGCGCTGCTCGTGGTCGCTGTTTCCGCACGCGCAAGAGTCCCCATCACGATCGTTTGGAAAGAATCATCCTCCGTATCCGGGGCTTCGTGGCTTCGTTCTGAGTTTTTGATTTTCCTAGAGATCAAGAACATCATGCCCTACAACAAGCGAAATGAGGCAGAACATCAAGGGTGAGCGCTCTGAATCCCATTATGCAATCTGACATTGGATGGCTTAAGTTCCGGTGGCTCCATTGTTTGGCCTAGCGGGACATTTTTTGCCGACGATACTGGCAAAAGTTCCAGTAGAAGGCACAATCATTCGCAGCATCAGTCGGTCAGCCTAGAAAAGATCTCAGGAGTAACCGGCAGTCAATTCGTTGGTGCGGCGCTATGAATTCGGCCACTGCTTGAACATTTTCTGGATCGCCTTCCCCACCAGCTGCTGATTCTTGTTGCCGTTGTTGTTGAGAGTGCCCTCACCTATGCCGCGCCACACAAGCGACTTCGCCTTAAGGTCGTATAGGCTCACTACCAAGGTGGCGTCGATATTCTGTTGCGGACTGAGTCCACCCATTCCACCGCCAAGGCCGCGCATGCCCCACGCGTTCCACGACGTCTGTTCCCGCTCGCCGCCGCTCGCGGTCAAAATCAAATCGGGATTCTGCGATTCGGTGACCTTCTGCAGACCCGTTTGCGACATTGCATTGTCGATATCCTGCTGTGCTACCTGGGCGAGGATCGAATTCTGGATCTGATTGGTGTTGTTCGAGCCCCACGCGTACGTGTGATACTGCGCAAAGCTCGCATCGTGGTTGTAGTTGACGGAAACCTGCTGCGCGCATAAAGGAATAGCCACCACGCACAGAACGCATGTCATAAGCAATCTCATTTTCATTTGCAATCCTCCGTAAGATGTTGTGCATCAAGATGACCCTTGTCCTCAGCTTTTCCGAAATGGCGTCGAGGCAATCGCGACTGCTGCTTCCGCTTTTATTCGGATCGAAATCTTTCTGTCCGTGTTATAGGGCGATCGCTACAACGTGGATAACGATGAAAGCGCGGGCAAGCGGCGCTCCAGTCGAATGAAGAAAGGTGAGCCGTGGCTCAAGACCACTCTAGTGCAATGCGCCTGGGCGGCCGCGCGCACCAAGGACAGCTACTTCCATGCTCAATACCACCGCCTGCGCAGCCGCCGTGGCCCCAAAAAAGCTATCGGAGCCGTAGCCTCCTCCTTGCTCACCACCGCCTACCATATGCTCAAGTCTGGAACCCTCTACCAGGATCTCAGCGCTAACCACTTCAACCATCGCGCTAAAGACAAGCAAGCCCTTCACCTCATTCACCGCTTAAAGAACTTGGGGTTCAACGTCCAAATCACGCCATCGCCAGCCTAATCGAAATTCTGTTTCTTTCTAGCCTCGATACACGACCGCAGTGAAGGGCGGGAATGGCTTTGTCTGTCTGGTGCAACGGCCATGGGCCGCCGCCACCGATTTTGCGGACTTCTGGAACCCCAAAGTTCGCGCCCCCATTTGCTTTAATCCGCCAGCCCGCAAGGACCTTTCTGCCCATCTTCCTGATGAAGACCAAACTAGTGCTGGCAGAAAAGTCGAAGACGGAGATGATCGAGGCGACTGATTCGGCATTCGATAAGAAGGATCTGCCCACTCTCGAGCCCGAGGCGATGTGCTACATGATGTCGAAACAACTGTATCTAAACGATGGTGCCAGGAACTGGCATCCACATGTCATGTTTCTTGTTGCGCGTGATGCCGGGAAAGGCTGGGGAGCCAATCTGCCCGCTCGCCGATTATAGCGGTCGATAACCCTGAAGCACGCGCGACCCTTTTCATGGTTTTGGCCGACGAATGGTCCGATGGGACCCCGGGGCCATCGATGGTGCACTGAGCAGCAATTCGCAACGAGTTGTGCATTCAGGTCAGATAGCTACCAGGAAGTCTTAGTGCTGTATCAGAAGCGCCCTCCGAGAGTGTGCAGATACGCCCTGTTGCGTGACGGGCGCTCCAGATACAGCACTAACTAGGACTTGTCATTCCGGATTACACCCGGCACTGAGCGGGCAGGTTCGGACTGGGCCAGCATGAACTGCAGTTCAGAAAAGGGCCTGACAGATGAACACAGCTAGAAGCGAGCAAACAAAGAGGTCGGAGATCATTGCGACCCATTCCTTGAGGTTTTTTCTCCTCTGTACAACGTGAACTAATCCGGCTAGCCCGTAATAAAGCCCTCCCGCAATACCAGCAGGCACGGTCCAATCGACACGGAACAGGCTGCAGATGCCGAGAGTTCCAAAGGTCAGGTTCGCGAATCCGATTTCGCGAACCAGCGGGAACGAGGCAGTATCGTCGATGCCAAAAATTTCCTGAGCGGTAAATCGTGGTTCGATGACTTGTCTCAGCCCCGCGATCATGAGCCTTATGCCCACCGCCCAGAACGTCCACCATCGACCCATTAAAGGGAGGACCGATAAATTTGAGTGATGGACGACAAAGTCAGTGCAGAGAGATGCGGACGGCAGGATGACAAGCAGGGAGATGATCATAAGGAGGTACATAGTTCTAATCTCCCGATGGGTCGCATTTAGCTCGATGAGCAATTCGCAACAGAAGGCCTGAAGCGAGGTGACCTACGGATATTGGTATCCGGAGAAAACTTCGCGTCTAGGCCAAAACCTGCGTCGAAATCCCTGCGACGCTAAGAAGTTGGTCCTAGCGCCCGTGCTGGTTCGCCGTGATGGCAGCCTGCTTCAACTCCTCATCCGCCTGTACGAGCAGGTCTTTGGCTCTTCCTGCATGGCCGCCAAGCTGATAGTCGTTATCTCGCTGTGCTTCGTCGATCCGCTGCCAGGCCGAAACGATGGACTGCTGTGCGGCCCGCAGATTGCCGTGCCGGTCACCGATGTTTACAACTGGAGTCTGTGCAAAGATCGCTCCGCTGCAACCCAGGACCAGACCTAGGGCCGTGCCGATAAGCATGTCTTTCTTGAAAACCATGATGACGTCTCCTTTGAGTAGGTAGGGATGATGGTTGCGGGCAGTCGCGAGTCACAACTGCCGCGACGGCACCGCGTTTATTCGGCCAGCATCTACGGATCGTAAGAACGTATCGCAGAAACGAAATCGTTAAGAACAACATTAGGAGAAGTGGTCGACGGAAAGAATAGAGGACACTACACAAACACCCATGTAGTTCCACACAGATTGATTAGGAGGGTCTGCCTACGCCATTCGAGCACGACGCCAAGCTTCCAAAACTGGGCGGTGCAGTAGGTTCTGGAAAACCAGCATTTCGTCGCCAGCCGCTCAGCTTCAAACCAGAATTTGTTTACGGAAGCCTAATCGACATCTCGGTAACGATGTCACTGCATCAAGGACTCACTCTTTGACGTTCCCGGCCCGAAAAATCTCTCTTGACGAAGCTATATATTAGTTGATATATATTTCGATCATGACCGAGACCCGGGCTCACTCCTTTCTTCCTCTCAAATCGCAGTGGTTCCACATCATGCTCTCGCTCGCCGGCGGAGAACAGCACGGATACGGCATTATGCAAGACGTCCTCGACCGTACCACCGGCAAAGTCCGCCTCTGGCCTGCCACGCTCTACGGTTCGATCAAGCGCCTTATTGAAGCCGACCTCATTGAGGAGTCAAGCAAACGCCCCGCGCCTGCGGAGGACGACGCGCGCCGCCGCTACTATCGCCTCACCTCGCTCGGCAAGCTCGTCCTCGACGCGGAGTGCGAACGACTCCAGGAATTAGTCCAGGCCATCAAGTCAACACGCGCAATGGTGACGGAACAGGGGTGACCCCATGAAGATCGCATGGCTCCTCTACAAGCGGCTGGCAGAAGCCTTCCCGCACGAATTCAAGCTCGCCTTTGGCGACGAGATGATGCAGGCCGGTGAAGATTCCATCGCCGAAGTCGCCAAACGCCACGGCACCGCAGGAGTCGCCCGGCTCATCGCCGACCTCGCGCTCCATTTGCCTCTCGAATACCTCAGCGAGATGCGTCGTGACATGAAGTACGCCGTCCGCGCACTCGCGAAATCGCCGGGCTACGCTCTGGTCGGCGTCGCCTCCATGGGACTCGGCATCGGCCTGACCACAAATGTCCACAACCAGGGCTGGGTCCTGCTCACGCGCACGCTGTCAGGCGTCGCGAATCCCAATCAGCTCGTCACCGCCGAAACTCCCACCTCCTACCCCTACATCGAGCGTTACCGCGACCAGAAGGATCTTTTTACCGGCGTTGCCGCCGTCCAGAACGGCGTGGAGTTCAATGTCGGCCTCCCCGGCCAGTCAGGCAAGCCCGACCGTGTATACGGACAGCTTGTCTCGCCCGACTACTTTTCTGTGCTCGGCATGGAGCCGCAGCACGGCCGTCTGCTCAGCGCTGACCTGGACAAAACCGGCAATGTTCCAGACGTCGTCATCAGCGATCGCTACTGGCGCAGCCGCTTCAACTCCGACCCTGACATCATCGGCCAGACGATTCGCCTCAACGGACAAAACGCGACCGTTGTCGGTGTTACACCCTCTAAATTTGACGGCGCACTCACCGTCAACCCCGTTGAGCTCTTCGTCCCCACCACCGTTCCGGCAACCGTAGCTCCGGAACTCGGCAATGACGCCCTTCACAACCGCGGCCTCAAATCCTTCCAGTTCCTCATGCGCCTTGCTCCCGGCGTCACCATCGACTCCGCCGAGTCAGCGCTCGACGGAATTAGCCGCCGCCTCGACAAAGACGATCCCCTCGCACCGCCCCAATTCGACAAAGCCAAGCGCCTTGTCCTCATGGGCGCGGGCACGCGCGTGCAGATTCCCCGCGAAATCCGCCCCAAATTCCTCGGCTTCTACATCGCGCTCATGGCCATCGTCACCGCCATCGCATGCCTCAATCTCGCCACCATGGCGCTGGCGCGCGGCACCAACCGCCGCAAAGAATTAGCCATCCGCCTCGGCGTCGGCGCCAGCCGCTTCCGTCTCATCCGGCAAATGGTCACTGAAGGCGTATTGCTTTCCCTCCTCGGCGGCGCTGCGGGATTCTCTCTCGCCTGGGCTCTCGCGGTCATCACCGCTCACACGCGCCTGCCCGCTGGCTCCCCCCTCAATCCCGATCTCCCGATCGACTGGCGGACAGCCCTCTTCGCTTTTTTCCTCGCTATCGTCTCCGGCATCGGCTTCAGCGTCCTTCCCGCCCTCCATGCCACCAAAACCGACATAGCCCCCGCGCTCAAGCAGGGCGCGGATCTTCAGCTTTCCGGCCACAAGCGCTTCGGACTCCGCAATGTTGCCATGGGTGCGCAGGTTGCCGGTTCGCTCCTGCTCCTACTCGTCACAGGATTCCTCGTCCTCGGTCTCGTCAAGAACAGCAGCATTCAAACCAACTTCAACCCGAAGACCATGGCCTTCCTCTTCGTCGATCCGGTACGTGACGGCTACACTCCCGAAGAGGCCCAGGCCTTTTTCGCGCGCCTGCCCGATCGACTGCGCAGCGATCGAGCCATCACCAGCTTCGCACTTGCAGCGCAGCCGCCTTATCTGCCCAGCGATGATGACGACTTCCATCTCACTGTCGACGATCCGCACCAGTCATCGCCCGTCCAGAAAGACTTCAGCAAACGAACCGTAGGCGCCGGCTTCTTTTCCGCTCTCAACCAGCCCCTCGTTGCCGGCCGTGAATTCGACGAGCGCGATCAGCGTCTCGACCGTAACCCAACCAGTGTCCCCGGGGCCGCCGCTACACGTCTGCCACTGGTGCTGAATCAAAAAGCCGCCCGCGCCCTCTTCGGCGGCGTCAATGCCATCGGCAAGCAACTCCGCGACGACCAGCATTCCTACGAAGTGGTCGGCATCGTCCCCGATATGAAAGACGCAGGCGGCATGACCACCGGCATCGCCTACCTTCCCCTCACGCGCCACGACTTCGCCACGACCCCAGGCGGCGGCATCGTCATCGTTGCGCGCGGCCATTCCGCTGAAGACGTAATCGGTGGCGTGCGCAGCGTCGTCGCTTCAATGGACCCCAATCTGACCCTCTTCAACGTGCAAACTCTCAGCGAGTACCTCGAACTGATCCGCGCCTCCATGAGCTCGGCCCTCCGCACCTTCGGCGGTATCGGCCTCTTCGGGTTAATCCTCTCCGCCATTGGACTCGCCGGCGTCACCGCATACGCGGTTGCGCAGCGGAGCAAGGAGATCGGCATCCGCATGGCTCTTGGCGCGCGTAAATCTCAGGTGCTCGCTCTAGTGCTCCGCGAAGGCGCAACCCTCGTCGCCGTCGGAACCGTCATTGGATTCCTGGGCTCAGTCGCCCTCGCCAAGGCCCTGTCCGTCATCACGACGGCATTCGCCGACGCTTTTTCTCTCGGAGTCGGCGATCCCCGTCTGCTTATCGGTGCTCCGCTGCTGCTCGCCGGCCTCGCGCTTCTCGCCTGCTACATTCCCG
>Ga0210401_10007823_pt1 | contig 10668 bp, 11 predicted proteins | sample IncBWH32MmetaG_FD_150866 | JGI IMG/M metagenome (GOLD analysis project Ga0210401, IMG submission 150866) | Forest soil microbial communities from Barre Woods Harvard Forest LTER site, Petersham, Massachusetts, United States - Inc-BW-H-32-M | ecosystem: Environmental > Terrestrial > Soil >... | reverse complement strand
TTCACCCTTTCTAGATCGCGCATGAGGTCTCGAACTGGCTTGGCATCGCCCGTAGAGAACCAGGCTTGCGGGATCGCAAAGTATCCCAGATTGCGTGTTCATCGGCACCAGGCGCGGATGACTCCTGCAAAACGGCGAAGGGTAAATCGATCCAGTCAACTGCGAATCGGTGCGCTGATCGCGCTCGGGGTCTCTCCAGAGCTTAGCGGGGACAAGGGCTGCCGCCCCTTTCCCCGCACCCCTTACTCCGCTAGCGGCCTTCTTCCTTCGCCGCGCTTCGGATAGGTTTCTCTCGACGAAGCCGAACAGCAGCTTCGCAAAGTGCGAAGATTCGCTGGAGCATGCCGCTTCGTCTACAACAAGGCCCTTGCACTCTGTAAAGATCGCTACATCAGGAAAGAGAAATACCTGGGGTATGTTGGTTTGGCCGCTCTGCTACCTGTTTGGAAGCAAGAATTTGGTTGGCCCACCGTGACCGACTCAACGAATTCAACTGGCACCAGAACTAGCACTGGCGCATCCGAGCAAAATCGAACGGAAGTGGAGCGTGTCCAGTAACCTCTTTCAGGTTAAGATGTTGCAGTAGCGTGGGGCCCGTAGCTCAGCGGTTAGAGCAGCGGACTCATAAACTGCGGCCGGACGCGTCAAACAAACGAGATAGCTGAAAACTCAAGAGTTTAGCTCCCCTTCACAACCCATCACAGCCCATCATTTCCGATCCTACAACGCAAAAAGAACGCAAGCCGAACTCGCAGTTGTTTCTCCTCAACGCCCAGGGCGGCCGCGCGGTGATCGCCCTTGGTACAGCGGCTTGTCGGACCGGGATTTCAGTGATGGGGTTTTCGTCCGCGGTTTGAGTCGGTGTTGACGGAGGTCGCGACCCTTGATATCATGGCCATGATAATTAACACGGCCATGATGACCACCATGGCCATGGTAAAGCCATGCCAGGATTCTTTCCGAGTGCGCGCCATGACAAAGAAGCTCAAGCCGAAAGCCTCGTGGCCGAGGTGTTTCGTCGAGACGGGTGGAAGGTGCGCGAACAGGCGGGTGGCGATGAGGGAAGACCCGTTGCCGAACACGCTGGGAAGAAATACGTCATTGAGATCAAGCGCTCGTCCGAGGGACGGAAAGACCGGCTGATCCCGCTCCTGTCTCAGGCAATTCTCCAAGCGCAAGAGGCGGCGCGCCACCTACCGGGCCGCCCGGTCGCTGTTGCTATCGTGGTGGCCAACTACATCCCGGAGTCCGTTGCCGGGCAGGTGAAGCAGTTTGCGAGACTACATGCTCCGGACATCGCGATCGGAGTGATGGACTTCGAGGGCCTGCGGTCTTTTGAAGGGCATGGCCTTGAAGGGTTGAGTTCCGAGAGGCCGAGGGCGAGGAGGCGTGCATCACGGGAGCATCACGGAGCTTCCCCACAGCTTTTTTCCGACCTGAATCAATGGATGCTCAAGGTTCTCCTGGCGCCCAGCATCCCCGAGCACTATCTCTCCGCACCTCGCGGGCGATATCGGGGGGCCTCGCAGCTAGCGGAAGCCGCCGATGTTTCGGTCATGAGCGCGTTCCGCTTCATCGAGCAGTTCTCGAAAGCAGGGTTTCTCGAAGAGGAGCAGGACGGGTTGCGAGCCGTCCGCATCGAAGAGCTCATGAATCGTTGGGTGGCGGCAAACCAGAGGAGCGTTTCGGAGTTTGGAGTTCGTTGGGTACTTCGCGGAAAGAAAAACGCGCTTTGGGAGGCGGTTCGCGCCTACGTTTGGTCGGAAGAAAAACAGTCCCGCAAACCCCGCAATTCGCAGAAGCAACTGGCCGAAGTTCATCGGCCGCGGGCTTGTCTCGCGCTCTTTGCTGCGGCGGAAGCACTCGGTCTCGGATTCGTGCACGGAGTGCAACCTTACCTTTATTTGGAACGTGCCGAGCCTAAGATTCTCGAGAAGCTTGGTTTTTCGGCAAGCAGCGTAGACGTCGATCCAGATGTCTACGTGCGCGTTCCACGGAACGACGAATCCGTGTTTCGCGCGGTCGTTCTGAACAATGGTGCGCCCGCTTGTGACATCCTTCAGGTATGGCTTGATGTCGCGCAGCATCCCTCGCGCGGCAGGGAGCAGGCGGACTTGATCTGGAGAAAGATACTGGCCCCCGTGCTTCTGCGTAAGGAGAAACGTTGAAAGCGGGCGCCGAGCTCGAACCGTTTGCACGACTCGTCGAAGCTCTTGAGCCATGGCTCAAACAAGTGGTTGTCATTGGGGGATGGGCCCACAGGCTATATCGTCTCGACCCTCGAGCGCAGAAGCTGGCGTATCCGCCACTCACGACACTGGACAGCGATGTGGCTGTGCCCGCGAAGATTGACGCAAAAGAGAAGAACATTCGGGAGCGCTTGCTCGCGGCAGGATTTCACACAAGTCCTGGTACGCGACTTGATTGTCCGGTAAGGCGACTTATCGGGCACTTGAACACCATCGAGCGCCAGGAAGGTGCAAACTCGGCTTGTACCCCAAAGGGATCCGCCACCACAAACCGGGGACTCCGCATCGTCACGGAGAGGCTACCGCCTGGGCCTTAACTCAGATACTTCCACTCCACCCATGATTCCTGCAGGCTCTTTTTGGGAAGCCGGCAAACGAAAATCGTAAGCCGGGACTCTTCCGGCATAGCGTACTGCGGCGAGACGCTCGCTTCGGGCGTGACTTCGTCATAAAATTGGCGTAACTGATGTTCGGTAAATCCAATCGCCACGGCAACTTGGCCGGTCATTGCGCCAGGTCCCCACAGCCCGTACTCGTTGTGACCGCTAATGGCTCGCGGCAATCCCAGCTTCGAGCCAAAGTAATTTATCGCGGAGGCTTCCCCGTAGTTGTAGGCAAGCACGACCGCTTGAGCGCGCTCGGACTCCGGCAGCGCCCGGTACACTCCTGCCACCGCGCGTACCTGTTCCTGCCAGCCGAACATATCCCCGAACAGTTGCGGCAACTCGCTCTGCGGCACGTTTTCCACGTGAATCGCCTGCACATCCCAGAAACGTGTATAGCGAACGGCAGCTTCGACCGGAAGAATTGGCATCGCTAGTGGAGCCGCAATAACTCCGCTGATCAATAATGGCACTGCTATGGTGGGCCGCAACCACGCTCCTACTCGCGGAACCAACCGCAGTTCAATCCAGACTGAGCCAGCTGCCAGCAGCATCACGTACGCCGGCGCGAGGTAATAGATTTTCCCGTGCAGGATAAGCATCTCCGACAGAACTGTGAAATACGCCCAGGCCAGCACGGCATACTTTTTCCCGAGCGGATCTCGCAGCAAAAACCACAGACCGGCCAACCAAATTGGCGCAGCCACAGGATTTGTCAACAAAGTTTGTTGCCATATGTATTCCCACGGTGAAACGTTCACGTACTTCGTACCGATCACCGCGTGAAACAGCCCCAGCGTTGGCCAGCCATTTTGAATTTCCCAAAGCAAATTAGGAAGGAAGTAAAGGAACGCAATTCCGGCCCCCAGCCAAATCCACGGTTGCCGAAAATGCTTTCTCGCCGGGGTCGCCAGCAGTCCAAGCGCAATTCCCGAACCGAAAAAAAGCATTGAGTGTTTGTTCAAAATTCCAAGGCCAGCATTGAGTCCGAACAGGAGCCACAGCTTTGGATTTCCGCCATTCAGAATGCGCAGAACAATCGCCGCGCACGCCATCCAAAACACTGGCTCAAACGCATTCATCGAGAAAAAATTGTCAAACGTCAGGTAGATCGGGGCAAGCAACACGCAAAATGCGGCCAGGAACTGTGCATACTTGCTGCCGCCCAGCTCCCGAGCCAGCCACCCAGCAAGAAGTACCTTGGCCGAAGCCGCTAGCGCCGGCAAAAAACGCAGGGCGGAAAGCGAATCGCCCAAAAGCGCACGGCTAAGGCGGGCGAGGAACGGAGCGAGAGGCGCGTGGTCGACATAGCCCCAAGCCAGACGCTGTCCGCAAGCAGCATAGTAAAGTTCATCGCGAAAGAATCCGTACCGGCCGCTGAACGCCACGTGGACTGCGACCGCGACAATCGCCAACGCGTATACTGCACGGCTTAGCGGCAGCGAAGCGGCGGCCGCGCGAGCCGTTTCGCCTTGCTGCATCGGGTCACCGGACGTAGCTGGAATTTCCTTTTCGACTTCAAGAACAGGAGACGTTTTTCGCTCCAATCGCCAGCTCCGACGCATCAATCGCGCTGTCTTAGGAGTGTACATCGTACTTGCATATTTCAGCCCGCGAATAAAAGCTCGCAAGACTAAAAATTGCTGTGGTTTGATTATCACCACACGGGGAAAATCGAAACGCTGCATTTCCGGCTTGACGATTTTCGGTGGGATGGTTCTTCTTTCCTTTTGAAACTCCTGCAGAGACTTTTCGACACACTATTCGGACCGGAACCCCAATAACTGCTGGTAACATGGCTTTTCGCTAGCCAATTGAACCCATTGCCTGGTAAACGCGCTAATCGGACAAGTGCCGATCAACGATTCCACTTGTACGATAACGCGACTCTAATAAGGCACAACTGCTGATACTCATGCCATCGGCGCAGGAGTGTGGCTCTCATTGCAGCCCAATGCGATCAACTTCTTTTTTGATGGCGAGCGAGTCAAGGCTGGCCAGGGGTAAGCTAAGAAATAAATTAATTCTGAGTCTCAGTGTGATGAACGCGTCTCTAAAGGCCCTCTCTATTTCCTCGGGCGTTCCAGTTACAGCAGCCGGGTCAGCAACGCCCCAGTGTGCTGTCATGGGTTGGCCCGGCCAGATCGGACAGACTTCCTTCGCAGCGTTATCGCATACTGTGAAGACAAAGTTCATTTCAGGTGCATCCGGCTTCGCAAATTCCTCCCAACTCTTGCTCCTTGCGCCTTCGGCCGGAAGGCTTGCAAGCTGCAATTGCTTGAGAGCCTCTGGACGTACCATGCCCAAAGGAAAACTTCCTGCGCTGTAAGCAGTAAAGTGTGGGTTATGTTTTCCGTTCAAAATCGCTTCGGCCATGATGGAGCGGGCGGAATTTCCGGTACACAAAAAAAGAATGTTGTAGTGCTGCGACATAGTAGGTCTCGACGGCATTAGACTACTGCTTTACAACTTCGCAGACTAATTGAAATCTCGCCTTTTGCAGTGGACGTTGGCTCAAGTCCTGATAAACGCGGAAACCGGACGATCAGCGAATCCACTTGTACGGTAATGCGACTTCCCAGGACTTCGCATCAAATCGGTCCGATACATCGCGCTATACTGCCTCCAGCTAGGCTACTCACCCGGCTTCTGTTGCGAGGACGCTGTGCGCCGATTGAAATTGCTTTTACCCTTGGCTGTGTTGCTGAGTCCAGGTTTGATTCTTGTTGGACTCGCGCAAAACCAACTTACAATAGATGCCTCAAAACAGCCTTCTGGGCCTGCAAAAGGGAGAGGACCATTTCCAGGCTCAAGTAGTCCGGGTCATTCAGCCCATCTACCCATTCGGCTCGAACTGCGGATTCCCAACGGGCCACTGCAACCCGACGGAACCACCCTGGTGGATTTCGTCATTACGAATGTAGGAACTGAAACAATCGCTGTGCCGTCTTCTCTCGAAGAGAATGGGCCATCGTCAGACATTCTAACGCTGTGGTTCACGTCAGACGCGATAAAGGATGGGTACTTCAAAGACTGTGCGTCGGGCCAGCTAGTCAAGGTTGAAATCGTTCCGACCAGTGCGGAACTTTACGGCCGACGCAACGACCCTCAAAGTTTCATCTTGGTTGCTCCGAACCAGAGTGTGAAAGTGCACGCTTCTTCTCGCGTGGAATTGCAACCTGGAACACACACAGCGACCGCTCATGCCGAACTATTGCACATTGTAGTGCGCGATTCCTCGGGTTCGTCGGACATTGTAGGCACAGCCGATTCGGAGACGGTCACAACGACACTCTCAACTCCAAAGTCCAGATGATACCTAGGTCCTGATTAACGCCGAAGCCGGACAAGTGCCGCCTGGCTCCCCAGAAGTCCGGATGGAGGAAATGTGGTGCTGTTGCCCGGCAACTCGAGAATTTACATCTGATGCGCCCAAGAAAAGCCGCAGAGTTTGCAGAGCTGGACTCTGATGTAACTCTCAGCCTGATCGGCAGTAGAATCGGCTTGCCGTGGCTGCTGAAGTGAAGCTCGACGTGATCATTGAAGCGCTCGAGATGGCTGACGACTCGATCTCGTGTTATCTGGACGTAGAAACAGGGGAAGTGCGCTCGATCACGGAAGAGGAGTTCGACCTTGCAGAGGGTCCGCGGACAGTCATCGAGGATTTGCCAGACTGGGAGCGAGAGGCGGTTAAACTCGCGCGGAGCATCCAGGAACAGGAGGGCAAGCGATACCTGGCTTTACCTAGCAGGTTCGATGTCCACGAGTGGGCCATCATGGACCGCTTCTCCGCGACGCTGAAGGACACGGGGATGCGGAATGATTTCCATGGCGGCATTCGCGGTGCAGGCGCCTTCCGCCTGTTCAAACGTCTCCTTACCGAATACGACTTGTGGGACGCTTGGAATCGGTTCAAGCAAGTCGAACTTCGGCAGATGGCCATCCAATGGTGCGAAGAGAACGGCATTGCCTTCCCTCAGGCTTAACGGAGATGGAAAAGTAGCTATACACGTCGGGTGAGCCGTACCCTAACGATGAGGGGCATCTTGCCTGTCAACTCATCTGGTTAACGCGCTATCGTCCATTTAAAGTCCTGGAACTTGACTTCCCCGGTTAGGAGACTAATCAGGAGTTATTGGCTGCGGGACCGCACGTACGGATTGATCCCCGTGCAGGCCAAACCGTCTGTAAATATTGTGCCGAGCTTTTCCGTCCATGCCAAATCCGGGCGGTGCCGTGTTATCTTGCCTGCGCGGGTATCGGAAGGGAACCGATGGCATCGACTCCAGTACGAATTCCCTGGTGGGCCTGGACCTGGCCACTCGTCGCTTGCATCGTGCTGGTGCTCCAGTTGTTGCTCGGCTCCGGCGGACCGCTGGCAGCGGCGGAGGCATTTGCGTTGATCACCACGGTGTTCGCGGCGGTCTATCACGCGGAAGTCGTAGCGTTCCAGGTCGGCGAACCTTTCGGGACGTTAGTCCTCGCGGTCGCCGTCACTATTATTGAAGTGGCGCTGATCGTATCGGTGATGATCACAGGAGGACCGGAAAAAGCGGAATTGGCGCGCGACACCATCTTCGCCGCGGTGATGATTGTGTGCAATGGAATCGTAGGACTGTGCCTGCTGGCAGGTGGGATGCGCCATCGTGAGCAAGCGTTTCAGCTCCAGGGAGCGAACGCGGCACTGGTTGTACTGATTGCACTCACTACCTTGACGCTCGTTTTTCCAAATGTCACCACAACCACGGAAGGGCCAACGTTCAGCCCGGCGCAATTGATTTTCGCAGCCACTGTGTCTCTTGTGCTATACGCGTCGTTCTTGTTTGTGCAAACTGTGCGCCATCGCGACTTTTTCCTCCCGGCGAGCGGAGGCACCGAAGCAGTGCATGCTCCTCCCCCAAGCAATAAAGTGGCTCTCCTAAGCGGTGCGCTTCTGTTGGTGTCGCTGGTAGCCGTGGTAGCGTTGGCGAAGGCGCTCACGCCGATCATGGAATTCGGGATCGAGAAGGCAGGCGCGCCGAAGAGTGTCGTTGGGATCGTTATCGCCGGTCTCGTGCTGCTGCCCGAGGGATTGGCAGCTTTCCGGGCCGCCAGAGCGAATCGCCTACAAACCAGCATGAATCTGGCATTAGGCTCTGTGTTGGCGAGCATTGGACTCACCATTCCTGCGGTCGCTGCCGTTTCTCTTCTGTTACACAAACCGCTCTCTTTGGGGATCAATGCCAAAGAGGGAGTGCTGTTGGCCCTAACGCTTCTCGTCAGCGTAATTACGTTGGGGACAGGACGCACCACGGTGCTGCAGGGAATCGTGCACCTGGTCATTTTCGCCGTATTTATTTTTCTTTCGATCGTGCCATAGCGCATCCGCGCCATATCCAACGATCTCCAGGACGTTTTCGGCGACCACCTGCAATCTTGTTCCTTCCGTCGTCTCGTGCACGGCCTTGATTACAGCCTCGACGAGCCTGCCGCCTCCGGAGCGCCCATCCTCTGAGCGCCTCAGCGCTGACGGCCAGTACCATATTCCAAAAGCGCGTGTCGTCATTTTAACCCTCAACAAGTGACTACAGATCAAAAAGCGCAGGAAAGTTACAAGGAGCGCGGAGCTTATCTTTCGGGCTGAGTTCAACGTGGTGAAAGGCTTTGGCGTGGCCGCACTTGCATGGCTGCTTCTTTGGAATGTTCGTCCTCTTCACAAGGGAGTTTTGATCTGACCACGGAACGGGGAACTACGTACCAGGAACTACGTACGAAATTGAGAGACCAACCGTGCCATACGATGGGCCAGTTGGAATTCGCGCTCTTCCCAGAGCCACGCCCTGCGCCCCTGGTATTGCAGGAAGAACTTGGGTTGCGGCAAACGACCGGCGGCGATGTAGCGCAGGACGCTCATCCTGGAAAGACCCGATGCGCTCGCTACTTCCGCGACTGAATAGACCCGCTTAGAAGATCGTGGCTCTGGCATTTTCGTCCGATGGGCTGCCAGGTGATGCCGTATGGGGGGACCTCCAAACATTCTACCTACGGTTGAACCGCGCACGGAGACGCACGGCGCGGCCCCACCTGCACAATTCCCACACAAACACCCTGCACTTGCGTGGGAAGTCCCCTAAGTACCATTGACTTGTCCGATTTGCAGTTCCAGCATGTCCCCCGAGCACCCAACCCGCTATCCTAATCGTTTGCTTATTAAGGGGGTACTCACTGTGTCTAAAGTCCTTTGCTGTAACGATCTCGTTCCGGGGTGTAAGTTCGAAGCGCATGGCGAGTCCGAGGAGGAGATTTTGGCCGCGGCTGCCGATCACATCGCCACGGTGCACAACATGACTGACATTTCGGACAAGATTTTGGCGATGGTGCGTGCCGCAATTCATGAGGAAGTTCGCATCCGCACGCGGGCGGCAGGCGCATAGCCTTACCGACCACAGCACCAAGCTCCTTCGTTTCACGAGGGGCTTCTTGTCTCTTCTCCTCCGCCAGTACCTCCAGGTGCCTTATACTTCAAGTACAATAGGTCAGTTTAGTTCCAATCGCTAGTGTCACCCAAGGCCAATTACGGCTCACTTGGCAATAATTCACATGCCTGATAACGCGCAAGCCGGACAAGTAATACTTTATATGTCCGGTAAGACTAATCAGGCAGTAAGAAATTTATGCGGAAGCAGCGGCTTAATCTTCGCCGAAGAATCGAGCGCGTGCATCGGAAGCAAGCGAGATTTCAGGTCCACTGAAGAGAAGGTCCGGGACGCGAGTGGGGTCCTGACCGATCAATGGGAGGGCGCGCGCGCGGCGGGCATCGGCTTCCTGTCCGGTTATCATAAAAAATTCGCGGAACCAGCCTGCAACGGTGCGCAGTTTCCCGTAATACCGATCTTGTTCGCGAGCGTAGTCGTGACCGGCTATGTCCCAGTCCTCGTTTCGGAGGAGAGCGTCGCGGAGGGTGCGGGCACCGCGCAATGCGAGGGAAAGTCCTTGTCCCCAAGTGGGATCGTTGCTGGCAGCGGCATCGCCCAGCAATGCGATGCCATTCTGATAGGGATGCTCAACCCAGTGATCGGCACCTTCAAATGTGGCAAGCGGGCCGGCTTGTGTTGCTCTTGAGAAATACTCGCCCGCAGTTCCGGTCCATTCTAGAGAGCAGATGAAGCGAGCAAGGTCAGCCGAGCCCTGAAAACGCGGCCTTGTCTCTCCCCAATAGCAAATATATGTACGAACCCGAGCGTCCCCTTGAGGGGCCCAAATAATAATCTCACCCAACACGGGATTCGTGAACAGGTGAAACGTATCCTCTGGCACTGAGACGGATTCGAGAAGGACGCCAGCCGTGCACAAGGAATGCGTCTCGCACTGCACTTGAAAACGAGCGTTGCGGCGGAATTGGGAATTGCGGCCGTCGGCGATTACGACCAAGCGAGCAGCGATCTCTTTCGTTTCGCCATTCGTTTTGTGCGTGACCTGGGCAGGACGTCCTGGCACGACGGAGGTGACCACTACACCTCGGCGCACTTCGGCGCCACTTGCTTCCGCTGCGTTCAATAGAAAAGTCTGCATCCGAGGATGGTAAAAGGTCATGACCGACGTCTTTGTCAGCGTCGTGGCCGCAAAATCGCGGCGCTCGATCAGCTGGGGGCCCATATATTGGTTCAGCCAAGGTAATTTGCGGGCGTCCGCCTGTTGCAATGCAACTTCGAGGCCCAGTTCTTGTGCTTCGGCCACACCCCACGGGACCAGAACCTCGCCGCGAACGCGGTCCTTGAATTCAGTCTCAGCCTCAGAGACCAATACTCGCGCACCCGCCTTGGCCATTGAATGAGCGAGCGCAGCGCCGGCAATGCCTCCGCCGATCACAGCAATGTCATAGTTCCTCGTCATGGGGTACCTCCTCGACGAGCGGTATTCTCAACCTAAAGGGAAGATTTTCAACGTGATTTTATCTGAGAACTAGATATGGAGAAAAACCGGTGCATGGGCCAGCAAATAGTCGCATGCAATGGGCACTTGTCCGGTAAGGCGACTAATCAGGAGTTGTGATAAAA
>Ga0210401_10007822_pt1 | contig 10668 bp, 9 predicted proteins | sample IncBWH32MmetaG_FD_150866 | JGI IMG/M metagenome (GOLD analysis project Ga0210401, IMG submission 150866) | Forest soil microbial communities from Barre Woods Harvard Forest LTER site, Petersham, Massachusetts, United States - Inc-BW-H-32-M | ecosystem: Environmental > Terrestrial > Soil >... | reverse complement strand
ATTTCGTCGCTTCCGTCATGTCGTCGCTTCCGTCATGTCGTCACTGTCGTCATTCGCAACATACCTTTTCGCGCAAGATCATCGTCCAGCCGGCAATCTAGACCGTGATCCCATTCTAATTGAATTGGATCAAGGTCTAGTGGATCGACTTATTTCTTCGGGACACAGTTGCAGAGCTTCCGGACTTGCGCAACTCTGCCGCGCGCTTTTGAGAATTTGTCCCCCGGGGGGCGGGTTCGCGTCAGGCGCTAGGCGGCGCGAATGATCAAGCCATGGCTTGCCGCCGCGGCAAACAGCCATTCGCAAAAGCTTGCGGCAAAGCTGCGCGGCACGGCGAAATCGTAGGTCGGCGTGGGGTCGACTTGCCAAAGATGCACGCTGATATGGCCGACCAGCGTGAGGGCTGTGTCACCGGGGCTGAAGACCCGCGGATCGAGATCAATAGGAACGCCCTTCGCCAGCACCTCGCGCACGCTCGGTCCGCCGATGCGGAACACGCAGCGCCCGTCGGTCTGGTTGATCACAGAAGCCACGCCGGACAATTCGTTACGCAACATCGCCTCAAGCGAAGCTCCGGTTTGCGCCGACGTCCCGGCGAGCCATCGGCCCGGTCCGGCCCAAATGAAATTCAAGCTGTCGAGGCCTGCAACACGGGCGTTTTCGGCGTGCTGCGCGGCCATCGGCAAGGCCAGACCAAAACGCTCTCGCACGCGCTTTTGCAATTCGCCGGTTTTGCTGTTGCGCGCCAGCACGTACGCGAGAGCCAGATCGGTGCGCAATGCGACAGCGACACCTGGCTCGTCAGCATGGTCGCCATGGGTTCCCGGCCGTAGCAACTGCTCCAACCCGGAGCGTGGAAAAAGCGAAAAATCAGCCACGCAGCCGCTCTCCCTTCGGATCCAAGAACACCGGCGCGCAGACTTCAACCTCGATGAACCTGTCGCGCATGAAATCGACCATCATGAAGGTTTGGCCGATCCGCTCGATGCCGCCGACAATGAAGCCGAGCCCAACCCAGTGATTGAGACTGGGCGAGAAAGCAACGGAGGTAATGATGCCCTGGTCGTTCTCCGCCATGAGAGCGGCGCCGACCGGCAAAAGATTCGCGCCGGCGTAAAGCCGCGTGGCCGCATCGCGTGGACGGAGCCCGACGAGTTTCGGCCGTTTGGGATCGGCGAGCGCCGGCCGGGCCGCCATCACGCGGCCGATAAAATCCTTCTTGCTGGACATCATGCGGCCCAAGCCGAGGTCGTCGGCGGTCGTGCGGCCGTCGAGTTCGTTGCCGGCGACGTGACCTTTTTCGATGCGCATGACACCGAGCGCCTCGGTGCCATACGGCACGATGCCGAACGGCTCGCCCGCCTGCATCAGTATGCGGGCGAGCGCGTCGCCATAGCGCGCCGGCACGCCGATTTCATAGGCAAGCTCGCCGGAAAACGAGAGCCGATAGAGGCGGGCCGGAATGCCGTTACACACTTTAAGTTCAGCAACCGCCATGTAGGGAAAATCGGCATTGCTGATGCTGAAAGGCGGATCGACCAGTTGCGCCAGCACGTCGCGAGCCTTGGGGCCGGCGAGTGAAAACTGCGCCCATTCGTCGGTCGCAGAAGCGAACTGAACATCGAGTTCCGGCCACAGCACCTGATGGCAGAACTGCATGTGCGCAAACACGCGAACGGCGTTCGCCGTCGTGGTGGTCATGAAATAGCGGTCGTCGGCCAGGCGCGACGTCGTCCCGTCGTCGAAGGCGATGCCATCTTCGCGCAACATCAGTCCATAGCGCGCGCGTCCGACCGGCAGGTTCGAGAATGTGTTGATGTAAAGGCGATCGAGGAAAGCGCCTGCGTCCGGACCGTGCACTTCGATCTTGCCCAGGGTGGAGACATCGCAGAATCCGACTGCCGAGCGCACCGCGCGTACTTCGCGCGAGACGGTCTCGAGCCAATCCTTCTCGCCCGAACGCGGAAAATATTGCGCGCGCAACCAGGCGCCGGTCTCGACAAACTCCGCGCCTTGCTCGTGCGCCCATTGATGCGAGGGCGTGAGCCGCGTCGGCCGAAATTGCTTGCCGCGGTGATGGCCGGCGAGTGCGCCGATGGCGATCGGAACATAAGGCGGCCGGTAGCTTGTCGTCCCGACTGCCGGGATCGCCTGGCCGGTGAGCGCAGCCATGATCGCAAGACCGTTGACGTTCGAGAGCTTACCCTGGTCGGTCGCCATGCCGAGCGTGGTGTAGCGCTTCAGATGCTCGACCGAGCGAAAGCCCTCGCGCTCGGCCAGCACGATATCATCGGCCGTGACGTCGTTCTGGAAATCGACAAAAGCCTTGTGGCCGCCCAGGTGCCAGAACGCGGTGACGGCGAATGTTTCATCGTCCGGGCGCGGCGGTTCTTGAACGGACGCTGCGAAGCCCGTGTCCTCCGCCGCCTTCCGACCCGCTTCGCTGCCTTCGATGAGACAATCGCGCAGCAGCATGCGACCGTTCGCTGCGCCGACCGCGGTCAGTCCGGGTGGCGTCTGCCCCGGCACAAAAGCCGCCAAATCCGCGTTCCACACCGGCCGGCCACCGTGGTGACAGGTCAAGCCCAGTTCGGGATTCCACCCACCCGAGATCGCAAGCGTATCAGCTTCGATCCGCTCGGACCCGCTACGCGTGGTTGCCGTAATCGCGCGAAGCAAGGAGCCACCACTCGTTCCGCTGACGTGCGCGTCGGCGATGATGCGAGCGTCCGGACATTGCGCTTTCAGATACTCCGGCACTTCGGGCCGGCTATCGATAATCGCGGCGATATCCGCGCCGCGTTTGCGCAAAGCTACCGCGGTTCGCCAGCCGTCGTCGTTGTTGGTGAGGAGCGCGACGCGTTCGCCCGGGCGGACGGCAAAGCGGTTCAGATAACTGCGCACCGCCGAGGCCATCATCACGCCCGGCCGGTCGTTGCCCGGGAAGACCAGCGGCCGCTCGATGGCGCCACTCGCCAGAATGGCGCGCTTGGCCATGATCCGCCACAGCCGCTGCCGCGGCTGGTGCGTAGGCGGCACCGGCAGATGATCGGCGACCCGCTCGAGAGCGCCGTAAACGCCACCGTCATACACACCGAACACGCAGCTGCGCGGCATCAGCCGCACGTTGGGGAGGCTACGCAGTTCGGTGACAATCGCCTCGGCCCACGCGTTTCCAGGCACGCCGCCGAGCTCGCGATCGTCGGCCAGCAGGCGTCCGCCGGCGATGAAATCCTGCTCACACACGATGACGCGCGCGCCAGAACGCGCGGCCACTTGCGCGGCCGCCAGTCCAGCCGCGCCGGCGCCGATGATTAACACATCGCAAAAGGCGTAAGCCTGCTCGTAGTGGTCCGGGTCAGGCTCTGAAGCGGCGCGACCCAAGCCTGCGGCGCGTCGGATGAAGGGCTCGTACACGCGCTCCCAGAACGACGACGGCCACATGAAGGTTTTGTAGTAGAAGCCCGCCGGGAAAAACGGCGCCAGCAGCGAATTGACCGAGAGAAGATCGAAGCGCAGCGACGGCCAGCGGTTCTGGCTCGCCGCCTCAAGCCCGTCGAACATCTCGATTATGGTCGCGCGCGTGTTCGGCTCGCGCCGTGCGCCGCTACGCAATTCAACAAGCGCGTTCGGCTCTTCCGGCCCGGCGGTGAGAACGCCGCGCGGCCGGTGATATTTGAAACTGCGGCCGACCAGGCGGATGCCGTTCGCGAGTAGCGCCGACGCAAGCGTGTCGCCGGCGAAGCCGTCGATCGCTTGGCCGTCGAAATATCCGCGCACTCGCCGCGACCGATCGATCGATCCGCCGTTGAGACGATGCGGCTGTGGCCCGCCGGAAGGGGAGGACGCAGCCGCGCTCATGGGCCAGCCTTGCGGGAGCGGACGGCGGCAATCGCGTGCGTGCGCGTGTCGCGCTCGACCGCAAGCCAAGCCTGGCATCCGGCGCCGTGATACCAAAGCTCGCGGTGAGCGCCCGCTGGATTGTTGCGCATGTAAACGTACGAGATGAAGCGATTGACGGCGTCCGGCGTTTGCGGATCGGGACGTTCGGGCGCCGCGTCACCCAGATAGGTGAACTCGCGCACATCCCGCAGGCCACAATGGGGGCAGGCGATCCGCATGGGCGATCAGTGCAGATTGGGTTGCGGGCCGGCGCCGCGCTCGTCGAGCACGTCGCCTTTGGCGTAGCGGTCGAGACGAAATTCGCTTGCGGCCGGATGCGGCTCGTCGCGTGCGATTAGGTGCGCGAAGCACCAGCCCGATCCCGGCGTCGCCTTGAAGCCGCCGTAGCACCAGCCGGCATTGAGATAGAGGCCCTCGACCGGCGCGTGATCAATGATCGGCGAGCCGTCCATCGACATGTCTACCAGGCCGCCCCATGAGCGCAGGATGCGCAAGCGTCCGACGATCGGCATCAGCGCCATGCCGCCCTCGCAGACGTCCTCGATCGTCGGCAAGTTGCCACGCTGCGCATAAGAGTTATAGCCGTCGATGTCGCCGCCGAAGACGAGACCGCCCTTGTCGCTCTGGCTGATATAAAAGTGGCCGGCGCCGAACGTGATGACGTGATCGACGAGCGGCTTGATGCCCTCGCTGACGAAAGCCTGCAGGACATGACTTTCGATCGGCAGCCGAAAGCCGGCCATGGCGGCGAGCCGCGAGCTGTTGCCGGCGACGACGATGCCGATCTTCTTGGTGCGAATGACGCCGCGGCTTGTTTCAACCCCGACCGCGCGGCCGTTCTCGACAGTGATCCCGGTCACTTCGCAATTCTGCACGATATCGACGCCGCGCTCGGAGGCTGCGCGCGCATAGCCCCATACTACGGCGTCGTGGCGCGCCGTGCCGCCGCGCGGCTGCATCAGGCCGCCATGAATGGGAAAGCGCGCATTGTCGTAATCCAGATAAGGCAGGAGGGCGCGAACGCGCTCGCGGTCGAGAAGCTCGCCGCCGGCGCCGTGCAGCCGCATGGAGTTGCCGCGGCGGGCGAAGGCGTCGCGCTGAACGTCCGAATGGTAAATGTTGATGATGCCCCGCTGGCTGACCATCGTGTTGTAGTTGAGGTCGCGCTCCAATCCCTCCCAGAGCTTCATCGACCATTCGTAGAAGCGCTCATTGCCGGGCAGCAGATAATTGGAACGGATGATGGTCGTATTTCGTCCGGCATTGCCGGAGCCGATCCAGTTCTTTTCCAGCACGGCGACGTTGGTGATGCCGTGCACCTTGGCGAGATAATGCGCGGTGGCGAGGCCGTGGCCGCCGCCGCCGATAATGATCACGTCGTAGGAGGCTTTGGGCGCCGCATCGCGCCAGGCCGGCCGCCAGTTCTTGTGACCCGACAGCGCGTTCCAGGCGAGCGTCCAACCCGAATAATGCATTGCGGCACACCAAGCGCTCAGCAATCGAGCGTCGTCTGGCGCTCCCATTCTGTCAGATGGCGGGAATAGGCGTTCCAGTCGTCGGTCCTGAGCTTGATGTAGGACGCGATGGTCTTTTCGCCGAACGCGTCCTTCAGCACGGCCGACTTCTCAAGCGCGCGCAGCGCGTCGAGCATGTTGAGCGGCAGCTTCTTTGCGCCTTTGGCCTTGTGGCCCTCGGTATACATGTTGATGTCGAGCCGCTTGCCGGGATCGCGGCTGTTGCGCATGCCGTCGAGTCCGGCGGCAAAAACGGCGGCCGGCAACAGATATGGATTGGTGGCGCCGTCGGCGAGCCGCAGCTCGAAGCGGCCGGCATCCGGAATGCGGATCATGTGCGTGCGATTATTACCGGTAAAGCTGACGGTGTTGGGCGACCAGGTTGCGCCTGAGAGCGTGGGCGGCGCGTTGATGCGCTTATAGGAATTCACCACCGGGTTAGAGATCGCGCACAAGGCTTCTGCCGAATGCATGATGCCGCCGATGAAATGATACGCCTCGGTCGACATGCCGAGCTCGCCCTTGGGATCGCCGAACAAATTGCGGTCGCCCTTCCAGAGCGAAGTGTGTATGTGGCAGCCATTGCCGGTGAGATTGGAGAACGGCTTGGGCATGAAGGTCGCGCGCAGCCCGTGCTTCTCGGCGATCGACTTCACCATGTATTTGAAGAAGGCGTGTTTGTCGGCAGTGCGGAGCGCGCTGTCATAGTGCCAGTTCATCTCGAACTGGCCGTTCGCGTCCTCGTGATCATTCTGGTAGGGCTTCCAGCCGAGGCCCACCATGGCGTCGCAGATTTCCGCCACCACGTCGTAGCGGCGCATCAGCGCCTGCTGGTCGTAGCAGGGCTTGCTCTGCTGGTCGGCGGCATCCGAGATGGTCCCGCCGTCGGGCGAGATCAAAAAATATTCGCATTCGACGCCGGTCTTGAGGTCGAGGCCGCTGGCATCCGGCCGCGCCAGCACGCGCTTGAGCACTTGCCGGGGGTTCTGCTCGACCGGCTCGCCGCCCATGATGAGGTCGCCGGTGACCCAGGCGACTTCGGGCTTCCACGGCAACTGAATGAGCGTATCGATCTCGGGCATGACCAGTATGTCCGGATCGGCCGGTGTCATGTCGAACCAGGTGGCGAAGCCGGCGAAGCCCGCGCCCGCCGCGGCGACGTCGTCGATGGCGCTCGCCGGCACGATCTTGGCGCGCATGGTGCCGAACAGATCGACGAATGAAATCAGGAAATAACGGATATTCTTCGCCTTGGCGGTTTCGCTCCAGGACGCCATCACTGCCCCCTCTTTCAAATCGCGGCGCTGCCGCTACTCATATTTTAGTCCGTCCCGGAATCCAGTTTGTGCCGGCGAGCGGCACGCGTGCCATGGCGGCGGCCTCGACGGTGAGCGCCACCAGATCTTCAGGCTCGAGATTATGCACATGCGACTTGCCGCAGGCGCGCGCGATCGTTTGCGCTTCCAGTGTCAGCACCGAGAGATAGTTCGCGAGCTTGTGGCCGGCGATGACCGGATCGAGGCGGGCGGCCAGTTCCGGATCCTGCGTCGTGATGCCGGCCGGATCGCGGCCTTCGTGCCAATCGTCGTAGGCGCCGGCGGTGGTGCCGAGGGCGCGATATTCGTCTTCCAGATGCGGATCGTTGTCGCCGAGCGCGATCAGCGCTGCGGTGCCGATCGAGACGGCATCGGCGCCGAGCGCCAGCGCTTTCGCAACGTCGGCGCCGTTGCGGATGCCGCCGGACACGATGAGCTGCACTTTGCGGTGCATCCCGAGTTCCTGCAGTGCCTCGACCGCCGGCGGAATGGCCGCGAGCGTCGGGATGCCGACGTGCTCGATGAATACTTCCTGCGTGGCGGCCGTGCCGCCCTGCATGCCGTCGAGCACCACCGCATCGGCGCCGGACTTGATGGCCAGCATCGTGTCGTAATAGGGCCGCGACGCGCCGACCTTGATGTAGATCGGCTTCGTCCAATCGGTGATCTCGCGCAGCTCATGAATTTTAATCTCGAGGTCGTCAGGCCCGGTCCAGTCCGGGTGACGGCAGGCCGAACGCTGGTCGATGCCTTCCGGCAGCACACGCATTTCGGCGACGCGCTTGGATATTTTTTGCCCGAGCAGCATGCCGCCGCCGCCCGGTTTGGCGCCTTGGCCGACCACGACCTCGATGGCATCGGCCTTGCGCAGGTCGTCCGGATTCATGCCGTAGCGCGAGGGCAGGACCTGATAAACCAGGATGCTGGAATGGTGCCGCTCTTCCGGCGTCATGCCGCCGTCGCCGGTCGTGGTCGAGGTGCCGACGGCGCTGGCGCCGCGGCCGAGCGCCTCCTTGGCCTGCGCCGACAGCGAGCCGAAGCTCATGCCGGCAATCGTGACCGGGATTCTCAGCTTGATCGGATTCTTGGCAAAGCGCGTGCCGATGGTGACGTCGGTCGCGCATTTTTCCCGATAGCCTTCGAGCGGATAGCGGCTCATCGACGCGCCAAGAAACAACAGGTCGTCGAAGTGCGGGAGCTTGCGCTTGGCGCCGCCGCCGCGGATATCATAGATGCCGGTGGTGGCGGCGCGGCGAATTTCGGCGATCGAGGTATCGTCGAATGTTGCCGATTTGCGCGGCGGCGTATGGATCCAGCGGTCCTGCGACGTCATCAGTATTGTCCGACGTTTTCCACGTGGAAATGGTAGAGCTTTCGGGCCGAACCGTAGCGGCGGAATTCACCGACATCCACTGCGCCGTTCAGGCCAGCGGCATCGAGCAGCCGCCGCAGCTCGAGCTTGTGCTCGTCTTCCAGCGGCTTTTCGATGCAATCGGCACCCAGGCTGTGGACCTTGCCGCGCACGTAGAGATGCGCTTCGTAGATCGAATCCCCGAGCGCTTCGCCGGCGTCCTGCAGAACCACCAGATTGCCGGCCTGCGCCATGAAGGCCGACAAATGCCCGACCGATCCTTTCACGACGATATCGATGCCCTTCATCGAAATGCCGCAGCGCGCGGAGGCATTACCGTCGATGACGAGCAGACCGCCGTGGCCGGTCGCGCCTGCCGCCTGCGAAGCGTCGCCCTTCACCCAGACTTTTCCGGACATCATGTTTTCGGCAACGCCTTGCCCGGCATTGCCCTCGACCACCACCGTGGCGAGCTTGTTCATGCCAGCGCAGTAATAGCCGACATGGCCTTCGACCTCGACCAGAACCGGCTGCTCGAGACCGACGGCGATCGAATGTTGCCCGCGCGGATTGAGAACGCGCCAATGCGTTTCGTTGCTGTCGGGTCCTAAACGGTGCAGGGCGGTATTGAGCTCACGCACTGAACTTCGTGCGAGATCGACAGTGAGCATTAATGCAATTCCCAGCGGTAAACAGTGGCCGGCGCCGGCTCCCACACTTTGGCGGAAGCGATCCCCGGTAAATCGACCAGCGCACGGTATTCGGTGCCGAATGCGACCAGCCGGTCGGTTTCGGCGACCACCGCGGGCTTGCAGGCGATCGGATCGCGCAAAACCCCGAAGCCCGCTTCGGTACCGATGACGAACGTGTAGAACCCATCGAGAGAATCGAGACAGGCTTCCATCGCCTGTCGCAGCGAGCCGCCATCCTTCAATTTCGCGGTGATGAAGCCGGCCGCGACTTCCGTGTCGTTTTCCGTTTGGAACGACAGCCCTTTCTTGATCAGCTCGCGGCGGACGGCGCAGTGGTTGGACAACGAGCCATTGTGCACCAGGCACTGGTCGTCACCCGTCGTGAAAGGGTGGGCGCCGTTCGTGGTCACGGCCGATTCAGTCGCCATCCTGGTATGGCCGATGGCGTGGGTGCCGCTCATCGTCTCGAGGCCGAATTTCCGCGACACATCGTCGGGACGTCCCACTTCCTTGAAAATCTCCATCCGGCGGCCGGCCCCGACGATGGCGACCTCCTCAAAGGCGGTCAGTGCCCGCCGCGCCAGCGCAGCCGATTCGGCCGGAATAGAAAGAACGACGTGCGTGCCGTGCAAACGATGCCCAACCGGACCGCCCAGCTCGTCGCGCAGGCCCTTAAGCAGCTGCTCGAGGTCGAAGGTCGACGGTAGACGAAGGGTGAATTTCACATGCCCCGGCGTTTCGGCACCATAGACCGCAAAGCCAGCCGAATCCGGGCCGCGGTCGTTCAGCGGCGACAGCATCCCGGCGAGCATGCAGCCAAGATCAGGTTCGAGTTTTGCATCTTTGAGAAACAGGCCGGCGATACCGCACATCGGGGTCCCCAAGACTAATGGTCTCTAGTCGCACGGAAATGCCACCGACGTCAACTGTGAGGAAAATAACTTTCCTGTGAGGAAACTGTTCATTTCTCCCCGTGACCCCTTAAATGTTCACTAGCTATTGAATGGTGTGAAATTGCCCAAAGAAAAGGCAGGAAAGCAGATGCCGCAACGATCGGGCGCTAAGAATTCCGAGCAGGCGACGAACCATGCGGCGCGCGGGTTGCACCGCAAACCTGCCGATGAGGAGTTGCTGACCGGCTCGCTCGCGCCCGCCGACAAGAGAACGCTCAGCATCGAGGAAGAGATCGGCGCGCAGGTGCGGCGCTTTCGCCGGTCGATGGATCTGACGGTTGCTCAACTCGGCATGAATGCCGGCATCAGTGCCGGCATGCTCTCGAAGATCGAGAACGGCACGATCTCGCCGTCGCTTTCGACGCTGTGCGCGCTGGCCAAGGCGCTCAACGTGTCGATGAGCAGTTTATTTGCCGAATCCGAAGAGCGTCGCGATTGTTCATTCGTCAAGGCCGGGCAGGGCGTGCGCATCGAGCGCCGCGGTACCAAAGCCGGCCACCTCTATGACCTCCTCGGTCATTCGCTGGCCGGCGAGATCGGGGTCGAGCCGTTCCTCATTACGCTCAAGCGGGACGCACAGCCCTACACCAACTTCCGCCACGCCGGCGTGGAGTTCATCTACATGCTCTCGGGCAAGGTCCGCTACCGGCACGCGGACGGGACGTATCTTTTGGAACCGGGCGACGCGCTGTTTTTCGATGCCGCGGCGCGGCACGGGCCGGAGGAATTGATCGAGGCGCCGATGCAGTATCTTTCGATCATCATCTACCCGCGGCAATAGGCGTTGGGCGTCTGCCTTTAGACTTTTCTCTCCGGCGACCAGTTTCGCTCCCTTCTGCTGCAAGTGCGTTGCGAGCGGCGCGGCGGCCCCTCCTTAAGGATGCGGCAGGATTGCCGAGGGCGGGATTGCCCAAAGTTCCGGCAAAGCCTTTTGACCTG
>Ga0210401_10007819_pt1 | contig 10669 bp, 8 predicted proteins | sample IncBWH32MmetaG_FD_150866 | JGI IMG/M metagenome (GOLD analysis project Ga0210401, IMG submission 150866) | Forest soil microbial communities from Barre Woods Harvard Forest LTER site, Petersham, Massachusetts, United States - Inc-BW-H-32-M | ecosystem: Environmental > Terrestrial > Soil >... | reverse complement strand
GTCGCCCGGGGCGGTTTGCGCGCGCGCGGCTTTGCCCAGGGCAATGCTGCGGCGGTGACGCGCGAGAAGCAGATCGCGCTTGGCCTTGGCTTCGTCGAGCTTCTGTTCGAGCTTCACGAGCGCCCCCTTCAGCGAATCGACCTGTGCTTTCTGGTCATCGACCTGTTCGCGGTAGCTCTGCGCCAGCCGTTGCGCGGTCTGGAAACGGTCGAGCGCCGCGCGGGCTAAATCATCCTGGGTTTTGTCCACGGCGATTTCCGCTTTGCGCATCAGATCTCTTGCAGAGTCCTCGTTCTCGCGCATCTTTTTTTCCAGCATGTGCTGGTCGGCGATGGAGACGGCCACCTGCGTCTTGACCTGGAGATATTGATTCTCCATGTCCAGGATGACCTGTTTGATCATTTTTTCCGGATCTTCCGCACGGTCAACCATGTCGTTGAGATTCGCGCGAATCAAAGTGCTTACTCGTTCCAAGAGTCCCATGATGAATCTCCTTTCAAGAAACAGATGATAAGAACCACTCAAAACATTCAGAGAAAATATCCAGCGTTGCAGTCAACCCCGGCACAATCCGTCAGGGCAGGAAGTGCACGCCGCAAATCTCCGCCACAAACACCGCGAGGCCCGTAAACGAAATGAAACCGAGCGCGACAGTCTTTTGCAACGCGTAGGCTGCCCAACTCCAAAAGTTGCTGAACAAAACGCTGAATGCCGCCACTGCGAAAAACCAGACGACAAACACTTTTTCTTTTACGACCATGGCCATCCCCCGAGACCATAAGGCGCCCCGGCAGGCCGGTGAAGGCCCGCCGGGACGGAAGCGATCGTTATGACTTGGTGGCCGGAGGCTGCACCGGCTTCGGAGCTTTGTCGCCGATCATGCGCACTTTGCTGAGCAGCTCCGACATCTGCATGCCGGAGAGCGCTTCAAACAGCGCAGGAACCTGCGCTGCGATCTTGGTGATGTCGCCGGTTAGCTTGTAAGCGCCGGCAGCATCGCCATTGCCCGTGGAAACGATGGTTACCTTGTCGACTTTGCCGAGAGGTTCCGCCAGGGCGCGGACCACTTCCGGTAGTCCGGTGATGAGTTTGTCTAGGACGGCGGCCTGGTTGTATTCCTGGAAGGCTTCCGCCTTGACGTTCATGGCTTTGGCTTCGGCTTCGCCTTTTTTGAAAATGATTTCGGCTTCGGCTTCACCTTGTGCGCGAATGGCAGAGGCGCGGCCTTCGGCTTCGGTGATCATGCGCTGACGTTCGGCGCTGGCGATCGTTTCGATGCGCTGACGCTCGACTTCCGCCTGTTTCAGTACCGTGGCGATGAGCTCGCGCTCGCGACGCTCGATTTCCGCGTCCTGTACTTTTACTTGAGCCTCGCGCTCGACTTGTTGCACCTTCACGGATTCGGCAACGACCTGCTGCTGCATGACGTTGGTTTCGATTTCGTAGGCTTTGTCGGCAGTCGCCTGGGCCTTTTTGGTCATTTCGAGGTAGCTGGCTTTTTTGAGGTCCAGGTCGCGCTCTGCTTCGGCCTGTTTGGCGAGCGAAGCGGTTTCGGCAGCGACACGCTCTTGGTCGGCCTGCGCTTTGGCGACAGCAGCGGCGCGCTGGGACTCAGCGCGCTTGATGGCGATGTCCCGATCGGCTTCCGCGGCGGCGACTTCGGCGTCGCGCTTGATGCGCGCGATGTCCGGCCGGCCCATGTTGGTGATGTATTCGTTCTTGTCCCGAACTTCCTTGAGTGTAAAGCTCACGACGTCGAGCCCCATCTTGTTCATGTCCGCGGCGCAAGTGGACCGCATGCGGTCGCCGACCATTTCCGGCTCTTTGACGATCTGCTCAACGGTGAGCTGGCCGATGATTCCGCGCAGGTGACCTTCCATTACCAGGCGAATCAAGCCCTCGCGCTGCTCCGGCCGCTTGGTAAGGAATTGCTCCGCCGCCGTTCGAATGGAGACGGGGTCGGACTTTACTTTGAGCTGCGCCACCGCTTCGACGGTAACGGCGACTCCCTGGTTGGTGTAGAGGCTCTGCTGCGGAGCAACGTCAAAGGACATTAACTCCAGCGAGAGCTCGCGGCACTGCTCCAACATCGGAATAAGGATGGTGCCGCCGTTCGTGACCGTTCTTGGACCACGAATGCCGTAAACGATGAGCGCTTCGTGCGGGCCAACTTTTCGCAACAGCGTTGCGAATCCGGCCATGGCAAAAAGAATGGCGAGTACCAGCAGCCCGGCCATCACGGGAATCGAAAGACCAAACATAAAGACCTCCCTTTTCCACTCTGCTCCGGACTGTTCGCATCGTGCCCCAGTCCGAGAAAATCTTTCCGGACGTCAGCTCGTAAACTCTTCCCACTTCTTCACGTAAGCGATTCCGTCTTCGTAGCGGGTGATGGCCACTTCCGTGCCTTTCGGGAGCGGCTGGCCATCTTCGCTGCGCGCGCCAACGCTCTTGCGCACTCCCTTTTGTTCGAAAATCATTTCACCGGTGCCCTGTGCACGGATCGGCGAGCTGATTGTTCCTACAGTGCCTTCTATCCGGTAATCCCAGTCCAGCATCTGAGAGTCAGTTACTCTGACAATACGCGCCATAAACTTGAAAACCACGGACGCGGCAAAGAGTCCCGCGATGGCGGCGATGATCAGCGCGACGAGCGCCACAAGCCGCGAGTGCGTCGAGAGAATGTAGCCAACGCCTCCAAACCAGGCGAGGAACGTCATGATGGTCATGGCGTTGAACCACGAGAGTCCACCACGGGCGTGACCAGTTCCGCGGCCCGCCATCCCGCGACCAGCCATTCCATGGGCGTGATGCGCACCATGAAAAGGCAAGTGCAAGCGGGCCGGAAGATGGATGTGAGCGGCGCCGCCGAGAAATGACAGAACGCTGAGTGCGAAGCCCACGATGAAGCAGAGAAGATAGAACTCAGACCAGGTCATAGGACACCTCGAGCGCACTTGTTCACCAGCGCAACTTGCCGTTGCTGTGCGCGAACTGGGTTTCGAGACGCAGACCCTGCTACGCGCGGCCCCGACCCCGCCGGAGCCGCACGTTTTAGTTACTCAAACTTGCGGGCGGCAGGTGGCCACTGCCCTCTTGCTCACTGGTTCGGTGCTCGCCAGGCCGTAAGACCTCGTGCAGGCGGTCCGCCAAGCCCGGCGTGCGGAGAATCTCCGCCAGGAGCAAAACCGCCTGGCGCGAATCTTCATATTCGGCGATCACCCCAAGGGCCCGCTGCAACTCCGGATCCGCTGTGAACTGTTCGGCGCCGGCATAGAGCCAGGAGTCCACCTTGGCGTCGATGGCACGCAATTCGGACTGCAGACCCGGTGTATAACCCTCCGGATCGTCTACGAGAAAGCCGGGATAGACGCGGAAAAACCGTGCGAGCAGTTCGCGCGTGGTGTGCGTCAGGTGCGGACGCGCACCGCTTTCGATCTGCGAAAGATAAGCCTGGCTTAGGCCGCGGCCGGCTTCGCGCTTCATCGCGGCGGCCAGCTCCTGCTGGGTCATAGGGCGGCCCAAGCCACGGAGAGAGCCTTCGACGGAGCGGAGAGAACGGAGTTTGTCGCCAAGAGTCATGGGGAACCACCTATTGCAATCTGCAAACATAATATCGCATATCGCAATTCTGTCAAGCGGAAAATTACCCCCATTTTCAATCACTTACAAGCATTCTTGGGATTGGTTGCTTATTCTGGTTTTCGGAGGGACTGCAGATCGATTCCCAGTTGCTGGCACTTCTTGTAGAGGTGGCTGCGTTCCAGGCCCAAGGCGCGGGCCACGTTAGTCATGTGGAAATTGTGGCGGCGAATCTCTGAAAGCATGACTTCCCTTTCGAACGCTTCGGTGCGCTCGGCCAGCGTTCCGGTAACAGCACCGCCGGCGGAGGCGGTCGGCGCTGACTCCGAAGTAGGCAGGATCAAACGAACATCGGCGGCAGTGATGTTTTCGTCGGCCGAAAGCAGGATGAGGCGCTCCACAACGTTGCGCAGTTCGCGGACATTTCCCGGCCAGCCGTATTTTCGCAATTCGACGATGGCGTCCGCGGCAAAGATTTTTTCTTTCCAGCCGTTCTGCGCGGCCACTTGTCCGGCGAAATGAGCAGCCAGTTCCGCAAAGTCTTCGGGACGCTCGCGCAACGGCGGCAGGGTGAGAGGAAAAACGAAAACGCGGTGAAACAGGTCGCGGCGAAAGGCGTTCTGTTTGACGAGCTCTTCCAGGTTCCGGTGCGTGGCCACAACTACGCGTACGTTCACTTTGATCGGTTTGTCGCCGCCGACGCGTTCCACCTCGCCTTCTTCGAGTACGCGCAGCAATTTTGCCTGCATGGCGACAGGCATGTCGCCAATTTCATCGAGAAACAGAGTACCGCCCTCCGCTTGTTCGAACTTGCCTACATGTTTTGCGGCTGCGCCGGTGAAAGCGCCCTTTTCGTGGCCGAAAAGTTCTGATTCGATTAATTCGGCGGGCACGGCGGCGCAATTCAGAGTGACAAATGGCTGTTCGCGCCGCGGCGATTTTTCATGGATCGCGCGCGCGACAAGTTCCTTGCCCGTACCGGTCTCACCAAGAATGCAGACACGCGTTTCGCTGGCGGCAACCCGCTCAATCTGCGCGACCAGTTTTTTCATCGCCGAACCGCTGCCGACCAGTTCGTGTTTTCCCAGGCGGTGGCGCAGCTCGCGGTTTTCGTCTTCGAGGCGCGAGAGGCGCAGCGCGTTTTCGACAGTCAGGAGCAGCTTGTCGGTCGAAAGAGGTTTTTCCAGAAAATCGAGCGCGCCGAGCTTTGTAGCTTTCACCGCCATTTCAATATTGGCCTGCCCGGATATGAGAATGATCGGCGTTTTTACGCCAGTTTTTTTCAGATCTTCAAGTAATTCCAGGCCGCTGCGGCCGGGCATGACGACGTCGGATAGGATCAGGTCGAAGGATTCGCTACGGAGGAGTTCCGCGGCGCGCGCGGCATTGTCGCAGACGGTTGCTTCATGTCCCGCCAGACGGAAGGCGCGGGAAAGGGATGCCAGGGTATTCGGGTCGTCGTCAACGAGGAGGAGATGAGCTTTGCGGGGCAAGCGTGGTCCTTTGTGTGAGCTAGTCCGAAGCCGCTGCGAGAGTCGACGGCGTGGCCTTGGCCTCGGGCGCTGCCTCTGGCGGAGCAGGAGTGACGCCGGCCTGGCGCTGCGGCAAGTCGATTCGAAAGCTCGTGCCGCGCCCTTCATCGCTATTCACCGAAATCGTGCCGTGATGATCGCTGACCACCGACTGCACGATGGCGAGTCCCAGTCCGGTCCCTTGTAATTTTGTGGTGTAGTAAGGCGTGAAGAGCCGCGAGCATTCTTCCGGCGTCAGGCCTTTTCCGGTATCCGCGACCTCGATGCGCACGTGACCATCATGTTCCGAGGTTTTCAAAGTGAGCGTCCCGCCAGCGGGCATGGCATCGAGCGCGTTGAGAACCAGATTTTGAAACGCGCGGTGGAGCAGGTCGGGATCTGCATCGATCTCTGGTAACGGCTCCGTCAGGAACAATTCCGGGGTAATCGTCGGCTTTCCCACTTCGTTGAATTGCGGCTCGAAGAGGCGCACGGCGTTGCGCAACGCTTCATTCACGTTGACGCGGACAAATTGCGGCGCAGGCATCTTTGAAAAATCGCTGAAGCGGCTGACGATGGAGTTGAGGTTCGCAAGCTCGGCTTTCAGCGTGGCGGTGGATTCGTGGAACACTTCCAGGAATTGCTTGGCGTCCAGCTGGCGGGCCCGCTGCATGTTTTCGATAGTGATCTGCATGGGGAAGAGCGGATTGCGTAGCTCGTGGGCAAGACGGCGGGCGAGCTCGCGCCAGGCGGCAACGCGCTCGGTTTGCACCAGGCGTTCCTTCTGCGACGCAAGTGTTTTCGTCATGTCATTAAAGGCGGCGGCGAGCTGGCCGATTTCGTCGCGTCCACGCACTTCGATATGCGTATCCCATCTGCCGGTGGCGACTTCGTGCGCCGCCGCGGCAAGCTCTTCCACCGGCCGGGTGATCCGCGCGGAAATCCAAAAGGCGATCAAGAGTCCGACGAATAGCGCTCCGGCGCCAACGGCGGCAGCCGTCTTCACGATTTTGTCCGTGAGCAGTACCAATTCCCTGCGCGAGCTGCCCACAAGAAATACGCCCAGCAATTCGTTGTTGCGGCCGGTGAGCGGAATAGCGTGAAAGGTTTCAGCGTCTGCGGGGTCCCGGGACCAGTCGATCGTTCGAACGAGCGGACGGGATTGCTTCTGAATCTGCTCCACAATCGGAGCAAAGCGCTCCGGCTGATCCACGTCGCCTTTTGCAGCAATGAGCGCGGTTGGTATGAAAGCGGGCTCGAGATTGCTATAGATCAGCGCGCGCATACCGGTAGGCAGGACGAGCGATTCCAGAAACTTTTTGTCGAGCCGCCGGCCACCGACGATGTAGAAGGGCTTGGGAACGTTGGGTTGCGTTCGAACCACGGAGAGCGCGAGCGCCACATCCGTCGGTAGTTCTTCGCGCATCAAAAACGCGGAGGATTCATTCCACGCGGTGCTCGAAGTGAGCCAGTCATTCTTGTAGCCGACGCGCGCGGGATACTGCGCCGAGGAGATCAGTGTGCCGTCGGAATTCACGAACTCGACGAAATCCAGGCCGTGGTCCTGGGCCGCACCGTTGGCATCGCGCACGTAAAGCGATTGATCGGCATTGGGGCGTTCTAGGTCAATGGCCATGCGAAGCGTTACTTCAGCATTCGAAATGTTTTCCACCTGATGCGCGATTTCTTCGCCGCGCTGGGCAAACTCCTTGTTGAATTGCGCTACCAGCGCTTCGGTGCGTTCGGCATCCATCTCTTCGAAGGCCGCGCGCGTATAGTGCGTCACGCCGTAAGCCACGATGGACACGGACGCTGCGATGGTGAGCAGGACAATCAGCAATAATTTTGTTCGGAAGCTCATGGTTTGACTCCGGGGGACGGCGCGGACGTCGGATGGAGTGGAGTTTCTGACGCGCTCGGAGTGTCGGGCCGCGAAGTGCCTGGAGCATCGAGCCAGACATCCGCGAGATGCCATTCACCCCAGCGCGCGGGCATCCAATCGCGAACGTTTGGACCAAGTCCGACATACTCTGGTAGTGCCACCAGCGGGAGCACGCGCCGACCCTCGAGCAATTTCTTTTCGCGGGCATAGAGCTGCTCGGGGTCGCTGGAGGTCACGGCGCCTTCGGGCAGTTCGCCGAGGTCGAGCGCCGTTACAAAGGATTCCAGCTCGACGCGCGGAGAGAGTGCAGTAAAGCGCCAGGCAAAGAGATGGAGACCGGGAGCCGGATCACTGGAGGTTGCGGTCGTGTTGCCGGGAGCACGCAAGGCAGGGCGATTCACCATCTGCACGAGGATCGAGGTTTGCCGCGCATTCACGGCAACGCGCTCGCCGAGAAGCTTGGCCAGGTCGCCGGGCGCGTCGACGCTCAGACGCAGCGGCTCTTTGCCCGTGGCTAAGTTTGCCGGGAGCGTGGCACGAATTTCTTTGGCGCGGTCGATATTGGTCTCCATAGTGAAGAGGAAAGCATAGCCCGATAACCACTGGGGCAAAAGGGCTGCTGCAGGTTCGGCTTGCTTCTGCAGCAACACGTTGGCCATGGTTTGCCGGTCGAGCGAAAGCGAGACACCCTCGCGCAGCTTTGCGGCGGCTGGGGCAGGTTGCGCCTCGTCAAAACGCAAGCCGTAGAGCGTGACCGGCGCCGAAGCCCAAACGCGCAAGTTTTCCTGCATGGCTCGGCGCACCAGATCGGGCGATAACTCCACCAGATCGGCTTTCCCCAATTGCAAATCAAAGAGCTGCCGTAGTGAAGGCACACCGAGCGACACGTCAATGGCATCGAGAAATGGCCGCCCGGACCAGGTTTCTCCGTTCGCGCGAAAATGCAAATGCGTGACCTTGCCTTCACTATGCGGAGACGCCGCGTTCGAGGTTTGCTCCGTCACTGCCGCCGGCTTTTCCACTCGATTCGAATTCTCTTTCGAATCGGAAACGAAAAATGGTCCCGTCCCCAGGAGCGTACCATCCGGCTGGACTCGATACACAAAATAACGCCCCGAGGCCAGCTGCTCCAGCAGATCGGGAATAGGCACGTTGGATTGGATGACCACGCTGTTTCCCGAAGCCTGAATCTGCTGCGTCACCGGCAACAACGGCTGCAGCGCCGCGGCTACCTCCGCCGAAGTAAGCACCGACCCATCCGAAAACTTCACGCCGGGGCGGAGTGCAAACTGCCATCGTTTGAACGCCGCATCGTGCGACCACTCTGTCGCCAACTGCGGCTGAAACTGCCCGTAGTTATCCAGCACGACCAGCCGGTCGAAGACCAGCGCCCCCAGCTTCTCCGCAGCGGAAAAATCCAGCGTGCCTGCCTTCCATTCGCGCGGATCGAGCGAAACCGAGGCGGCCCGCATTTCCACTCGGAGTGTTCCGCCAGTCCTCGGCCATTTGGCTCCGACTGCCCCAGGCAGTAGCCACGACGCAAGTGACGCCCAAACGAACAGCCTAGTTCCCGCAAGCCAGCGTGATTCGATAAACTTCATAGTTTCCCGTCGAAAGATTAAACACCACTGCCGTATCGCTACGCGCGCGCCGCCCGCTCGCGATAGACAGTGCCGGTCCCGGGAGATCAAGTTCAACCACCGAGGAAGCGGATTTCGGCACCGAAGAATTCCGCAGCGATAGCCGATCCGGAACGCTCCAATCTCCGGACTCCGCCTTCAACCACCAGACTCCTCGGTCGCATGGGGAGGCCAGAAGAATTCCGTCCCTCCAGGAGTGAGAAGCGGCACGGCAATTCAACTCAATCTTTTCGGCAATCGTTATGTCGCAGGTTTGCTCTGAAAGAACGAGGCTGTCCTGTTTTTCGCTGCCAACGGACAACCGAATTTCACCGCGCGGAGCGCGCACGGTTTTCTCGATTGTGGGAACGCGCTTCGAATCCTGCAATTCCCAGCGATCGTTTTCGCTGCGATAGAGAGAAAGGCTGTCTCGATTGAGAATCAGCAGCGGACCCGGTTTGCCGGAGTCTTCACTCATCTCGACTGCGTCCAGGATCGGCTCCTGCTGCTGCCAGATTAATTCCTTTGAGAGGCGAAAGCGGGCGCCGGAACTTCCGCTGGAGGCCAGAGCCGCTCGGGCAATTCTGGCCATGCGGATTGCCTCTCCATTGGCAGCGGGCACGCTGGCAATCAGAATATAAAATGCCGGTGACTCTTCGACGGAAATCTGGAGTTGAGGGGCGCCAGGCTCTTGTTTCTCGACAAGAATTTCGCCACCCAATTCAGCGGCGAAGGACTGCTTCAGCGCTTCAGAATTCTCCTCGGCCAGGGAGGAATGGTTCTGCCAGGAAAGAAAAAGATGCCGTTCGCGCTGCGGAACTGCCGCCACCTTGCGGGCCAGCACGCGGCCAGCATCTTCCAGCGAATCGGCGCGCGGCAGACACGGCGAGGAAAAAACAAAAACAGCAAGAAGCAGACGCACGAAAAGCCAGCCGCGCGACCGCGACAGGGACAGTTTTTGCTTGGCGTACACGGGGTTACGGGTTGATGATATCACGGCTTCAAACGAAGGATGGAGCGGCGCTGCGGGCATGGACAAAACGCCGTGAAGAAACCTTTCAAACAATGAAACTTTTTCCAGGCAAAGAAAGTATCTATCCTCGACGAAACAAAATGCCGGGCCAGCCGTCCATGTAGGAAGCTAGTTGCCCCACGAATCCCATTTTCAGGAGCAAACGTAATGAAGCCCATGCCAGTGCGGTGGAACGTGTTTTTGTGGCTGTGGATCGCGGCAATGGCCTGGCTGGTGCCGGTGCCAGCCCGCGCCGCCGACCAGCCCCCCGACGGCCCCACCCGGCTCCTGCGCTACGCCGACATCTCAAAGGACCGCGTGGTATTTGCCTACGCGGGCGACCTGTGGATTGCCTCGCGCGACGGCGGCTCAGCCCGGCGGCTGACCTCCCACGTCGGCGACGAGCTTTTCCCGAAATTCTCCCCTGATGGAAAATGGATCGCCTTCACCGGCGAGTACGACGGGAACCCGGACGTGTACGTCATTTCCGCGGAAGGTGGAGAGCCCAAGCGCCTCACGTTCCACCCATCCAACGACATCGTTCTCGGCTGGACGCCCGACGGCAAGTACATCCTCTTCCGCTCCGACCGCTACAGCGCGCCGCCGGGCCGCTACACCAAACTGTTTCTCGTCTCTCCGCAGGGTGGCACGCCAAAGATGCTCCAAGTGCCGCGTGCTGATCTGACGAGCTTCTCTCCCGACGGCAACAAAATCGCTTATCTCGAAACTTCGCAGGAATTCCGCACGTGGAAGCGCTACCGAGGCGGCTGGAGCTTGCCGATCGGCATCTTCGACCTGAAGACCAACTCGTACGAAGAGCTTCCGAAAACGGCGGGCATGGATCTTTTCCCCATGTGGCACGGCAACACCATCTATTTCATCAGCGACCGCGATGGCGTGATGAATCTCTATAGCTACGACCTCGGCTCCAAACAGACGAAAAAACTTACCGATTACAAGGAGTTCGACATCAAATGGCCGAGCCTCGGGCCCGACGCCATCGTTTATGAAAACGGCGGTTTGTTGTACGAGTACAACCTTTCCAGCGGAAAGAACAACAGCA
>Ga0210401_10007815_pt1 | contig 10673 bp, 3 predicted proteins | sample IncBWH32MmetaG_FD_150866 | JGI IMG/M metagenome (GOLD analysis project Ga0210401, IMG submission 150866) | Forest soil microbial communities from Barre Woods Harvard Forest LTER site, Petersham, Massachusetts, United States - Inc-BW-H-32-M | ecosystem: Environmental > Terrestrial > Soil >... | reverse complement strand
CGCCGGAATGAATCCGTGCGCTGAGGTGTATACTATTATTTTTGCCGTCCAGCTCTCCAAATCGCGTAAGCCAGTATGGAGTCATAGTGTGTCCATGAATCTGGCATCTCTCAATTGGGCCCATCCCATTGTTCAAGAATGGTTCACGGGGCGGTTTGGGACCGCGACTGAACCGCAGGAACAAGGCTGGCCGCACATTCTCGCCAAAAGAACGACTCTGATCTCTGCGCCGACGGGTTCCGGGAAAACGTTTGCGGCATTTCTCACCTGCATTGACCAGTTAGTGCGAAAAGCAATCGCCGGTGAGCTTCGCGATACAACGCAAGTGTTGTACGTCTCTCCTCTAAAGGCGCTGGGGAACGACATCCAGAAGAACCTGGAGCAGCCGCTCGGAGAAATCCTGCAGATCGCCGGCGCCCGTGGCCTGCTGATGCCGGAGATCCGAACGGCCGTGCGCACGGGCGACACTCTGATGAAGGAGCGGCGCTCGATGTTGAAGCGTCCGCCGCACATTTTAGTGACGACCCCGGAGTCTTTGTACATTCTCCTGACCGCGCAAAAAAGCCGCGAGATTCTCCGGTCCGTCGAAACGGTAATCGTCGATGAAATTCATGCGGTCGCCGATGATAAGCGAGGAACGCATCTTGCGCTTTCACTGGAGCGGTTGGAGGCGCTTACCGATCGCCCGCCGGTCCGGATCGGCCTGTCCGCCACGCAGAAGCCGATTGAGTTGGTCGCGCATTTCCTGGCGGGCAGCGGCCGGCCCGATCCGGTGATCGTGCAAATCGGCCATCAGCGCACGATTGACATCGCAGTCGAAGTCCCGCGCAGCGAACTGGCCGCCGTGGCCACGCATGAAATGTGGGATGAAATTTATGACCGGGTGTCCCAACTCGTCGAGCAGCACCGCTCGTCATTGATTTTTGTAAATACGCGCCGTTTAGCCGAGAGGGTTGCGCATCACCTGGCGGAACGATTGGGGAAAGATGCCGTGGCAACGCACCACGGAAGTTTGTCGCGCAAATTGCGGTTTGAGGCGGAGCGAAAGTTAAAGGCCGGAGAAGTGAAAGCGCTGGTGGCGACCGCGTCGCTGGAACTCGGAATCGATATCGGCGCCGTGGACCTCGTCTGCCAGATCGGATCGACCCGGTCCATCTCCGTGGCATGGCAGCGCATCGGCCGGTCGGGCCATTGGCATGGAGCCATTCCCAAGGGCCGCATCTTCGCGACTACGCGCGGCGAATTGATCGAATGCGCGGCGCTGGTGCGCGCCATGCGCCGCGGCGACCTCGATCGCATCGGCATTCCCGAAAATTCGCTGGACATTTTGGCGCAACAAATCGTGGCCGCTTGCGCGTCCGAGGATTGGAGCGAAAAAGACCTTTTTGCTCTGGTGCGGCGAGCCTACCCGTATCGCAACCTCCAGCGGAAGGATTTCGATGAAGTCCTGACGATGCTTTCAGAGGGGATCAACGCCCGCCGAGGACGTTACGGCGCTTACTTGCATCTCGACCGCGTCAATGGACGAGTCCGGGCGAGGCGGGGAAGTCGTCTCGCCGCGATCACCAGCGGCGGCGCGATTCCCGACAATGCGCTTTACGCCGTGGTAGCGGAACCAGAGGGTGCCCACGTTGGCACGGTCGATGAAGATTTCGCCGTGGAGAGCTTGCGCGGCGACATCATGCTGCTTGGAAACAGCTCCTGGCGCATCCGTCGCGTGGAGGCAGGCCGCGTCCTTGTGGAAGATGCGCATGGTGCGGCTCCAAACGTTCCTTTCTGGCGTGGAGAAGCCCCGGCGCGCACCCGCGAGCTTTCGCAGCAGGTAGCCGAACTGAGACAGAAGATCGCGGACATGACCGAGACCATACTCTATCGCCCGCCGCTGCGGGATTTTGCAGCGGCCGTTCCGGCGTTTCGTTGGCTCGAAGAAGAATGTGGACTCGATCGATCCGGCGCGGAGCAGGCAGTGGAATACATCGTTGCCGGCCGGTCCGGGCTCGGGGCGGTTCCCACGCAGGCTACGATCGTCGCGGAGCGCTTCTTCGACGAAAGCGGCGGCATGCAATTGGTGATTCACGCTCCGTTCGGCGGCCGCATCAACAAAGCGTGGGGACTCGCGCTTCGCAAGCGCTTTTGCCGTTCCTTCAATCTCGAGTTGCAGGCCGCGGCGACCGACGAGGGCATTAATATTGCCTTGTCGGATCAGCACAGTTTTCCGCTGGCCGATGTTTTTCGCTTTCTGCATCCGTCCTCTGTTGGAAAAGTGCTCGAGCAAGCGGTCCTTACTTCGCCTCTCTTCACAACCCGCTGGCGATGGGACGCCTCGCGAGCTCTCGCGCTGCTGCGCTTTCAAGGCGGGCGAAAGGTGCCTCCTCAAATTCAGCGCATGCGTGCGGACGATCTTCTGGCCGCCGTCTTCCCCGACGCGGCAGCGTGCCAGGAAAACATCGAAGGTGAAATGCGGATTCCGGACCATCCACTGATTCGTGAGGTAATGACGGACGCCCTTACGGAAGCGATGGATCTGGAAGGCTTGCAAGACCTGCTGCCGCAAATCCTGGACGGACGCATTCATTGCCTGGCTGTCGATACGCCGGTACCCTCGCAGTTCTCGCATGAAATCCTGAACGCAAATCCGTTCGCATATCTGGACGATGCGCCCCTCGAAGAGCGCCGCGCCCGCGCCGTCGAAATGCGGCGCGTACTCCCCGAAACCGTTGCCTCGGATATCGGCCGCCTGGACCCCGCCGCGATCGAGGAAGTCCGCAAAGATGCGTGGCCTGACGTGCGCGATGCTGAGGAACTTCACGACGCTTTGGAAACGCTGGTCGTTCTGCCCGTACCCGGGGCGCCTGAACCGTCCGGCTCGGAATCAAACGACATGCGCGATGCTACGAACTGCCATCCGCTGGAACTCGCCGTTGCCGAGTCCGTTCCTCAATGGCGGATATTTTTTGAAGAGCTGGCGTCTCAAGGGCGAGCCGGAACAGCACGCATGTCGGACGGCGATTATTGGGTGACCGCCGAACGAAAAAAACTTGTGGCATCGATTTTTCCCGCCATCCGTTTTGATTCGTCCATCGCGGACATTGTCCAGCCGGCGCCGGCAAGCGAAGAAGCTTTGTCCGCACTCCTGACCGGTTGGCTGCGACATTCGGGCCCGGTTCAGGCCCAGGTTCTTGCGCGTCTGTTAAGTTTGCCAGAATCGGAAATCTCCAAATCGCTTTTGCGGATTGAGGCGGCCGGGGCCATTTTGCGCGGCCATTTTACCGCCCTTCGGTCTGACGGCATCGAGTGGTGCGAGCGAAGATTGCTCTCAAGAATTCATCGCCTCACGGTCGGAAAGCTCCGCAAGGAGATCGAACCGGTAACGGCTGCGCAGTTTATGCGCTGGCTTGCGCGCTGGCAGCATGTCGCCCCCGGAACGCTAACCCTGGGAGAGCGCGGAATGCTTGACGTGCTGCGCCAACTACAGGGCTATGAAGCGCCCGCAAATTCCTGGGAAAGCGAGATACTCAGCCGGCGCGTGGCCAACTATGATCCGGCTACCCTCGAGAACCTTTGCTTGAAGGGAGCAGTGGGATGGGGCCGCCTGTCTCCGCATCCCGCTATGCTGCAGGACCGCGGAGAGAGCGCCCGCCGCATAGTTCCCAGCAGCATCGCTCCCATCACTTTTTTTGTGCGCGACGATGCCGACTGGATGGTCTGCCGCCACCACAGCTCCGGATTAGCGGATCAGAAAGGACTAAGCCGCGGCGCAAGAGAAGTTCTCGACCTGCTTGCAACCCGGGGCGCCTTGTTTTTTGCCGACATCGTTCGGGGAACGCGCAAGCTGAAGTCCGAAGTCGAAGCGGATCTCTGGGAACTCGTCGCCGCCGGCATGATCACCGCCGACGGCTTCGATAATCTGCGCGCGCTGATTGATCCCAAACGCCGCTCCGGGCAGGGCAGGGGACGATCCGTGCGTCTTCGTGACAGCGGTGGGCGCTGGTCTCTGCTGTTCACCGATAAAGTGGACGATCGAACCCCGGGTATCGAGTCGACGTGCTGGATGCTCCTGAGGCGCTACGGAATTGTATTCCGCGAGTTGCTCACGCGCGAATCGATCCAGCTCCCCTGGCGTGATGTGCTGATCGCACTGCGCCGTCTCGAAGATCGCGGCGAAATACGCGGCGGCAGATTCGTCAGCGGATTCCACGGCGAGCAGTTTGCGTTGCCCGTTGCAGCGGACTCATTGCGAGCTTCACGATCCCAGGAGCCAACTCATGAAGTCATTCGCATTGCGGCCGCCGACCCGCTGAACCTGGTAGGGATCATTCTCCCTGGCAATCGGATCCCCGCCAATTCAGGCCGCACTTTCGATCTGCGTGATGGCGTAGTTGCGGAAACGATTCCAACCCCATTGGAAAACCTGAGGACGGTCCGCGCCGGGTAGTTTGGCGCCGGACTGGCCCAAATTCTGAAACAAATATTCACGTGCACCCCGGGCAGGGAAATCGTTTGCATCAATTTTAGCGGTCCGTTGCTTTGCGCATTCCCGTCCAGCGCCACGAGGAATGCGAAAAAAACGTGACGAATGCAGTTGCGTACCGTATTTCATTGGTCGCCCGAATGAATTTATCCCAAGCTTTCTCGTGTGTCGGTCCTTCTCGTTGCCCTTGTGTATCACTCGTTTCACGGAGAGGTCCACCGGCGTTCCACGATTTCGCTTGACATGTTTCGTGATGGAGTGTTACATCCGCGGTCATATCCCGAGTGTGTCTTACATACGTTTCTTAAAGTCAGGTCTCTGGTCCTTATCTGAAAGCCGGTAAGGGTTGTCAATGGACCGGTCCGTCTGGATCGTCGGAGGTTTTCGATGCGACTTAGACTACTTAGGGAACCGTGTGTTTCAGCTGTCTGGATATTAGTCGCAGTGGCAATCAGCCTGACGATGTCCCCCCGGGCACACGCGCAGGTTGCGGGAGCCACGCTGACCGGCACAGTGAAGGATTCCTCCGGCGCGTTCATTCCAAACGCTCAAGTAGTGATCACGGATGTGGCCACCGGCGTTACCCGCACGATTTCGGCTGACGGGGCGGGACTCTACGCGGCGCCCAACCTGCTGCCCGCGACTTATGAGATTCGCGTATCGGCGACGGGATTTAGCACCGAAGTGCAGAAGGGTGTCACGTTAACGGTCGGCGCCCAGCAGGTCCTTGACTTCACCATGCGAGTCGGCCAGATGAGCCAAATGGTGGAGGTCACCACGGAAGCTCCTACCGTCGAGCTCACCTCCTCCGAGTTAGGCGCAACCGTAAACTCAACGACAGTGCGGGAGTTGCCCTTGAACGGCCGCTCCTGGACTGATCTTGCCAATCTACAGCCCGGAGTCGTAGTAGCCACCAGCCATGCCCCCGTGGACGTGAACCGCGGATACGGCGCGCAGTTGAGCATCTCCGGTGCGCGTCCTCAGCAGAATAACTACCGGCTGGACGGCATCAGCATCAACGATTACTCCAATGGCGGTCCCGGAAGTGTGCTCGGTCAAAACCTGGGAGTCGAGGCCATCCAAGAATTTAGCGTCCTGACCAGCAACTATTCGGCGGAGTACGGCAAGACCTCCGGCGGAGTCGTAAACGCCATTTCTCGCTCCGGCACCAACCAGTTCCATGGCTCGGCGTATGAGTTCTTGCGAAACAGCGCGTTGGATTCTCCTGGCTATTTCGATAACGGCGTAGCGCCTCCGTTCAGGCGCAATCAATTCGGCGCCTCGGCGGGCGGTCCGATTCGAAAAGATCGCACATTTATCTTTGGAGACTATGAGGGGATCCGTCAGTCACTGGGAACGACAACTCTCAGCGGGGTGCCCTCCGCGAATGCACGGCAGGGGATCCTTGAATTCCCCGGCGGCCCAACCACGTTTCCATCTGGGTGCAACTCAACCAACAATCCGACTGACCCAAACCAGTGCCAATTGGCGGTCGATCCTGCGGTCCAAAAGTATCTGCCCTTTTTCCATCTGCCCAACGGCGCCGTTAGTGGAAACATCGGAGAATACGTTTTTACAAGGCAAGCGGTGGTCAACGAAAATTATTTTACTACGCGAGTCGATCAGAAGATTTCGGACAAGGACAGCCTTTTCGGTACGTATGTGTACGACTACTCCCCCTTGACACAACCCGACATTCTCAATAACGTCCTGCAACAATCGATTGCCAAGCGTCAGATTGCCGCCGTCGAAGAAAACCACATTTTCGGTCCGACGGCCAGCAATAGTCTCCGGTTCGGCTACAACCGTGACCGTACCAATGCCGTTCAGGCAATCCAAGCCCTCAATCCCGTAGCAGACGATACTTCCCAGGGGTGGGCGCCGGGATACGCGCCGCCCCGAATCACTTGCTGTAACCTCAATACGGTTCCCGGTTTTGCTCCGCCGACATTTTCTTACTCCTGGAATGCGTATCAGGTTTATGACGACGCGTTTGTAACCAGAGGCCTCCACACCATCAAATTCGGTGTGGGCGTGGAACGCGATCAACTCAACGAGACGACAGCCACCGCCGACTATCTGGGAACTTTTAAGTTCGCATCGATGTCGGCTTTCCTGACGAATAATGCGAAGAGCGTGGTTGGTTCCATCCCGGGATTAGTTAGTCCAAGATACATGAGAATCTCTATCGTTGGTGCTTACCTTCAGGATGACTGGCGGATTCGCCCGCGATTGACGTTAAACCTGGGCCTGCGGTATGAGATGTCCACGGTACCCTCGGAGACGAAGGGAAAGATCACCAACCTTCCTACTTTGGAGTCTGCACTGCCCGACTGCGGGATACTCGTCGCGGGTTGTGGCGGTGTCGCTCCCTACTTTTCGAATCCCACGCTCCGCAACTTCGAGCCGCGAGTCGGGTTCGCCTGGGCCCCCTTCGGGAACGGCAAGACCGCTGTGCGCGGTGGCTTTGGGATGTTTGACGTTCTCCCCATGCTTTATACGACTGTCACTTTGAACGGCCGGGGGGCTCCGTTTTATGAACTCGGAAGCTCAACCAGCGCTGCTCAACTGGCAGGGAATTTTCCTGGTGGGGCGCTTCCAGCAATTCAAGCTAGCACTCCACCCTTGGAATACGGTTTCGTGGAGCACAACCCCAAGCGCAATTACGTAATGCAGTGGAATCTAAACGTGCAGCACGAATTTGCTGGATTAACCGCGACTGTTGGATATGTCGGTTCGCGCGGCGTGCATCAGGCATTTCGTGCGGACGACGCCAATACCGTCGTTCCGACGCTTACTTCCGCAGGGTACGTCTACCCCAGTCCGATTGGGAGTGGAAGTCTTGTCAACCCAAACTCGAATGTGGGGGCCATCCGTTATCTGAGCTGGCCGGGCGGCTCTTCGTATAACGCAATGCAAATCGGTGTTTTGAAACGAATGAGCCGTGGGCTGCAGATTCAAGGATCCTATACTTGGGGGAAAAGTATAGATAACAACTCCGGGGTGGTTGCCGGCGATACTTTTGGAAACGGGATTGGAAGTCTCCCGTGGTTTGACATGAAGGTGAACCGCGCACTGTCTGACTACAACGTTGGCCGGACTCTGGTGATTAACACGAGTTGGCTAATCCCGGCCCTCAAAACCGATTCATCTGTCCTAGGTTGGGCGGCGAATGGATGGGAATTCGGCGCGATATTTAAAGCTAACGATGGCCCGCCGTTCACTCCGACATTCGGGACCGATGGTGATCCTTTGGGGATCGGGAGTACGGACCCATGGGACCTGCCGGACCGTCTGAGGGGTTCCGGATGCGATTCATTAGTCAACCCTGGAAATCCCTCTAACTATATCAAGACCCAATGCTTCAGCATCCCGTCCGCACCGACTATGGCCTTTTGGACCGCTAACTGCGACCCCATGCCCCCTATTGGTCCGAAAGGTGCGCCGACCCCGGTTCCATTCCCCGAATGTTTCAATCTCCGGGGCAATGCGGGCCGCAATAGCATACCCGGACCCGGGCTCATGAATCTTGACTTCTCCATTTTCAAGAACAATTACATCAGGAGAATTTCCGAATCTTTCAATGTGCAATTCCGGGCCGAAATTTTCAACATCCTGAACCATCCCAATTTTTCGTTACCTATATCGCCGGATAACACCGATATTTTCGACAGCACCGGGGCGCCCCTGGATCCTCCCAACGACGGCGCGGCAGGGGTGTTGAAATCCACGACAACGGAATCGAGAGAAATTCAATTCGCGCTCAAAGTGATCTGGTAATAACAACGGTCGTTCAAAACTCGGCGAAGTGTAGTGCCGGCTTCCTCTTGGCTTACTAGAGGTAGATGGCGATGGCATAGCTGTGGTGGCAATTCAATTTAAGTTGGAGGGAACCGATGAACCGTAAGTTTTTCACTGCCTTTTTAATTGCCCTATTTTTTATGGCAACCCCGTTCTGGGCGCAAACTCCCAAGGTAGTCGCAGTTCGCGCCGGTCACTTATTTGACAGCAAGTCCGGCCAAATGCTGGCCAACCAGGTCGTGTTGATTAACGGCGAAAAAATTACCGAAGTTGGCGCCGCCGACCGCGTTCAGATTCCATCGGGCGCCCAGGTCATTGACCTCAGCCAGGCCACCGTCATGCCCGGCTTCGTCGACGCACACACGCACGTCTACAGTAGTTTGAGCAACGCGGCCCGCGTCACCACCACCAAGGAAGCCTGGACACTCATGGCCATAGAGAACGCTATGACAACCTTACGGGCAGGCTTCACCACAGTGCGCGATGTGGGAACTCACGGGGAAGGCTATGGCGATGTGGACATACGCAATTCTATAAACCGGGGAATGATCGATGGCCCCAGAATGCAAGTCTCGACCCGAGGAGTCGGTGCATCCGGTTCGGATTTTATCGGCAGCCCCGAAACGTCAATCACGGGCGGCAATCAAAATATACACGGGCCCGACAACGCGCGCGAAGTTGTTCGCGAACAGATTCATTACGGCGCCGATTGGATTAAGGTGTTCCCGACGGGAGCCTACTCTTTTGGCTTCGACGGCGAGCTGTTCGTCGATCCGACCTTCACGCTGCCCGAATTGCAAGCCATCGTGGACGAAGCGCATCGCCACCGCAAGAAAGTCGCAGCGCACGCCTACGGCGGCGAAGGCCTGAAGGATTCCATCCTTGCCGGAGTGGATTGCATTGAGCACGGCCAGGGCCTGGACGATTCCGAAACCACGATGATGATCCAAAAGGGAATCTATTTTGACGTGACCGGCTACCGGTACACGATGCCCGAGATCGCGGAGAACGATAAGAAAAATACCGGCGGCAAGTACAGCATCATTCCCATCTTTGAAAAGAATTTTAAGAGCGCGCTTGCCAAGGGCGTGAAAATCGCCTGGGGCAGCGGCGTGGACGGAACCGCGGGCGATCCCCGGTCCAGCGGGCCGTTACTCCATGGAACGCAGGCCGTCGAATTTGCCTGGCTGGTCAATCACGGAATGACGCCTGCCGCGGCTTTGCAATCGGCAACGATGGTGGATGCGCAGATGATGGGATGGGATGACCGGATTGGATCGATCGAAAAGGGCAAATACGCCGATCTGGTTGCGGTTTCCGGCGATCCGCTAAAGGACATCACCGAGACCGAGCGAATGAAATTTGTTATGAAGGGAGGAAAGGTCTATCGAAATGATTTGAAGTGATCAGACGCCCGAATTTCAAGCATCGGATTCTGCTCGAAGTAATGCTTACTTTTTCTTTCTGAAGCTTGATGCTGAAAAAAGCTTTTTTGTAAGTCAGGCGCCACGGACGAATAAACGGCATTGTCCAAGTTGGTTGCTAACTCGCATTCCGGCCCTTTTGTAACTTGCGCGATGTACCACGCTGTGCAGATCCACAGTGGGTGAGGAGGAATTCCGATGCGATCCAATGCATATGCCGGAAAGCTTGGTGCTGCCGTTTGGGTATTGGTGATTATGGCCGTCAGTATATTGGGGACTGGTCAAGCCTACGCACAGGTCGCAGGAGCAACTCTGACCGGCACCGTGAAGGATTCCGCCGGTGGGTACATTCCGAACTCTCAGGTGGTCATTACGGACGTAGCCACGGGGGTCGCACGCACCGTTTCGGCTGACGGGGCAGGCCTTTATACCGCGCCCAACCTGTTGCCCGGGACCTATGAGATTCGCGTCACGGCGACGGGATTTAGCACGGAAGTGCAAAAAGGCGTCACGCTGACGGTAGGGGCTCAACAGGTCCTGGACTTCACCATGCGTGTTGGGCAGATGAGTCAAACGGTGGAGGTTACCACGGAAGCCCCCACAGTCGAATTGACCTCCTCCACCTTGAGCGCCCAGGTAAGTGCCGCCACTGTTCGCGAATTGCCTCTAAACGGCCGTAGTTGGACGGACTTGGCAAATCTGCAGCCGGGAGTTGCAGGAATCGAAACCCAAGCTTCCTTCGCTCAAGGCGCTGACCGTGGAAACCGCGGCTTTGGCGCGCAAGTCACCATCTCCGGCGGCCGTCCCCAGCAGAATAACTACCGCATGGACGGTGTAAGCGTTAACGATTATTCGAATGGCCCTCCAGGCAGCGTGCTGGGGGGAACCCTGGGAGTGGACGCGATTCAAGAGTTCTCCGTATTGACGAGCAACTTTTCGGCTGAGTATGGGAAAAGCTCCGGCGGCGTGGTCAACGG
>Ga0210401_10007814_pt1 | contig 10674 bp, 10 predicted proteins | sample IncBWH32MmetaG_FD_150866 | JGI IMG/M metagenome (GOLD analysis project Ga0210401, IMG submission 150866) | Forest soil microbial communities from Barre Woods Harvard Forest LTER site, Petersham, Massachusetts, United States - Inc-BW-H-32-M | ecosystem: Environmental > Terrestrial > Soil >... | reverse complement strand
CATCTCCTTCTGCGCCCGTCCGATCGCGCGAAGCATGCGTGTGTGCGTGAAGCAGCGGCAGAGGACGCGCGACATTCCTTCCTGGATTTGTGTTTCTGTCGCCTTGGGATTCTTGTCGAGAAAAGCCTTGGCGTTCATAATCACGCCATTCAGGCAATAGCCGCATTGCGCCGCCTGCTCTTCAATGAATGCTTTCTGGATCGGGTGCGGCTTGTCAACCGTTCCCAGACCTTCGAGGGTGATGATGTCGAGGCCCTGCACCGCTTCCACCGCCGTGATGCAGGAGCGGACAGCTTGGCCCTTCACCAGGACCGTGCAGGATCCGCATTGTCCCAGGCCGCAGCCGAACTTCGGTCCGCGCAGGCCGAGGTCGTCGCTTAAAACGTAAAGTAGCGGCGTCGTCGGATCGACGTCGAAACTGTGAGTTTTCCCGTTTACTTTCAACGTAAGGAGGCTCATATACCTCTGAAGTTATTGCTAAGCCGGATTTTCGTCAAGTGCGAGTACATCCGCATATTCGCTCAAATCTTTTGACGCTGGAGGGCAGATGTACGTTTCCGTTTTAAGCTTAAAGAAAATTGGAAAATCTTCCCTCTTCATGCAGACTACGAGTCGAGAGACGAGCCACTTCAGGATCGGAGCGAAGGATGAAACTCGACAAGATCTACACGCGTACGGGCGATGAAGGTAAGACTTCGCTGGGTGACGGATCGCGACTGCCGAAGTTCCATCTCCGCGTAACTGCTTACGGCAGTATCGATGAAGCTAATTCAGCTATCGGCCTGGCGAACCTGCATATAAAGGATTCCGAGGTCTTCCAGCTCTTGAGGCACGTCCAGAACGATCTGTTCGACGTGGGCGCCGATTTGTGCCGGCCGGAGCGGCCCGGCGGTGAATACCCAACGTTACGCATCACAGAAGAACAAGTGACATGGCTGGAAAATCAGATCGACCGGTTCAATGCGGACTTGGAGCCACTCAATAGTTTTGTTCTTCCGGGCGGAAGTCCCGCTTCCTCTTATTTACATCATGCGAGAACCGTTACGCGGCGCGCGGAACGCGATGTGGTGCGCCTTTCCAGTGATGAGCCCCTGAATCCCGCCGTGGTTCACTACGTCAATCGACTGTCAGACCTTCTTTTCGTCCTGGCACGATTCTTGAATGGCAAAGGTAAAGAAGACGTTCGATGGGAACCGGGGTTGCATCGCTGAAGTAGCGCGGGCTTTAGCCTGTGGGTTTTAGTCCTTGCAAGAACGAAAATCCACAAGCTGAAGCATGCGCTACTCAAAGCTCAACCAACTCGCGATCCAACCCGGCCACAAATGTAAAGACTCCAACAAATCCGGCACCGATGTCGGAAGAAACTCGCCTCAAAGAGTCGTGTAAACGACATGGACGAATGCGTCGCCGTTTAGCACGCCTTTCCCCCAGACTGGATCAAGGTCCGAGAGGGGTTTGGCGGCGACGGATTCTTCAAGCGATTTTCCGGAGGACTTCAGTTTTCGTATGCGGCTCCGCGCGGTGACCAGCATGTCGCGAAACATCTTCAGGTCGGTCTTGTTCCCGAGTGGGCCGTGGCCGGGAACGATTTTGGTCTCGTTGTCAACCATGGCGAGCATCTTGGTCGTACCCGCGATCATTCCGCCAATGCTGCCGCCCGTTCCCTTGTCAATGTAGCTGTAAATACCATTAAAGAACACGTCGCCCAGGTGCAGAACATTGGATTTCTGGAAATGGATATAAATATCGGAGTCGGTGTGCGCCGGAGCGAGGTGCCCGAGCGCCACATGCTCGCCGCTGAAATCCATCTGATACGATTCCTTGAATGTTTTCTGGGGAAGGCCGTTCTCGGGAGACGGATCGAAATGCAAGCCGATCACGTCGAGATCGTGCGTTTCCTGCAACCTCTTCAGTGTGTTTTCGTGGGCGATCAAAGTTGCTCCAGCGGCGCGGACGTTTGCATTGTTGTCGGTGTGGACCCAATGCCAGTGTGAGTCGATTGCGAGTTTCAGCGGGGCCTTGCCGAGTCCATCGAGGATTTTTTTGAAACTGTCCCACGCATATTGCGTGAAGGTATCCACGAGCAGCTTACCGTCTTTGCCATTTAAGACCACAACGTTTCCACCCGGTCCTCTCAACAGAGTGAGGTTCTCCGAAAGCTTCGCCGACTCGATCGGAACTTTTCCGAAGCGGGCCCGAGCTGCCGCAAGAGCGTCGGCAGGGGCCGCACTACCTTGCTGCGGGAACCGTGACGGCGAATTCGCCAGGACGTTCGGGAAAACATTCGACAGGACCCATCCACCTGCAAGAAATCCGGTGGCTCGTAGAATTTCGCGCCGTGTGGCTTGTTTAGCGATGCTTTCAGAATCCATGATGCACCTCGTAGCGATGTGGAATCCGGAGCCGGCCCGGTGCACTGGCAGGAAATATAACAAATCTGAGAGCCGATGCACATTTCCACTACCATGATCATGCGTCCACCTGCACGCCTTCCAGAAATCACATCCGATGGTTATACTTGAGCGATTTCACAAAGCGAGGAATGCTGATGGATCCGTTTGAGTCCTTCAAAGCGGTGCAGAAACAAGGGTGGGCTCACTTCGCGCCGCTCGAAGCGGTCACAACTCCTTGCGCGGCAAAGCTTGTGAAGTGGGCAGGGGTCCGCTCGGGACAACGGCTGCTCGATGTGGCCTGTGGGACAGGCGTGGTTTCGGTTACGGCGGCGCGCCTCGGCGCTCGCGTTACCGGACTTGACCTCACCCCCGAGCTTTTAGACCGAGCGCGAGAGAACGCGCGCATCGCCAAAGTCGAAATTGAGTGGCTCGAGGGAGATGTCGAGAAGCTGCCCTTTGGCGACGCGGACTTCGACGTTGTGCTGAGCGAGTTTGGGCATATCTTTGCCCCCAGACCGGAAGTCGCAATCGGAGAAATGCTGCGCGTGCTGAAGCCGGGAGGAACGATTTCCTTCTCCACCTGGCCCCCGGAGCTTCTCGTCGGCCAAATCTTCGCTCTCTCAGCGAGTTACCTGCCGCCGCCGGCAGCTGTCGCGCCGCCGCCGCAATGGGGCGATCCAAACATTGTTCGCCAGCGTCTCAGCTCCACGGTAAGGGACATTCAGTTCGACCGCGCCACCATGTTGATCCCGGCGCTCAGCCCGAGCCACCATCGGGTGGCGTCGGAGAAAAGCTCAGGCTCGATGGCGCGTCTCATGGCTGCTTTGCAAAGCGATCCCGCCAAACTAGAACAATTCCGCCGGGAATACGATGCCCTTGCCAGCGAATATTTCGAGGACAATATTCTGCGGCAAGATTATCTCATCACGCGTGCCACAAAAGTGTGAACCGCAACTCATCTTCACTTTGCATATCACTCGCACCGGCGAAGCATATGATACGATCTCGGTCGACCTACATGAACCAGCCCTGCCCGTTGAAATGCGATCTGTTGGCTTGGGAGCAGTGCGGTTGATCTGCGGATAGAAACCACCTCTTATGCGCCCTTCACAGATTCGCAACTTAATTGCCCTAATCGTCCTCGCGATCCTTGCGCTTTGGGCGATCACCACGGCCGCCGACTTTCTTATTGAATACAACTGGTGGAAAGAAGTCGGGCAGGTGGACACGTGGGTTGGGATGCTGTGGTATAGCATTGCGCCTGCGGCGGCGGGTTCTCTCGTGGCGTTTCTCGCGCTTTGGGCAGCTCATTCGCGCGGGCTGCACTTTGCCGGAATACTTCGACGGGATCACCGGCTTTACTCCCTTTTGATTCCTTTGGGCCTCGCGGCCGTAGCGATCGTATTCGCGTCGAGCTCGATTGACTATTGGACGGTCATGCGCTTTTTCGGCTCGCGCGGACTCGCAGCGCCCACGGATGCCTGGAAGGATCAAGTATTTTCGCGCGGCCTGCCGTTTTACCTTTTCGATTTGCCTTTCTTTTCACAATTGCTCGGATATGTATTTGTGCTGGCCATCCTCTGCGCCCTGGTTTTTTGGGTGACGGCGAGAGGATGGCAGTTGGCCGAAACATTTCGCTACCGCGGATTCGATGACGGGCCGCACAGAACTCTCACGATTGGGCCCGGTTCCCTCCTGTTGCGGGGAGCGTCGCGCGCTGGATTTGTGCGCATCATCACAGTCATTTTGTTGCTTGGGTTTGCCGTCTGGGTCTATCTCGGCAACTATGAGCTTCTGCTCAACTCACATGCGTTCATGACCGGCGCCGACTATGTGGATGAAAAAGTCACGCTCCCGTTGCGCTGGTTGCTCATTGTGGTGACGCTCGGGACTCTCCCGCTCGTTTGGATGCGGCGATACAAGAACGCCGCCACTTTGGTGATTGGCTTTTTTGTCTTGCAGTCGGTATTGCCGCCACTCGTTCACGCCATCTACGTTCGACCGAACGAAATTTCGATTGAGCGGCCGTACATCGAGCGGCACATTGCGGCGACTTCGATTGCCTTTAGCCTGAATCGCAACGCGCAAGAACTTTCTTTTACCGCTGCGGGACGGCAATCAGTGGACCCTGTGCAGGATGCCACGCTGCTCGACAATGTCCGTCTTTGGGACCTGCGCGCCTACAACGCGACGATCACGCAGATTCAAGCGCTCCGCCCCTACTACGCCTTTCCCGCCACGGATGTGGATCGCTACTTCCCGAAAGGCGGCATCAAGCAGGTGCTGCTGTCTCCGCGCGAACTCGATGTCGCTCAATTGTCAGCCGAGGCCAGCCAGAGCTGGATCAATCCGCATTTTATTTATACGCACGGTATTGGCGTGGTCCTGTCCGAGGTGAATAAAATCACACCCGACGGCCTCCCCGTCCTGCTGATTGAAAACGCCCCTCCCGAGATCCACACGCCGGGTTTTCAGCTTGCCAGGCCCGAGATTTATTACGGCGAGAAGACCCAGGATCCCGTGTTCGTCCACACGGCTCGCGAGGAATTTGACTATCCTTCCGGCGATCAGAATAAGTACGCGACTTACCAGGGAACGGGAGGTTTTCCTGTCGGATCGATTCTTTTGAAAACTGCCGCCGCGATCTCCGAGGGAGAACCGAATATTATCTTCACGAGTTACCTCACCGGCGAAAGCCGCATGATGATTCATCGCAACGTGCAAGAGAGATTGCAATATCTTGCCGGCTTCTTGCAATGGGATCAAGATCCTTACCTGGTGATTACCGACGACGGACGATTGGTCTGGATGGTGGATGGCTATACGACTTCCCTTTCGCACCCGTATTCGGCGACGCTTCCGGTAGCAGGCCTGCCCGAAGGAGCCAACTATATTCGGAACGCGGTGAAGGCCACGGTCGATGCGTACTCCGGAAAAATATCGCTCTACGTATTCGATCCGAGCGATCCCATCATTCAGGCCTACGAGCATCTGTTTCCAAAATTATTTCAACCTGCCTCCGACATGCCCGCCGACGTGCGCCGCCATGCCCGCTATCCCGAAGCCATGTTTCAGGCCCAGGCCGAGGCCTATCGGACATTCCATATGCGCGATCCCCAGGTGTTTTATAACAAGGAAGACATCTGGGACATCGCGCATAACATCTTTGGCCAGTCGACGCAGCCTGAGAATGTCCAGCCCACCTACGTCGTGGCTACTTTGCCGGGAGAAGAACAACCTGAGTTTCTGTTGATTCTTCCCTTCACGCCGCGGGGAAAAGATAATTTGATCGGTTGGATGGCAGCGCGATGCGACGGCGAACATTTGGGAAATCTTATTTTTTACCAGCTTCCCAAGCAGCAACTGATGTATGGGCCCATGCAGATTGAGTCCCGCATCGACCAGGATCAAAATATTTCCAAAGACCTGACACTGTGGAATCAGCAGGGCTCGCACGTGCTGCGCGGAAATATTATTTCGCTTCCGGTGACAGGCGGGTTTCTCTATGTCGAATCGATTTACATCCAGGCGAATGAAGCCCGCATGCCGCAGCTCAAAAAAGTTGTGCTGGCCATGGGCGACCGGTTGATCTATCGCGACACCTTTGATCAGGCTTTGGCCGAACTCACCGGCGGCGCGGCGGCCCCCAAGCCGGCGCCCGAGTCCGTTGCGTCCGCGCAGGCTCCGGCCCCTGCGGTTTCAGGAAACAGCACCGCCGATCTGGCGAAACGCGTCCGCCAGATTCGCGATCAGGCCCAGCAGCTGGTGCAAGAGCTCGAGAAACTAGAAAAAGATGCCGGGAAGAAGTAAGTAGGACAGGCTACATACGGTGCGGAAAAACTCAAATTTTTGTCATTCCGAGGCACGCTGCGTGCCGAGGAATCTCTCATTCTGTTGAATTTAAAACACGGAGAGATTCCTCGCTTCGCTCGGAATGACAAAATAGTCTACTTTTTCCGCAGCTTGTACAGCCTGTCTGGTCTTGAAGTTTGACGCGCTGGGCACAATTCCCTGTTCGGCGCCACAAGTCAAACGCAGAAAGGTTGAAGCCCGTCCTACATGTGCTCCTTGCGCCTCGCAACAAATTAAATTCGGGCCGTGTATAATGCCGCCACGATGACAACTCCCTCCCACGTGTCAGATAAATTTGCCTCGGCTCTCCCGTACGAGCGCTACCTTCAAACCGGCACCGAGGAACAGCAACGCCGCTGGACTCAAGTGTATGAAGCCGCCCGCCTGACCGATTCCCAGAAGCAGTTGGTGGCCGGCTTTGCGCGGGATATGAAGATACTGATCTTCAGCGGCATCTGGTGCGGCGATTGCATCCAACAATGCCCGCTGATTTACCGGATCGCCGAGGCCAACCCTGGAAAAATCGATCTGCGCTTTGTCGAGCGTCCGAAGGAAGGTGACCTTGTTCCCGAGCTGCGCATCAACGCCGGCAGCCGCGTGCCCGTGGTACTGTTTTTGTCTGAAGATAGCGAATGGTGCGCCACCGCAGGCGATCGGACGATCAACCGGTATCGCGCCCTGGCCCACGCCCGGCTTGGCCCAATGTGTCCGACTGGCATTGTCCTCCCCGAGAAAGACGAAATAGACGCCACGCTTGGCGATTGGCTAAACGAAGTCGAGCGCGTGCAACTGATGCTTCGGCTCACCCCCCGCCTGCGCCAAAAATATCAAGATTAACCGAAGAGTGTTGGGCCACTTGCAGACGCGTGCATCTATTGATCGGAACTTTGGGCCTGCTGAAAAAAATTCAAAACTTTGAACTCGCGAATCGGCAACGAACCACTTCGATCATTTATGGCGCAGCTTGTCTACAATTTCAAATGTTCGCGGCGACTGGATGCGATGGGTAGCTTGGACTTTGAGCAAAAGCGTCTATCGCAATCTTCGCAACGGTAAGCACGAAAACCAAAAGGATACAGAATGACCCGCTCCCAAAAGCCCTTCCGTTTGGTCCTATAAAGTTTGGTCGACCCGCACTGAGGGCACGTGAGATTCGTCGTAGCGTGAGACGGCTTCATTTCCATTGGATTCCTCTTCAATGGCAACCACGTCATCAGTTTCGACAAGTTTGCGCGCCCCCTCACAGGAAAGAAGGCGATTAAGAGCGATCGATAAACCGATCGATATTTGCTCCATGGCCATGTGATGCTCACTTTTTCCAGTTTCCATTATTCTTTCAACTTGACCTCGACGATTGCCAAGCGATGACACCGAAAGTGCCTAAAAGTGCCGCGATGAATAGCAAACCAAATCCGAAGCTGCCGACGAGAAGATTTCCCGCGCCACTGCCATTTTCCCAATCAGCGTTCACTAGGAGCGATATGGCGTAAGATGCAAAGGATAGCGCTCCGACAAAGGCGCAAACCGACGCTGCCCGATAAAGTAGGGTGTGGGACAGAATTGCCATCGCTCCTCCGATCCCTAAGCCTGCCATTCGCAACAGCTGTAACTCATGGTGTTGCGCTGCGGGCCATCTCCGTGAAATCCGCTCTGATGCCTGCTATCTAGATTGGGCAATGAGGAAACCGGGTGGAGCACGGCTGGGCGTGGATTGTTGTAAGCCTGGAACAGAATCAGCTATTTGTCGGGCCGCGATTCCTTCCGGACTTACCCAGCCAAACCCCGTCACAAGTGAACGAACGACAAAAGAGGCATGATGAAGTTTCTGTTCTAGTTTCGACCGGACGTCGATCCCGGATTTCCTAATGACGAGACGCGGAGCCGAATTCTCTTGCACGGCTGCCTGCATTTCCTGCAGATCGTCTGAAAGGGAAATGACCGGGAAGAGAATCGCCAAAACACAACTTAACGCGACAAATAGCCGGAATCGATTTGTGCCATGAGCGTGCTCCGGCCCGCGAATTGCCAGCTGCCGAACAAGAAGAACATAGCTCGCGACCGTTAGGACAAACCATGCAGCGTTGAAGGCGAGTTCCATCGCCTCACGCGGTCCTAGAACAACGACAAAATGTCATTCTTCGATTCTCCGACCGTTTTAAAAAACATTGATAACAGGATACGAGAATAACCTGAAAGGAACCTTAATAAAATTTAGCCATTTGGAAATACATTTTCAGGCCATTTTCAGGTTGCGGTGTTCTGATAAAAGACGCCTGAGGAACGATGTCAATCTTGTCCCGCACTCGACTATATCGGGCGGTATCTCTTTGTGCTTTTGTGGGCGCAGCCAGCTCTGGATTTATCGGAGGAGCACTACTGGCTGATTCTAAGGGGGCACATGATGGCGCTATGTACAAGATGCTCGTCCTGGGATTGGGAATATTGTATTTAATTGTTTCGTCAGCAATCGGTAGTTTCGGCGTCATCGCCTGGAAAACCTCGAAGTCAATTCGCTTGGACTGACCATACAATCTGGGACAACTCCCGATCATTCGGACCATCGGAAAATGGCCCAGTTGCCGCCCATACGCGTGCTTGTCGCGAATGGCGCGGTGGGCGTATATTCGGTTCCACGCGGTTCTAAACGAATTTACGCGCCACTGGAGGCGCCTTCACCATGAGCGAATTCCCGATCAAACGTCGCGACTTCATCGTTGGAGTTGGCGTGAGCGGGCTGGGTCTCGTGATTGGCCTGGACCTCAAACCCGCTGCCGCGGAAGCCAACGAGCTTGATTCGCCAGCCGCTGGCGCGGGCGTGAGGATGGCCTGGGTACGCATCGCTCCCGATGGAGCAATCACGATCATGGCGCCGGCGGCGGAGATGGGCCAGGGTACGACCACTGCGCTGGCCGTGGTCTTCGCTGAGGAACTCGATGCCGATTGGAACAAGGTGACCGTCGAGTTCAGTCCTGCTGATGATTCGATCTATGCCAATCCGCTTCCATTCTTTTTTGGAATGATGGTTACGGCGGCGAGTACCGCGGTGATGGGATATTACAAAAATATGCGTCTCTATGGAGCGCAGGCGCGCCGTGTACTTCTCGATGCCGCCGCGAATCGACTCAATGTCCCTGTTGCCGAGCTCACCACGGAACCTAGCGTGGTTGTTCACGCCAAAAGCGGACGGCGTCTCAGCTATGGAGAAATCGCCGGTTTCGCGACATTGCCCGAGAAACTGCCTGCCGTATCGGAAAAAGATCTCAAGGACCCGAGCCAGTTCCGGCTCATCGGCCATGAAATTCCGCGTGTGGATGTTCCAAGTAAGACCGACGGCTCGGTAAAGTACAGCATTGACGTCCGGCTTCCGAACATGGTGTACGCCACCGTGGTCCGTGCCCCCGTTCTCGGAGCTACGCCGGTCTTCGTCAACGATGCGGAAGTTTCCAAGATGCGGGACGTCGTGAAGGTGATGCAGTTGCCCCCCGATCGTGTCGCGATTGCCGCGCGGACTTATGAAGCGGCGCTGGCCGCGGAGCGCGCGCTGAAAATCACGTGGAGCAAAATTGCTCTAAGCGAATTTGACAGCGAGCGAGCGCTGGAAGAACAGTCCGCAATCGCTCGCGATCTCAGCAAGGCCGGAGTCATCGTGCAGAATGCGGGCGACATCAGGGCCGCGCTGAACGGCGCGGCCAAAGTGTATAAAGCCGAGTACCGAACCGAATATGTCTACCACGCGCATTTGGAGCCGCTCAATTCCGTGTCTTGGGTGAAAGAGGGCGGAAAAAGCGTGGAAGTGTGGGCCGGAACGCAGACGCCGACTCACTGTGTTCGATCAGTCGCGGAGGCTCTGGGTATTGCGCCGGAGAACGTGCAACTGCACCGCACGTACCTTGGCGGCGGATTCGGCCGCCGATCGGCTAAGGACCACGATTGGGCCGTTGACTCCGCCCTTATATCCAAAGAGCTGGGACAACCGGTCAAGGTGATCTGGAGTCGCGAGTCCGACGTGCGATTCGGACGCTTCAAGCCGATGACATCACAATACCTCCAGGCAGCCGAGGACAGCAGCGGCCGTCTGATCGCGTGGCATCATCGTCTGGTCGCGGACGAAGCGCTGGCTATGACCGATCCTCTTCGCTTCGAGAAGGGCAAGGAGTTCCCAAGAATTTCGACGACGGGCATCAGGACCGATTACGATGTCCCCAATATTCTGGTGGAGGCCGTGCGCAACAAGCTGGGCGTGCGCATGTCCGCAGTGCGCGGCGTCGGCTCGACCGTGAATCAATTCGCGGCGGAAAGTTTTGTGGACGAAATCGCGATGGCGCGAGGTGAGGATCCCGTCGACATGCGCCTCGATCTGCTCCGGAAATCACCGGATGAACAAGAAGTGCTCCGAGCCGTGGCGTCCATGGCAGGCTGGAAGAAAGGC
>Ga0210401_10007811_pt1 | contig 10675 bp, 10 predicted proteins | sample IncBWH32MmetaG_FD_150866 | JGI IMG/M metagenome (GOLD analysis project Ga0210401, IMG submission 150866) | Forest soil microbial communities from Barre Woods Harvard Forest LTER site, Petersham, Massachusetts, United States - Inc-BW-H-32-M | ecosystem: Environmental > Terrestrial > Soil >... | reverse complement strand
TTTGAGCGTGGCTCAGCAGACGGTTTCTGATCGCCAGGTTATACTTGACGAGATCACTGCGCTTTTTCAGAACAAATTGAAATCCGACTTGGATTTGACGCTAGCGCAAGCCAATCTCGACCAAGCACAACAGCTCCTACTTCAAACCCAAAACGCAGTCGGTGCAGCCCTTGCGGAACTGTCAGCTGCTTTGGGGTACAAGAAAGAATATCGTTTCGAACTCTCGGAGGAGGAACTGCCACCATTTCCAAAGCAGAGCGCTGACGAACTTACAGCGCTGGCCTTAAGAGTCCGCCCGGACGTGATTGCAATGCGGGATCAAGTGCTTTCCGCTCAGCGAAAAACGGTCGCAGAACGCGCTGCACGCCTCCCCAGCGTTCAGGCGTTGGGAAGCCTGGGCCGAACGCCCATAGGAGATCCGGGAGTCGAAGGCAACTACCTCGCAGCCGGAGTGATAGTCCAAATCCCGGCCTTTACTGGTGGTCTGCTTTCGGCTCGGCAAGATGAAGCCCTTTTGCGAGCCAATGCCGCTCAGAAAAGTTTGGACGACACCGAAACCGAGGCGGTCTCGGCCGTGCACGCTACTTGGCTGGACGCTAACACCGCACTCAAGAACATCACGGTAGCAGAATCTCTAGCGGCTAGTTCCGATCAGGCGCTCGTACTAGCGGACGCGCAATATCGGGCGGGCGTGACCTCGATCATCGAGTTAAGCCAGGCCCAGCTCACCGATGTGCAGGCAGAAATCACAGCCGCCGCCGCCAAATATGATTACGAGATTCTCCGCGCCGCCCTCGATTTCCAAGTCGGCACACTTCAATATGAGACGCCCAAGCCGCCCAGCAAATAACGAGGCGAGGGCTGACCGTCCTGCTCCACGGATGCTCAAGGATGCTCATCTCGTCGGTCCGCTCCTCAGGAACTCAGCTGCAGCGTTAATAATTCTCTTCTCGCTATTAGGTTCCGCTTGCCAGAGCGAATACGGAACGATCCTCGACCCACTCGGACCAGTTCCAGGCGTTAAGGCCGCTCTATTCTATCCAAACGTTTCAAGCTCGGCCGCGCCCAATCTCGCCGATGGGAAGGGCGAACTCGTGGTTGCTACCCCAACCGGGTTAGTCTACGCCGGATCGCAGATGTACTATCCCCACCTGGCTTACTTTGTTAAATCGGAAAATGGCTGGTCTGTGCGTTGCGTCGCTAATCACTTCCGCCGGACCGATGAAGCCCCGACGGAGGTACAACTTCCCGCCGGCCGCTACACATTGATCGCCGAGGCAGACGGCCTTGGAAAAGTCCGGGTCCCAATTCAAATCACCACCGGCACACTCACGAAGGTTACCCTGCAGCGGTTCCGCGGCGAAAACGATATCTGGTAGCCCTTGCAAGGTTAGCAAGCCGCGCCAAATCGATCCAGAGTTCTTGCTCCCGGCGAGCAACATTTTATCAGTCACTCTCCGCAGTTATTGGACAATTCGCTTCCCTCGCTTACTCTTAGAGGAAGTTCTTTTCCGCCGCCGCACCCCCCAAACAGAGGAGAGAACATGACGACTCTCAAGATTGTACGGAATCGCGGACAGAAGATTCCGTGCTTATGGTTCCTGGTTCTATTGCTGAGCTTTGGATATCCCCAACCGTCCCGCGCAGGTTCTGCCTCAGACACGTTTAGCAACAGCCTGGATTCACCGTCGGAAGACAGCCCGAAGTTACTGCCGGCCCTCGAAGATTATTTCCGTGATTGGTTTAAGCGGGTCGATGAGACACAGGCGGTACAACCGCATTGGAAGCCGCCTCTCATCACGACCTCGCCGATCCTCACCGAGCTATACAAATACGATCAATATTGGGAGCATCTTTCTAACGGTGCTGGAAATTTAACAAATTTCGACACTGGAAAGGGATTCGAATTGATCCCGGCAAAGCCGATCGAGGTGATTATCGGGCTTCCGCCTTATGAAGAACGATCCGGGAAAAATCCGGCCGTGGGTTTGAGCGACTGGCCCTTTCTGTTGCTCAAGTATCGTCTTTTCAGCGCTAACGAAGAAAATGGAAACTATTGTCTGACACCCACTGTCGCCTTTACCGCGCCAACCGGATCCAACGCGTTTAGTACCAAGAATTTCGGCATAACGCCAAATATTGCCAGCGGAAAAGGCTGGGGTGACTTCGATGTGCTGTTGGATTTCGGTGCTAACCTTCCAACTGGAGATTTTCATAAGCTGGGCACTCCGCTTCTGACCAACGTCACTTTCCAATATAAACTGCTCAACGTGTTATGGCCCCAAGTCGAAGTGAATTACACTTATTGGCCAAACGGACCAAATAGGGGGAAGAACCAGGTCTTCCTTCTACCGGGACTCCTCCTTGGGCCTATTCCGTTTTACAAGCGGCTAGCGTGGTCCCTGGGAGTGGGCTACCAATTCGCCGTTAGCGACGCCCACCCACAATACGAGAACAACTGGATCTTTGACTTCCGCATGAATTTTTGAGCTAGCGAACTGCAAACTTTTAACCGCTTCACGGCGATACGCCATTAGGCTTAGTATAACCGTCGGTTAAGATCTTAATGAAATTAACGAGATCGTCCTCCTGCAGTTCGCTGAGCTGGAGATTGCCGACCTGACCATTCGATTCGGTCGCAGACGTCGCTTGAGAGGGCGGTAACCCCGTGACATTCTGAACGTTGTCAAGGACCTCAGGTGGCGGAAAAAGTCGGGTGTAGCCGGACGGAGGATCTTTGCGGAGGTCGAAAGCGATCTCTTTGCCATTTGAGTCCACCGCTATGTTTCGCTTGTTATAGAAGTGGACCACGTCCTTCAAACTCTTGAACACGCCATTGTGCATGTAAGCCTTTACGAAATCTGGGGAGGGCCGCTTATCTGCGCTGCGCATGCTGGGTGTTTTGAAAAGACCTCTGAACTGAGGGATATCACCCGGAACCTTCTCGTAGAATCTGGTTCCGTCTGGCGCCGGATTGGAGTTAGCACCTAGACCATAATCGATATATTTGGTCCCGAGTAAATTGCACCCGTGGGGATCGCTGTCTTTGTCGGTCTGCTGATAGTATGGATTATCGATGTTTTTGGGGACACCGATATTCGCATAACAATACATGGTGAATGTCTCTTTTCCCTGCGTGGTAGCTTGTATTGCGGGCACTGATGCGGAGGAATGGCAAGCCGAGCATTGGCCTTGCCCGAAAAATAATTGTCTTCCGCGTTCTTCCGAGGGCGAGAGCGTATACAAATCCTTCGGCGGCGTCCCATATTTGGAAGCATCGTATTTGGAGCTAAAGGCGCAGACCTCTTCCGATGATTCGTAAGCGGCGATAGCCTCGCCAAAGAGTTCGTAGATTTGTTTCTGGCTATACAGTTGGAAAACATCTTCGCCGTACACTTGCTTGAATAAAGCCGTGTATGGCCGGTCTGTTAGCTTTTGAACCAGAAGCGGTGAATATCCTCCCTTAGCGGGCGGGTATGGTCCCTCAGGTGTGTTAGCCATCTCGTTTGGATTGATAGGCGGTTGCAACGCCTGTTCGGTGAGATCGGCAACACGGCCATTCCAGAAACCACCGCCTAGCCAAGTCTTGAGACCGGGATCGTAGTAGGGACCAACCGGACTGAACGCGGCGTAAAGATAACTCTGAGGTTTGCGATTACTGAATCGTCCAGGCACGACTCCTGGCTGCGGACCCGAGAACGCATTAATTTCCGAATTGGGCCCGGTGAAACCGGTTTCCGGGGTGTGACAAGTTGCGCAGGAATACCCCGCTGGATTCGACAACGTGTTGTCGTAAAGCATCAATTTCCCAAGCTTCTCCACTGGTGTTAACTGAACAATGTCAGATGGCAGGGGTGGAGGGGGAAGGGGTCCGCCCAAAACATCTGCGGCGGCGCGGCCGTACCATGGGAGCGCCGTCATGACTAGACCGGCGCCGAGGCCGAGCAATCCGATAACGACGGAACGGTGCTGGGCTCCGGTGGCCTTTCGACGAGTACCAGACCATGTGTGCATTCCCCAAAGTGTAAAGAAATCTTCGAAAAGCGAGTGCTCGAATGAGCGATTTGGCGGCTTGGCGTTGGGCGTTAACGGTTAACTCCATTGCCTATTTTGCTGTGGCAGATCTGACCACTCTGGTGACTTATCGGCGTTTACCCTTCATTCTCTCAAGTTCTCAGCAGCGACCAGGAGCGCGAACATGGAAGCCAAAACCGCCGAACCAAGCGTGACTGCGAACGCCAGTTCGAGCCATCCCCAAACTGCCGATTTCGGTGTCCGCATAGGTGCGTCCGTCTCTGCGAGTCTCGTCAAAGTCTGGATCGCTGGCCCAGTAGTCTTCCTCAGTCATATCTCTAATTGTCTGTTCCGATGACCTTGGAAGGCGTCGGTGCAGCGGTAGATTCGTTAGTAATGCGCTGGACTGCCTGAACGATTACGTCTGACTTAGGGTGGCGGTCCTGAAGGTAGTGCTCCGCGACTTCGAATGCCGCCGCGATGTTCCGGGCGCGGATAGTGACTCCGACGTGATGCGCACCGACTAAGGCTGTGGCGAAGTAGGCGTTTGTCATGGTTGGTTCGCTTTACACCTCCCGAAAGCACCTGGATCGGAGACCGCTCCTCTCCGAAAGTGGGCTACAGCAAAAAGTTCGGGTTACGTTCCATCACCCCGTAGAATTCGCCATTGTAAGCGAGCCACTCTAAATCAGCGTCCGTTGGTTCATTGCTCGCGATTCTAATGCAGCCTTCCTGATAACCCTCTATGACGAAGTAATCTAAAACTTCGCGGTATTGATTCCATTGCGTGTTCATGTTCTATCTGGGCTTTAGCAAACAAATAATAGCTAGGCCCGGCTCGCTACTGGCTTAACGAGCAGTTTTTGACTACCCGAGAGAGCGAGCCGGTTCGGCCTGTCCGCCGTAGTCTGAGTCGCGAGGTAGCTTGCCGTCGAAGAAATAGGACGAAGGCGGAAGGGGCGTTGCATTCCGCGTGTTCAGCTCTATCGGATGTCGGCGCGGACAGACTGTTTGCTGGTGTGGCGTTCAATGAGCTGCGACGCCCAGGGGCTGAACGCATGCTCAAACGCTCGGGTAGAAAACGTTTCTATATCATTCCACGCGCCCAGGGAGCCGCAGCGGTCCACACGTTTCGGCCCACCTCACAATAAGTCCTTTTCACAATCCAAGGACGGAACCTTTCTAATGCGGCTCCCCTCCGGTATGCGTGCTGCGTGGTCGCTAACTGCTGCTACGCCGCTTGTGTTGACGCGCGCGCGAAGCTATACCGGCGAGAATCCTCTCTGCGATGGATCAGGTTTTCGGATCGGCGTTGGCAACAAACTCTGCCGTCGAAGACGATAATACTTCTCGGATCCAGCGGAAGCCAGGATCGCGCGTGACGCGCTGGTGCCAGACCATTTCGACTTCGACCGTGATTGGTTTGTAGGGCAATTTTAGCAGGACGATCGAACCACGCTCAGCTAACCGAAGAGCAAGTCGACGCGGCAACGTGGCGACCATGTCGGCTACCTCCAACATGGGAGCAACGGCAGCAAAATATGGGACGCAAACAGCGGCGCGACCCGTTATGTTGACACTCTTGTCTTGTAACTCTAGTAGAGCGCGCTCGATCCACACGCGGCGGGAAACTCCCTCGTCATTCAGGAAGCCATCCTCCTCGTGTTCCTCAGTACCGGTCATTTCGACAACTACATGCGGGAACTGAAAAAGCCGCTGTTTTGTTATTTTGGCTTTAGTTAATGGATGGCCTGGCCTCACCACCATTGCTTCGTGCTCTTTGTACAATAACGACCGCTGCAACGTATCAGGTAACTTTCCAAACCAACCGATAAGCAGATCCAATCGATCGTCTTCAAGTTGCCGGACTGCATCCAGACGGCTTAATGGGAAGATGCGAAGATCGATATTCGGTGCGATTTCCGTCAATCGTTTGATTAGTCGTGGTAAGACGAGAATCGAGACGTAATCACTAGCCGCGATCCGGAATGTTCGGATGGCGCGCGCCGGCACAAACGGCTTAGTCATCAAAGCAGAATGGAAATTCTGTAACCCTTTGCGTATATCAGAGGCTAATTCGACCGCGCGTCGGGTTGGCTGCATGCCGGCAACACCCGAAACAAAAAGCTCATCATCGATCGCTTCTCGCAGGCGGCTTAGCGAATGACTGATGGCGGAGGGAGTAACCGATAGCGCCTTTGCTGCCTTGCTCACGCTTCGCTGCTGCATGACTGCGTCGAAAACTCGAAACAGGTTCAGGTCGACTCTTCGAATCTGGATGTTTTCACTTAACGATCCACTCCGTTTTTTTGGCTTCCTAGACCTGGTTTTCATCGCCGGTAGCTTGCTGTCTCGAAACAAGATGAATGGTTGTCAATCGCCTTTTGAATAAGTTTCACTTTTCCAAGCTAGTCGCCTTGGTACGCTGGGCCGGACTTTGGAGAAATGCGTGTAAGAAAAAAAGAGACAGATTCGGGTTTTTGCCGCGGGCGATCAAGGGTCGCGAAGCGGTTTTAACCGGTAATACCACTCGATGGTTTTTTGCGGGACAAATTCGGGTCGCTGGACTTAATATCCTAATGCCATGTACGGAATCAGGTTACGGCTAGTACCAGGCGTCACGGTGGCGGCGATCCTGTTCGCGAGCGGCCTTGAGACTACTTTGTACGCCCAGCGGGCTGCTAAACTGAGTCCCAAGGTGATGGAAGTCATTAACGGGCCAGTGTTGGAATTGAAAGACGATGACCCTCCGCTGCTTCGCCTGAAGAAGGAACGATTCAACGCGGCGCTCAAAGAAGTGAAGGCGCGTTATGACCTTTATAACCGTGGTTTGACGCGGATCCCGGAACTCATTGATGTCGGTGAAAGGCTGTTTGCAGCTGAAGCAGATCTTTACGACGACGATCCGGAAAAGAAGGCTGAGGCGCTGCAGCGCCAATTGGACGTCTACATTGAGGCCGAAACCAACCTTGCAAAACAGGTTAAAGACGGTCTGGCGACGCAAGCTGATCTCGAGCGGTTGCGATACGACAAACTATCGGTTCAGATCAATCTTTTTAAGGCCAAAAATCCGAGCACACAATAACTTCGTCCCGGAAAAGTATAGACCCGAGATCTGGTTCTCCCCCTCGAAAGAGCTATTAAGAACCGGATCTGACGGGGAGTATCAGAATAGCATCTTTTCCGCTAGGAGACTTTCGCCGTGGTTGGCCTTAACCCCTGGCGAGAGGAGCGTGAAACCACAACGAATAGAAATGAGTCCAGCGGCCCAATCAGGTGGCAGATTTTGTGACATCTTGGGTGGTAGTAACCCTGCTGATTTTGGCAGAGCACTATGGAGATTCCATGCCGGCCTTCGTGGAGAACTGATCACGGTCATTTTCAGTCTGCTTTCCTGGACCGGATCAGCGGCGGGCGGATCAAGAGATGGTGCGCCGCCGTCCGCCGACCGGCCATGGTCTGCCCCGGGATTAGCCGAGCACCAGGCAGACCTGCAAAGTCGCCATTTGGAGATCGAGAGCAATGCTGAGGTTGACCCTCGCAAAATCTACGAATTACCCGATCTGATCGACCTGGCACAGCGGCTCAATCCCGAAACGAAGATTTCTTGGCAGCGAGCGAAGGAGGCTTTGGCCGCCGTTGGTCTGAAAGAGGTCACTTTTTACCCCCTGTTGTCGGCGGCGGCTGCATCTGGTTATACCCGGCTTTTTGCACCCCTTCCTTCGCTGAGTATTAATCGAGCCGCGTTAGTCCGCGCGATTCAAACTGGCGGCTCCGCGAGTTCAGCCATCAGCCTGCAGGACAGTGGTAACAGCCTGCACCTGGACATTTTGGCTCAAACCACGCTCTCTTTGCAATGGCTGCTTTTCGATTTTGGAGAGAGAGCGGCTGCCGTGAGATCCGCCCGCGAGGAACTGCTAATTGCGAACGTCGCCTTCAATGCGACCCATCAAAAATTAGTTTTTGAAGTAAGTCGCAACTTTTATGTCTATAACACGCAACGGGACGCGGTCCGCGTTGCTAAGTCCAGTTTGGAGACGGCTAACACCGCGCACGAAGCAGTCGAAGCCCGGTTTCAGAATGGTTTGGCCACTAAACCAGAGGAGCTGCAGGCAAGACAACAGCTGGCGCAGTCGCAATTCGACCTGCAGAAAGCGTTGGGTGCCGAAACGGATTCACTAGTGGATCTGCTAGTTGGCGTTGGCCTGAGGCCATCGGTCAAGATCCAGATCGCAGATAATTTCGTGGGCTCCTTACCTACCGATATCGAGACCCCGGTAAGTCAATTGGTCGAACACGCTCTGGTGCAGCGCCCTGACATGATTGCGGCGGTCGCAAACATTCGGTCGAAGGAAGCCAAAATCAGCGAGATCCGGGCTAGCAACTATCCAAAAATCAGCGCTGTAGGAAGTGTCGGCTACGGTGAAGAACGGCTAAGCCTGGGCCGTAACAACACCTTCGATTCCGGGGCGCCCACTTTCGGCGGCGGGTTAGCAGTTCAAGTTCCGGTTTTCGACGGTTTTCTGAGGCGCCGCGAGTTATCGGCTGCGGAATCAGCCCTAGGCGAAGCGAATAGCCAGTTACAAAAGAGTGGTGATCAAACCGTGCGCGAAGTTTGGCAAGCTTACACCGACTTGCGTACGGCCATCAGCAGCGAGACCGCGGCTGATTCGTTAGTGAAAGCCTCGCAGGAAGCCTATGACGCAGTACTTACTTCATACAAACAAGGCTTTTCCACCTACACGGAGTTGGTAACCAATGAGACCAAATTGACTAGCGCCCGCAACGCTCTTTTCCAAAGCCGCTCCGCAATCCATACCGCAGCGACGGCTCTCGCCTTAGCTCTAGGCGATTTGGCCCAGCCCGACTCGAGTCCAACCGTAACGCGCATCCATCGATGAGAAGCATTTGTGACCAACGCTCTGTGCGCAGAAACACTCCAATGTTGATATACGTTCCATTCTCACTCAGCGGTTGCGCGCGGGTAGGCGCTTATGCGCCGAGCCTCGACGTCTACGGCTCATACTTTCCGGCTTGGCTAATCTGCTTGATCGTAGGAGTTATACTAACGGTTCTCGCCAGCCAGATTGGGCGCCTTTTCGACCTCAGCGCGCTCCGGAAATTCGGTCCCTTAATCCCAATCAGTTTGATTCTGATTTTCAGCATCACGACCTGGTTCCTGTTTTTTGCCGCCTAACGCCAAGCGCGCCTCCTAGCTCCTAGATTCTAGCTCCTAACCCTTTCCCATGAGCTCCAGCCAAACGACGAAAAAGCCGGACTTCGAAGCCAAACCCAAAAAGGGATCGAAGAAGCTGAAACCACTGTTTACTCTAACGCTGGGGATCGGCATTCTCGTTCTGGCATTCGTATTGAGTTTGGTGGCCTGGAATTTCAACGAGGAACATCCAAGGACTGACGATGCAGTCGCCAGAGCGAACCTGATCGGCATTGCGCCCCGGATTTCCGGGCCAATTATTAAACTCAATGTTCGGGACAATCAGCCGGTTAAGAACGGGGAGCTGCTGTTTGAAATTGATCCGGCGGATTATCAATTAGCGGTGGACCGAGCGCAGGCATCTCTCGCTTCGCTAGATGAACAGATCGAGACGGCTAAAGCGCAGGACGCCCAATTAAAATACCAGGTGAAAGCCGCCGAAGCCGCCGTACAGCAAGCGACGGCAGAGCGCGATCAGGTGGCGGATACGTTGCGTCGCCTCGAACCGCTGCTACCGAAAGGTTTTACTACCAAAGAACAAGTTGATGAAACCCGCACGAAGCTCTCTTCCGCGGACGCTCAGGTCGCTCAAGCAAACGAGAAGCTGAACCAGGCCCGGGTAGCGGTGAGTTCGTTGGCGACCTTGCAAGCAGAGCGTCCGGGGGCAGTGGCCACACTGGGTACGGCTCAACTGCAGCTATCGTACACCAAAGTGGTCGCGCCCTTCGACGGGCAGGTCGTGGGACTGAATATATCCGAGGGAGCCTATGCTCACGCCGGGGTTGAGGTGTTTTCCTTTCTCGACTCCCGTAAATGGTATGTGCTGGCCAACTTTCGCGAACGTGAGCTGAAGAGCATTCAACCCGGTATGGTTGCTGAAGTCTATCTTCTATCTAACCCGGATCGCCGCTTCGAAGGAACCGTTGAAGGAATCTCGCCGGCTGTCCAGTCTCAGGAAGACAATGTGGAAGTTAAGGGACTGCCATTTATTAAACGCGATCTGAATTGGGTAAGGATCGCTCAACGGTTTCCCGTTCGTATTGAGATTAAGAACCCGGATCCGAACATTTTCCGGATGGGTACAACGGCGGTCACTACCATTAAGGGGTTTACGGGGACGGAGCGGAAATAGCTTCATGTTGGGCGGTCTACCGATTCAGGCGAATGACGTGAGAGTTCTCAAGAGACGAGATCGCGTAGTGGCTCGACTAGAATCGCCTTGGTATTGGCACGAAGTGCCTGGGCTCCGTAGGAGCCGCATCTTTATAGACCCAGACACAAAAACCCGACCAGCTCCGGTAGGAGCGACATAGAAGCCCAATGTTTGCCGCGCTGATTCACGTACCAGCAGAGATGCCGCTCCTAACGGAGCTAGGCGCATCTGTTCTGGTCGTGGCTATAAATATTTTGCTCCTACGGAGCACGGATTTTGAAGATCTCCAAATG
>Ga0210401_10007810_pt1 | contig 10676 bp, 4 predicted proteins | sample IncBWH32MmetaG_FD_150866 | JGI IMG/M metagenome (GOLD analysis project Ga0210401, IMG submission 150866) | Forest soil microbial communities from Barre Woods Harvard Forest LTER site, Petersham, Massachusetts, United States - Inc-BW-H-32-M | ecosystem: Environmental > Terrestrial > Soil >... | reverse complement strand
GGCGGCGGCGGGCACGACCTCCTCAAGTCTTTTGATGTGAAGGACCTCGGCTCCGAAACGGTGGACGGCGTGAATGCCGCGAAACTCGAACTGCTCCCGAAGTCCGATCGTGTGCGCAACATCTTCGCCAAGATCTGGTTGTGGATCGACCCCGCGCGCGGCATTTCGGTGCAACAGCAATTCTTTGAACCCTCCGGTGACTACCGGCTCGCAAAGTATTCGGGAATTCAGGTGAATCAAAAAATTCCGGATTCCGCGTTCAAGCTGAAGACCGCGAACGGAACGCAGTTTGTGTCCGGGCCCAAGAGCTAAATCTCTGAATACAAAAGCCGAAGATTAAGGCTGAAAATTGCGGGACGGGCAGATATACTGCATTTGAAATAGCGGTGGGTGAATTTTTCATGGCCAAAGTTTTTACGATTCCGGTAGTGCCCAACATCGGTCGCAGGAAGAGAGAACGAACCAGCGATCCACGTTACGTGGATGGACAGAAGACTTTGGTCGAAGCCATGAAGTATCTGGCGCAGTCCGATCCTGTCGCCAATCGATCCGCCATCGAATTGCTCTCCGAACATGTGCGCACGCGCTTCCGCATGAGCGACTCGCCGCTGCGCTAAGTTTCCGTTCGCTCACACTTCCGACCTTTGCCAGCTAGCCGACATTCGACATTGCCGCGCTGAACTGCGGTCATTTTTCGCACATTCCAAATCTCATTGATGACTACGTCCGAACGGATTCGGCTATGCGGTCGCATAGATTTCTCTGCATAACAGCAGAGTCTGATCTGTTTTTGTAATGCTTGCGATGCATCTCGTAACTCGTTGACTGGCAGTCACGTAAATTGTTGCTGCGGTTTGTACATTGATCTTGACTTCGAAATGAACGTGGCTACACTTGTCCGCTAATCACACCTCCATGTGATATCCGTCCCACACGTGGAGAGGGGGAAACTCATGCGGAGAGTTCTGTCTTCGCGGTTGATGCTCTGGGGTTTCTGTTTTTTCCTGTTCGCAGTTTCTGCCTTCGCCCAAAAAATTACCGGAGACATTTCGGGGACAGTCACCGATCCCACTGGGGCCGCAGTGCCCAACGCCGTCGTGAACGTGCAGAATTTGGGCAACGGAGAGAAAGCCACCGCGACCACGAACGAAGCTGGCTTTTATCGCATCGTCAATCTTCCTCCTGGGCTGTACCGCATGACGATCGATGTCCAGGGATTCAAGACGATGGAGCGGCAGGCTACGGTCAGCCTCGCTCTGGTCACGGAAGCCAACTTCACACTGCAGGTAGGAACCCGGGGAGAGACCGTCGAAGTTCAGGGGGTCGCGCCTCTTGTTGAAGCCACCGAGGATCGGCTGAGCACTTTGTTTGATGACAAAGCTGTTGCAGATCTCCCTAACAACGGGCGTGACTTCAATAATCTTCTCGACGGAGTACCGGGAGTGCAGCGGAGCCCCGGCGGTGGTTTTCAGAGTCTCAATATCAATGGCCAGCGCGCTACGTCCAACAATTATGCCGTTGATGGAATCCCGAATAATGATCGCTACTACGGCGAGTCTTCGCTGGGGCAGGCAGCGATTGCAGGCACAGCTGCTGCTCTCATCCCACTGGAGGGCATTTCCGAGTTCAATGTTCAGTCCAACCCGGGGGTGGAGTTCGGAGTAAAGGGCGGCTCCGTCATCAACATCGGCCTGAAAAGCGGTACCAATGAAATCCACGGCAATGTCTTCTGGGACCGTCACACCGACGCTTTTGACGCGCGCAACTGGTTCGCCTCCTCGGTGACGCCCTTCCGGTTGAATCAGTTTGGCGCTTCCGGCGGGTTCCCGATTGTGAAGGACAAGGCCTTCGTCTTTATGTCGTACCAGGGATTTCACCTTAAGGATGTTTTCCCGACGACAGTGTCACTGCCTACACCGGCTCAGATCGCTGACGCTACCAGTTGCGTCATCACCGGGATCAATCCAAATACCTCCGGAACACTTGGCCCCGACGGGAATGCATGGACTACGTGTTTGAATAAAGGGCCCGGTCCCGGTAGCGACCAGATCTATGGGACGGCCGATGATGGGACGGTCAATTCGATTGGTGCCGCTCTGCTGTCCTTCATTCCCACGAGCCCGACTGGAAGTGCGAATATCGCTGCGAACAACGCTCTCGACCTCAACAACTTCCACGTCAAGTTCGACTACGTCTTCAATCAGAAGCATCGAATCTCGGTGAAGTACCTGTTTGGGGACAGTCTGGGAAATCAACCAGCGGCGCCGGGAGTGCCACAATCCGTTGGACCCCTCGCGACGAATAAGAACATGTGGAATTCCGTTGCCCCGACGCGCGCACAACTGGCCGGCATTAACTACACCTGGACGATCACACCCACGAAGGTGTTGGAAAGCCGATTTGGGTATCAGCGGTTTTCGCAGCGAATCGGAGTGAACAATAATATCGATCCCAATGCCTTGGGTCTCAATACCGGTCCGTTAGGTGCGAATGCACAGGACAAGGAAAATTTCGGAGTTCCGTCTGTGTACTACCTGGGCTATTTCGGTGCCAGCGGATATCCAGTGGTGGGCGGTATTCAGGGATATCCAATCATTACGCAACCTGACGCGTCGTACGACTGGCAAGAGCATTTCACCATGATCAAAGGGAATCACACGATCAAGGTCGGCGGACAGTACCAGGATGCATTTACGAAATCGCGCCGGGATCGTGCACGTTCAAATCTGTCTTTTTATTATTACGGCTTCAACAACTGTGCAGCGAACGGGAATTGCAATCCTTTATTTGGGTATGGCTATGTCACTCCCACGACTCCTGGTGTCACCCAAAGCAACCCGGTGGCAGCCCTCAACGAGATACTTTTGGGCCTGACTGACGGCAGTGGACGGTCGTTTGGGGTTACAGATCGTCATATCTTTCAAAAGTCGCTCGGGCTTTATGTGCAAGACAGCTGGAAGGTGAAGCCGAATTTCACATTGGAGGTTGGGGTTCGCTGGGACGTTGCGGGCGCACTGGGGGAGAGGGACCACCTGGGGGCCAATTTTCTACCGACCAGTTCGAAAGCGGACGCAAACGGATTCGTTAGTCTGGCCCAGCAACCACTGTATAACGTCGACAAGAACAACTTTGGACCCCGAGTTGGTTTTGCCTGGGATATTTTTGGAAATAACAAGACAGTGCTAAGGTCAGGATACTCACTGAACTACGATCTTCCCAACTTCGGCGCTCTGCATGCGCCGCAGACCTACTTCCAGATGTGGAGCGGAACCCGGGCCGGATTCTTCACGCAGGTTCCTCAAGGAATCTTCTCGCTGAGCATCAATGCGACGCCCACCGACAACCAGGCACTATTCAATAGCGGGACGCAGCCCAATGCACTCTGCCAAGACTTCATTTGCATGGCACCAGGTGTGAATATTTATGGCCAGAATCCGACCGCTACTTCCCAGGCCAACGTGGTGCAAGTGATTCCCAGTTTCCAGACTCCGATGAATCACGCTTACAATCTGACTCTCGAGCAGGAGTTGAATAGTAAAACAGCGGTAAGCCTCGCCTATGTTGGCACCGCCGGGCGGGATCTAATTAACTGGCGTGATTTGAATGCGTGTCCCGTAAGTACTTCTGCCTGCGATGGGACACGGCAGCCTTTCGGGACGACGTTCCCGAACTACAACCACATCTTGCAACTGAACAACGATGGCTATTCGAACTACAACAGCATGCAGACAGCCTTCAAAGTGAGAGATGTGCATGGTGTGACCGGGCAATTCAATTTCACCTGGTCCCGAGCTTTCGACACCGGTTCTGCCAACCGAGGCGGTACATTCCTCTCCAACTATCAGAATCCGTACCGGCCCGATAAGGGATACGCCCCGTCTGACTTCGATACCCCCTGGAATGTGAACTTCACAGTCGTTTACGCAGTCCCCAGGATTTATCGGATACCTAAAGTCATCGGAGAGGGCTGGCAGATAAATTCCCTGTTCCGAGCACAAATGGGGCGGCCATTTACAGTGAAGGTCTCCTCGGACCCATCGAATCAGGGCCTTGAGCACGCGGTGGCGTCCTATGATGGAAGCCCACTCGACTATGATTTCCACTACCAGGCACATGGCAAGAGCGCCTATTTCAACACTGCTGCTTTTACCGCGCCTGTACCCGGCACTATTGGAAACGCGCGCAATCAAGTACGTCAGCCAGGCATTTCGCAGTTAGATCTGGGAATCTTCAAGAACTTCAAAGTGACGGAACGCTTCACGGTCAAGTTCAAGTGGGAAGTGTTCAACGCTCTCAATCACGCCATGTTTGCGACTGGAACTCCGGGTACCGTTAACAGTAGTTCTCTGGGAACTTTCTTTGCTACGCCTGACGTTGGTCTTGGCTTCAATCCGATTCTCGGCACCGGTGCCCAGCGCAATATGCAATTCGGTCTTGCGGTCGACTTCTGATATCCGCATCCCAGGAGAGAACCGGGGAGTTTGCCAAATGGTAAACTCCCTTTTGTTTTTATGCGGCGATCCTTGCTGATTTGGCTGGTTGTGTTTGCTGCGAGTCTTCGGGTTCTTGCGGAAGCTCCCAACATCATATTCATCACGGTCGATACCACCCGCGCTGATCATATGGGTTTTCTGGGCTCGAAGCGTGGGCTCACGCCGAATCTGGATGTTCTAGCCAAGCAAGGTGTCGTTTTCGAACGCGCCTACTCGCAAGCTCCGCTCACGCCGGTTTCCCATGCCACGATTTTTACCGGCACGTATCCCCAGTTTCACACGGTGACAGACTTCGGCCATCCCCTTCCGGCACTGCTGCCCTTTGTGCCAGAGATACTTGAGAAGAGCGGATATCACACGGCGGCGTTCATCGGATCGTTGATCCTTGATCCGAAGGCGAGCATGGCTCCCGGGTTCGATCGCGGATTTGATTATTTCGACGCTGGATTTCATCCCAAGCACTCACCTAACGAGAGTCGCTATGACACCATCGAACGCAGAGCGGGAGACGTGGTCCGACACGCCACTGCGTGGCTGGAAAAGAATCGAAAGACGCCCTTCTTCTTGTGGGTCCATTTGTACGATCCGCACGCGCCCTATGATCCTCCGGCGCCATTTGACTCTCGTTTCAAAGATCTCTATGACGGCGAGATCGCGTATGCGGACGCTTCTCTGGGCAAGCTCTTTACCTATCTGCGACAGCAGGGCCTGTATGAACGCAGCATGATCATCATGATGTCGGATCACGGCGAGTCGTTAGGCGCTCACGGTGAGGCCATGCATGGGATTTTTTTGTATGACGAAACGATCCACGTGCCTCTATTGTTCAAGCTGCCCGGACAGGTCCTTGCGGGTCGTCGCGTTAGCAGCCGGGTCCGTCTGGTCGATGTTGCGCCAACCTTGTTGAGCATGCTGAGCCTCCCCCTGCCGCCAACGTTCCAGGGTGAATCTCTGGTGCCGGTGATGAAGGGCGGAGCGAAGATCTTGCCGAGCGATCTTCCAGCATACGCGGAGACCGATTACCCACACCGGGCCTTTGGCTGGAGCTCTCTGCGGTCACTTCGTTCGGGAAAATACCTGGCGATCCGAGCTCCCAGGCCGGAACTGTACGATGAAGCGCAGGACAAGACCGACCAGCGCAATTTGGCTTCGACTTCGCCAGCAGTGACCAGCACGCTGCTCGCCCAACTGAACGAATTGCGCGACAAGACCAGCAGCTATCACGAGGGATCCGAAAAAGCGGCCCTGAGTTCTGATCAGACGGCGAACCTGGCTGCATTGGGTTATGCGGGTGGCAACGCATCTGCTTCAGCAGATCCGCTGCAAGGTGCCGATCCGAAGGACAAGATTGAAATCTCGAACATCCTGCATCGGGGAATGATTGCAGTGGAAGATGGACGCTACGCGGAAGCGATTCCGCTTCTTCAACATGTGCTTGACGATAGCCCGGCGATCACCGCGGCACAGGCGCAGCTGGGTGTAGCCTTGGCGCGAGAGAAGCGATATCCGGAGGCGATCGTCGTTCTGCGGAAGGCCGTGCAACTGCTTCCAGATTCGGTTGAGAGTCAATACGAATTGGGCCTAGCATTGTTTGAGACGGGTGCGTGGCAAGAATCAACCCCTTATTTCGAGTTCGTGGCCAAGAAGCGCCCGAAGTGGCCGGATGCCCAATATTCGCTCGCTTCGGTGTACGCTCGCACGCAGCACGTGCCTGAAGCCGTCGACCTTCTGCACACCGTCTTGGAACTCAATCCGGAGCACTTTCGTGCCAATTTGCTATTGGGGCGAATCCTAACGCTCGAGCACTTGCCAGACCAAGCCGTGCCGTATCTTCGGAAGGCTGTGAGCGCCGAACCTGACAACTTCGAAGCACACGCGTTTTTGGGAGACGCCTACGAACAAGCTGGAGATGAACAAGCCGCGAAGGGAGAACGCGCACGCTCGGAATCGCTCAAGGCTCGGCCGAATCCTTAGCTGTTGCTCTGAGAGCGCTGTAGAACCCGAGAAAATTAGGGTGCGTTCCAGAGGGGAGAGTCAATTCCGGTTTATTTGATGGTGTCAGCATGGCGATTTTGTCTCCACAATCCTGACGCCATCAAGATGACGGCTGGGAAGCACTCCAGGGTGTAGCGTGCTTCTGGATTTTCCATCGTGCCCAGAAACAAGGAACGCAAGACGATGTAGGAGATTCCCAATCCCACCCATGCGATGGGACGGCCGCGGATCAACCCCGCGACCGCAGCCAGGATATAAAGCAGGTTCAGGACACCCAAGCCAGCCGCGAGCACAATCCACTGCGGATCGTCGTTGAATTCGTACCAACGGCTGTCGGGCGGGAGTAATTCCGTGCGAGGCCGCAACCACATGTCGGCAATTTTCAGCATGGGCAGCCAGAGGTAATAACGCAAAGGATGCGCACCGATCCGTTCACTTGCCAACTGCGCGAATTGCGCGTCGAGATCAGGCGTCATGTGCAGAGTACGGTTGTACTGGTCGAAGAGATCAAAGGTCCTCTCGCGTTGGTCAGCCGTGTCAAATGCTCGAGCAGGAAGCTTGCTGGGGTCAACGGCGTCGCCAGGCACGTTCCAGTCGATCTCTTCGGTCGAGACATAGTCCGCGATCCAGGTGCGCGTCCAGCGAATGAAGCCGAGCGCCACAAATTCGTCTTCCTCGTTGGCGTACCTGGGAGCAAGGAACTGCGCACGATGCAGCGTACGCATGTTTCTTCCGCCCCAGAAAGCAAGCGGAGTCAAGGCGCAAACCGCCACCACAAGTCCGGCTTGGATGAGCGGCCGCATGGGCTTTCCAGATCTCCAGGCTCGAACCGCCAGAATTCCCAAGTACAGGCCAATAGCCGCGAGGAGCAGTCCGCCATCAGGACGAAGAAGAATACAGGCCGCAACCGAGGCTCCGCAGCCGAGCCATGGTCGAAGGCTGAATCCGCGGCGAGACGATTCTTCCAGGCCAATCACCGCGGAATCCATGGCGAGAGCGGTAAAGAAGATTTCCAGTGTCTCCGTGAGGGCTGCCGCCGTGTATTGCGCAAGAAAGGGGCAGATCGCGGTCAAAAGGAAGGCAGCCTTGGCGGCGCGATCGGAGATGCAGCGGCGCGCCAGGTCGGCAATAACAAAGCACGTTCCGATGTCGACCAGGATCTGAATCACCATCGCGGTTCGGAAGTGGTCGATTCCGAAGATTGCGAAGACGAATGTCAGGAATGCGGGATAGCCGGGCAGCCGGGCGAAACTCGGAGCCACCCGGCCGGCGTCGGCACTCAAGCCGTAGGTCCCGTGCAGCAGCCAATTTTTGGCGAGCTCGGCGTAAAGGTTGGAATCCGCGGTGACGTGCGGGAATTTGAAAAGGAAAAACAGGCGCAGCAGAAGCGCCGCCAGGCTTGTCAACAAAAAGAACCGGAGGTTTTGGCGCACGAAGGGGCGCACGCTAGAAATATATCGCGTTTGCCGGTTGCAGGGTTTGGTTGCCCCTGTTCGACCCCATATATTTGCCGGCGCGATGGGGTTTGACCGGGTTGAAAACGCATCATAGGATGAAGGGTTCGCGTGCTCATGGCTAAGCCTGTCTTTTACGATCCGCGGCAATCGCGTTGGCGCCGGCTGCGCCGCCTGTTCGATATTCTCGGACTGGCGATCACCCTTATCGTAGTATTTTTTGTTTATACCGCGATTCGAAATGAGCAACTTCCGAGCCTTTTGCTTCCGGACCAGAAGCGTCCTTATCACGCGTTAAGGGAGAAAGAAAAAGAGCGGGAAAAAGAGAAGGAAAAGGAACGCAAGCGGCTGGCCACAGCCCGCGCCCGTCGCAAAACCAAAAAGCCCCCTTCGCAGGTTGTTCTGAACGCCGATGAAGGCATCCGCGCCGCTTTTTACGTCCAGTGGGATGCGGCGAGCCTTGCCTCTCTGCGTGAATACGCTCACCAGATCGATCTGTTGTATCCCGAGTGGCTTCACGTTCTAGGGCCTGATGGGAACGTGCAGGGTCTTGATCAGCAGACCTACAAATACTTCAACGTCGTCCAGGAGGGGCGGGTGCATCCCGTCGATGATCAGGTCATGCCCTTTCTGAAGGCGGCTGACACCGATATGGAAGTCTTCCCGCTGGTTAACAACTTTGATGAGACGGAGTGGAAGCCCGAGATTGCCGGATTTCTCATGAATGCGGATGCGAGGTCGAGCTTCCGCCGGCAGATCATGGCGTTTCTTGCGTCGGACAAGTATCGCGGGCTGATGGTGGACTTCGAAGACTTTCCCAAAAAAGCGCAGTCCGGCTACATTGCCCTCCTGGGCGAGCTTTCGGCGGACCTGCACGGAAAGGGACTCAAGCTGTATGTCAGTGTTCCAGCCCGCGACCGGGACTTTGACTATGCCGCCATCGCGGCGCGCACCGATGGCGTTGTGCTCATGGACTACGACGAGCATGAATCGGAAAGCGAGCCGGGTCCGGTGGCGTCTCAGGAGTGGTTCGCGAAGAATCTTGAAATTGCCAAGCAGAAAGTACCGCTCGACAAGCTGATTTGTGCGGTCGGCAACTACGGATATGACTGGGTGCAGAAGCCCAAGAAGAATCCGCCCCCAGGGCTGAAGAATACCAACGTGACGGTGCAGGAGTCCTGGCTGGCGGCGCGTGATTCTGATCAGGACGTCGACTTCGATTACGACAGCATGAATCCGCATTTCAGCTTCATGGACGAGTCCAACCGTCGTCATGACATCTGGTTTCTGGATGGCGTGACTGCGCTGAACGAAATGCGCGCCGCGCGCACACTCGGCATCAAGACATTCGCGCTGTGGAGGCTTGGTTCTGAGGATCGTTCCCTTTGGAAGATCTGGGACCTTCCCAATGATCCGGGAGCTGTCGACAAGCTGAAAGATGTCCAGCCCGGGCAGGATGTGGATATGGAGGGGCAAGGAGAAATCCTTCGGATCGAAGCGCGGCCCCAGAATGGAGAACGTGATATCACCCTGGATCCGGCCACCGGCCTGATTACCGATCAAGTCTTCAAGAACCTCCCTGAGCCGTATCGAGTCGCGCGGTACGGCGCCGCACCAAAGCAAGTTGCCATTACTTTTGACGATGGGCCTGATCCGGAATGGACGCCGAAAATTCTCGACGTGCTCAAGCGTGAACACGCTCCTGCGACTTTCTTTTTGATCGGCATCCAGGCGGAAAACAATCCAGCGCTGACTCGCCGGATCTACGCCGAGGGTCACGAGATCGGGAACCACACGTTTACGCATCCCGATATCAGCAACATCTCCAAAAGCTACATGAAGGTGGAGCTGAATCTGACCGAGCGACTGTTTGCCAGCCGGTTGGGCATTCGCACGATTCTGTTCCGGCCACCGTATGCCATCGATCAAGAACCGGATACCGCCGATCAGGTCCGGCCGCTCGAGATCACGCAGGACATGGGGTACGTCACGATCGGAAATCGCATCGATCCCAACGATTGGCGCGACAATCCGCGGCGCAGCGCGGAAGAGATCCGGGATGGGGTGATGAAAGACCTGCCCGCCTGCAATGTGAATGATCAGCTGTGCGGCAACATTATCCTGTTACACGATGGAGGCGGCGACCGGCGGGAGACGGTTCGCGCGCTGCCCATGATCATCGAGGGATTACGCTCCCGCGGGTACGAAATTGTCCCGGTCTACCAACTACTGGGAAAAACAAAAGCCGATGTGATGCCGCCGATTCCGGGAAACGAGCGTTGGGCAGCATGGCTGAACCGTATCGGATTCTGGTTGTGGGGCGCCGGGATGGCGTCGATCACCTGGATCTTTTTCCTGGGCGACTTGCTGATGACCGCGCGGTTGCTGCTGGTCGGTTTGCTGGCGGTGTATGACCGCATCGCTAATCATGAAGTCGCCGCTCCGGATGTGATCGCAGCGTATAAACCGAAGGTGGCTGTGCTGATCCCCGCCTACAACGAGGACAAAGTGATCGAAAGAACGGTCCAGTCGGTACTCGACTCGGACTATCCAAACCTGCACGTGATTGTGATCGACGACGGCTCGAAGGACCGCACCCTGGAAGTCGCGCGGCGAGCTTTTGCCCAGGAAGAGGCGGAAGGCCGCGTTTTGATTCTTACGAAGCCGAATGCCGGGAAAGCTGAAGCGTTGAACTATGGCCTCGAGCACCTCACCGATGAGGAAATTTTCGTAG
>Ga0210401_10007809_pt1 | contig 10677 bp, 18 predicted proteins | sample IncBWH32MmetaG_FD_150866 | JGI IMG/M metagenome (GOLD analysis project Ga0210401, IMG submission 150866) | Forest soil microbial communities from Barre Woods Harvard Forest LTER site, Petersham, Massachusetts, United States - Inc-BW-H-32-M | ecosystem: Environmental > Terrestrial > Soil >... | reverse complement strand
CATCAACGTGCTTGCCGACGACAAGAGCTTCGAGAAAAAGAACCGCTCGGTTAACGAACCGATCTTCTTCTACACCGGCGGAAGCCACGCGGCGCTGGAACTCGTGGTCAACAAAGTATCGAAGACAACCGCGTCGGGCTACCTGAGCGTGCCGAAGTCGGCGGGCGCCACCTCGGCGAGCGCTGCGACGCCAGCTCAATAAATCAGCGGTTTGCCGTAATACTTGAGAGAGCACACCCGTGGGAGGGTTCCAGAGAACCCTCCCTTTTTCTTTTGTCCGGCGTTTCCGCTACGATGTTGTTCTGCTTATGACCACAATTCTGCTGCACACCGCGCTGGCGATCACCCCAGCGGCCGAAATTCCGGATGCAGGTATTCTTATCCGCGACGGCGTCATCGAGGCGGTCGGTCCGCGCGAAGGTCTGAGCCTGCCGGCGGGCGCGCAGGAAATCGACGCCACGCAGCAAACGGCAATACCCGGATTTCTGGACGTGCACATCCACGGTGCCGGCGGCCACGACGTGATGGAAGGCAACGACGAAGCTCTAGTGGCGATTGCTCGCACAGTGGCTCGGCATGGCACAACGTCTTTCCTGGCCACCACCGTGACCGCAAACCCCGACGATATCTGCCGCAGCGTAGAAGGCATCGCACGCTTTACTTGCACGCAGCACGAAACCGACGAACCGCGAGCCGAGGTGCTGGGCATCCACTTTGAGGGACCGTTTATCAGCGCGGCGCGCCGGGGAGTGCATCCCAAGGAATGGATCCAGCTGCCTTCCGCAGAGTTGCTGGACAGGTTCTTGCAGGCGGCATCCGGAACCGCGCGCATGCTCACCATCGCCCCGGAACTGCTAGGCGCGGCGCCTTGCATCGATGCGGCGCACAAAGCTGGATTGGTGGTGGCGATGGGCCACACGGATGCGACCTATGAACAGGCGCGCGCGGCCATCGCACGGGGAGTGCGTCACGCGGTGCATGTGTACAACGCGATGCGGCCGTTTTCACACCGCGACAGTGGCGTGATTGGCGCTGTCCTTACGACTCCCGAGGTCACCGCCGAACTCATCGCCGACGGTGTGCACGTGGAGGAAGCCGCGATGCGCTTGCTGCTGCAAGCAAAAGGATCGGGCTGCGTGATTTTGGTGAGCGATGGCATTTCCGCGACGGGCATGCCCGACGGCAAGTACATGCTGGGAACGTTCGAGGTGACTGTCGCGGACGGCGTGTGCCGCAACTCCGAAGGAAAGCTTGCGGGTAGCACGCTCACTTTGGATCGGGCGCTGCGTAATATCGTTGGACTAGGCATTCCACTCGCCGATGGCGTGCGCATGCTCTCGGCAAATCCCGCTCGGCTGCTGGGGCTGGAATTCAAGAAGGGCGCGCTGCGCATCGGCGCCGACGCCGACGTCGTTCTGCTCAATGAATCTTTGCAAGTCACCAACGTCTGGGCCCGCGGGATGCCGATGAACTGAATGCGTCGGCAAAGCTCGCGGCCCAGAAGGCCCGTAGTAATATAAGATCCAGATGTTCGCACGAGTGGGGCCGGTAGCTCAGCGGTTAGAGCAGCGGACTCATAATGCCACAGCCCACAAACGATTTATTGATTTTAAATAGGTTTATGTGGGCAGTACTAAGCCCCAATAACCCCGAAAAGGGCCTGTTTGCCGGGTTATGGGGACAGTATGGGACACTGTGGGGACAGCGTAGCGCTTCTCTGATGGCTTATTCCGGCCATCAGTCCTGCATGGTGAGAGGTCTGACATCCGTCGATACCGCGAGTCTAAGAACCTAACGAGGATTTATGAGCCTGATATTCTTCGTTTTGACTTTGCTCTCTTGGCCGCAGGATGCTTCAAAGCCCGACGGAGGTGTTGTATCGCGCGGTGACAATGCGATGGGTTTCTCTCACGAGACAGCGACCCATCACTTTCGCCTTTATCCGCCTGGCGGCTCGATAGAAGTCTCCGCAAACGACCCCAAGGACTCAAACAGTCGAGATCAGATACGGATGCATCTATCGCACATTGTGAAGATGTTGTCGGCGGGTGATTTTAATGTGCCGATGTTTATTCACGACACGACGCCACCGGGGTCCGACACTATGAGCAGGCTAAAGGACCAAATCCGTTACCAGTTAAAAGAGACCCCACAAGGCGCAGAGATCGAGATCAGCAGCAGGAACGAAGAGGCCTTAAACGCCATCCACGAGTTCCTTCGATTCCAGATTTCCGATCATAAGACCGGGGACTCCGTAGATATCAGCAAGCCTCAAAATTCAAACTGAAACTACCGGCGGGGAGTGGTATGCAAAACCATCATTCGTCGGTTCGACTCCGACCCGCGCCTCCACTCTAAGACTCGACAGCACCGCGTGGGCAGTCGGGTTTGCGCCGCTCCAACGCTGCCATCTACAATCGAAATGTGCAGTTCCCTGCGAAAATTATTTCGGAAGTTAGTCATGGCAGATATCGAGCGAATCAGTGCTCAACAAGCGCATACCAAAGCCAAGTCGAACCAAGGCTTGTTGGTCTGCGCTTATGAGGACGAGACGAAATGCCGGATGCTCAATCTAGATGGTTCTATATCTTTCGCCAGCTTCAAGTCGCGGGTAAACTCTCTACCAAAGTCGCAAGAAATCATCTTCTATTGAGCGTGACCGGCGGAAGCGAGCGCTGTCGGTCAGGCAGCGAAATATCAGTCGCAAGGCTTTACCAACGTCAAGGTGTTGAAAGGCGGAGTCGAGGGGTGGAAGGCTGCCGGATACGCGATGAATTGATCAATGCACGCAGCGCGATTTTGCACAGAAGCGTCACGGTTTGAGGGGATGCTCTCGGTGTGAATTCATCACTTCAGCCAAGTACGCCTCGGCTTGTTTGAGCGGAAATTCAGCTTCCTTCGGGTCCTGCTCGAGCTTTTTCTCGACAAATTCCAAGTAAAGTCTGGCTACGTTGAGCCTATGCTCGCGCCGAATACATTCCTCGCAATCCATATTGCTCCCGGTTCGCGTCTGCCTCCGTGCGTCGGATTCTACACCCAGCGACCAACTATGTCCTCGCAGTCCGGCGCGAAGTACTTACGACTCCCTTCTGGAGCATTGTCCCCCGTGGTGCTTGATGAGTTCCAGCCAAACCGGGAACGTATCGCCAAGGAAAGCGCTAATGTATCTCGGCGCCTCCAAGTTCTACTTCTGTTTCTTTTCCTCCGTTCGGAGACGTTCTGACAACTCAACCAGCCACTTGTAATTTCGTTTCCGAAGTCCATCAATTCTTCCGTCCGCATCAGCGGCGAGATGCAAATAATCTTCCGCCATCTCACGCAAGATTTGGGATGTTGGCAACGACCTCCTGGCGGCTTGCTCGCGTAGCACTTTCCAGCGTTCTCTATTCGCACCTTGCATTGGTCCCACCCAGAAGCGGTATTTAACACATTCGCCTAGTCTTGTCTGTTCGATTTGCGATTGTCGGAAAGGACTACTTGAAGGACCCGATTGTCTTCTCGAAATTTAATTGGTACGGTAGCGCACAGTTATAACGGATGCTCTCCAGCTTCATGGCTGTCACCCGTTCGAGGTGACAGATGTCCCACATACTCATCGTTGATGACCAACCAGACATTCGAAAGTTTTTGCGTTGGTATTTTGAAGAATTGAAATTGGACTGCAGCGAGGCAGAGAATGGTCTTGATGCATTGCAAAAGGCTCAGCAAACGAAGCCAGACCTGGTCATCCTCGATTTTTCAATGCCCGTGATGAATGGCGTCGAAGCTGCAAGAGTTTTCAATCAAATTATGCCGGAAGTGCCAGTTCTCATGCTGAGTGCCCACGCCGGGGCCGCCGACGAGGCAGCAAAGAATGCAGGGGTACTCGGAGTCTTTGCAAAAGATAACGTGGCGCCTCTCGTCAAACAAACGCGAACGCTACTGAAGCTCCGTGAAGGCTAGGCCGGTGGTCAAACCCGTCACTATCTGAATTGTCTAACTTATTCTCCGATGAAATGCATCGATCCACATGCCTTATTCTTGGCGAGGATCACGCCTCTCGCTGAGTCGAAGATAACGTAGGCTTCGGGTGAAGTCCGGGAGAGTTGACGAAACCGCTTTCTGGCGACCGTGAAATCTTCGAAGTCCTCAATAGGGACAAGCGCACACTTAGAAAGCAATCGGCAGAGCCGGAAGACACGAGGCGTGGTTCCTTTTGGTCGTACCACAACATTTGCCCGCTTATCACATCTTTAGCACTAACATCCATGAGGAGGCAAGGACGTTAGCGATCCAGGGCACACTTTTACAGATTGCGTCCTAAAGTTACGCGGCGTACGCTCGCACTTCAGGTTGCCCCGAGTCTAAAGATGGTACAAACGGGTAGTCACCGCGCAGCATATGATGCCGCCCTTCGACATTTTTCACATCGTTGATGGTGGCGTTCTCGTGAGGTTGGAGAGCGCTTCAAGTCTTCATGGCGCAATCACTCGCATTAACATCGGTGAATTAAACCGTGGCGAATATTTCGTTCAGAGCTTACAAACGAATCACAAGATGAAAATCCTCATCAAGCCTCACGTCCCTGCTCTCGAGTCTTAATGTGTGACCGCGCTTGCCAACCCCAAACACATCAGCAAGAAGTGTTCATCTCTGTAGGTGAACAAGAAGGGCCGGAACTGAGGGTACCGGCCCTTGGGTGGTAGTTGTTCGTTGTCCGCTTTTAACGAATTGGGGGTCGTTGGATTCTGAATCCATCCTATCGGAAAGCCAATCGGATGATTCTGGTATGGAACCCTAACGAAAATGAATCGTCAGGGTCCAGACTGGGAAGTGAACAAAAAAGGGCGGCTCGATTCCCCGCGAACCAAGCCGCCATCTCGGGTGATTGAGAGACAATCTGAGTTTGTCATGCAGATTCCGCGAATGCATCGGGGATTCACTGTAAGAGCCCCTAGGATAATTTGGTATCTCACCGTCGATAGTGAACAAAGAGCTAGGCCATACAAGCAAGGAAACATGAGTAGCGAACAAGAAACTATAGGATTAGGAGAGTTCGTTTTTTTATCGAGGATTGCAGGGCCGCCCCCCGCGTAGGCGGGGCTTTTTTGTGTTCGCGGAACCGCGGTTGCGATAGTATCGGCCCGAAGATTGTCTATGACCCCGCTACCCTACGAGCCGCCTGAACTTCCTGCTAGAAGGGCGATTCCTCGCATTCCAATCATCGCCTACAAGATTGCGGGGCTCATCATTCTCGCTCTCCTTCTCTATTGGGTGTGGAGGACATACACACGTCTCCCGTCGGCACAGCCTGTCCAGTTTCCCGCCGATTACATCCCCACACGCTCGCTACCCGGCCATTGAGCTTTTCCCCCGACTTGCCCGCGATGCCACCCTTACTGAACCGTTGGACATCTAATCCCTGCTTAGGTTTGACGAAAAGGAGACCCAATGGCTGACAGTAAAAAATGCGCCCGTCCCGTCTGTTCCTGCAATGTAACCTCCGGAAAGTATTGCAGCACCGAATGCGAAGCGATGGAAAAGACTCCAGACATTGCGTGCAAGTGCCCGCATGCTGGTTGCAAGGGACACACCGCCTCGCAAGCAGCGTCCAGGTAGTCTTGGTATTTGATTGACCGCACTGCCTTAGTTACTAGCGATAAATGTCGGGGATAATTCACTGACCGATAGACAGAAATCGCGTTATCGTGTTCGAGGGCTGCTATGCTCGACACCGCGAATCCCTCTGACCTTCTTTTGATCCAGATCATGACTGGTTTACGGCATCGTTATGAATCCCTGAACCGCCAATACGAAGAACAGCTAATTAGAGATTTCCGAGTCAATGCGACAGGCATATCCGCGCGTGAGTCCGCCAGACCGAGCTGGTCGGGGTTTTTCTTTCGTGGGCGGCAACTTCGGTGGAACCTTATTAGGCGTGCCTTGCGAAAGGCACGTTAATAACACAGCGCGGTCTAGGCTGTCTCAGTGAGACTGTTCTCTCAAGTCGGTCCAGTCGTGCTCTTTGTCGCGGCTCTGTATTACCGTTTCGCTCGTCACGATGCTCTAAGGTTCTACGTGTTCTTTGGGGCGGCGGCCATCGTTGCGTGCTTCTACCTTTTTCGCTACGGCAACGACTGAGTTGATCTGCAATAGGTTGAATTCATGGCGCGCTCTTCTTCGCATGCCTCCTTCACGATGACTTATTCTGAGCGGCCTTCTGACCCGTCTACCCCGAAGACCTGATTGTGATTTCATCCCCAGTTTGGTACGGTAACGCACGAAGGCAGCCCTGCAGGGTGTTGCCTGTCCAATCCTCCGAGGCCAAATTTGTCCGCATGGACTTTGAATGCGTGAAGCGTGGTTATGGTCTACAAAACACTCTTTCTCACGGTTGACTACATGCCGTTCAAGCCGGAAACGTACTGTGGAGTGGTGGCCTGTGACGTCAAGGGCCACGAAGTGGAGCGCGTCTGTTCGGCTGAGGGCATGGAAGCCGACTTTGAGAAGCTAACGCTAAATCTTACCGGAGTCTGTAATGCCAAAATACTGGACTCCAGCTTTGAAAATTTCCGCATGGAAAGCAAAGCGTCTGTCAACCAGCGCGATTTACACCGCAAACCTTTTATGTCGTAGCCGAGTCTGACTTATAGAGGTTGATTTTCTTATGTCAAAACACATTCTGATCGTCGATGACAGCGATACGTGTCGGAAGGTCACCCGGCTCTTTCTAGAGAGCCAGTTGGGCCTTGAGGTCTGTGGCGAAGCAGTTGACGGCGTAGACGCTATCGAAAAAGCGAGAGCCTTGAATCCCGATCTTGTAGTTATAGACCTGGCGATGCCCCGGATGAACGGCGTGGAAGCTACATCTGAGCTGCGAGCTATGATGCCGCGAGTGCCGATTGTTCTTTTCACGATGTACGACGACGCCGCGGGCCGGGCCTCGGCAGTATCCGCAGGGGCGAACCTGGTGGTTGCCAAGCCTGATGGCGGCTGGAAGCTAGTTGAATGCGTTCAAAGTCTGCTGCAGGCCGCCTGATCTCCAGCAAGCGAGACCTATGCTACTGTCGGTTTCCGGCTGTGGTGTTCATGGCCGCGTAGACAGAACAAGCTAGCTGCGTTATACCATTTGTCGATGGGAACCCCGATTCGACTTCTAATCGCTGACGATTCTGCAACCATTCGCCGCACCATCTGTTCGCTGCTTCAAGCTCAAACCGACATCGCGGTCTGCGGCGAAGCTGGCAATTATGCAGAACTGCTGAAGATATTTAACGCGACCACTACTGATGTAGTTCTGATGGACGTGCGGATGCCGGGCGAAAGGATGTTTACCCCTGCCACTATCAAAGCCCATCTTCATGGGTCATGTTTGCTTGCAATGTCTGTGTGGAACGACCCAGAGACTGCCAGCCTTGCCCGGAGCTTCGGAGCCACGCAATTATTGGATAAGGGACAGCTTGGTTCTACTTTGATTCCCGCAATCGAAGAGTGCGTTCAACAAAACAGCAGAGCGCAGAAAAAAGTTTAACTAAAGCCAGCCCCTTCACGGATTGTCTGGTGGTATTGGAGTCGCATCGTTGGCGTCCTGTGTACGGCATCGTACATAATAATCAACATGATAAATAGGCCTTGCAATTCCTACGACGGTGGACCATAAGGACACTTAAGGGGTAATACCCAGCGTTAAGCAGATAAAGATAAGTAGGTGCGCCAATGGGTCCACATGGTTGGCAGGCACTCTATAAAGCGGTGGCTCTAGAAGCCGACTTCCGACGGTTGCCACACTGCATCGCTCTAGCAGAAAGGGCAATAAAGCAGAGATTGTTCGATACTCCTCCCCTGCAAATTGACTCGGCAGAATTGCGGGCCATGCATAGCGCACTAGATGCGTTGGAAGTTCTCAAAGCGGAGAGTACTGCACAAGGGTCTTGGTCAATCCTGAAAGACGTGTAATCAGACTTTCAGTCTTACGTCCAGCGTTTCACTAATGAGTCCGCAGCAGGAGACAGCCGAACTGCCAGCGGCGGCAAAACATCGTCCGTTAGATAGTCTAGGAACTCAGGCAGCCGTCCCGAACTTCTTTACAAGTCGGGCAGCCGGTTAATACGCTTCCCCTTGTTAGGAGGATGCCGCCTGCTCCATTCCGCCCTTGCCTCCTCAAGTTCGATCGCATGCGGTTGTGTGGCACCGAAGTTCATCTTGGGGTCAGATAGTTTTCGTGCTCGCTGGCCGAAGCGGCGTAACTCAAGGTCGGACATCTGTCGTAAGCGTTCGCGGAGTTCTTCGGGGCTTTCTGGTCTTAGTTGAATCAAGGCTGACCTCCCTTGTTGGTCTTGGGAGGAAACGGAAAGACAGGCTAGCACGTACGATTTATTCATAGCCGAATCAGGGATCTCGAAACAGGACTGGTACGATCTAGAACTCCTGACCTGACTAACACTTTGGACTATCCACATCTGTCCAGCATTCCACATGTTTTGTTACACGTTTCCTCGATAGCGGTTGAACGCTACCAGAGCCATGCTCCTAGAACGCCCGCCCCTGAGGAGTTTTCATGGGGTCAACGCCGAAAAAATGGTACCTAAAAGAACCGTACGCGGAAATTGAACCGATACCGTTCGCCGCTTTGGACTATGTCCTGTGCGCGATAGCTTTTCTGCTGATAGGAATTGCATCTAACGCGCAAATCGCCAATTTCGTCATCTCTATAGGCAGGTAGCAGAGTGGGTTTCTGGGACACATAGCGTTCGCGCTTGAGGCCAGCTGGCGCATTCAGCGTCTTGTTTAATAGTTGGTACGATGGCGTACTGTGTTCGGTCTACAGGAATCCCCGTATCGACGGCGCATGACAGTTCTAGGACCATAATTGGCCTCGGTTCCCAGCATGGCGACGCTAATCGTAGGAATATTTGCAGTCATCATTGTCGGTGCAGCCGCCGCATTTGCGTACGTTGTATTTCTCTCCGACGACAGAGGCCAAACTGGTCCGTAGTTAACTCAAGGTAGTTCGTATTGCACCTTTGTCCCTCAACTTCCAGCAAACCTGTGTACCACGAAGACCCGATTGCGCTTTCAGTTGTCAGTTGGTACGGTACCGCACTCAAGGTGCTTCCAGCTCTTTGGCTGTCACCCAACGCGAGGTGACAGATGTACAAGAGCATGGAACCCGAAGCACTTCGAATATTGGTTGTCGATGACTCCGAGATTTCGCGCCGTATTATCGGCACGATTTTGCGTTCCCGTCACTGGACGGTTTGCGGCGAAGCCGAGGACGGCAAAGATGGAGTCAAGAAATTTCGAAAACTCAAACCGGACGTAGTTTTGTTGGATTTGTCTATGCCCGACATGACGGGCATAGAAGCCGCCCAGCAAATGTCTGCATCAAACCCTACAATTCCCTTAATCTTGTTCACGATACTGGACATTGAAGGGCTTGGTGCCGCGGCTCACAAGGCCGGGATTCAGGCAATCATTCCGAAGAGTGAAGCTTGGAGCCTCATAGGGAGTATTGAACGTGTCGCGATCGGCATGTCTGATTGACGAGGACTACGCGCTGACTGTACCCAAATTATAGAGGACAGCTACAATAACCCACTGACCTTTATGGCGTACAAATCATCCAATCTAAGAGTTTTTTATGCTGAGAAGAATCAGAGAGCGTTTCAAGGAGTTGTGCGAGCACGCTGAGGGAGTGGAGGATAAGAGCAAACTGAGTAAAATTGCTGAAGAGATTGACTCCATCCTCGACGATGAATTGCACCGACTGAAGAACAAACCGCTCTTAAGGAGTCCTAGGTCAAATCCAGAACCTCGATAATTTGCTCGGGGTTGATTGCCACGCTCTCTTTTCCGAATGAAATGCGAATCTTGCGACCAGCAGACTGGTTTACTATTGCCGTTATCTCAGCGTCGACAAATTTGCCGCGATAAAGGCGGACCCGGATGCGGAAGCCTAGCACGATCAAAAGTTGTGAGTACTAAGCTTGCGCGACGCGATTCCGATCCGACGCCAGCTTTCGAGCGACGGGGAACAGATCTTGCGATCTCTTGCCCTCACCATCTTACGAGAGACGTGCACCGCCTATGGGTAGACACCTTGGTTCGATTTTGAAACCTGTTTCAGGGTGCTAGCCGCAGCTGGACCGTCATGCTTCAAGGCCAAGTCGCTCAAGGACACAATGCCTACCAGCCGCTTTTGGCGATTCAGCACCAGCAACCGGCGCACCTGCAGTTTGCTCATGCTGTGTGCCACCACGTGGGTTGCTTCGTCCTCAAAAACGTATTTGATCCGGGAGGACATGACCTCGCGCACAGTGCAGTGATTCGGTGCGTTGCCCTTCGACACTGCGCGAAGTGTGATATCTCGGTCTGTGACTATGCCGAGTAGCCGACCATTTTCTCCGACGGGAAGCGCGCCGCAATTTGTTGCAGCCATAAGCTGCGCCGCTTTTTTGATCGTATCCTCAGGTGAAGCAATCTTTAGGTCTTTGCTCATGATTTCGCGAACTTGCTGCATCGGACTTCTCCTTTCCGCCTCATCGAGAGTTCCGACCGGTTACAATTTCCAACCACAATCGCACTTGAACTGGTCCTGTGGCTTTGGCTTACGTGCTGTCCCACCGCAGTGCGGGCACTTCATTGCGCAAACGGACATCATTTCAACCTCCTAATCTGTCCGAATCTGAGCGAACGACG
>Ga0210401_10007807_pt1 | contig 10680 bp, 7 predicted proteins | sample IncBWH32MmetaG_FD_150866 | JGI IMG/M metagenome (GOLD analysis project Ga0210401, IMG submission 150866) | Forest soil microbial communities from Barre Woods Harvard Forest LTER site, Petersham, Massachusetts, United States - Inc-BW-H-32-M | ecosystem: Environmental > Terrestrial > Soil >... | reverse complement strand
ATCTGCGCAATGGCCGATTCGAGAATCTTGCTGCGATCGTCTGCCACGATGCACCTCGAAGAGGAAATTTCGCCACCGGAGATGGCGGAGTCTATCAGATCGTTTATCTTCTGGCTAACGTATCTTGGAGCTAACGCACTCAGCGACTCGAGCCGCCGTCATCCTAACCTTAGGGCGAACAAAAAGCAAATACATTATGGCCTTCCTGCACGGCTGGAAATCACTTCTCGCTGTAAATGTGAAAGCCGCGGCCGGATTTTTTCCCCAGCCAGCCCGCCGCCACCATTTTTTTCAGCAGCGGGCAGGGACGGAATTTTGAATCGCCGAAGCCTTCAAAAAGCACTTCCATGACATCGAGGCAAACGTCCAGACCGATGAAATCGGCCAGCTCCAGCGGCCCCATGGGATGATTCATGCCCAGCTTCATCACTGCATCCACGGCTTCCGGCGTGGCCACGCCCTCCATCACGCAAAAAGCGGCTTCGTTAATGAGTGGCATGAGAACGCGATTGGAGACGAAGCCGGGCGAATCGTTGACGGCCACGGGCTTTTTCTCCAGCTTCTCGCACAATTTCATGGTGGTCTCGAACGTCTCCTGGCTCGTTTGCAACGCGCGAATGACTTCCACCAGGGGCATCATAGGCACCGGATTCATGAAATGCATGCCAATGCAGCGATCCGGCCTTTGCGTAGCGGCGGCGAGCACCGTTACGGAAATGGAAGAAGTATTCGTGGCAAGGATGACTTCAGGGCGCAACGCCCGATCTGCCTCGGCAAGAACTTTGCATTTGAGCTCGATGTGTTCGGGGATAGCCTCGACTACGAAGTCCGCTCGGGAGATAGCTTCGAGTTTGGTGACGGGCTGGATACGGGCCAATATCGAGGGTTTTTCCGCCTCGGCGAACTTGCCCTTCCGAATCTCGCGGTCAAGATTTTTCGAGATTGTTTCTAAGCCTCGGTCGAGAAAACGCTGTTCGACATCGCGCAAAATGACCTGAAAGCCGCAGCGCGCGAACACGTGGGCGATGCCATTGCCCATCGTGCCAGCGCCGAGGACGGCAACAATGCGAATCGAGTCCAAGTTCACAGATAGCTCCGCAAAGTGCGAGAACGACGCCAACAAGATCACGGATTGCGGACGAAAATCAAGGGGAGTGACGCACAACCGGACTTCAAGGGGTGATAGCACCGCCGCTCTTGATTTTGCGCGAGGCCCTCTGGTTGAGAAAGGATCGTGTAGCACCTTCCTTCAGGGCGGCAATTTGAACCGAGAAGATGCTGGCCTGAAGGCCAGCGCTACATAAGACTTCTCTAGCGTTCGACGGCGAGCGCGACGGCGTTGCCTCCACCGAGGCAGAGGGCCGCAATTCCGCGATGCACGCCGCGGCGTTGCATTTCGTAGAGCAGCGTAACCAGAATGCGGGCTCCCGAGGCTCCGATGGGATGGCCGATGGCAACCGCGCCGCCATTTACGTTGACCTTCGCCGGGTCCAGGCGCAATTCGCGCATCACCGCAATCGCCTGAACAGCAAAAGCTTCGTTCAGCTCGTAAAGGTCCACGTCGCGATCGCGATCCCACCCGGTTTTGCGCAGGAGCTTCTCCACGGCTTCGACGGGCGCCATCATCACCCACTTCGGCTCGACGCCGGAGACAGCCTGGGCTACGATGCGAGCCATGGGCGTTTTCCCCAACCGCTCCGCGGTTTCTTCGCTGGTGACGACAACGGCGGCCGCGCCGTCATTTGTGCCCGGAGCATTGCCGGCAGTGACGGTGCCGTCCTTTTTAAATGCGGGGCGCAATTTGGAGAGCGCCTCGAGCGACGCGTCGGCACGCGGCGATTCATCTCGCTTCATTACGATGGGCTCGCCTTTTTTCTGAGGGATGTCGATGGGCAGGATTTGCGATTCGATGAAGCAGGAGTTCATCGCCTGCACGGCTCGCCGATGGCTTTCGAGGGCAAATCTATCCTGCTCTTCGCGCGAGATTTTGTATTTCTCGGCCACGAGTTCCGCGGTCATGCCCATGTGAAAATCTTCGTAAACGTCCCAGAGTCCATCGTGAACCATGGAATCTATGATTTTGCCGTCGCCAATCCGGTAGCCAGTGCGTGCGCCCGGCAGCAAATAAGGGCAATTGGACATCGATTCCATTCCGCCCGCGACGATGATGTCGCTTTCGCCGAGCATCACGCTCTGAGCGGCAAGCGCAACGGACTTGAGCCCCGATCCGCAGACTTTGTTGATGGTCATGGCTGCGGCCCGCGGAGTTACGCCTCCACGAATTGCCGCCTGGCGCGCCGGATTCTGGCCGAGTCCCGCCTGTACGACGTTGCCCATAATGACTTCGCCTACTGTGTCGGACTCGATTGCGGCGCGGTGCGTGACTTCGGCGACCACGCGCGCACCGAGCTCGGTGGCTGAAAATGAGGAGAGCGCGCCCTGAAATTTCCCTACCGGGGTGCGCACGGCGCTCAAGATCACAGGTTGGCGGAGATTTCGCTGCTGCATAACCAAACTCCTAGCGGGCAATCGCAACTACTCAGGTCTAACGGTTCAGTATAACGCGGCCTCCGGTCAATTTTTTGCGGCGCGGAGAAATGCGGCGAAGCGCCACGAACGCCGGCGGTCGTGCCTCTCATCTGGCGGCTGCTTCGTGCATGGAGCTGATCAGCGGTTTGACCAACCCAACGCCGAGCGCCATACGGAATATCAAATTCGTCAGACTCACGGCAAGGGACAAGGTCAACAGGTCTGCGCGGGTTCCAAAAGAATGGAAGCACAGGAGAATTGCGGCCTGCTCGGAACCAAGTCCGACGGGCGTCAGGGGAATGCTGGTGACGAGCATGATCAGCGGCGTGAGCGCAACTACGAGACCGATCGGAACATGAATGTGGAAAGCGAGCATCTGCAAATACAGGACCAAGCCTTGCAGCGCAAAGATCGGCGCGCGCAGCGCAATCAGGTGTATGTAATGCCAGGGCCGCGCGCGGCGAAAAGCGCTCATCGCAGGCAAATCGTAAACATAACGCGCCAAGCTTGAGGCAGGACGGCCCCGCATCCAGAACCAGCTTGCCAGGCACAGTCCGGCAAAGACCGCGATCAAATACCAGGGTGTCGCTCGTAACGGAAATGAAGGCGTGAGAGCCAGCCCAGCCAACGCCATCAACACCAACACCTGAAAATCGACAAAGCCCTGAAACAGCATGGTGCAGCCGGCAGTAAGCAACGGCACACCTTTGCGCCGGCTGAGCAACAGGATCATCGCGCTGTGGGCCACGGCCAGATTGACAATCTGGAGAAAGTATTGCGTCGCGTTCGGAATCAAGACCTCCCGAAAGCCGGTACGCCGATGGAAGTAGGTGAAAAGCCGTGAAAAAAGCAGCGTCTCCCCCAGCAGCCAGACGGCTAGCGCTGCCGCGCTAGTGCATAGAAACAGCGCCAGATGAGCATGGCTGATTGCGTTCGTCATTGCGGCGAGCGGAATCCCGCGGCTGACAAACAAAATGATCGCCCCCGCAGCGCCGTATGCTAAGAACGTTTTGCTACGCGGGCTTGTGTTGGCGGAAAGCCGGGAGAGCCAACCAAAGGCGGCATTGAAAGATCGCATTGTCAGCCTGAATTTACCCACGAGATAGCTTCTTACTACCCTTCCGCTGCCGGGGTAGTTGCTTCCTCCCATTCGGAAGGCGGCCCCGCAGGCAACGGTTCGGCAGGCAATTGTTCCGCAGGCAACGGTTCCGCAAGCTCGGCGCCTGCTGCGTAGCGATAGACCTGCGAGGTCAGCCGCGCGGTCCGTTCCCAGGAAAACCGCCGCGAGTTGATGCGACCGGCAGCGATCAGCCGCGCGCGCAGAGCTTCATCCGAGAAAACTTCCTCGATGGCCGCGGTGATTTCGTTTACGTTCCGCGGGTCGAACATCCGAGCCGCATCGCCAGCCACTTCGGGCAAAGCCGCGACATTCGAGCACGCCACCGGGACGTCGTAGCTCATTGCCTCGATCACGGGCAGGCCAAAACCCTCGTACAGAGATGGGAACACAAGCATTCGGGCATGCTGCAACACTTGCGATTTCTCTTCTTCCTTCAGGTAGCCGGTGAATGACACTTTTTTCTCGATTCCAAGCGTGCGTGCGAGCGCCACAAGCGATTCTCCGCCCAGAGGCATTCTCCCTATCACCACCAGTTGTACTTGTGGTGGCAGTCGTACGCGTGCAAACGCTCGCAGCAAATTGCCGATATTTTTGTGCGGATTGACACTACTGAAGGCCACTACGTACGGCTCTTGGATATCGACTCCGCTTGCAACCTGCGGCCGTTGGACCGAACGCTGAGCGTCCCTCAACCCGCCATTGTGCACGGCGAAAATGCGAGCAGGGTCGACGTTGAGAGTTGCCGCTATGTCGCGGCGGCTGAATTCGCTTACCGTCAGAATCGCGCGGGCGCGTCGCGCCGAGGTCTTCACCAGAGTGCGGGCGATGAGGTTCTCAGCCGGGTTGGTGGCCTCGGGCATCGCGGCGAAGTTGACGTCGTGCAGGGTCATTACTGACGGACAGCGCGCGAACAGCGGCACCGTGTCGAGCGTCGAATGGATCACGTCCAGCCGGTCGAGGGCGGACCGCCACGGCAGAAAGAACTGCTCACCGATTATGCGAGTCATCGCGAGAGCAGGCACGTTCCATTGAGCGGAGAAATCGTAGAGCACGCGCCTGAAGCGCGGACCGACATCAGCGAATGTCGGATGATTGTCGCGGTTGGTAAAGAGGACGTATTCGTCGTCGGTATCAAGCCGATTCAGGCCGTACAGCAGGCCGCGGATGTAGGTCTCGCCGCCGCCGATGACGTCCGGCAGCAGCCCGAGGAGGTTTATCCCAATTTTCACGTCCGCTTTACCATTCGTAAGCCTCCCATAAACGGCAGAATGCCTCGTCGGAGCTGAGGAAAAGCCAAATCAACCAATAACTGATGCAACGAAAGCGGTTTAAGTCAAATTCAGCTAATCTTTTTCACTTCAAATCAGCCGCCTTGAGGAAAACTGAGCCGCTGGCACCGTAGACTCTCGTGCGCGGTGGGCGCAAATCGGCTACGATGGCGGCGTGGGTAATCTCTTCGATTTAGCTTCGCCAGCGGCCAAACTCGGCGAGGACCTCAACAGCCAACAGCGCGCCGCCGTGCACCACAGCGGAGGGCCACTGCTGGTGGTCGCGGGCGCGGGCACCGGCAAGACGCGCGTCATTACGGAACGAATCCGCCACCTGTTGGAAACCGATCCGAAGCTGCCGGGCGAATCTATTCTCGCGTTAACGTTCACGGACAGGGCCGCGGGCGAGATGAAGCATCGCGTGATTCGCACCGCGGGCGAGCGTGGCCAAGGCGTTTTCGTGGGGACCTTTCACGCCTTCTGCAATGCCCTGCTGCTGGAACGCAATCCCAAGCTGCAGACCCTTGACGACGTCGATCATTGGATTCTCCTGCGCCGGAATCTTTCAGTGCTGGCGCTGGAGCGCTATCGGCGGCTGGCGGAGCCGGGGCAATTCCTGGGCGACTTTGTGAAGTTTTTTTCGCGATGCCAGGATGAATTGGTTACGCCGGACGATTATGAGCGCTACGTCGAATCGCTGGCTGACAAATACGCGCGAGAGAAGCACACAATTCTTGAAGACGAACAGCGGCTGCGCGAAGAGGGGATAACGGAACAGCGGGAGATCGCCCGGGCTTATCGAGCCAGCGACCGCCTGCTGCGCGAACGGAATCTGCTCACGTTCGGCATGCAGTTGCTCGAAGCCGTCCATTTGCTTCGCAGCGATTCCGACGTAGCCGCGGCGCTGCGCGCGCGCTATCGCTACATCCTGGTGGACGAATTCCAAGACACCAACATCGCCCAAATCGAACTGCTCTGGCAGCTCGCGGCGGATCATCGCAACGTTGTCGCGGTTGGGGACAACGCGCAGGCGATTTACCGTTTTCGTGGCGCTTCGTTCGGGAGCTTCACGATTTTCCTCGAGCGCTTCGCCGGCGTGCCTCGCAACGATACTGCCGGGGCCTCGCGATTCGTTCAGCCGCTCGTTGACAACTACCGGTCCACTGCGCGTATTCTGCGGACGGCCGGTCAAGTTGTCTCTTTCATCGATCATTCGCCGCTCGTGCCCAAGAAAGAGCTCGTGCCGCACAAACCCGACGGCGAAAAAGTGCGCATCGTGGAATTCGGGTCCCCGCAAGAAGAAGCCCGGTGGATCGCGGCAGAGATCGATCGCCTGCATGCGGCCGGCTTGAACTGGCGGAAATTCGCCGCTCTTTATCGCATCCATGGACATCGCGCGGAACTGGTCAGAGCGCTCGAAGAACGCGGCATCCCCTTTGTGATCCGCAATCTCTCGATCCTCGATCATCCGCTGGTGCGCGATCTGCTGGCTTATCTGCGCCTGATCGTAAATCCCGCCGACAATATTGCCTGCGCGCGCGTGCTGGCCGCGCCGGCGTGGGGACTCGAACCTGCGGACCTGGTGCGGACGTGCGAGCGCGCCGGTAAAGCCAGGCGTTCGCTGTGGGATGAGCTGCAAGCGCCGCAAGGCGAACTGTCTTTCAGCGGCCGCGCGCCTGCGACGAATGACCTAATCGCCGGAGTGAACGAGCTGCGCCTGCGAAGCGGCGCGATCGATGCGACGGATTTATTCGAAGCGCTCGAAAAATGGCTGGAGCTTCCGCTCAGCATTCGTTCCGCCGATCGGCCCTACGTTCGGCGCCTCGCGCAATTTGTTCGCGAATGGCAATCCAAGGGCGAAACTTCGCGTCTGCCGGAATTTGTCGAATATCTCGATTACTTTATGCAGGCCGGCGGGCAAATCAATCTGGAGCAGGATTCGCGCGACGCCGTTCAACTGATGACCGTGCATGCGGCGAAGGGGCTGGAATTCGAACATGTGTTTGTTTTGCGGCTGACTCATCGCGGATTTCCCATGGCGCCGCGCGCCCCGGTGCTCGAATTTCCGGAAGCGCTGATGAAAGAGGAATTGCCGCGCGGCGACTTCCACATTCAGGAGGAGCGGCGCCTATTTTACGTGGCTATCACCAGAGCGCGTGAGCGGCTGACTTTGACGACGGTGGTGCACAAGCGCTCGCGGCCTTCTGTTTTCCTTGAAGACATTTTGAGCGCGCCTCACGTTGCAAAGCAAAATGTGGAGCAAGCCTCACCGGTTGCGCCTGCGGCGAAAGCGGCACGCATGCTCGCCGTGGCCGAGCCGCTGCTTTTTACGGAGGCCGAGCCGAGAATCTATTCGCTGATCGCGCGATGGGCGGAGCGCTACCGCCCGCCGGTTTTCGAACCATTGCAATTGAGCGCCTCGGGAATCGAGACGTATCAGAAATGTCCGCAGAAATATCTTTTCAGCAAAGTCTGGGGCATTGGGGGCGGCCCAGCGGCGGCAACTACTTTCGGCAGCGTAATGCACAACACGATCCGCCAATTCATCGCAGCGTTGCGCAAGGGCTTGCGGCTCAGCTTCGAAGAGGTCGTCACGATTTTCAGGCGCGAGTGGACTTCGGCGGGTTTCGAAGACCGCCACCAGGAAGAGCTTTACCTGAACGATGGAATCGAACAGCTGCGGGCCTTTCATACGACCGCGCTCAATACTCCGGCTCACGTGACCGCGCAGGAGAAGCGCTTCACCATCAAATGCGAGAACGGGATTGAATTGATCGGGCGCATGGACCAGATCAATCGCGTCGCTCCTGGCGAAGTGGAAATTATCGATTACAAGACGGGCAAGCCGAAATCAGAGACGCACGCTCAGAAGGATTTGCAGTTGAGCGTCTATGCGCTGGCGGCTCGCGAAGTGCTCGACGTGAAGCCGGTCCGGCTGATTTATTACAACCTGCAAGACAATACTTGCGTTGTCGCATCACGTGAAGAGAAGCAACTGCAAGAGCTGCACGGGACGATTCAGGAAGTCGCGTTCGATATTCGCGCGCGCGAATTTCCCGCCCGCCCGGGCTTCATCTGCAAATACTGCGAATATCGATTTTTGTGCCCCGCGCAGGAATCGCGGTCAGTGCAAATCGAAAGCGGCAAGGATGCGGAACAAGAAGCCGTTCGCTCGTCCCTGAAACAAAATTAACGCATGAATTGGTGAGAATCGAAAAAGCGGGACGCCCCGTAGCGCCCCGCTTTGAAATATCAGGAAGAGAAAGTTGGCTGCTCCGGGTCCGTCTCTTCCGCCTTGCCGCGCATTGCCTCTCGTTGAGAGGCTTCTCCCCTTCGGGATCCTCGCGCGTTTCACGAAAAGTTTCGTTCGAAACGCGCTGTCATACTTTCTAAGGTCCCCAGCTTTTTATGTCAAGCGAAAGTTGTGGCGCTGGGCCGCACCCTTCGAGGCTAAGGACAAGCGGGCTCTGGAGGAAACGCTGTGCTAAGTGCGGCGCCGTGCCATCATCAGGGGAGGCGAGCGAGGTAGTAGCCGTCGCGCGAAAACACTTCGAGCCCGGGCCGCTCCACGCGTACTTCGATGGAGTGATAATTCTGGGTGCGATCGGTCCCCATTGGCGCATAGCTAAGTGTGTATTGATGGCGCGCTTGTTCGGCAACTTGGGAATAGGCACGCGAAAGCGCGGCCTGATTGCTTACGAAGTACGTGTCGCCGCCGGTGGCGCGCGCATAACGCGAAAGAGGGCTGGCGCCGCGACGCAACAGTGCGGCATCGGTGCCGATGGCATAGACCGATATGTCGGACGAGAGCAGCAGCGCCAGTGTCTGATCGTAGTTATAGGTGTTGGTCTTGGCGTTCACTCCGTCGGAGACCAGGATCATGACCTTGCGCCGTTCGCGATCGCGGACGCGCAAAGCTTCGGCGGCGGCGTGAACGGCGTCGTCAAGGTGCTTCGTACTCTTGTCGACCGTTGCTTGCTGCGGGCCGGTGGGGAACCCGGGAATGGGATGGTCGCCGGCCGAGGGGTGCGGCGCGTTCGATTCCGGATCGGGGAAGGCGTCCTCGCCTGAAATGATCTTTTTCAGTTCAGCCATCAACTGATCATTGTCTTTGGTGAAGTCCATAACGGGCGTAAAGAACGATGCGAATTTGGCCAGGCCCACTTCGTCGGATTCACTGAAAGCGCCAGCGATGGCCAGCAGGCTCTTGTGCAGTTGGTCGGCGGCCTTGGGCTTGAGGTCGTCATCGAGCAGGACCACAACGGAAAGCGGAACCGCCTCGGTCGCAAAGACCGAGACCTGTTGTTCGACGCCATCTTCGAGGACGCGGAAGTCATTTTTCCCAAGATCAGCGACAAGATTGCCTTTCGAGTCTTTTACCGTCACCGGCACGACGACCAGCTCGACGGTAGTGCGAATTCTGGCGCGCGGGTCGGACGTTTGTTTTTGTGGTGACTCTTGCGCCTGGAGCGGTGGCGGCGCAGCAGGGTTAATTTGGGCGGCCTTCGCCAGGAACATCGCAAGAGCGATGACTAAAGCCGAGAGCGCGGGTTGACGCAGGCGACTCACAGGCCGACAATTCCATGGTGATCTCAGTCTTCGAGACAAGGACGAAATCTGGCGCGCATCCTTCATGAGGCGATGGCGCATCGTAAGGGCAAGTCAATTCCAATGGAGATTATACGATGAGGTCGGAACGTCTCAGCCTCAAAGTTTTAGTCGGAGCACTGGCGGCGCTCCTCCTCCCGGGTCTCAGCGTGCCGGCGGCACAGAATTCGGACCCCCTGCAGCAGGGTGGCATTCGCGTGCAGGTCAATCTGGTCAACCTGTTTGCTACCGTGCGTGACAAGAAAACCAAGCAGATCGTTTCCAATCTCGAGCAGGGCGATTTCAAGGTCACCGAAGACGGCACCGAGCAGAAGATTTCCTTTTTTTCCCGAGAATCGACCCTGCCGATCACGCTCGGCCTTTTGATTGACACCAGCGGGAGCGAAACGAACACCCTGGGCGCCGAACAGGAAGCTGCCGTGCGCTTCCTTTCTCGCGTCTTGCGCAAGGGCGACCTGGCAATGGTGGTCAGCTTTGACACCGATTCGGACCTGCTGGCCGATCTTACCGACGATCAGAGCAGGCTCGATCGCGCCATCAATCGCACGCGCATCAACTCGCCAGGGGCTCAAGGACCGCTGGCGCAGTCAATACCAGGGACCGTTTTTTACGACGCCGTTTACGCCGCCTGTCATGACCGGCTCGCGGAAGAAGCCGGTCGCAAGGCTATCGTAGTCCTCACGGACGCTCAGGACGAAGGCAGCACGCTGAAACTACAGGACGCCATCGAGGCTGCACAGCGCACCGATACCGTCGTGCACATCCTGCTCGTCGCCGATCCTCACTACGGCGGCGGCAACGAAAGTGTCGCCAAGAAACTGACGGACGAAACCGGCGGCCGGACGATTGTCGTTCGGAACGAAAAGAATCTGGAGCAAGCCTTCGATCAGATCAGCCAAGAACTGCGCAGCCAGTACACGGTAGGCTACTATTCAACCAACACAGCACGGGACGGAAGCTACCGCAAGATCAAAGTGGACACGACGCGCAAAGATCTCGATGTTCTCGCGCGACGTGGCTATTACGCCCCCAAAAATTAAGAATTGAGTCAGCGGGCCGTAGCGGCAGACGCTTCAATTGGGGCCGCATAGTAGCCCTTGCGCGCCCGGACTTGCAGGTTTTTGGTATTCACGTCGACGCGAATTTTGTGGAACT
>Ga0210401_10007805_pt1 | contig 10684 bp, 6 predicted proteins | sample IncBWH32MmetaG_FD_150866 | JGI IMG/M metagenome (GOLD analysis project Ga0210401, IMG submission 150866) | Forest soil microbial communities from Barre Woods Harvard Forest LTER site, Petersham, Massachusetts, United States - Inc-BW-H-32-M | ecosystem: Environmental > Terrestrial > Soil >... | reverse complement strand
TTTGCAATAAATCAGCAAATGGGAATCCTTCCACTCGAAACGCTCGGCAACCTGGAGCGCATCGAGGTATTTGCTCTCCTGATTCATCACCGCCTCCGGGCAGGCCATTCGGGACGAAGCCAAAGGACCGAATTTGATGGTGTACCCACTAATCGCTGCTGGACCAAAGAAACGATTGCAGGAGCCGTTACCCGCTACTTTCCCAGCTTCCGGGAAAGCGAGCGTTGCCTGAATGCGATCTAGCACTCCGCTGCCGCCAAGATCTTCCAGTAGCCATTCGCTACCTGACAGCTTGAAGGGAACTGTGTTTGCGGGCGCTGGCTGGGTCGTAGCCTTTGCTTCTCTTATTGAGGAAACGACAAGGACGGGCCGCTCGCCCGTCTCCACGCCTTGCCGGTGGGAGATGGCACCAATCGCGGTGACGCGCTTACTGTTCAGTTTTTCGAGTTTTCCGGTCTTGGGATAATCAATTTCGATTGAACTGACCTGGTGACCGTCGATGGTAGTTTCGGACTCAAGTTGAATAGCCCAGCCGGTCGATTCCCCTCCTATGGCCATTGTGCGGCTAAGGTTGCCGGTGACGGTCATCTTCTTCTGCACTTGCTCCTGCGCCTGCGAACAAATGCAAAAGAGCACTAGAATTAGAGCTGTACTCAAGCGCGCGACAAGCATCGGATTCTCCCCTTCGCCCAGATCCTGACTTATTTTACCTGACAAGTGAAATCGATTGCGATGGTCTAAGATCGTGATGGTTTGAACAGATGGAAGGATGGGCAGATTACGATTTACCGCGGGCCAAGCGCACTGGCCGCAGGCGACAGTGACAGTAGGGAACGAGAACGCGACGGATTTGGTGTCGGGAGCGAACCGGTTACCCGCTGGCTTCCACACCTGGAACCAGATGGAAACTCAAATTGCAAAGCGTACACACCTAACCCGATGCCAGGTGCTCAGAGTGATTCTCTCGCGGCGTTCCCAGGGGCGGCCTACAGCGAAGTGTGTCCCTGTTTGAGGTTCCAGATGGCCGCGACAAGAGCGTCGACGTCTTCACATGTGTTGTAGAGTGCGAGGGACGGGCGGACCGTACTTTCCACGCCGAAGCGGCGGAGAATCGGCTGAGCGCAGTGATGGCCCGCGCGTACAGCGATGCCTTGACGATTGAGAGCCGCACCGACATCCTCGGTCCGGAAGCCATCGAGCACAAGCGACAACACTCCGGCCTTCTCCCGCGCGGTTCCAATCAGCCGCAGTCCGGGAATGCGCTGCAGTGCCTCCGTCGCGTACAAGAGGAGGTCGTGTTCGTAGCGCGAGATATTCGGCATTCCAATGCGCTCGATGTAATCGATGGCGGCTCCGAGACCGACCGCATCCGCGATGTTCCCGGTGCCCGCTTCGAAGCGCCCGGGCGGCGGCTGATAGGTTGTCTTTTCAAAGGTGACATCCTGAATCATGTTGCCGCCGCCATGCCATGGTTGGGTGTTCTCCAGGATATCCAGCTTTCCGTACACTACGCCGATGCCCGTTGGCCCGAACATCTTGTGCCCGGAGAAGACATAGAAGTCGCAGTCAAAGAGGGGCACGTCGGTGCGCATGTGTGAGACGGCTTGCGCACCATCCAAAAGTACTTTCGCCCCATAGCGGTGCGCCATCTCGATCATTTCCTGCGCGGGAGTCACGGTGCCTAGCGCATTCGAAACCTGCGCAAACGACACCAGCCGAGTGCGAGGTCCTAAAAGCTTTTGATACTCGTCGAGAATTACCTGCCCGCTGTTGTCGACAGGTGCTACGCGCAACCGCGCACCTTTCTCCGCGCAAAGCATCTGCCAGGGGACGATATTGGCGTGATGCTCGAGCCAGGTGATGACGATTTCGTCGTCCTTCTGAATATTCTGCCGTCCCCAGCTCTGCGCCACCAGATTGATGGCCTCAGTGGTGCCCCGTACAAAGATAATTTCCTTCACCGTGCCCGCGTTGATAAAGCGCCGCACTTTTTCGCGCGCAGCCTCGTAAGCATCCGTGGCGCGCGCCGCGAGTTCGTGGGCGGCCCGGTGAATATTCGAATTCTCGTGGGCGTAAAATTCGCTAAGCCGGTCGATCACGCTTTGCGGTTTCTGCGTGGTAGCGGCGTTGTCCAGCCAGATCAACGGCTTGCCATGGACACGCTCCTGGAGAATTGGGAAGTCGCGCCGAATCGCCTGCACGTCAAACGGCCCCGAAGAAATATTCAGTCCAGGCAGCACGGCAGAGGTGACACGCGGAAGCTCAGCAGCAGGTACAGTACCGGCGGGAGCGAGCTGCCGAATCTCATCGAGAAAAGCGTAAGAAGCGAGCTGGTCCAGCGCGCCGAGGTGAGGCCCCTCGCCTGAAAGTTGGGGCGCGCTAAGGTGCGTGGATGTAACGGGAATTTGCGGTGCCGTGGTGTAAGAAAAGCTATCCGCGAAAGCGCGTAACTCAGTCTCGCCCGGAATCTTTACCGCCGGCATTGGAAGCGTCGCAGCCACCGGAGATGCATTGGGATACGAGAACATGGGTCTGATGTCGTCCAGGAAAGAAAACGAAGGAAACACGGAGAAGTTCGTCGCACTCACGCCGCCGGGAATTTCCGGCAGCGCCACGGGCGAAAGCTCCGCCGCCATCGTCACCGGAAGAGCGCGCAGCTCCGCTTCGCTAGGAATCGCATATCCCGGCAGAGACGATGCCGTCGCCTCATTTCCCAGGGTCGGGGCCGCTTCCGCCACACCCGTAAGCGCCGTGCTCAGCGCAGGAACGGCAGTCGCGCTCTGGTCCGCCACAGGCGATTCCGGCAACTTAAAAAACTCATTCGCCATGCGCGCTAAAACGCCGGGTTCGAGAACGCCTGCCGGAACGGTCGAGTATTCCCGAGGTAGAACCGTTTCGAATGCTCCACTGGGGAGGTGGGGAGCGCGTTTGCCTGAATCACTTGTAGTCATGATAGTGTCCGACTTCGACGTCTTCGAGCGCGGCAATCGCGTCGTCCACCAAGATAGCCGCGGAGCAATACAGCGAAATCAAGTAAGACGCGATGGCCTTGTTGTTGATCCCCATAAAGCGCACTGAAAGCCCGGGCGTCTGCTCGCCCGGGAGCCCCGGCTGGAATAGTCCGATTACGCCCTGTTTTTTTTCGCCGACGCGCAACAAGAGAATGTTCGTCTTTCCGCCCGGCCCCTTCGCTTTCTTGTTCCCGTCGATGTAGAGCTTATCGGTGGGTATCAGCGGAACTCCTCGCCAGGTCACAAAGGGCGTGCCAAACAGCGTCACCGTCGGCGGTGGCACGCCGCGCCGTGTGCATTCGCGCCCGAACGCGGCGATCGCCCGTGGATGCGCCAGAAAAAACGAAGGCTCTTTCCACACTTTCGTAAGCAGTTCGTCCAAGTCGTCCGGAGTTGGCGCGCCTTTGCGCGTCGAAACGCGCTGGCTTGCCGGAACATTTTTCAAAAGTCCGTAATCGGGATTATTGACGAGCTCGCCTTCCTGGCTCTCCTTCACATTTTCAATCGTCAGTCGCAGCTGCTCGCGCACTTGATCATAAGGATTGCTGTACAGATCGGAAACGCGGGTGTGAACATCGAGCACCGCGGAAATCCCACATAACGTGTATTCACGCGGCTTCTCTTCGTAGTCGACATAGGTCTCTGGCAACGCTTTTTCTTCCTTCTGCCCGCAGACCACCTCGACGGTCTTGTCGTCCGCAACACGATTGACGCGTAACGTCCCCGCTTCAAGCGGCTTCCAATCCAAAAATCGCACCAGCCACCGCGGCGTAATCGCTCCATACTGCGGTGGCGTCTTTGTGACATTCGCAAGCTGAAATGCTGCGCGGTCTCCCAGCGCATGTTGAGTCGGTGTGTCCGGCACGGAAAGGTCTCCTTTGGGAATGCAGTCCCCGAATCATCTCGAGGTCAGTCTGCTCGCGAACAAAAATGGATCGGGATGCTTTCGACCCGACCGGAAGTCCACTGAGTTTGGATTGTAACCGCGCCCGCCGATGACTGAAAGTGCGAAAATGGTCCTTCCGCCAATGAACTCAGCGCAGAAAATGACTATCGGCCCTTTTGGCATGCGAATGCATTATGCACGATCGACGTTAGTGATAATGGGCGTACGCTGAAGGAGTAGAATGTGGGCACAGTTTTTTGCATATCTATGAGCCATGGGCTATCCACTTCCCGCGGAGGAGTGGATGAGCGGCCGAGACCAGCGACCTGAAAAACGCCGGGTACGGCATCATCTGACGCCAAGGCTCACAGGCTGAAGCCTGCGCCACAAATTCAGCAGGTCGCGCGGGATGCTCGTGCCTGAGCCCGGGGGTAATCTCAAATGAAAACGCTTTGGCAGGATCTGCGCTACGGTCTTCGCGTCCTTGCAAAGTCGCCTGGCTTCACGGTGGTCGCGGTCCTGACCCTTGCGCTTGGCATCGGCGCTAACACTGCCATCTTCACCGTGGTCTACGGCGTGCTGCTTCGGCCGCTGCCCTTTCGGCAGCCGGATCGGCTGGTGCAACTGGCCGAGAGTTTTAAGGACGAAACTGGCGAGATGAGCGTCACCGCCGACCAATTGCGGCGGCTTACCGACCACGGCGAGCTATTCGAGCACTTGGCTGGGTTTACGCAGGCCGGCTACAACTTGGCGGCTGACAATAGCGGCGAGCACCTGCGCGGCATGCCTGTGGGCGCCGACTACTTCCGGGTTCTCGGCGTGGAGCCATGGCTGGGCCGCGATTTCATCGAAGCCGACAACGTGGGCGACGGTCAGCGGGTTGCGATCATGACCTACAACCTGTGGACCCGCCGGTTCGGTGGCGATCCGAAGCGCATTGGGCAGACCATTCTGTTGAACGGCGAGCCTTTTACGGTGGTCGGGGTCATGCCGCGCGGATTCAGTGCGTTGGGGCAGGCCGGCGCGCCGGATTCCGGAGCGCCCGACATTTGGACTCCACTGGCGCTTGTGGCCAAGACCGCGGGCAGCGGCGAGAATCTCGACCTCATTGCACGCCTGAAGCCCGGCGTGACGCGGGCGCAGCTCGACGCACAAATGAACGTGGTGACGCAGGACTTCCAGCGCGCCTATCCGAACGACGTCAGTCAGGGCGTGTCGATCCGATTTTTGCCCTACCAGGCCATGATCGGAGCTGAGCACCGGCCGTATCTCTTACTTTTGCTGGGCGCTATCAACTTCGTGTTGCTGATCGCTTGCGCAAATGTTGCGAATTTGCTGCTTGCGCGCGGCGGGTTGCGGGCGCGGGAGATCGCGGTGCGGGTGGCGCTAGGAGCTTCGCGCGAGCGGATTTTCCGGCATTTGCTAACCGAGAGCATGCTCGTCGCGGTGGGCGGTGGAGTGGTTGGGTTGCTGGTGGCGGCGATTGGATTGCGATCGCTGCTGGCGCTGGCGCCGGTGAGCTTGCCGCGAGCGGGGGAGATCCATCTCGATCTTTGGGCCCTCGGCTTTACGTTCCTGGTTTCGCTTGCGACCGGGGCGCTGTTCGGCTCGGCGCCCGCACTGGATGCCAGTCGCATAGGCCTCAGCGATTCACTGAAGGAAGGAGCAGCGCGATCCAGTGCGTCTCGCACGCGCACACGTTTGCGGCAGGTGCTAATCATTGGCGAGTGCGCTCTTTCGCTGGTGCTGCTTACCGGCGCGGGCCTGATGATCGCCACTTTCTCGAAATTGCTGCATACCAATCCCGGATTCAATCCGCACCCTTTGCTTTCCATGCAGTTCTGGCTGGTTGGATCGAAATACAATTCGACGCCAGAAGTCGAAAACTTCAATCGTGCCCTCGTTCAACGACTGGAATCTGTTCCTGGCGTGGAAGCGGCGGGGGTGATCGCGGCAGGGTTGCCACTGGAGCGTGGCGGGAACAATGGAGTTCGCATCGTGGGCTCCAGCGATTCCGAATGGCATAGTACCGACTATCGCGAAGTGACGCCCGGTTTTTTCCGCACCATGGGAATACCGTTGCGACAAGGGCGTCTTTTCTCGGAGGCGGATTCCGATTCGTCGGCGCGCGTTGTGATCGTCAATGAAGCGTTTGCGCGACAGTATTTTCCCGGCCGCAACGCGCTCGGCGAGCATGTTGACGCCACCAACACGATTTGTGAAATCGTTGGCGTCGTCGGCGACGTGAAGTCTTACCTGGATCAGCCCGCGCCTCCGACGACATTCGTTCCGGCTTCGCAGGCTTCTTTTGGCACGTCGGAGCTGTTTCAAGGCTGGTTCCCGCGAAGCGTGGTCGTGCGTGCTGCAGTGGATCCGCGCGGGCTCGATCGCGCCGTTCGCGATGCTTTTGCCGCCGTGGATCCACTGGTGCCGACGGGACCCATGCGCCCGATGGAGCAAGTGCTGTCGCACTCGCTGGCTCTTCGCAATTTCATGCGCTTGCTGCTCAGCATTTTTGCGGGCCTGGCGCTGGTTTTGGCGAGCGTCGGAATTTACGGCGTGATTTCGTACGCTGTCTCGCAGCGCACGCGGGAAATTGGCGTGCGCATGGCGCTGGGCGCGCGCCCCGCCGATGTGCTGCGATTGATCCTAGGCGAAGGCTTGCGGCTGGTGCTTGCCGGCGTAGCCGTGGGGATCGCCGCGGCGCTCGCGTTGACCAAATTGCTCGCTAGCTTGCTGTATGGGGTCAGCGACACCGACCCGCTTATTTTCGCGAGCGTCACTGGGCTGCTGGTCGGCGTCTCTCTAGCCGCGTGTTTCATTCCGGCTCGCAGAGCTATGCGTGTGGACCCGATGGTGGCGCTACGCTACGAATAGCGCGACCTCGATGAGGGATTCGCGTCCCGCAGGACTTGTCACAGTTGCGGCCGCTCGGGAGTACGACATCCGCTGGGAGACCGGCCGATCCGGCACACAGGATCATCCTGACTGCGCGAGAGAGGGCTGCTCAGGGGCTGAAGCCGTGCCCTGACGAGAACCGAGTGGCGTCAACAACGAACTCAAGACACGAAGCGTGCGCCACCCGCGTTCACGGCGATTTTCGCCGATGGTCCTAATTTTCAGTCGGCTTCTCGATATGGTCGATGATCAGAACCTCGACCGGGCCCTCTTCCGGTTCGAGGTTCAACCCCAACTGTTCTTGCAGTTCCTGCTGAAACGTCGGTCCAGCCTGGCCAGAGTGAGCGTTAGCCGCGACTGGCAGGACCTCTTGGGGCGTCCCAGGGCCATGAAACTGAGGCGTCCACTCGAACGTGAAATCATAATTTCCGCTGAGCCCGGTCCGATCCAGCACCGCGCGATCCAAGTTCCCGATTTGGGCCAATGTGGACGCAAGCGATCCAATGGGCACTCCGCGCGCGCCAGCGCGCAGCCGGCCAGATGGAGTTGATGGGAGTCCTTCGATGCCGCCACATACAGTTGGGAGCCCACCGGCGACGGTGGCCGTCGGCGCGGACGCCACACCAGCGCTCGTCTGCGAAAGTGCGGTGGAGCACGTTGAGTCCTCCGGGTGCGGCTGAAGTTGTGGCCCGGTTCTTCCTGGTTTAGCCAGAACAAGGGCGAACACCGGAAGTCGGCGGGTCTCGTAATGAACCGCCAGCTTGAATCGATCCGCAAGCAGAGATTGCATCATCAAGCGCATTTGGTCCTTGCTAGGGTTGCCATCCGCGCGAGCCTGAATGTCAAAATGATCGTTAATGACCCACTTCGGTAACTGAGGCATTAAAAGTTGGAATTGGTTACCCGTGATGTTGTATGCGAAATATATGTAGGAGATCAACCGAGCATTCGTGCCGGATAGTAGGCCGCCAGCGGGTGTAACGTTCATGCTGACATCCTGAGTGACGGACTTGTTCAGCGTGACCGCAGCTGAGTTGAATGCCAGCTTGCTACTCGCCGCCTCGCTCTGCAACTCGGGTTTCTCGACATGATCGATAACGAGAACCTCCATCGAGGCTTTTCGGGGTTCGAGTTGTAGGCCCAGTTGCTCCTCGATTGCCGTCGAGAGCGCAGGCTCATAGGATTCCGGGGGAGTCGGATTGTCGATTCCCAGCGGGACGCCATTAGGCAGTTGCAGCGTGAAATCATAGGTTCCCGATAGCCCGGTTTCGTCGAGAATGGTGCGACGCAATTGCCAGGACAAGTGCGCCCGTAGGGGTCCGATGGGGACGCTTTGCGCAATCAACCTATTATTGCCAGCAAGGTGGATGCCGCCCGGCCGCGCGACGCCATCGGGACCTTTAAATCCGTTGGGGTAAGTGTCGCCGGGTTTTGATTGCTGAAGTCTTGGACCGCTTTTCGCGAGGACCAGCGCATAGACGGAAACTTCCCGGGCTTCGCGGTGGACCGTGAGTTTGAGGCGATCCGCCAACACCGCTTGAAGCATCACTCCCTGCTCCGAGGCTCGCTGTTCGGGGCTAAGCTGGCGGGGATCATTCATTGCAGAGTTGCCTTCTCTAAGGTCTACATCGTATTTCTCGGAGGCGAGCCAAGCGGGAGCTCCGACGATGCGATCGTCTTCTACTCCATAAGCCACTCGAATAACCTGTTGTAGCGAACTGTTTTTTGAGACGAACCCGGCAGGCCCGAACATCAGCCCGACGTTCTGGCCACCGGAACTACTTGGCGTGATGGAAACGGTGGCATACGGAGACAGAGGCGCGGTTGTATTTTGGGCGTGCGACTCGGCGCGGCCTGGGTTGGCGTGGAGTATGCCGGCGGCGATCGGTGCGGCGACGGCCAGGATGAAAGCGGCGCCGACCAACAGCTTTCTGCGGAAATCGAGGTTGCGGGCGACTTGGCCGGACATGATGCGGGTGATGCGGGTCTTGAGTTCGGCGCCAGTCACACCAGAGACGCACGTTAACGGCGATCCCACACAGAATTCGCAAATTTTCAAAATGCTTTCCGCGTAGACCTGACGGTCGCCGCCGGATTCCAGGACTTGCTCATCGCAGGCGCGTTCGCGTTCTTCGACCAAGCGCGTTCCCATCCACCAAACCAGAGGGTGAAACCAGAAGACGGCTTCCACGAGCATGTGGATGGCTGCGGCGAGATTGTCGCGACGCCGGATGTGGAGCAGTTCATGAGCGAGGATGGATTTCAAGTGTTCATCTTCGAGGCGGCCGGTGATTCCGTGCGGCCACAACAAGACGGGCCGGGTGATTCCGAAGATGCCAGGCTCGAGGGAACCGCGCGACGACCGGATTTCGACGTGCTTCGGCATACCAGCTGCACTTTCAAGACGGCGGAGAACTTCGACCTCTCGTCCTTGGCTCAAGGGCTCAGCTTCACGGACCGCCACGGAAATGCGGCGCCAACGCACGGACCACACGAACAGCACGACTACAAATCCGCATAGCCATACGACCAGGAGCGCGAGGAGGAGATGGATCAGGCTCTGGAAGGCGGTTGACGGAGTGGCGTCCGGAATCGGCGGGATCCCTTGTCGGGTGAAGGGTTGGCCAACCTGCTCCATCGCGATATACAGTCCGGTTTTTGGGGCTGCGGTCGCGCGGGGCGATGCCATATGACTGCCCAAGCCAACGAGCAACGAGAACGGGATCAAGAATTTAAGCGAGGCTGTGAGCCATAGCCAGTAGCGAACCTGGGCGCGATTGTTTCGCAACGCCAAAGTCAACAGTGCGATTGCGGAAGCGAACAGCGTCGACTGCCAGAGGTGGTTGCCCAGCGACGGTGCGATGGCCGTCCATATGGCGAACGAAAGTCTTGGGATCATTTCGATTTTTCCTTTCTCGCGAGCTTGCGGAGAATTTTTTCAGCTTCCTTCACGTCGTCGAGCGTGAGCTTGCCGGATTCGATCAAGTGAGCCATTACCGGTTGGGTGTGGCCGCCGAACATCGCGAGCAGGTCGTCGATCAACTTGCGCTGGGCCGCGCTGCGGGAGACGGCGGCTTCGAAGATGTGGAAGTTGCCGACTTTTTTGACGCGGCGGACAGCCTTCTTCGCTTCGAGGCGGTAAACAGTGGTCTGGATGGTGGTGTAGGCCGGACGGTGCTTTTCGGGGAAGGCCTCCTGGATGTCGCGAATGGAGGCCTGGCGTTGGGTCCAGAGGGCGTCCATGATTTGGAGTTCGAGTTTTGTCAGTTTAGGCTCGGTCATTGTTTTTTCTACTACACTCGTTTGTTATGCTACTACCGTGGTAGGCGTGTCAAGAGATTTTTTTTGGGTGGTCCTTGGAGCTTGATTGGGTGGTGAAGGGCGTGATGGCGGCCGACCCATTCGCAGGAAAAGAAAAAGCCGGCCTGTTTCGCTCGGTCCCTAAATGCATCCGCGCTGAAACAGATCAATCAAATGACAGTGTGGCGAGCGCGCGAGTGGGATTCGGAAAAGGCAAGCCCCGCACCCTTGAAAACCGAGGGCCGCGGCACCCGGCATCCCTGGAGGTTATCGTTATCGACCACGTCGAGAAGCCCGCGCAGGACAAGCGGCTTGAGTTTGAGTTCTCACTTCCGGTTGATTCACCGGGCTGAAGCTCGGCGCCTACATAGTCAAACCGGATTTCGCCCGGGGGGTGGAATGATCACGTGTGGGTGGTGAGTTTAACTGCCGGATAGCTCAGGCTTGGGTCGTGTTGGATCTAAAACCCGCACCCTTGAAAACCGCAAGGGTGCGGCACCCGGTTCTAGCCGTTGCCCGCCGAACGATGAGCATCGAGCCAGTTGCGTAGATGCCTGGCTTGGCGAGCGAGATTCCCGTCATAGACAAA
>Ga0210401_10007803_pt1 | contig 10685 bp, 10 predicted proteins | sample IncBWH32MmetaG_FD_150866 | JGI IMG/M metagenome (GOLD analysis project Ga0210401, IMG submission 150866) | Forest soil microbial communities from Barre Woods Harvard Forest LTER site, Petersham, Massachusetts, United States - Inc-BW-H-32-M | ecosystem: Environmental > Terrestrial > Soil >... | reverse complement strand
GCGCGCGCGGGTGCGCAACGCGGCAATCGAAAGCGCGGGCGTGTCGTCGATGAAGAAGTTCAAATGCTCGAGCTCGTGGCTCACCGAGAGCACGCGGTCGAAATCCGAGCTTATGAGTTCGCCCTTGCGGATTTTTTCCGACGGGATCTCGGCCTGCTCGGAGATCATGCGGGTGGCGAGCTGCTCGGCCGACATCTCGAGCGAGAAGAAGCCGACCACGGCGCCGTCAGCCACCTTGGGCTTGCCGTCCTCGCCGTGCTCCTCGCGATAGGCCCTGGCGGCGTTGAAGCCGATGTTGGTGGCGAGCGAGCTTTTGCCCATCGAGGGCCGGCCGGCCAGGATGATCAGGTCCGACCTGTGCAGGCCGCCCAGCAGCTGGTCGAGCTGGAACAGGCCCGAGGCGACGCCGGTGAGCTGGCCGGCGCGGTGATAGGCCGCTTCGGCGGCGACGGTGGCTTCGGTGAGGGCGGCGCGGAAGGGCTTGAAGCCGCCCTCGGTCTGGCCGGCGCTGGCGAGATCGTAGAGCTTCTTTTCCGCACCCTCGATCTGCGACAGCGCGGTGTCCTCGACGTCGCTGCCGAAAGCGCCGTTCACCACGCCTTCGCCGAGATCGATGAGCTGCCGCCGGAGATAAAGGTCATGGACCGTCTGGCCGAACGCGCCGGCATCGATCACATGCACCGAGGCCGCCGCCAGGCGTGCGAGATAGGCGCCGCCGCCGGCCGCCTTCATGTCCTCGTCCTGCTCGACGTAGGTCTTGAGGGTGACGGCGCTCACCACCTGGCCGCGCTCGATCAGGCGCGACAGCGAGCCGAACAGCTTGCCGTGCAGGGGGTCGGCGAAATGCTCCGGGCGCAGGAATTCGGCCACCCGCTGGTAGGCGGCGTTGTTGACCAGGATCGCGCCCAGCAGCGCCTGCTCCGCTTCGAAATTGTGCGGTGGCTCGCGCAGGCGGATATCTTCGGCGCCGGGCAGGCGCGTAACGTTCGACGAGTCTTTCAGGGGCTCCATGGCAGAGCCTTTGTTAAGGACGCGAGGGGTCGTTCACCACCGCAAAAACGGCAGCGCCCTCACAATAGCCTGAAAGCCGGGGATAGTCCTCGTCACTCTGCCGCTATGGAACTCGGCGTAGTGATGGCGTTTTCGGCATCGATCAAATAGTCGCGCGTCAAGGGGACGGCCTCCTGGCGGCGCGCGATCTGGATCTGGAAGACCATTTGATTCATGTAGCGGAAGGCCACTTCGCAGCCGGCAAGATAGAAGTCCCACATCCGGCAGAAACGATCGTCGTAGCCCGCCATCTGCTTGATCTTGTCGCGGTTGGCGAGGAAGCGCCGCCGCCAGTGGCGCAGGGTCTCCGCATAATGCAGCCGCAGGACCTCGATGTCGGTGACCCACAGCCCGACCTTCTCGATCGCCGTCAGGACCTCCGACATGGCCGGGGTATAGCCGCCGGGAAAGATGTATTTGCGCAGCCAGGTGTTGGTGGCGCCGGGCGGCTCCATGCGGCCGATCGCGTGCAGCAGCATCACGCCGTCGTCGGCCAACAGCTCCTTCACCTTGGTGAAGAACTCGATGTAATGGGCGACGCCGACATGCTCGAACATGCCGACCGAGACGATGCGGTCGTACTTGCCGGGCTCCTGGCGGTAGTCGAGCAGCTTGAAGCGCACAGTGTCGGCGATGCCGCCCTCCAGCGCGCGGCGGCTGGACACGGCGTGCTGCTCCTTGGAGAGCGTGACGCCCGTCACGTCGACGCCGAACTGCTGGCTGAGGAAGAGGGCCATGCCGCCCCAGCCCGAGCCGATGTCGAGCACGCGCTGCCCGGGCTTCAGCAGGAGCTTGGCCGCGATGTGACGCTTCTTGTCGAGCTGGGCCTGCTCCAGCGGTTCTTCGCCGGTCTTGAAGTAGGCGCAGGAATATTGGCGGTCGCGATCGAGGAAGAAGTCGTAAAGCTGGTCGTTGAGGTCGTAGTGGTGCGCGACGTTGCGCTGCGCCTTGCCGATCGGATTGTATTGCTCGATCACCCGAATCCAGCGCTGCAGGGTGTAGGACCAGCGCACCATCGGCGTCGCTTCGAGCGCCGAGATGTTCCTGCCCAGCAGATCGAGCAGGTCATAGATGTCGCCGCCATTCTCTACGGTCAGCGTGCCGTCCATATAGGCTTCGCCCAGCGCCAGGCGGGGACGCAGAGCTACCCGCACGCCGGTCCACCAGGTATGTACGCGCAGAGTGACGGAGGGGCCGGGTCGGGCGCCTTCGATGCGATGGGGCGTTCCGACCTCATCGATGATGGTCAATTGGCCTTCGCCCAACAGGCGGGCAAGAACCTGAGCTAACAGCATCGCCGTTCCACCAAGGCAACGAGCTGTCGGAAGGACCGAAGCACTTTCCTTAACTCCGCGGTGTTCCCTTCCTGAAATGTTAAACCTAATGGCAATTTCAAGGCAAAGGGTCTGCACGCGATTATCTCTCGTGGAACGCGCTAATTGCCTTTTAAGATGCCAATTTCGCCTAGAAAACGCGGAGTGTCCGGAATCAGGCGAACTCGGCGCGTTTACATGCGCCTTGCGGGCCTGAATTGCGCAGGCGATGACTCCAAAAGAAAACGCACGCCATCGCGGTGCGATGGCGTGCGTCGGCAGTCTGCGGAGCGCCCTGAGCCGCCCCGGCCTATTTCTTTTCGGCGGCCTCGTCCGCGGCCGGGGTCGATGCCTCGGCGGCCTCGCCTTCGGCGGGCTTGGCTTCGAACAGCGCCGCGGCCTGTTCGGCGGCGCGGCGGGCCGCTTCGGCCGCCTCGAGCTGGGCGCGCTCGGTCTCGGCGACCAGCGTGCCGCCCTTGGCGAGGAATTCGGCCTCGTCGGGCGAGCGGGCCACCACCGCGGTGATGTCGACCGTGACCTCGGGATGGAGGTGGATCTTGATCTTGTGCGCCCCCAGGGTCTTGATCGGCTTGTCGAGCTCGACCTGGCCGCGCTCGATCTTGACGCTGGCGGCGGCAGCCGCGTCGGCGATGTCGCGCGAGCTCACCGAACCGTAGAGCTGCAGGGCCTCGGAGGCCTGGCGGATGAGGGTGACCTTGAGGTCGCTCATCTTGGCGCCGACCGCTTCGGCTTCCTGGCGGCGCTCGAGGTTCTGGGCTTCCAGCGTCTTACGCTGCGATTCGAAGTAGGTGATGTTGTCCTTGGTGGCGCGCAACGCCTTCTTCTGCGGCAGCAGGAAGTTGCGGGCGTAGCCGGGCTTCACCTTCACGACGTCGCCCATCTGACCAAGCTTGGGCACGCGCTCCAGCAGGATGACGTTCATCGGCATGACAGCGTCCTCCGGCTAGGCGATGAGATAGGGCAGGAGCGCCAGGAAACGCGCGCGCTTGATCGCCTGGGCGAGTTCGCGCTGCTTCTTGGACGACACCGCCGAGATGCGGCTCGGCACGATCTTGCCGCGCTCCGAGACGAAGCGCTGCAGAAGGCGGACGTCCTTGTAGTCGATCTTCGGCGCATTGGCGCCGGAGAACGGGCAGCTCTTGCGGCGGCGGGTGAAGGGGCGGCGTTGGGCGCTCATTCTTCTTCTCCCACGGCGGCAACGGGTGCGATGGCCTCATCGCCGAAGCGCGGGCGCTCGCGGCGCGGCGGACGATCGCCCCAGCGGTCGCCGCGATCGCCACCGGGACGATCCGACTTCTCGGCGCTGCGCAGCATGATGGCCGAGGGGCCTTCCTCGAGCGCGTCGACGCGCACGGTCAGGAAGCGGATGATGTCTTCGTTGATCGACATCGTGCGTTCCATCTCCTTCACCGCCGCCGACGGGGCGTCGATGTTGAGCAGGGTGTAGTGGCCCTTGCGGTTCTTCTTGATGCGGTAGGTGAGCGAGCGCAGGCCCCAGTATTCCTTCTTGGAGACGGTGCCGCCCATTCCGGTGACCAGTTCGGCGAACTGGTTGGTGAGCGCCTCCACCTGCGTCGTCGGGACGTCCTGACGCGCAATGAAGACGTTTTCGTAAAGTGCCATGTCGTATCGGCTCCTTATGGCTGTTAGCGACCCGGAGTTCGTCGTGCCGAAATGGCCGACCGCCAACCGCCCGGATCTAGCCGGCCTTTTGCCTGCACGCTTTGGGCGCACAATGCTTTGGGCCGGCAAGGAGATCGGGGCCGATTGAGGCCCCGAAGAGCGGCGGTTATACAGGCAAATCCCCTAAAATCAAGGCGTTCCGGCCACGCCGCGAGTGGGGTATGAGGATGCCCGCTTCAGGCCAAAAACGGGGGAAATCGGCTCATGAGTCGCGCTTTCGTCTTTCCGGGACAGGGATCCCAGGCTGTTGGCATGGGCGCCGACCTCGCCCAGGCCTTCGCCACGGCCCGCGATGTCTTCCAGGAGGTCGACGAGGCGCTGAAGCAGAATCTGTCGAAATTGATGCGCGACGGGCCCGAATCGGACCTGGTCCTGACCGAGAATGCCCAACCCGCCCTGATGGCGGTGAGCATGGCCATCGCCCGCATCCTGGAAAAGGATGGCGGCAAGCCGCTCGTCGCCTTGGCGAGCCACGTCGCCGGCCATTCGTTGGGCGAATATTCGGCTCTGGCGGCGGCGGGGGCGTTGCACCTCGCCGACGCCGCGCGGCTTCTGAAACTGCGCGGCCAATCCATGCAGAAGGCGGTCCCGGTCGGCGTCGGCGCGATGGCCGCCCTGCTCGGCATCGAACTCGAGCCGGCGCAGGAGGCCTGCCAGGAAGCAGCCCTCGGTGAGATTGTCGCAGTCGCCAACGACAATGGCGGCGGCCAGGTCGTGGTGAGCGGGCACAAGGCCGCCGTCGAGCGCACCATCGAGGTGGCCAAGACCAAGGGCGCCAAGCGCGGCATGCTGCTGCCGGTCAGCGCTCCTTTCCATTGCCCGCTGATGCAGCCCGCCGCCGACGCGATGAAGACCGCGCTCGAGACCGTGTCGCTGGCAACGCCCCGCGTGCCGCTCGTCGCCAACGTGCTGGCCTCCGAGATCACCCAGCCTGCCGCCATCAAGCAGCGGTTGGTGGAACAGGTGACCGGCCTCGTGCGCTGGCGCGAGAGCGTGCAATATATAAAGTCCCAGGGCGTCGAGACGCTGGTCGAATGCGGTTCCGGCAAGGTGCTGTCGGGCCTGGCGAGACGCATCGACAAGGACATGACCGGCCTGGCGCTCAACACGCCGGCCGACATCGAAGCTTTCTTGAAGACGGCGTAGCCCCTCCGTCATCCCGACCGGAGCCGAGCGCAGCGAGGCGTAGTGGAGGGACCTAATTTTGAGGGCGCATCGACAAGACGAGGTCCCTCGGCTACGCCGCCCTTCGGGCGGCTTCGCTCGGGATGACGGTATTTGAGGAGACGCAATGTTCGATCTTTCCGGCAAAGCCGCGCTGGTCACCGGTGCGTCGGGTGGCATCGGCGGCGCCATCGCCCGCGCGCTGCATAGCCAGGGCGCCACGGTGACGCTCTCCGGGACGCGGGCCGATGCGCTCGAGCAGCTCAAGTCCTCGCTCGGCGAGCGCGCGCATGTGGTTGCCGCCCGGATGGACGATGCGGCCGACATCGATCGCCTGGCCAAGGAAGCCGAAGCGGCCATGGGCAAGCTCGACATCCTGGTGAACAACGCCGGCATCACGCGCGACAACATCTCGATGCGCATGAAGGATGAGGAGTGGGAGAAGGTCCTGCAGGTGAATCTCACCGGCACCTTCCGCCTGATTCGCGCCGCGCTGCGCGGCATGATGCGCCGCCGCTTCGGCCGCGTCGTCAACATCACCTCGATCGTGGGCGTCACCGGCAATCCCGGCCAGGCGAACTATGCCGCCGCCAAGGCCGGCCTGATCGGCATGTCGAAGTCGCTGGCCCAGGAACTCGCCTCGCGCAGCATCACCGTCAATTGCGTCGCGCCGGGTTTCATCGCCACGCCGATGACCGACGTGCTGAGTGACGAGCAGAAGAAAGGCATTCTAACGCGGGTGCCGGCCGACCGCCTGGGCACGCCCGACGAGATCGCCGCGGGCGTGGTCTATCTGGCGAGCGACGAGGCCGCCTATGTCACGGGGCAAACCCTGCACATCAACGGCGGGATGGCGATGATCTGAGGGGACAGGCTCCAAGTGCCTGATTCTGTGGGCTTTCCGGCGCTAGCCAATGGCAGGGCAGGTAGGTATAAGAGCCGGAAATCGCCATCCCCTTGGGCGAACGATCGGTATTTGGAAGACACGGGAAGGACAAGAATATGAGCGATATTGCCGAGCGCGTTAAGAAGATCGTCGTTGAGCATCTCGGCGTCGAAGCGGCGCAGGTGAAGGAAGATGCAAAATTCATCGACGACCTCGGCGCGGACAGCCTCGATACCGTCGAGCTGGTGATGGCCTTCGAGGAGGAATTCGGCATTGAGATTCCCGACGACGCCGCCGAGAAGATCCAGACCGTCGGCGACGCCATCGGCTTCATCAAGAGCAACGCCAAGTCCTGATCGTCTCCTGCGGCAAGGAAGCGGACGATGAGGCGAGTCGTCGTTACCGGCATGGGGATGGTGACGCCGTTGGGAGACGGCGTCGATACCAATTGGCGTCGCCTGATGGCGGGCGAATCGGGTATCCGGTCGATCCAGGCGTTCGACACCTCGGACCTTGCGACCAAGATCGCGGGTGAAGTGCCGCAGGGCGACAAGGCGAACGGCCACTTCAACGTCGACGCCTACATGCCGCCGAAAGACCAGCGCAAGCTCGACAAGTTCCTGATCTTCGGCATCGCCGCCGCCGAGCAGGCGGTCGAGGACTCGGGCTGGAAGCCGCAGGACGACGAGGGCCGCAACCGCACCGGCGTGATGATCGGCGCCGGCATCGGCGGCCTGCAAACTATCTACGAGACGTCGCTGATCCTGAAGGACCGCGGACCGCGGCGGGTCAGCCCGTTCTTCATCCCGTCGGCGCTGATCAACCTCGCCTCCGGCCAGGTCTCGATCAAATACGGCTTCAAGGGCCCCAACCACGCCGTGGTGACGGCCTGCGCCACCGGCGCGCACGCGCTGGGCGACGCCGCCCGCCTGATCCAATGGGAGGATGCCGACGTCATGGTCGCCGGCGGCGCCGAGGCCGCGATCTGCCGCATCGGCATCGCCGGCTTCAACGCCTGCAAGGCGCTGTCGACCGACTTCAACGACACGCCGACCAAGGCGTCGCGGCCGTGGGATAAACGGCGCGACGGCTTCGTGATGGGCGAGGGCGCGGGCTGCGTCGTGCTCGAGGAGTACGAGCATGCCAGGAAGCGCGGCGCCAGGATCTACGGCGAGATCGTGGGCTACGGCCTGTCGGGCGACGCCTATCACATCACGGCGCCGTCCGAGGACGGCGACGGCGCGATGCGCGCCATGCAGGCGGCGCTGAAGCGCGCCAAGCTCAATGTCGACCAGATCGACTACGTGAACGCGCACGGCACGTCGACAATGGCCGACGTGATCGAGCTCGGCGCCGTCAAGCGGACCTTCGGCGACGCCGCCTACAAGCTCTCGATGTCGTCCACCAAGTCGGCGACCGGCCATCTGCTGGGCGCCGCCGGCGCGATCGAGGCGATCTATTCCCTGAAGTCGATCACCGACCAGGCGGTGCCGCCGACGCTCAACCTCGACGAGCCGGACGAGGGTTGCGACATCGACCTGGTGCCCAAGCAGGGCAAGCAGCGCAAGGTCCGCTACGCCCTCAGCAACTCGTTCGGCTTTGGCGGCACCAACGCGTCGTTGATCTTCGGCCCCGTTTGAGCGCCGGAGGCTGAGGCGTGCTCAGCTACTTTCGTTGGGTCCTGTTCTTCATCGCCCTGTTCGTGACCGTGATGGGCGGCGCGCTGTTTCTCGGCAATACGCTGCTCACGGCGCCGGGACCGCTCGACAAGACCAAGAACATCGTGATCGTCCGCGGCGCGGGCCCGGCCACCATGGCCAAGGTTTTGCGGGACGAGGGCGTCATCGAGCATGATCGCCTGTTTCGTCTCGCCCTGTTGATCGATCCCGCGCCCAAGCCGATCAAGGCCGGCGAATACGAGATCCCGCCGCACATCTCGATGCAGGCGCTGGTCGACCTGCTGCAGTCGGGCAAGGTCGTGCAGCGCCGCCTCACCGTGCCGGAAGGCACCACGACGGCGGAGGTCGTCGAGCAGGTACGCAAGACCGAGGCGCTGGCCGGCGAGATCACCCTCGACCTCAAGGAAGGCGATCTCCTGCCTGAGACGTACTTCTATTCGCGCGACGACACGCGCGATGGGCTGCTGTTGCGCATGAAGGAGGCGATGGACAAGACGCTGGACGAGGCCTGGCGCAAGCGCGCCGCCGGCCTGCCGCTCGTCACCCGCCGCGAAGCCCTGGTGCTCGCCTCGATCATCGAGAAGGAAACGGCGATTCCGGCCGAGCGGCCCAGGGTGGCGGCGGTGTACCTGAACCGGCTGCGCCGCCGGATGAAGCTCGAGAGCGACCCGACGGTGATCTACGGCCTGACCGGCGGGAAGGGCCTGCTGAATCGCGACCTCACGCGCGCTGACCTGCAGTCGACCTCGCCCTACAACACCTACATGGTGGCCGGCCTGCCGCCAGGCCCGATCTGCAATCCGGGACGCGCCTCGATCGTGGCGGCGACCAATCCCGCGCCGCGCGACCGTTCGCTTTATTTCGTGGCCGATGGCCAGGGCGGCCACGTCTTCGCCGCCAACCTCCTCGAGCACAACCGCAATGTCGAGCGCTGGCGGCAGATCCAGCGTGAGCGCCAGGAACAACAGCTCCAGACGCCGTCGGCGGCACCCGGCTCGCCATCGTTGCCCCTTCCGGCGCCCCAGACCGCGCCGGCCCCGGCGCGGCAGTGAGCCATGCCGGTCATACTCCTGGCCCTCGTTGCGCTGGCGGCCTTGGCGATCGGCATCTTCTGGTTCATGCGCGCCAACCCATCGACGCTCGCCCGTGTCGTGCGGCCCATCCTGGTCGTGCTGGGCGGCATCGGCATCGGCGGGCTGCTGATCTTCGGCATCCGTTTCCTGCCCGGCCTGCTGCCGGAACTGTTCGGCCTGGCCGGGGTCGTGATCACGGCGCTGATCGCCCGCGCAGTGCGCAATCGGTCGTCGGGCGGCTTCAGCGCGCCGGGCAGCGGCGGACGGCGCACCGAGGTCCGCACCGCCTTCCTGCAGGCGTGGATCGATCATGGCACCGGCGACGTCGGCGGCACCGTGTTGTCCGGCCGCTTCTCGGGTCGGACGCTCGAGGGCCTCAGCGACGCCGAGTTGCTCGATCTGCATCTCGACTGTTCGGCCGATGCCGATTCGCTCAGGATCCTCGAACCCTATCTCGACCGGCGGCTCGGCGCCGACTGGCGCACGGCCCGCCAGCCGCCGCCGCGCGGGCCGCGCTCCGACATGACGCGGGAAGAGGCGCTGGCCGTGTTGGGCCTGGCCGAGGGTGCCAGCGACGACGACATCAAGGCCGCGCATCGCCGCCTGATCCAGCGCATGCACCCCGACGTCGGCGGCAGCGCCGATCTGGCCGCGCGCATCAATCGGGCAAAAGACGTGTTGCTTGGTGGTTGACCTTGCCAGGGCCGGCGTCGGCGTGGCATCTAGCGCGGCCCCGAAATTGTCATCGGCAACGCCTGTCAAATCATTGATATATCCATACAATCCGAAGGTTGAACGAGGTCGATGAGCATGGCGCAGCGCGTCCGCAAAGCTGTCTTGCCGGTGGCGGGATTGGGCACTCGTTTCCTGCCCGCCACCAAGGCAATGCCGAAGGAGATGCTGACGGTCGTCGACCGGCCATTGATCCAGTACGCCGTTGAGGAATGCCTGGCGGCGGGTATCGAGGAGTTCGTATTCGTCACCGGTCGCAACAAGAGCGCGCTCGAAGATCATTTCGACTCGGCCTATGAGCTGGAAGCGACCCTCCAGCAGCGTGGCAAGGCGCGCGAGTTGAAGCAGACCCAGGAGGCCACCATCAAGGCCGGCAACGCGGTATTCACCCGCCAGCAAGAGCCGTTGGGACTGGGCCACGCGGTGTGGTGCGCGCGCGACTGGATCGGCCGCGAGCCCTTTGCCGTGCTGCTGCCCGACGAACTCACGATCGATTCGCCGACCTGCATCGCACAGCTTGCGGCGGCGCACGACAAGACCGGCGGCAACGTGGTCGCCGTGATGGACGTGCCGCGCGAGCAGACCAAGAACTACGGCATCGCCGCGGTGAATGCGGAGAAGGACGGGCTGGCCGCGATCACCGGCCTGGTCGAAAAACCCAAGCCCGCGCAGGCGCCCTCGACCCTGGCGCTGATTGGCCGCTACGTGCTGCAGCCCGAGGTGTTCGACCATCTCGGCCGGCATGAAACCGGCGCCGGCGGCGAGATCCAGCTCACCGATGCCATGGCCAAGATGATCGGCCGCATGCCGTTTCATGCGCTGCGCTACACCGGCCGGCGCTACGATTGCGGCAGCCGCATCGGCTTTCTCGAGGCAAACGTCGCCGTTGCGTTGCATCGCTCCGACACCACGGCGGAAACGCGGGCGTTGCTCGAGCGCCTGCTGAAGGGCTAGCCGATGCGTATTGCCATGATCGGTTCGGGCTATGTCGGACTGGTGTCCGGCGCCTGCTTCGCCCAGTTCGGTCACGACGTGGTCTGCGTCGACAAGGACGAGGGCAAGATCGCCCGCCTGCGCAAGGGCG
>Ga0210401_10007802_pt1 | contig 10686 bp, 8 predicted proteins | sample IncBWH32MmetaG_FD_150866 | JGI IMG/M metagenome (GOLD analysis project Ga0210401, IMG submission 150866) | Forest soil microbial communities from Barre Woods Harvard Forest LTER site, Petersham, Massachusetts, United States - Inc-BW-H-32-M | ecosystem: Environmental > Terrestrial > Soil >... | reverse complement strand
CTCCCGCGCTTGCAAATGCAGCTGCTGCAGAATCTGATCGTCAAGTCCTTCATCGGCCAACGCCACCGGCACGGCATAGATGGTGTCCATGTCCGGCATGGAAATGACGCGCCGTTCGGGCACGTTGCAAAAGAGCGCGATTTTCTTTTTCAAATCTTGCGGCACGGTGCGGTCACTGCGGCAAAGCAACAGATCGGGCTGAATTCCGATGGAAAGCAGTTCCTTCACCGAATGCTGCGTCGGCTTGGTCTTTAATTCACCGGCGGTGGGAATGAAAGGAACGAGCGTCACATGCACGTGCACAAAATTTTCCGGACCAAGCTCCAAGCGCATCTGCCGGACCGCTTCGAGAAATGGAAGCGATTCGATGTCTCCGACCGTCCCGCCGATCTCGATGATGACCACGTCGGTATCGGCAGCGATTTTCCGGAACGCGGCTTTGATCTCGTCGGTGACGTGCGGGATCACCTGCACAGTCTTGCCGAGATAATCCCCGCGCCGCTCCTTGGTGAGAATGGATTCGTAAATTCTGCCGGTCGTCCAGTTGTTTTCGCGAGTCAGTTTGGCGTGGGTAAAGCGCTCGTAGTGGCCCAGGTCAAGATCGGTCTCGGCGCCGTCGTCGGTGACATACACTTCGCCGTGCTGATACGGGCTCATCGTGCCCGGATCCACATTCAAGTAGGGATCGCATTTTTGGAGAGTGACTCGGAGACCGCGGCTTTCGAGAAGGCAGCCTATCGACGCCGCCGCAACGCCCTTGCCCAGGGAGGATACAACACCACCGGTTACAAATATATACTTCGGCGCCATCCGCTCAGTTCCGTCCACAAAAAATCATTCAGGATGCGGAACTGGGTTAAAACCTCCAAAAAGATGTTGGCGTACAACGCATTCTACGGGGAATCTCAGTTGCTGTCAATTAAGTTGCTTTTGGGAGAGTGGGCCAGTTTCCGATCAGACTTACCGGGACTTGTTGTCCGAAACGCGGCTATCCTGAGTGCAGTTCTATTGCACATTCAAATGGCCCTGTTCATGATTCTCATGTGGATATTCGACGAGAACGCTTTAACTCTTTGCTGTGGGCGCTCGGCAATCTTGCACTCACCACGCTAGCGTTTGTCAGCCTGTATACTGTGCGGTTCAGCGGTATAGGCCTCTGGGTCGTAAAACTTGTCTTTGTTGGATTCTTAGGGACGGTTGTTGTCGCAATCCGCGACCTCTGGAAAAGCAGTACGCGATTGCAGGGTTTCATAGCCTTTTTGCTTTGTCTGCCAGTGCTCATGTTTTTTGGTCTGCTCACAGTTTGGGAGGGGCCACTGCACGTGTCAGTTAGCGGTTCTTCCCCTCCTCGATTAGAGGTCGAGGGTGCCGCAGGGTTCCACTCCATACAGATTTACGGGCCGGAACACTCGAAGGCGGAGTGGCGTGGAGACGATATCGGTCTGATTTGGAGCCTTGATTGGCCAAGACGCGACAAGTTTCCGCCAATGAGCCTCCGATTCGCGTACGGGACCTTGCCAACTGGCTATTCGCAGAAAGCGCCGCTAATTGGTGCGGCTCCGCCGCTCGACCCAAACGCGACCTATACGATCGTCATCCAGCCTGCTATGGGCATGCCTGAGTACTTCATGCTTCAAGGCAGGTCCCTCACAGAGGCCGAGGACGAGTATGCGACATCCGTGTGCTGGGCACCTCTCAGCGTTCCAGGAAGGAACGACCCGGCGTATGTGCGAGTGGATTGCGAAACAAAGAAGGCCTTGCCAATGTCAGAGCGAGGTCAGGCTAGATTGAAGGCTTACCAAGAGAAGCGCCTCATTTACTACTAACGTCCTTAACGCCGCGTTCTTCGAATCGTTGAGTCATGATTAACGCCGTTTTCGGAAACTGGCCCACTACCGCTTTTTCTTTGGCACGCCAATTTTCAAGAATCTGTCAATCGCACTCGTCGGCGGTCTTTACCAGCGATCCTGAAAAACAAATCACCGGCGATTGCGCGAAAGCCTTGGTCTGTCCCTTCCGCGCAATCGAACCGGCGCCGCATTCCTTAGCTGGTTGCCGTCCATGCATCTACGATCGACATCCTAATCGTGATCGTGGCCGAACAAGTCACTCATCACTTTAACGTTGTCGTCGCAGGCATGGTTCAGGCACGGCAGACCGAACCCCGCTTCGATCGATCTGAGCAACGAGAAGTGGGTATACCTCCGTGCGCTTTGCAAACCATGTTCGCCGTAGTTGGTGTCCACGACCAGGAGCACCTGGTTGACATTGGGTGTGGCGCTGTAATCGTTTTCGTCCCACAGCAGCACGATGGCATTGTTTCCATCCTTCCAGGCCGGCGAACCGTGAATCGCCTTCACCAGGTTTCGGATGGTGAGGTCCCCTTGATAGATCAACGCCGGATTCAACCCTACCTGCGTCCCAAGCGAGGACGGATCGAAATCGCAAACGGGGCCGGCGTTGCCACGGCCATGCTGATCGTTGCACTGGTTCGGGGCGATGAACGAATAGTTGGGCACGTGGCCGGACTCCAAGTCTTCGAACAATCCGCTCTTCCCTTCGAATCCTACGATGTTCTTCAAGCTGCTATCGGAATCGTTGCCCTGCTCCACGTTCAGAAAATAGGCGAAGGGGTCGTGCTTGACGGCATAGAGATTGATGAGAGTTTGCGTTTCTTTCGGCAGCAGGCTGGCGATCGAAATCAAATTGGAGAAGAAGCCATCGGAGTTATTTACGCCGTCGGCTCCCGCGGCCGGCAGGCTTTCCTGGTAGCTCTTCCAGCTCATGCCCTTTTCATCCAATTGGTCCGCGATGGTTTTGCCGGAAATATTCGTCGCGGCGGGGATCGATTCAACGCCGTCAATGTTGGTTACTTCGTTGATGGAGGGCGGGGTTGTTTCGTTCGTGAAGTCGAACGTAGGGGTCGCGGCATCCGTTCCAGTGCCCCAGATCGGGCAAACCGGGTTGGAGTTATTGTCGTAATCCGTGACGCCCGACGACAGATTTGTGACGCAATTGCTGTTGTGCCAATCGGGAGAGTTGTCGTTGAGAATGCCGAAGTTCGATCCCCCAACCACTTCGAGGTAATTGGTCAAGCTGGGGTGAGCCACGGCAAAGTAATTCGTGGCCGCATTGGCCGACTTCATATATTTGTTGGTGAACGGCGCGCTCGGATTGCCTACAATCTGGCCATACGCGTGATTCTCCATCATGATAACGAAAACGTGGTCCAGATGTGGGACCCCCTTGGGGACATCGCCCTCGTGAGCAAACACGGGGCCGGCCATCAAGGCCAAGGAGAGCCCCAGGGCTGCGGCTTTCTTAAACATGTCTTTCACCTTTCTACATTCGGGAAGCTGGGATTGCCGCCGCTCTGGGACGGAGAGGGCTGGCGCGACCGGCGGTACTCTGGAATCCGGTTATTGCGACACGGTTAAAGGGATGCGAAAATCTGATGAACGCGAGGCAAATGGAAGTGCGGGAATCCCAATCTGAACTAGGTCGCGTTCCGCGTAGAGACTCTTAAAGGGGATCAAATAGTCTAGAATCGTCCAGCCATTTGGTGGCAATCCTCACAATTTCGGCGCTGCGTATTGGCTAGTGAAATCCGACGGAAGTGCAAATTTCTCTTGACTTTATCCAGGGGCAACGGTCTATTGTCACATTCCGCTTTTCTGCAGGCGACACTATGATGCGGCGGCGCATCTATGCCTCGCGGGGAATGTGATTCTGTCCAGATTCCTAAGCGACTCGCACCCAGTTTGGTTGCAGGTGTGCGGATGCGGGGTTCCAGCGTAGCGGAAGAACAGGGTCTCAGGGGCCGGACGATCATCGGCAAATTTGAGGCAATTTTCAGCGGCGAACGGGAGACTTCTGTCGGATCTTGGCATCCGGCGGCTGCTCCCTCGGAAGAATTTGTATTTTCCTCAGGAAAATCAGCGACACGCGGGTGGGGAGACTTCTAGTGTTTGAGTCGAATTTTCGATGGGGCCGTGAAACGGTGTGTTGGCAGCGCTTTCTTTTTTCCTTGGCATTGATTGCCGTGCCGGCGATCCTTAATTCCTGTGGCAGTAAGACCACTTCGACGACTACGACTCCGACGATTACTGTTTCATGCAACCCTGTCGATGTGACTGTGTTGTCGACTTCTCAATGCACGGCGACCGTCTTAAACCTGAGCAGCACGCTGGTGAACTGGTCAGTCGGCGGAACCGGCACCGGGTCGATTTCCAGCGGCGGATTGTTTACAGCCCCGGGCACCGTGCCCACCAACAATGTCGTGACGATCACCGCAACTTCGCAGGTGCAATCCACCTTGACCGCGACGCAAAACCTAACCATCGTCCAACCCACGGCCATTGCTGCCGTGACTTGTAACGATCCTTCAGGCAATCCGGCCACGACCGTGGTCTCTGGGAATACTTTGGCCTGCACGGCGACGACTTCCACCGGAGGATCCGTCCCTGTGAACTGGAGCGTCGCGAACACAAACCATCCCGGAGCAACTCTAAATATTGGAAGTGTCTCAGCCCAAGGCATCTACACCGCGCCGCTGGTTCCCCCGCCCGGACAGTCAGTTACCATTACCGCCACGTCGCAGGCCCTGGCCACGCAAACGATGAGCATTTCGGCCAAAGTGGTTTTCGGAAATGCGGTACTCAGCGGGCCTTACGTTTTCAGCGCCAGCGGCAGAACGACGACAAAAGTATTTTGGGCGCGTGTGGGCAGTTTCTCGGCAGGCGGTGGCGCCATCCTCAATGGCCTCGAGGACACGAATCAGGGCGGATCTCCCAATACCGTCCAGACTCTACGCACGTTTTCTGGATCTTATTCCATTGGACCGGATGGCCGCGGCACCATGCAATTCTGCGAAGGTACACCCGCCCCCGCGTCCTGCCCGTCCGGATCGCTATCCGCGACCGCGTTTTTCAGCATCGTTGTCGTCTCTCCGCAGCAAGTGCAGATCATAGAATTTAGTAAACCGGGAGTGTCCTCCGCAACGACTACCGCAGGCGGCGAAATGGTTTCGCAAGATCCGTCGGTCCCTGGCGCGGGGGACGGAAATTTGTCCGGTACCTACTCTTTTAATTTCGCAGGCGTTTCGACGAGCGCGACGGAACATTCCATCTTGGGTGAATTTGTGGCGAATGGACACGCCACGATCAGCGCTGGCGCCTCCTCGACGCCGGGCGAGTTCGATGTAGATCCGGTTTCGGGCGGTTCGGCGACAACCCTTCCCGCCACTACCTATTCGATTAGCGCCAACGGCAGGGGGACGGTGACACTGAATGGGCTCACCTTCAGTTTTTATCCCGTCTCAGATAACCGGTCAAAATTTATTGAAATCGATCCCGTTCCTCCATCAACGGCCACTTCATCGATTTTGGTTGGCGATGCGTACAAGCAGCAGACCAGCCTCACTTGCGGATGGGCGCTGAACGACCTGAATGGCTTAACTGTGTTTGAAACTTCAGGGGCTTCCTCAAGCGGCGTGATTGGGGATGTAGGCAGTTTCACCGCGTCGAACAATGGCACGATCGGTACGCTCAGCAACGGGTCGATTGACGAAAATAACGGCGGAGCAGTACCACCTCCGCAAATTGGTACGCTAAGTGGTAATTACGTTGTGGGAACCCCATGTGGAAGGGGCACTTTGTCAGTTGGCAGCCACACGTATGTTTTTTACTTTATATCCGCGTCCAATGCCGTACTCCAGGAAACAACCGCCGGGATTAACGCTCATGGCTTACTCGTCCCGTCGCAGGGCGGACCGTTCGCGGACCCCACCTTGACTGGCAGTTACGCCTTCAGGCTTGGCGGAACGGACGCCGCCGGAACAACAGGCCTGAGGGAAGATTTTCTTGGACAGTTTACGAGCAGCGGTTCAGGAACGGGCGTTGCCGGCGTGCTCGATCTGAATGACCTGGGCGTGACTCAAACGGGTTTGGCAATCGCGAATGGAATGTACAGCGCGACGGGAGGATTGCGAGCAACGATGATGCTTCCGGTTGCTACTTCACCGAGTACCACGCGCAATTTTGTTCTGTACATGGTAAGCCCGACCCTGTTCTACGCCCTGGACACGGACCCGTCCCCGGCGGACACCGCAATCGGGGTGATCGACAATCAGTTTTAGATCGCGCCGTTCGTTTTTTTTTTGACCGAACGCCCGAATTGCCAAACGCCACGATGGGGAACGGCGGGATTTGAAATCTGAAATTTGTGATCTGAGATTTGGCATGATTTGATTTCACCTTTTGGGAATCCGTGCTGAGACGCGACTGTATGTGCTGGCAATCTCGAATGGCCAAGAGAGAGGCGCAGTGAGACGCCCGTTTTTATTGCCTTTGGTTCTGGCTCTCTTCGCTCTGTCCTCTTGCCACCACGCGAGTACCGCGAGTACCGCGGTGACCTGCACCACCTCCACCTCAACGAGTTCCTCTTCGACTTCAACCTCCACATGTACCGACCCGACGACCAACATCAGCGTTACCATTTCCCCCGCCACGGCCTCGGTGAGCGTAGCCACAACGCAGCAGTTCCAGGATTCAGTTCAGGGGGGCACAAATTCCGTAACCCTCTGGCAGGTGAACGGGACGACGGGAGGCAGTGACACGACTGGCCGAATTGATTCTAACGGTCTGTACCATGCCCCGACCCAAATTCCTTCCCCCGCAACCGTGACGGTGGGCGCCGTTGCATTTGAAGATCAAAAAGTAGCAGCGACTTCCACAGTAACGATCACTCCTGCCCCGACCGTGCAGATTTCTTCCCCAGCCCCTTGTACCAGCTCTGTTTCGCCTCCGCCCACCCCGGTCTGCGTCACCAATGCCACTTCTGGAAGCGCGAACACGGTGACCTTCACCGCGACCGAAACCGGAGGATCGACCAACATCATTCTTTGGTACGTGGGACCCGTTGGCGGTCTCGGAGTGTTGGGCGGCAATGCCACACTCGGCACGATCAGCGCGAGCGGCGTTTATAGCCCGCCGCGCACTCCACCCATCGGCCAACTCGTCGTTGTTACTGCTGGGGCTGAAGATTCCCCAAACTCGACGGCCAGCCTGTCTGTCAAAATTTCCGGTTATTCCACTTCTTCGCTGCAGGGGCAATTCGCCTTTTCCATGCAGGGAAGCAATGCTGCAGGCCGCTTTTTCAGGGCGGGGAGCTTTGTGGCCGATGGCGCGGGGAACTTGAACAGTATATTGGAGGACGTCAATAGCGCTTCGGGCGCGCCGCCGGCTCCCATTTCCTCTTCGGGCGCCTACACCGTAAGCGCCGATGGCCGAGGGACTCTCCAATTCAACGATGGTCTGACGCCCGCAAATTTCAATTTCGTCCTGGTAAACGGCACTCAACTGCAAATCATCGGATTCGATGCCACAGGTACGGCCACCGGTCAGGCGGATGCGCAGAATATTCCGGCCTTTGACGATTCCGTGCTGAAGGGCACGTACGTATTTGACTTCTCAGGTGAGCACAACTCGAATGGTATTTCACAGATTGGAGAATTTACGGCCGATGGTGCCGGCCATATTACGGGCGGTCTGATCGATGTGAATGATAACGGCACCTTGAGTCAGTTGCAGATTACGGGCAACACGGCCTCCCTGGGGAACCCGCCCTCTTATCCCTCGACTTATACGGCCCCGGTCGCTCCCAATGGCCGTGGAACTTTGACCCTGGCGACATCTGTCTCGACATTCCAATTCGCCTTCTACGCTGTCTCGCGGGGATCGGCAAAATTTGTTGGCACCGATTCGGAGACAGCCATCGGCGCTTTTGCAGGGGTTTCAGTGCAGCAGGCTCCTAACGGGACATTTGATCAATCTTCCCTCAAAGGAAACTACGCATTTCTTTTGGACGGCACCGGGTCAGGCGGAACGTACGCATCCGCGGGAAGTTTTTCCGCCGACGGCAACGGAATTATTAGCAGCGTCGTGTTGGATGAAGACTTGAATGGCGCGCCAACTGCAAACGTTGCTTTGAGCGGCATAAGTTACTCGGTGACTTCCAACGGACGGGGCACACTGACATTTGGCGGTGGACGCAGCTACGTGTTTTATCTTGGCGCGACCGGGACCGCGTTTTTTCAAGAGACCGATTCTGTCCATCCGAACCTTGCCCGCGACGGAACGTTCGCGCTGCAACAAAACGCATCTTTTGCGCTATCGCAAATAGCGGGAACTTACGCCTTCAGCACTTCCGGCCTTTCCGGCGCCTCCGCCGAAGTAATCACGGGCGACCTTGCAACCGATGGTTTAGGAGGCATCACGGCGGGAGCTCTCGATTTGAATACCGCCGGAACCACTTCGCTTGGTGTGGCGATCACGCCGGCGGCCACCTCATTCTCCACATCTTCCTCGGCTGAACGGGGTACACTCATACTGATTCTTGGCAGTCCTGCAAATCAAACGCGAAACTTCGCGGTCTACGTGGTGAGTCCCAAGCAGGTTTTCATCCTGGAAATTATTGACAGCGGCCGTTTGGCGGCAGGATCGCTGCTCAGACAATTCTAATCTAAAGAAAATTTCCCGAGGAGCCATCCTTACGCGGATTGCGACTTGCGCAGCAACTGTTCGACGCGCGTCACGTCTTCGGGAACATCAACGCTCACGGAATCATGATTCGTTTCGGCGACACGAATTTTGTAGCCGTTTTCCATCCAGCGAAGCTGTTCAAGCTGCTCGATCCGCTCGAGGTCTCCCACCGGCAAAGTTGGGAAATCCAGCAGGGCGGCGCGCCGGAACGCGTACAAGCCCAGATGCTTCATGTGCTGGGCATGCACCGGGGCATCGCGGTCGCGCACCCACGGAATGGGCGCGCGTGAAAAGTAGAGCGCGTTGCCGTCAAAATCCAGAACCACCTTCACGATGTTTGGGTCCATGATGTCGGCAGGTTTCACGATGGGCACCATCAGAGTGGCCACCGAAACGCCCTGCTCGGATTCAATGGCTTCGACAAGAGTATCAATCGCTTCCGGCTCGATGAGCGGCTCATCCCCTTGCACGTTCACGAATACCTCTTCGACCCCTCCTGCAATGTGTACTGCCACTTCCGCTACGCGCTCCGTGCCGGAGCGGTGTTCCGAACGGGTCATGACGGCCTCGCCTCCGAAGCCGGCCGCTGCCTTCAGAATACGTTCATCATCCGTGGCGATGATCACACGCGTGATGCGCTCCGCCTCTCGCACCCGCTCCCACACGCGCTGGATCATGGGCTTGCCGGCGAGGGACACGAGGGGTTTGCCCGGCAGGCGAGTGGCGGAATAACGAGCCGGAATTACCGCGATGGCCATAAAGATTTCTCTTCTCGCGCCGATTGAGCCCATGGCTGCGAAATGTGGAAATCCTATCACAGTGTTCGAATAATTTCGCATCTGGGCCTTTGCGCCCCGTCAATGATCTTGAAGACGGTTTTAAGGTAAATTAATTGTCAAAATACATTGGCGGACCTTGCGCGGCTTGCGTTGGATGGTAAAATGGATTAAGGTTCGCATGTCGGAACCAGCCGTGACCGCCCGGGCAGCGTCGGCGAAGGCAGGGATTGCGGTGATGGCAGGACAAATACGGGTTTGCATCCGCATAGTTGCTGTTTTTGTGTGCGCCCTCGTAGCAACCACTGCATTTAACCAGACGCAAGGCCCTGTTCAACCTCCGAAAGAAACCCCCGAGCCACAAATCAAAGCGGGACAAGGGATCAAAGTTGACGTCAGCATGACCCTTGTGAACCTCACGGTCACGGACCCCTTGGATCGGCTGGTCACCGGGCTGGAAAGAGAACATTTTCGAGTTTTTGAAGACGGCATCGAGCAGGAGGTCCTCACGCTTTCGAGCGAGGATGTGCCCGTTTCGATTGGCCTGGTCTTCGACATGAGCGGCAGCATGTCGGACAAGGTCGAGAAGGCTCGCGAGGCCGCCGTCCAATTCATGCGCACTGCGAATCCGCAGGATCAATTTTTTCTGGTGAGTTTCAACGATCGCGCCGAATTGACCAGCGGCTTCACCAACAGCGTCGACGAGTTGCAGAACCGGATGATGTTCACCGCCTCGAAAGGGCGGACGGCGCTTCTCGATGCCATCTATCTGGGGCTCAGCCAAATGAGGGGTGCACACAACGGCAAGCGGGCCTTGCTCATCATATCGGATGGGGGTGATAATCATAGTCGGTACAATGAAAGCGACGTGAAGAACTATTTGAAAGAAGCCGACTGCCAGCTTTATGCAATCGGCATCTTCGATCCGGTCGGCATTCGTTCCCGAACGCCTGAAGAGTTAGAGGGGCCCTCGCTGCTTTCTGAGATGACGGAAATGACCGGTGGCCGCGTCTTTCCGGTGGGAAATCTTGGCGAACTGCCCGACATTGCCGCTAAGATCGGAATGGAGCTCCGAAACCAATATGTCCTCGGATACAAATCAAGCAACCCGCGACACAACGGGGCGTGGCGAAAGATCAAGGTCAAGCTGCGCCCGCCCAAGGGGCTTCCTCCCCTCAATGTCTTCGCCAAGACCGGATATTACTCCCCGACGCAATAGCCGCGGCCGGCTGGCCGTTTTCCTAGTCACGTTTCTTCTCACCGCTGTTGGCATATTCTTTGTCGCAGGCGCGTCCGCACAGCAGCAGCAAGCGCCCATATCGCCTTCGCAACAGCCACCGCCGCCGAGCGCTCCCCCGCAGGACGTCCCG
>Ga0210401_10007798_pt1 | contig 10689 bp, 12 predicted proteins | sample IncBWH32MmetaG_FD_150866 | JGI IMG/M metagenome (GOLD analysis project Ga0210401, IMG submission 150866) | Forest soil microbial communities from Barre Woods Harvard Forest LTER site, Petersham, Massachusetts, United States - Inc-BW-H-32-M | ecosystem: Environmental > Terrestrial > Soil >... | reverse complement strand
CGCCAAGGTCAGTATGGCCGCTGCCGCAAATCCGGGGCTTTGACGCAACCTGCGTGCCGCGTAGCGACAATCGTTTCCTACGTTCTCCAGCCAGCCTGAAGGGCGCATTTAGCCGATCTCCTTGCTTCCAGTGCCTATTGGCTACACGGAAATGCTAGCGCGCTTGCAGTAGATGAGTACAGATGCAGAAGTGAGACTTTTAGACGGGTACAGTTGTGGGCTTATGGAATGGGGGCAACCCTACGCCTGCCTCTCGCAAAGGCGGCCCAAGGTCAGCAGCGCCCGATCGTGATTCTTCGTCCAGACGTGGGCGCAATTGATGCGAATGTAGTTCTTGTATTGGCTCGTCGCGGAAAAGAGGACTCCCGGCAAAATGCTGATGCGCTCCGCCGCCGCGGCCCGGTGCAGTTTAAGAGCATCGACTTTCTGGGGCAGTTCAATCCACAACATGTAACCGCCCGCAGGCCGGCTGATGCGCGTGCCCGCCGGAAAATACCTGGCGATTGCCTGCCGCACGCTTTCCAGTTGACACGCTAGCGTCGCGCGCAACCGCCTCACGTGGCGGTCGTAGCTGCCCGACTCCAGAAACTCCGCCAGAACCAACTGGGGCAGGGACGGGGCGGCCACATTGGTCAGCAGCTTCAATCGCTCTACATCGGCGCGGAACCTCCCTGCCAAGACCCAACCCACGCGAAATCCGTGCGACAGAATCTTGGAGAAAGATGAACAGAGCAGCACCAGACCTTTGCGATCAAAGGATTTCGCCGTCAAAGGCCGCGGGCCGTCGAAGGCGAGGTCCCCGCACAAATCGTCCTCGATGACGGCGACGTTCAGGCGCCCCGTCAAATCCACCAGGTCACGCTTAAACTTGTCCGGCAAAACAAAGCCCAACGGATTGTGGCAGTTGGTAATGGTAATACACGCCTTGATTTTGTGCTTGCGGATCGCGCGCTCCAGCTGCTCTAAATCCATCCCTTCCTGAGGGTGCGTGGGAATCTCGATGGTCTTCATATTGAGAGACGCGACGCACCCCAGGATAAGGAAGTTCAGGGGGCTCTCCACCGCAATCACGTCACCGGGCTTTGCCACGGCGCGAAGACTCAGATGGATGGCTTCGAGGGCCCCGGCGGTGACGATGACGTCACGCGGCGCTACCTCGCAGCGGATGGCCAGGGAACGCCTGGCTATCTGCCGGCGGAAAGCCTCGATACCCGGAGGAAAATCGTAACTTCCGCTGTGCAAGGGCAGCTTGCGCAGAATTCCTCGCGCGATCAGATTCAGCCTGCGGTTCGGAAAGAGCTCCGCGCTTGCGCATCCCGCGCCGAACGGAACAAATGCCGGATCGTTGGCTGACCGAATGATTTCTTCCAACACCGCGTTGGTTCCCATGGCGGCGGGCTGGCTCTGGAGCGACTCGGCCTGCGGCTCCGGGATCAGTTTTGCAAAAGGTGTGCGAATGTAGAAACCCGATTGAGGCCGGGCTTCCAGATAGCCCCGGTTCTCCAACCACACGTATGCCTGCAGGGCAGTCGAGAGGCTCATACCCTGTTCCCGGCTGAGCTTTCGGAGCGACGGCACGCGGTCCCCCGGCCTGAGAACGCCGGTAGCTACCTGGCGAGTGAACGTTTCGGCGATCCTGACGTAGAGCGGCACGTTACTTCGCTTGCGATTGGGCATACTTTAGAACATAACAGATGAGTGTCTTGGAACTGTTATGGTAAACCACTACATGTTCTGATACTGTACTTAACCGTAGCCCTCAACTTATTCTGTGGACGTGTGGACAAACCCACAGAAGGAGGGCACGTAACGAATACGAAGGGCAACCTGGCGCTGGCGGTGCTGACAGGCATTTCGATCGGGGCAGTGAGCGTCATGACGGTTCACGCGCAGGAGGCCAAAACGCCGCCCGCCTATCTCATCGCGGAAACCGAGGTAACCGACCGCGCCGCCTTTCAGAAGTACGCAGAAAAAGTTCCGGAAACGCTGGCGCCTTTCAGGGGCAGCTTCCACTATGTCGTCCGTGGCGGCAAGACTCAGGCTCTGGAGGGCCAACCGCCAAAGGGCATCGTTGTGATCGCGTTTGACAGCGCCGAGAAAGCTCTTGCCTGGTATCACTCGCCTGGCTACGAGGCCATCAAGCCGATCAGGCAGGGATCTTCGGTAAGCCGCATGTTTATGGCGGAGGGCCTGCCGCCTCAATAGTTGCGCCAAAACAGTTGGCCGTCCGCGAGAACACAAATTTGGAGGAGAGGCGAGTGTCAGTCTACGAAAACATTGCTCAATTGGGGATCGCGCTGCCCGAAGTTACTCAGCCGGTGGCAGCCTTCGTCCCTTTTGTCCGCAGCGGCAATCAGATCTTCGTGTCAGGGCATATTGCCAAGGAGAACGGTAAGCCGTGGGTCGGGCAGCTTGGCCTGAATATCACCACCGAACTCGGAATCAGAGCCGCTCGGAGCGTCGCCATCGATTTGATGGCAACACTAAATCTCGCCGTCGGTGATCTGAACAACATCAGGCGAATCATCAAGCTTATGTGCCTGGTGAACAGCGCGCCCACATTCACTGAACAGCATCTGGTGGCCAATGGTGCGTCGGAGCTGTTCGCTGAGGTTTTTGGCCAGAGCGGCACGCATGCCCGAAGCGCGTTCGGCGCAGCGCAACTGCCGTTCGGATCGTGCGTGGAAATAGACCTGATTGCGGAGGCGCGCGAGCGATGACGCCGACGAAATCTTATCCCTACGCGGTTGTGAACGTCTTCACAACGGAGCCCTTGTCCGGTAATTCGTTGGCGGTGTTCCCGGATGCATCAAAGTTCGACACTGAAACGATGCAGAAGATCGCCAGGGAGCTGAATCTGACCGAAACCGCGTTTGTGTTTCCGGCAACGCGACCGGACTGGCGGCTCGCGTGCGCATATTTACGCCAACGAAGGAAACGGCCTTCGCGGGACATCCCACCGTTGGCACGGCCTTTGCGCTGCTCCAAAGAGGAATCGTATCGAGCAGCTGCCACGAGTTCCTGCTCGAAGAAGAGGTTGGCCCGATACCGCTCCGAATTGAGGCAGGTACGCCGCCGCTAATCTGGTTGCGCACACCTGCGATTCACGAGGGGCGGCGTCTGGACGGCTCTCTCTGTGCGAGAGCGCTTGGACTTGAGCCGCACGACCTGCTTGCGGTGGAACCGCAGATTCTGAACGCCGGAAATCCGACGGTAGTGGTCGCCGTAAAGGATAAGGCGGCGGTTGATCGGGCGTGGCTTGATCTGTCGGGCCTCAGGAGCCTAAAGGACATGGAGAGCGAGTCCTTCTGTGTCTTCGTCTTTACCCCTTCCTCTGATGGCGCCTATTCCCGGATGTTCGCGCCTGAGTACGGCATCCCGGAAGATCCCGCGACTGGGAGCTCAACAGGACCGCTGGCCGTTTTCATGATGCGACGCGGTTCGATTTCAAATGCGGCCGGCACACGATTTGTGAGCGAACAGGGAACGAAATGGGCCGTCGCAGCCTCCTGCATGTAGATATCCAGGGCGAAAATGGCACGGACGGAATCTACATAGGCGGTCAGGTCACGCCTATCATAGAGGCCGTGATGACATTGAACGCCGGTTAAGACATGGAGCGGGCCTTCAATTCTGGAACCCTGATTTGGTGCAGGAAAAGCTGCTCGTCACGTCCGTGAAAACACCCCTCGCGGGCCGCGTACTGGCCAAGTCGGAAATCCGAAACCGACTGCCGGAGCGATAAACAACAGCAATGACACCTTGCTCTTGGCTTGCGGATTCTGTAAGAGTTCGATGAAGGAGATCCTTTGGATCGAGTGGCAGTTCGGAAAGAAGCATGAAGACCTTGATCGTCGGGATAGGAGCATTGGGCGGACTGATCGCAGCTCGCTTTCGCGCAGCCGGCCTTCCGGTTTGGCTTGCGACGCGCGACACGGAGCAGGCGGACAAGCTGAGGGCCTCGGGGCTCAGGGTGACGGGAATGGGAGGTGCCGTTGCTGTCCAGGCGACGGCCATCGCTCCTTTGGATGCCTACGGAGCGGATGACAAGTTTGAACTCGTCTTTTTGGCCACCAAGGCTCACGATGCGATCGAGGCGGCGCCGAGGTTATCCCTTCTCCTCGGACCCAACGCCACGCTCCTGCCGATCCAGAACGGCGGCGTTCCCCAGATGCTTGGCGAGAGATTGGGGAGCTGCGTACTTGGCGGGCTTTCGAACCTGGGTGCCACGATGGAGGAGCCCGGCATATACGAGCAGCGCAATGCGGGCCATCTCCTGATCGGAGAGCTTGCAGGAGGCGAAAGTGAACGAACTGAGCGAATCCGTCGCTGGGTTGAGCGCGCGGTAGCGGTCCGCGCGACAAGAAACCTCCGGGGCGCGGTGTGGTCGAAGCTGCTCGTGAACTGTTCGGTAACCACGATCGGCGCTATCGCCGGCGGCACCATGCGCGAATACATGGCCTCACCGTCAGGCAGCGAACTCTTCAACCGAACCTATGATGAAGCACTGAAGACGGCGCTGGCCACCGGTGCGCAACCGGAAACGATGCTTGTAGAGCCGATCCCGCCGGGATGGCGCGCTGACGGCATCGCGAGCGAGGAGCGGAACACCTGGATCACCAAGGTGCTGACGGCCTACGGAGACGTTACTCCCTCAATGCTTCAGGACATCCGCCGTGGGAGAAGAACCGAAATCGAATTCATCAACGGATACGTGGTAAGAATGGCTCGGCAATTCGGCTTCGACGCACCTATTAACGCCGCCATTGTAGAAACGGTTCATGCAATCACAAGCGGCCGACTCGCTCCGAATCCGGGGCTGCTGGCGCAGGTGCTCCAGGCGCCCACTCATAAATGACACTGGAATCACTCTGGAATACGCGAAAGCTGACCGACGAACCCTACAATTGGCTTACCAAAACAGCCGCTCCGCCCTGGGTTATCCATCTGGGCCGCCACAGCTATGAGTATGCCGTGCTCGAAAAAGCGAGCGTCGAGGAGGACATCGAAGCGTTCGCGGCTTTCATTGCCCAGCTTGTCATGATCGCCTGACCGGTTCGCCGTTGCCCGAGATTCCTGCGAACAAGGTTGGTTCCTGCGATTGCGGTTTCAGTAACTTATAGGAAGCAGGAGAAGGCGGCAAATCCGGGTTCGATCCCCGTTGGTGCAGTTTTCATATACTTACGAAAAATTCAATCACACATTGCTCACACCATGTCCTTATTTTTCTGCGACTTTGGCGTTGTGCGTACGGGTTTTCCACCCGTTAGTAACAAAGGGATGCCGGCCGAGGCGCGCTGGCCGATGATTGGCGCCGATGATGTCCACCCGCAGCACGGAAGGTACGTATGGTTTGATAGGTGATGCAAGCATGGCTATGTCTTCCCAACATGACGCCGACCGCACCGACGAACCGACTGTAGACTGCGGTTCTGGGCCAGGACCATCGTTTGCGGCACAGTTGCGAAAGACACTCAATACGATCCCGGCATACACATGGTACGCGCTGCGGTCCGGCACGCTTACGTTCGTAAATGAGCGATACGCCGATTACCTTGGTCTCGCCAAGAATGATCCTCTTCGGTTCGGGGTGGAGATCAATGTACCTTGGGACACCCACATCCAACTGGTACATCCCGATGATCATGAAGAGACGCTTAGAGTCGGGGCAACGTGTAACAGAACTGGGACTGCCGGCCAAGCGGCCTTCCGAATACGAAACTCTGAAGGAGAATACCGCTGGTTCCTCAGTCGCCTCGAACCTCTCCGAGCAAGCGATGGGGCGTTGCTGTACTGGATCGGGATAAACCTCGATATTGAAGAACTCAAGCGCGCCGAGGAACAGCTTCGCCGGAGTACGCAAGAGCTAAAGCGAAGCGAGTTTTATCTGACGGAAGGGCAGCGCCTCGCCCACATGGGTAGCTGGGCGTTTAAGGCTGCTGGATTCGATCACTGGTCCGCCGAATTGTTTCAGATCCACGGCCTTGATCCGAGCGGCAAGCCGCCAACAGTCGAAGAGTATTTGGATACCGTACACCCAGAAGATCGCGACTTTATGAAACAAGCGATTGAGAAGATCTTAGCCGATCATCGCGAATTCGACTTTACGAAGCGAATCGTGCGCCCTGATGGGAAGATTCGCGCCGTTAGATGTGTAGGCGTTCCCGTGATTCAGGGCGAAACGTTCCAGGGATTCGTGGGCACGGGGATGGATGTCACCGAGCAGGAAGAATTGGCCCAGGACTTGCGACGAAGCAAAGCGCATTTAACAAATGCGCAAACACTAAGTCACACTGGCAGCGTCGGGATGGAAGTAAGGACGAAAAGAATATTTTGGTCGGAGGAATCGGCACGGATTTACGGGTACGCCCCCGGGACGGAGCCAACGCCCGATTTGATACTGCAGCGAGTTCATCCTGATGATGTCAACCTTCTCAAAGACGTTCTCAAGCGGGCGGCCCAGGGCGGAGCAAACTTTGACTTTGAGCATCGGTTGCTCATGCCGGATGGGTCCGTAAAGTATATCTACAATTTCTCGCAGAGTATGAAGGACGAGGCTGGCAACGAAGAAGTTGTTGGCGCAATAGTAGATATCACGGAATGCAGGCGCGCCGAGGAAGCCTTGCGACAGGGCGAGGAGAAGTTTCGCTTAGTCGTTGAGAGCATCCCCGGTCTGGTGGTTACCACGACGTTGGAAGGTGAACTCGAATTCGTAAACCGACGAGCCGTAGATTACTTCGGAAGAACCCTTGAAGAACTGAAGAGCTGGCGGACTAGTGATGCCGTCCACCCAGATGACCTCGCTAGTGCAAATGCAGTGTGGAGGGACTCAATCGAAAAGGGGATTTCGTACGACGTCGATCATCGTCTTCGCCAGTCCGACGGTGTATACCGCTGGTTTCACGTATGTGGACGACCTCTGCGCGATGCGCAGGGCCTTATTGTTCGGTGGTACGCCCTGTTAACGGACATAGACGACCGCAAGAAGGCCGAACAAAAACTTGAAGAACAAGAGATGGAGCTTCGGCAGGTGCTGGACCTCGCACCACAACTCATCGCTGTTTTCGGACCCCGCCGCGAGCGTCTGTTTGCCAACCACACGGCGCTTGATTACTTCGGCCTCACTCTTGATGAATGGCGTGACAAGCCCTGCGCTGTGGGTCATCCCGATGACGCAGAACGGGTCCATGATCAATGGGGTCGTGCTATGTCGAACGGCTCTGCTTTTGAAAGCGAAGAGCGAATGCGCAAGAGCGATGGAAGTTACCGCTGGTATCTGGCTCGTTACAACCCCGTGCGCGACGGACAGGGGCAGATCACGCGTTGGTACGTTGCCGGAACTGATATCGAAGACCACAAGCGGGCGGAGGAGAAACTGCAACAGGAAAACGTCGCTCTCCGCGAAGAGCTCGACAAAACATCGATGTTTGAGGAGATCGTTGGAACTTCGCCCGCCTTGCAAGCAGTACTCTCGCGCATTTCCAAGGTCGCGCCAAGTGATTCCACGGTTCTCGTAACAGGTGAGACGGGAACCGGCAAAGAGCTTGTTGCCCGCGCGATCCACCGACGATCACATCGCGCCTCACGCGCTTTCGTCAGCATCAACTGTGCCGCGATCCCCCGTGATCTGATTGCCTCGGAGTTATTTGGGCATGAGAAGGGGGCGTTCACGGGAGCGATGCAGCGCCGAATCGGCCGGTTCGAGCTGGCAGAAGGCGGAACGATCTTCCTTGACGAAGTAGGTGAACTATCGACCGACACCCAGGTTGCCCTTCTTAGGGTATTACAGGAACGGGAATTTGAGCGGGTTGGGGGAAGGCAACCTATCCACGTCGACGTTCGCGTTATCGCTGCGACGAATCGTGATCTGGAGACCGCCGTGGCCAGTGGGGCTTTCCGCCAGGACCTTTATTACCGGCTAAATGTATTTCCGCTTGAGGTGCCTCCCTTGCGGGAACGAAGGAAGGACGTTCCCCTGCTGGTTCAATACTTTATTGATCGCTACGCGCGCAAAGCGGGTAAGAACATAACGAGCGTCGACAGAAAGACACTTCAATTACTTCAGTCATACCCTTGGCCCGGCAATATACGCGAATTACAAAACGTCGTCGAGCGATCTGTAATCGTCTGCGAGACAGAGACTTTTTCCGTAGATGAGAGCTGGCTATCGCAACAGCCTCGAGATAAGAGATCAGGGGGCAAGCTGGATCTTTCGCAGACGCTGACAGCTAAAGAAAAGGAAATAATCGAACAAGCTCTGCGAGAATGCCAAGGACGGGTATTCGGACCGTCAGGCGCGGCAGCCAAGCTAGGGATCGCGCGGTCCACGCTTGAAATGAAGATTCGATCACTAAACATCAACAAGTATCGCTTTAAGGCGGGGCCAGGAAGCTGAGACTCCTGCCGCGTCAGGCAACAAGCCTGGGCAACCTCGGCGGATGCTGCGTGCCGGAGAATCACTCCGACTTATTGCGAACAAGACAGACAAGCTGAGATTGTTCCCAACTTTCCGCCCGCCAAACACACAAGGCAAGCTCACTGCTATTCGACCGCCGCCGAGAAGCATTCTCCCTTAGGAACTGACCGATCCCATCAACAATCTAAATCCTTCACTCCCGCCCTCTGTCCGGAGTGTTGCCAATTGTCAAAATATCGGCCATTTTGAACGGCGACTTCCTATTTATTATCAGTGACATACCTTCGGCCACAAAGCTGCCCCTTCTTTGTTTTCATTCAACGAGGTCCAAAGGGATGAAATTCCATTCTCCTCGTCAGCCATTTTCAAGCAGAGGGAGTTCGCATGTTAAGAACTCGGAGAACAGAGAATGGTCGAGTCCTGTTCACGCTCAGCGGCCGGATCGAAACAGAGGATGTCAAACACCTTCAGCAACTGCTCGCTGTCGAGACGTCTGGGAAGCGCCTGATTTTGGATTTACGGGACGTGACGCTCGTCAACCAGGATGCAGTCAAGTTTCTCAGCCGCTGCGAGGCCGATGGCATCGAGCTCGACCATTGTCCCCTCCATGTCCGACAGTGGATCGATCAACTAAGACTTTAACCCACACGACGATGGGACGGAAGTGGCGGCCGTTCGCTTTAGGTCAGCAAAGAATCCTTTCGGAGTGTCGTCCCCATGGGATTCAATCAATACTGATCAACAGAAAGGACTATGCCGCAAACGTTCACGAAAGTCGGCACGCTCTACTTAGGTCGGAGACACCGGCCAGCGCCAGTATTCATTCTGAGTAGCGATGCGTCATCAGCCGTCGCCAATGGAGAACAGCGTGTCGAATAAACTGGATGGCTTGGCCCTCGATCAGTTGTTCAGAACAGCCCGCACCCGCAACGGCTGGACTGACCGTCCTGTTACCGAGGAGCAGTTGCGCGAGCTTTACGAGCTTATGAAATTCGGACCAACCTCGTCCAATTGTTGCCCGGCGCGTTTTGTCTGGCTCAGGAGTGCCGAGGGCACGAGCAGGCTCGCAGCTCTTGCCGCGCCCAACAATGCGCCAAAGATACTAGCGGCGCCGGTCACAGTCATCGTCGGCTATGATCTGGACTTCGGCGAACAATTGCCGAAGTTGTTTCCCGCACGCGGCAAGGACATGCAGGCGTTTTATTCCGATCCCCTAGTCGCGCAAACCACCGCTTTTCGCAACGGCGGCCTTCAGGGCGCCTATCTGATTATGGCAGCGCGCGCGTTGGGACTAGACTGCGGTCCGATGTCCGGCTTCAGCAACGAGGCAGTGGATTCAGAATTTTTTGCCAATACACGCATCGAATCCAATTTCATTTGCTCCATCGGGTACGGATCGAATGAAAATCTCTTCCCGCGCAACCCGAGACTGACGTTCGAGGAAGCAGGACGCTTCGCCTAAAGGAGCGGCAAAATGAATAGCAGCAAAACAGCCCCACAGGTTGAGTCCGCGAGTCACCGGATCAGTGGCGAACGGATCAGCTCGTCTGCGATGGCAGAATCCGTAAGCTCGTCCACCGGGAGGTGCCTCGGGCAATACTCGGCAGGCGGGCGGGTCGAGGCAAAACGATACCAACTTCCTCACAAAGGAGATCGAGGATGAATATGACACCCTTCAACAAGACTGGCCTCGAGACGTTGCTGACGCCCGAGAACAGCGCTCTAATCCTGATTGACCATCAGCCATTCCAATTTGCAAGTGTCAACAGTCATGATCCGCAGGCGATCATCAACAACGTCGTCGGTCTCGCAAAGGTCGCGAAGCTATTCAAAGTCCCCACGCTTCTGACGACGGTCACGGAGGAGCGAGGCGGGTACCTCCTCAAGCAACTCCAGGACGTCTTTCCTGATCAGAAGCCCATCAATCGCACGTTCATCAACGCCTGGGAGGACAAGCGGATCGTCGATTGGGTGGCGAAGACCGGAAGGAAGAAGCTCGTCATGGCCGCTCTGTGGACGGAAATCTGCCTCGCCTTCCCCGTGATCCACGCGCTCGGGGACGGCTACGAAGTCTACTTCGTCAGCGACGCGTCGGGCGGTGTCACCCGTGAGGCGCACGAGATGGGTATCCAACGGATGATCCACGCTGGCGCGGTCCCGCTGACCTGGGGCGTACTGTCGGCGGAGTGGCAGCGCGACTGGGCGCGCGAGGCGACGGTATCTGGGCTGGCCCAGATCGTCGTTGAGCACTACGGCGCCACCGGCACGTCGTT
>Ga0210401_10007796_pt1 | contig 10692 bp, 9 predicted proteins | sample IncBWH32MmetaG_FD_150866 | JGI IMG/M metagenome (GOLD analysis project Ga0210401, IMG submission 150866) | Forest soil microbial communities from Barre Woods Harvard Forest LTER site, Petersham, Massachusetts, United States - Inc-BW-H-32-M | ecosystem: Environmental > Terrestrial > Soil >... | reverse complement strand
GCTGGCGCCGTTGGCGGCCAGCTCGTATTCCTTGGCGGTGCGCGCCGACACCAGGCCACCGGCGTGGCGCCCGCTGCTGATCAGCACCACTTGCGGCGGCCTGGGAAAGCCGCTGTCGTCGAACGAAGGGGCCATTCCATCGGCCGTGTTCTCCCGCAGCGAAACCATCGGCGACAGCGCCATTTCGCCGTCCACCAGTTTCTGCAGTGAGCTCTGGCGCGTGCGCTGACTGCGCGCCGACACCCCGTCCCAGCTGAGCATCCCGACCAGCTCGTCCATCGCCGCCGGCGCCAGATACGCGCGGTACTGACCCGGATCGATCGCGCGCGAACGCTCGGCCAGGAATTTGACCTGCTCGCGCGCCGCGTCGATCCGCCGGGCGATTTCGCCGGCATCCCAGGTCCCGGACGCGTAGGTCGACTTGACGGCCTTGTCCTTCGCGTCATGGCTGCCGCCGACATAGATCGACCAGTCCACCTGAAAGCTGTCGACCCGGTGCCAGTTGCGCTGGCCCATCGAGTTGGCGAAGCCCCGGTACACCGGTCCGCTGGCGAAGATGCCGACCAGGTCGGCGCCGTCGGCCGCGGCGATCACACAGTCGACCGCTTCCTCGGCGTCGGGCAGCTGGCCGGGGCGCTCCCGGTTGGAGCTGTTGACTTCGGTGGCGTACAGCAGCAGCGGGTCGACCGGCAGCGAGGGCAGCTCCGATCGCATCGCCTCGATTGCGCGGCGAATCGCCGCCTGGTCGGTCGACGCCTCGAACGCCACCGACAGCGTCGAATTCAGCCGACGCCCCCGATCGACCAGGGTCAGTCGGAGGAAAGCTTGCGTCACGCTGCCCGCCTGACCCACGCGTGCGCGGTTGAAGCGGACAAAATCGGATGTCTCGCCGCAAAAGCCGGTCAGCAGCGCTTCCGTGCCGCGCAGTTGTCCGATCGCGTAGTCGGCCAGCTCCAGGAACTGCTGCTTCATCGATCAGTTCTCGGCGCCAAACACCGCCACTGCCGTGAACTTGCAAGCCGGACTGGCATGGCCGACCCGGATCAGCTGATTGGGCTCTCCCTTGCCGCAGAACGGGCTACCGAGCACTTCAACCGTCGAGGCGCTGCCGACCATCGCCAGCGAACGCCAGAAGGTGGCGGAGACGCCGCGGTAATTCGGATTCCTGACCACCTCGGCCAGCCGCCCGCCCCGAATGCGCTGGCCCCATTCGCAGCCGAACTGGAATTTGTTGCGCGAGTCGTCGATCGACCAGGACGCGTTGGTCTGCATCAGAACGCCATTGTCGATCGAGGCCACCATCTCTTGGAATGACGAAGTGCCAGGCTCGACGTTCAGGTTCGACATGCGGTCGATCGGGGGTCGATTCCAGCTGCTGGCGCGCGAGGTCGCGACGAAACCGTCCCAGGGCGCTTGTGGCAGTCGCTGGCGCGACAGCGTCCCGCCCAGTGCCTGCATCAGGATTCCGTCGCGGATCAGGTACTGGCGGTGTGCCCGGCTGCCCTGGTCGTCGTAGGCGAAGGTCGCGAATTGCTCGGCGCGGGTGGGATCGTAGGTCACGTTCAGCAGGTCCGAGCCGTAGCGGTAGCTGCCGAACATGTCCGGTGTCACGAAACTGGTGCCCGCATAGTTGCGTTCGTCGCCCAGGATCCGGTCCAGTTCGAGCGGGTGGCCGATCGACTCGTGGATCTGCAGCATCATCTGATCGGGCATCAGCAGCAGGTCAAGCGTGCCGCTCGGGCAGTTCGGCGCCGCCAGCAGCTCCAACGCCTGCTCCGCGGTGCGCTGGCCGGAGCCTACGAACCGGCCGCGCTCGATAACCTCGCGCGCGCTGCCTTGCTGGCACAACCCGTTGTGCCGGCCGCCCCACGAGCGCACTTGAGTCCGGTCGCGCTGGCTGGCTGCCACGTGCAGAGCCGGAATTGCGAACGTATGCTGCTCGAAGATCTCCTCGCCGCCTGCCGCCGCCAGCAACTGGCGCACGCGCACCGTCCACAGGCTGGCTTGCCAGTCGACGATCCGGTCATCGATGCGGCATTGCGCCGATTCTTGTCGAAGCAGATCGAGCCGCTCGGCCAGGGTCCAGTCCGCTTCCGACAAACCGCTCGAGCGGAAGCGGCCGGCCAGCGTCAGGTGTGGGGCGGTGCCGTCGAACACGCTGCGACCGCGGGCGGCGCGCGCCCATTGCGCGGCGCGGTCTGCGGCGCCCTTCAGGCCCGCCTCGCTCAGATCGCTGGTGGCCGCGTAGCCGATGCCGTCGCCCGAGGCAACGGTCACCATCGCACCCAGATCGATCGAGCGGGCTGCCGGCTCGGGCACATCGCGCCGCACCGAAGTCGATATCGAGGATTCCTCGACGATTCGGATTGTGCAATGGTCGCTCGCCGGCGCGACGCGGCGGAAGCGGCGGACTACGTCTGATAGATCGGGCGTCGAGTCCATCCGAGACATGATACCGGCGGATACCGGCGGGCGCGCTCTATACTGAATCAGGGTTTGCGTTCAACAGGGGGTTGCGATGTCCGAAGAGATCCTGTCCGCCGCGCACGATCGCGGGGACAAAGGCACCGGAGTCGACAGCCCTGACGAGCCGCGCCGCCGCCAGTTCGTGAAAACATCCCTGGCCGCGGGATTCGCCGCCGCGGCGGCCCCGATCAACGTGCGCGCGGTCATTCAGACCGATGCGGCCGACCTGGTCGCCGGCGACATCCGGATCCCGGTCGCGCACGGCTATCAGATGCCGGGGTATCGCGCTCAGCCGGCTCCTCAGTCGACGACGGGTGCCAATCTGCCGACGATCCTGGTCGTGCACGAGATCTTCGGCGTCCACGAGCACATCAGGGACGTGTGTCGACGCTTTGCCAAGGTCGGCTACCTGGCGATCGCGCCGGACCTGTTCGCGCGTCACGGCAACGCCGCGGCCGTGGCCGACATGAACACCCTGGTTCGCGAGGTTGTATCGAGAGCTTCCGATTCGGAAGTGCTGGCCGACCTGGATGCGACCGCGAGCTGGGCAGCCAGCCACGGCGGCGACGCTGCGCGGCAAGGCGTGACCGGCTTTTGCTGGGGCGGACGCATCACGTGGTTGTATGCGGCTCACCAACCGAAACTGAAGGCGGCCGTGGCGTGGTACGGACGACTGGTCGGCGAAGCGACGGCGAATCAACCGATGCATCCGATCGACGTCGTGTCCCAGCTGAGGGTGCCGGTGCTCGGCCTGTACGGCGGGGCCGACAGCGGAATTCCCGTCGAGACCGTCGAGCGGATGAAGCAGGCGCTGGCGGCGGCTCCGGCCCCCGGATCCGAATCGCAGTTCGTCATCTATCCGGGGGCGTCGCACGCGTTCTTTGCCGACTACCGTCCGAGCTATCAAGAGGCGTCGGCGCTGGATGGCTGGTCTCGCTGCCTGGATTGGTTCGCGAAGCACGGCTTGTCCGCAAACTAGTGCTGACGCTGCTCTATATCGTCCTCGCCAATGCGGTCTCCACGCTGATCTCGATCGGTCTGGCCGCGATACTGAGCTTCCGGCTGCTTTCCGGCGTCGTCGACAAAATGGTATCGGTCGCCGCCGGCGTGCTGCTGGCGACGGCGCTGGTGCAGCTGCTGCCGGAGGCGATGGACGCGGGGCTGTCCCCACAAACGCTCGGCTGGGTCTTCACCTGCGGCATCGTCGGCTTCTTCATCCTCGAGAAGATGACGCTGATCCACCACACCCACCATCATGAAGGCGACACCCATCAGCACCCGCACGGGCACGACGCGCATGAAGCCGGCCGCGGCGCGTGGCCCATCCTGGTGGGCGATGCGTTTCACAACTTCGCCGATGGCGCCGTCATCGCCGCAGCGTTCCTGCTCGATTCGCGTGCCGGCGTGGTGACTGCCAGCGCCGTCTTTGCGCACGAGGTTCCGCACGAGATCGGCGACTTCATGATCCTGTTGAATGCCGGGTTCGAACGGCGCCGTGCCTTCATCTTCATGATGATCTCGGGCATGTCGGCCGTGCTGGGCGGGGTGACCGGCTTCCTGCTGCTCGACTCGTATCGGGCGCTGCTTCCGTATGCCCTGCTGATCGCAGCGGCGAGCTTCGTCTACATCGCGCTGTCGGACCTGCTGCCCGAGATGATGCGCCGCAAGCCGCTGCGGGAGTCGCTGCCCGAGGTGCTTTTGGTGCTGTTCGGGGTGGCGGTGGCGGGCCTGATCCGTGCCGCGGTCAAAGGCGCCTGAACGCGATCACGGATCGCTGCCGGTTGCCACCGGACGGGACGGGTCCGAGATCCACTGGCTCCACGAGCCGGGGTAGAGGCTGGCGCCCGTGATGCCGGCTCGCTGCATCGCCACCCGATGGTGGCAGGCGGTGACACCCGAGCCGCACTGGAGGATCACGTGCTCCGGGTCGCGGGCGCCTATCAACGCGGCAAATTCCGAGCGCAGTTGCTCGGCGGACTTGAAACGCCCGTTCGCCTGCAGGTTGGACTGCCAGAACCGATTGACGGCACCGGGGATGTGGCCGCCGATCGGATCGATCGTCTCGTTCTGGCCGGCGTACCGATCCGGCGACCGCGCGTCGATAACCAGCCGTTGCGGATCGGTGCGCGCCGCCTGGACGGCTTCGACCTCGACCGCGCGCTCCAGGGGCTGGGTGCGTTCGAAGCGTCCGCGCGGTGGCGTGGACTCCCGCGCCTCCATCATCAGGCTGGCCTCAAGAGCGGCTTGCCAACCCCCGTCCAGCAGCGCGACCTTTTCGTGCCCGAGCCAGCGCGCGAGCCACCACAGCCGCCCCGCGTATTGGCCGCCGTTGGCGTCGTAAGCGACGATCTGCGTGTCGGCGCCGATGCCCCAGCGCCGGAACAATTCGGCCAGCCGGTCCGGGTCCGGCAGCGGGTGCCGCCCCGAGTGGGCGGTCTTCGGGCTGGACAGGTCGCGTTCCAGATGGGCATACACGGCGCCTGCGATGTGCCCGTCGGCGTACGCTTGCTCCGCTGCTTCTGGCCTTAACAGGTCGTAACGGCAGTCGATCACGCGCCAGGCGGGGCTGCCCAGATTTTGGCGTAGCGTATCTGCGTCGACCACGCTCGTGAAGGGGTGAGTCTGGGTCATCGGGCCGCCGGTAATGTGTGTGTAAACGCAACGCAAGTGACTGACCCGCCTGGGGGATGCGGGCGTTGAACTAAAATACCTTAGCGGGTGTACTGGCGCCCGGCAAGGCCGATCGACGCATGGTCGGTCAAAAACTCGAAATAGGTCCCGCCTCCCTGCAGGAGCGGGCAAGCGGATGGGTGAGACCACAATTTCCAACTCGGTCGAAGAGTTGAGCTTCGAGCAGGCGCTCGATCAGCTCGATCAACTGGTGCGGCGAATGGAATCGGGTGATCTGGGGCTGGATGAATCGATCGCGGCGTATCGGCGCGGGGCGGAACTGGCGCGGTTTTGCCAGGGCCGCCTGGCCGATGCGGAACGGCAGATCCAGAAGCTTGACGACAACGTGCTGAAGAACTTCTCTCCTTCCGAATCGGCGGACACCGCAACGTGAGCGTGGCTTCGATTTCGGCGCGGGCTGCCGCCGCTTCGCACGTCGCGCCATTGTCCGAGTGGATTGCGGCCCGGCAGGGGCGCTTCGAGCAATTTGTCCGGGCACGTCTGCCGGCCGAGGAGCGCGAGCCGAGCCGGCTGCACTCGGCCATGCGCTACGCCGTGCTGAACGGCGGCAAGCGGGTGCGCCCGCTGCTGGTGTATGCGGCCGGCGAGTTCGCGGGCGCCGCCGATGTCGCGCTGGATCCGATCGCCGCCGCAGTCGAGTTCGTCCACGCCTACTCGCTGGTGCACGACGACATGCCGTGCATGGATGACGATGTGCTCCGGCGCGGCAAGCCCACCGTGCATGTCGCATTCGATGAGGCCACCGCGATGCTGACCGGTGATGCCTTGCAGGCCGAGGCATTCAGGGTGCTGACCGAGGCCCCGCTGCCTGCCGAGACCGGCATGGCGCTGATGCGCGATCTGGCCTACGCGTCGGGCACCCAGGGCATGTGCGGCGGGCAGGCGATCGACCTGGCGGCGGTGGGCCAGTCGATGACCGCTGCCGAGCTGGAAACCATGCATCGGATGAAGACCGGTGCGCTGCTGCGGGCGTCGATCACGATGGGGGCGACCGCCGGGCGCGTTTCGGCGGCCGAACGCGCTGCCCTCGAGCGCTATGCCGATGCGGTCGGCCTGGCGTTTCAGATCGTCGACGATCTGCTCGACGCCGTTTCGACCTCCGCTGAATTGGGCAAGACCGCTGGCAAGGATCAGCGGCAGAGCAAACCCACCTACGTGTCGGTGCTCGGTACCGAAGCCACTCGCCGCTGGTCCGAGCGGTTGCGTGCCGAAGCGCACGACGCGCTGTCCAGTCTTGGCCCCGAAGCCCAGTCGGGCACCGCGCGGCTGGGACAGTTGGCTGACCTTATCGTGCAACGCCGGAGCTGATCGCGTGTACAGCCTGTTGCAGACCATTAACGATCCCGCTGACCTTCGCCAGCTCGAACGCGGCGAGCTGCCAAAGCTGGCCGACGAGCTGCGAGCATTCGTGCTCGAGTCGGTCTCCAAGACAGGCGGTCACCTGAGCTCCAACCTGGGGACGGTCGAGCTGACGATCGCGCTGCACTACGTGTTCAACACGCCGGAAGACCGGATCGTGTGGGACGTTGGCCACCAGACCTATCCGCACAAGATCCTGACCGGGCGCCGCGAGGGCATGCGCAAGCTGCGGCAAGCCAATGGGATATCGGGCTTTCCGCGGCGCAGCGAATCGGTTTACGACGCCTTCGGAACCGCCCATTCGTCGACCTCGGTATCGGCCGCGCTTGGCATGGCGGTGGCGGCGCGCGATCGCGGCGAGAACCGCCACGCGATCGCGGTCATCGGCGACGGCGCGATGTCGGCCGGCATGGCGTTCGAGGCGCTGAACAATGCCGGGGTCGCCGAGAACGTGCGCCTGCTGGTGATCCTGAACGACAACGACATGTCGATTTCGCCGGCGGTGGGGGCGTTGAACCGCTACCTGGCGCGCCTGCTCAGCGGCAAGTTCTACGCCGCCGCCAAGCAGGCCGGGCGCCAGGTACTGAAGCACGTGCCGCCCATGCTCGAACTGGCGCGCAAGCTGGAGGAGCACGCCAAGGGCATGCTGGTTCCGGGCACGATGTTCGAAGAATTCGGCTTCAACTACATCGGGCCGATCGACGGGCACGATCTGGATGCGCTGGTTCCGACGCTGCAGAACATCCGCGGACTGTCCGGCCCGCAGTTCCTGCATGTGGTCACTCGCAAGGGGCAGGGCTACAAGCTGGCCGAAGCCGATCCGGTGGCCTATCACGGCCCTTCGCCATTCGATCCGAAGATGGGGTTGCAGAAGGGCGTGCCCGGCAAGCCAACCTTCACCCAGGTGTTCGGCGACTGGCTGTGCGACATGGCCGCAGCCGATTCGCGACTGGTCGGAATCACGCCGGCGATGCGCGAAGGCTCCGGCATGGTGCGTTTCGAGCGGCAGTTTCCCGACCGTTACTTCGACGTCGGGATTGCCGAGCAGCACGCGGTGACGTTCGCCGCGGGGCTTGCATGCGAAGGGCGCAAGCCGGTCGTCGCGATCTACTCCACGTTCCTGCAACGCGCGTACGACCAGCTGATTCACGACGTGGCGATCCAGAATCTGCCGGTGACCTTCGCGATGGATCGAGGTGGGCTGGTGGGCGCGGACGGCGCCACCCACCACGGAGCGTTCGACCTGTCATATCTGCGCTGCATCCCGAACCTTGTGGTGATGACGCCGAGCGACGAGAACGAGTGCCGAAAGATGCTGTCGACCGCGTTCCAGCACGACGGGCCGGCCGCGGTGCGCTACCCCCGCGGCGCCGGCGCCGGCGTAGCGGTCGAGCGCGATCTGGGGGTGTTGCCGATCGGGCGCGGCGAAATCCGGCGCCACTGCCGCGCTCCGCGTGGATCGCGCATCGCGATCCTCGCGTTCGGGCCGCTGCTGCACCAGGCCTTGCGTGCCGCCGAGGTGCTCGACGCGACCGTGGTGAACATGCGCTTCGTGAAGCCGATCGACGCGGAGCTGCTGGTTCAGGTCGCCGGATCTCACGATGCGCTGGTCACCGTCGAAGAGAACGTCGTGATGGGCGGAGCGGGTAGTGCCTGCGCCGAGACGCTGTCGACCCTCGCGCTGGAGCGGCCGTTCCTGCACCTCGGTCTGCCGGACCATTTCATCGATCACGGCGATCCGGCCGGGTTGATTGCCGGTGCCGGCCTGGATGCGGCGGGGATCGAGCAGTCGATTCGCGATCGGTTCGGGGCGCTGCTGCGCGAAGCGCGCCGAATCAAATCGATCGCCTAGACGACGGGCTTGCCCTCCGAAGCGCGCCAAGCACGCCTAGGAGGCCTATCGGCGGCGCGGGACTTCGTCCCACACGTCCAGGCTGCTGCGTGCTGATGCGTCGTAGATCGACGCCATGGTCCGCACTGGGCGCCGCGGCGTCAGCCATTGATGTACGCCGGCCAGCAGCATCAGCTCCGACATCGCCTCGGGCGCGAGCGGTCGGCTGCTGCCATCGTCGAGCCACAGCTTCTCGAAGTACGCATTCATCTCCGGGTAACCCCAGAGCAGCGTAATCGCCTGAACGATTTCCGGATGCTGTGCCTCCAGCACCGACGGTCGACGCATGACAGGATGCGGAGCGCTGCGCTGCGCGCGAACCAGCGTGGCGGTTTCGCTGGCATCGGCACAATCGCGATCGCGACCCAGACTTGGGATCGACCGGTAGTAGGTTTCGTAGCGTGATGGCATGGTTGGCGCAAGGGTAGTGCGAACGGCTTAAGCTTAGAAGCGACTAGGTCCTTGAATCGCTTTGTAAACTTTTTGAGCCTGCCCCGGAATGAGGATAACCACGGCATTATACATACCAAATAGACAGTATAAAGATTTTGGTTTGACCCAATTTTGGTTACTCCATGATTAGGACGTGGATTTACCGACCGTGAGCCAGGAAATTCAAACGAATGCCTCCCTCAGGGGGCTGAACGCGTTCGGTGTCGACGCCCGAGCGGCGTGGCTGGGTCAGGTGCACAACGAGTCGGAGCTGTCGGCGCTGCTCGCTGATCCGCGCGTGGCCGGGCTGCCGCAACTGGTGCTCGGGGGCGGGACCAACATTCTGTTCGTCGCGGACTTTCCTGGCCTCGTCGTGCGGATGCAGATTCCCGGGCTGCAGGAGGTTGGAGAAAGCAACGACAGCTGGCTGTTCGAAGTCGGCGCCGGAATGGACTGGCACCAGACCGTGCAGCAGCTGTTGCATCAGGGCTTCCCCGGCCTCGAGAACCTGGCGCTGATCCCGGGCACGGTCGGGGCCGCGCCGATCCAGAACATCGGAGCGTACGGGCTGGAGCTGGCCGAGCGGCTGCAATCGGTGCGTGCGTGGGATTGCGAGCTGAAGTCCGCCGTCGATATGAGCGTCGACCAATGCGAATTCGGCTATCGGGACAGTGTGTTCAAGCGCGCCCACAAGGGCCGCTGGATCGTCCTGTCGATCAGGCTGGCGCTGCCGAAGCGCTGGCAGCCGGTGCTGGGTTATGCCGAGCTGGAGCGGGAACTGAAAACGCCCTCGAACGAGCCGCCCTCAGCCAACGCGATCTTCGATGCGGTGTGCACGATTCGCCGCCGCAAGCTTCCGGACCCGACACTGCTCGGCAACGCCGGCAGCTTCTTCAAGAACCCGGTGGTTACGCGCGAGAAGCGCACCGAGTTGATCGGTCATTTCCCGTCCCTGGTCAGCTACGCCTTGTCCGGCGGCAGGTTCAAGCTGGCGGCCGGCTGGCTGATCGAGGCTTGTGGCATGAAGGGCGTCAGCCGCGGACGCGCCGCGGTGTACGACCGCCAGGCTCTGGTTCTGGTGAACCGTGGTGGCGCCAGCGGCCGCGAGATCCTGGATCTCGCGTGCGAGGTGCAGGCGCGCGTGGCCGAAAAGTTCGGTGTCGTGCTCGAGCCCGAGGCGGTGATCGTCTAGCCGGCGCGCCGTCTCATCGCATGGCCGGTAAGATCGGCCCGATCATGACCAACATCCTGCTATCCCTGCCAAAAGGCGAACGCGTCGGCATCGCATTTTCGGGCGGCCTCGACACGTCGGCCGCCCTGGCCTGGATGCGCCACCACGGCGCCGTGCCGTGCGCGTACACGGCCAATCTGGCGCAGCCCGACGAGAGCGACTACGAGGACATCTCGCGCCGGGCGCGCCAATACGGGGCCGAGATCGCCCGGCTGATCGACTGTCGCGAGGCGCTGGTGCATGAGGGTTTGATTGCGCTGCAGTGCGGGGCGTTCCATATCAGCACGGCCGGGCGCACCTACTTCAACACGACTCCGCTGGGGCGCGCGGTGACCGGCACGCTGCTGGTCAAGGCGATGCAGCAGGATGCGGTCTCGATCTGGGGCGACGGCTCGACGTACAAGGGCAACGACATCGAACGCTTCTATCGCTACGGGTTGCTGGCCAATCCAGCGCTGCGGATCTACAAGCCCTGGCTGGATCAGGACTTCGTGCGCGAGCTGGGCGGGCGCAAGGAGATGAGCGAGTGGCTGAGCGCGCACGACTTCGCATTCCGTACCAGCGCCGAAAAGGCGTACTCGACCGATTCGAACATCTGGGGCGCTACCCACGAAGCCAAGCG
>Ga0210401_10007795_pt1 | contig 10692 bp, 8 predicted proteins | sample IncBWH32MmetaG_FD_150866 | JGI IMG/M metagenome (GOLD analysis project Ga0210401, IMG submission 150866) | Forest soil microbial communities from Barre Woods Harvard Forest LTER site, Petersham, Massachusetts, United States - Inc-BW-H-32-M | ecosystem: Environmental > Terrestrial > Soil >... | reverse complement strand
GAATCGTTGCTGTGATTTCAGTCACCCTTAAAGATTCGGCTGGATCGGCGCGTCCTGCACTGTTGCGGCGCGATCCTCTGCGGTAGCGCGAAGCACGCCGGATTCGTCGGTGTAGTAACTCCGGAAACCGAAATTTCCCGGCCGCGCTATAAGAGTGTAGCTCGTCACGCGGCCTTCCGGGTCAGGTTTCCCGGGTGAGTATTGCAGGTTGTAGTGGCCGAGTTGCGCTTTCTGCGCTGCGATCCGCGCCGTGTCTCCTAGCGCTTCGAGCGAAGAAGGATAAGCTGCCTCAGCCGATTCGTAAGTCGCAAGTGCAGCCTGAACGGTCGCAATCGCATCGCGGGCGCGCGCTTCCGATTCTGATTTCGACCCCGACATGTGCCAAGGCACCGCGAACCAGCCCACGGCTCCGAGCGTCACCAGCAGAATGCCGCACGCGATCAGAATTCGTTTAGCGGTTGGCTGCTTCGCGACGGGTGCCGGCTCGCCAAACACATCCGCCACCGACGAAGTTAGGTCAGCGCCGCAGTACGGGCACACTTCGCTCCCGGAGTTAATCGCTGCATCGCATTCCCGGCAGGTGTACATCGAACGACAATCTTAGCAGGAAGCGAGTCTTGAGGACCGCTGGGTCACAGACCTCACTTGAATTCGTTCTTGTAAACCACGCCTTCCTTCATCACAAACTTCACATTCAGCAACTCATCAATATTCGCCAGCGGATCCCCGGAGACCGCAACCATGTCGGCCAGCTTGCCAGGTTCAATCGTTCCGGAGCGATCGCTCCAACCAAGCATTTCCGCAGCAACAGTCGTCGCTGAACGAATCGCCTGCATCGGCGTCATCCCATAATCCACGTAATAGTGAAATTCGCGAGCCTCGTTCAAGTCCGGGTCCGTCCACGGAAAACCGCCTGCGTCCGTCCCCATCACAATCTTCACGCCCTTCTTCACGCCGAGGCCGAACGCCTTCTTCTCGAGTTCCACCATTGGCCCCCAGTTCCCGCCGCGTCCCGGTGCCACATATGCGCCCACCATCACCGTTGGACACCAGTACGCGCCTTGCTTCACGGCCTGTTCGAGCAGCGCCTCCGTGAAGCCGTCACCATGCTCGATGGAATCGACTCCCGCGCGCAGTGACGCCGCGATCCCATCCGACCCAATCGAATGCGCAGCCACTTTGTGCCCCAGCCGGTGCGTCTCCTCGACAATCGCGCGCGCTTCTTCATCCGTGAAATTCACGTGGCTGTGCAACACGCCATCGGAGCCAAAGTAGTAGGCGCGGTCCGAATAATATTTGATCCAATCCGCCCCGCGCGAAATCTGCTCGCGCACCGCCAGTCGCGCGTTGTCCACGCCGTCCACATACTGCACTCCGTGCGGCACTTCGATTTCCCAGGAGTAGCCGAGCGGCGGATACATTCCAGTCGGCGTCATCGCCCGCGTCGAAACAAACATGTGCGGCCCCGGCACTTCTCCGCGATTAATCGCCTTCTTGACGTCCACGTCCGCATACATCGCGCCTTCCGTTTCCAGGTCGCGCAACGTCGTGAACCCGTGATCCAGCGCAATCTTCGCATTGCGTGCCGCGAGAATCGCGCGATAGGGAATTGATTGCTTCAGAAGCTGCTCGTCGTAATCAACGGCGGTCACGTCTCCCTGTAGCAGCACGTGCGTGTGCGCATCCGTGAGTCCCGAGAGCACCGTCGCGTGCGAAAGATCGATCACCTCAACACCCGCGGGCGCGCTCCCACCCGGCGTAACGGACGCGATCTTGCCGTCTTCAACCACGATCATCGCGTTCAAAATCGGCTGCTCGCTCTTGCCGTCGATCAGTCTCCCTGCGCGCACAGCAATTCGTTTCTTGGGCGCCTCCTTTGGCGCCTGTGCATTTAGCGAAACGCAAAACAACAGCAATCCGATCATTACCGCAAGGCGACGCGTCATCCAATTCCTCCAGGCGACATTTTTCTTGTACTTTCGAGTGCGACTATAGGCGAACTCGCCGTCACATTACAAGAAGTCGCCCGGCACAAAATCGTTTACGTGGCTGCGCCATCGTGCGACTTTAAGTGGCAGAGGCACTCCTCTTTATCCTGAGAACCGAAGTGCCTGCGCGCCTTTGCACTCTCCGATTGCTCACCCTGCAAGGCCGACCGATCGCTCCCGTGCAAATGAAGCCCCCGATTCTAGTATCATTCCTCCCCAGAGGCGGCCCAGCAACGATGCCAGCCGACAAACCGCATCGATTTCCTCTTGCGCTCAACGCCGCCGTTGCGCGCTGCTGGCAAACCGCTGCCGTACCTCCGGACTGGAATCTAACGCGCGAACAATTCCAGCGCGCCCTCGAACGCAGCACCGCTCGCCGTTTCCCGGATTCTCTTCCAGACGACCGCATTGTCACCGGATATCTCGAAAGCCTGCATCTACGCGACCTCGCTCTCGCGTGCGCCTGCAGCGCCGGCGACAGCGCTGCCTGGGAATATTTTATCGAGCATTACCGCCCGGAACTCCACCGCGCCGCCCGCGTGATTCTCTCGAAATCAGGTGGCAACGATTCGAAAGCGCACGAGATGGCCGACTCGCTCTATGCTGATCTCTACGGACTGCGCGAGTCATCCGACGGCTCGCGCCGTTCGCTTCTCGACTATTTTCACGGCCGCAGCAAATTATCCACGTGGCTGCACGCGATTCTCGCGCAACGCAACATCGACGAAATCCGCCGCACGCAAAAAGTGGATTCGCTTGAAGCTCCCGGCAACGGTGACTCAGACATGCGCGAATTGCCCCAAACAAAAACCGCGCCGCCCGATCCGGAGCGCGATGCCTACCTCGCGATCATGCAGGCCTGCGTCACCGCGGCACTTAGTGATCTCACGCCTCGTGATCGCCTACGCCTTGCGTACTACTACGTGGACGATCTGACGCTCGCGCAAATCGGCAAGCTGCTCGGCGAACACGAAGCCACCGTCTCGCGCAAACTCGAGCGGACACGCGCGGATTTGAAGCGTTGCGTTGAGGTCGCGCTCCGCGAAGGAAAAAAATTAACTGAAGCGCAATTGAAACTGTGCTTCGAATACGCGCGCCAGCAATGGCCATTCGATTTGACGCGCGCGTTGTCGGCGCGTGATTGACCATGGCCGCAGCCACGCGATTCCCGCTGTATTTTTGCAAGAATTTCGGCCTGGCCCGTTCTAAAGAAGGAGAATAGCGTCATGCCATCGCAGGACAACGAAAACGCAATGGATGGCCTCCTCCGGCGAAGTCTTGCGCGCGACTCCATAGGGGCCGGCAATTGCCCCGACGCCGAACTCCTGGCCGCATATTTCGACCAATCGCTAGGGGCCGACGAAGCCGCCCACCACGAGCTTCATTTCTCCACCTGCCCACGCTGCCGCGAACAACTCGCCGCGATGGCGCGCGCAAATACAGGCCAGCAGCTTCATCCCGCCGATCTTGCGCTTGAACCGGCCCTCGCGGGTGCGCGGCCAGTTCCAGCAATTGCCTTGGACGTGGCACGCATTCCCGGGCAAGCCAAACACGCTATAGCCGGCGCGCGTTCCGAAACGAAGCCCGCTCAGCGCAAATCGCCTGACGCCCAATGGCTGGATTTCCGCTGGTTCATCCCAGTCGCGGCGATGCTCGTTCTCGGGACGGTTGTTTTCATGCGCTTCGCTTCGCACGAAAGGACTATCGGACCCGATCAAGTCGCGATGTCGAAATCAGCTCCGCCACCGCAAGACCAAACCGTACCCGAACCCGAAAAAAAAGCCAGCGATGCTGCAACGCCTGAGAAATCTGCGCCGAAAACACAACCGCCACCAGCGACCACAACCTCCCGCTTGCAACCTTCCTCGAAACCCGCCGCAAGCGCCCCATCAAATTCCGGATCGCCACGAACACAAAGAAACGAAGATTCGTACCTTCGCGGCGGCACGGCTTCAAGGAGTGCTTCAGCAGCGACTCCGAGTCCTTCACGAGCAACCGCAGGCCGTGCTTCGGCCTTTCATTCACAAAAACAAGTTGGTGGGATAAGTGCCGGCGCAGCAGGTCAGGGGGACCGCAATGCAGCATCCGAGCCCGCTCCGGCAGCCCCAGCTCCGGAATTGAACGCTTCACTTCCGTCGATCGTGGTCGCGACGAGTTCAGCCGAGGCCGTGAAATCTCCCGCGCCTGCACCGCCTCCGACAGCGGAACAAAAATCGCAGGCCTTCGGACTCGCAGGCCGAAGCAACGTCCGTAGCTCAACCGCGGCGAAATCTCTAGCAAAAGCAAAACCAGCTGAAGAGCGCTACACCGAAACGGTGATTCCGACGCCTGATTCCGACATTTTCTATCGCATCGCCGGCGGCGGCTTCGTCGAAATTTCCGAGGACGGCGGCGCCACCTGGCAGCGACAGCTCCTGAATCCCTCTGCCGAATTCACTGCGGGATCCGCCCCCGAACCGCGAATCTGCTGGCTCGTCGGCCGTTCGGGCATCGCCTTCCTCACCGAAGACGGCAAGATCTGGCGAAAGCTTCCGTCACCTACATCAGAAGACCTGGTCGCAGTGGTAGCAAAAAGCGCTTCCAACGCCACAGTCACGGCGACTGACGATCGAAAGTGGTCAACCGACGACGCCGGTAAGAACTGGCGTCCCGTGAAATAACTCGGCAAGACTTTCGACCTCGGACGTTCTAATCAGAGGAGTAGTTTCGCCACAAGGAGACAGCCCATGCACCCGCTTTCCAACAAAAACATTCGCGCCGGCATCACCCTTATGTTTCTCGCGTTTCTGCCGCTCTCTGGAAATCTCGCGCAAGCCGCAGGTCAGCAAGCCCAGAAAGAAGACGCCGCGCGCAAGCAGCCCGCTACTACCACGGAAAAAGACCAGGTCGATCTCGCCGTCACCGTCTACAACTCCAACATCGCCCTCGTGCGTGACGTTCGCCAGATCCACCTTCCGTCCGGCCTGTTCCCGCTTCATTTCGAAGACGTCGCCGCGTCCATCAATCCCGCTACGGTTCATTTCCGTTCGCTTGTCGATCCCGCGAAGCTCAACGTCATTGAGCAAAATTACGAATTCGATCTCCTCGACCCTCAAAAGCTCCTCCAGAAATATGTCGGCAAGGAAGTCACTCTCGTTCGCGCGGAAAAAGACGGCGGATCCACGCGATGGGTCGAAACAAAGGCTGTGCTTCTCGCGAATAATGGCGGCCCTGTCTGGAAAATCGGCAACGAAATCGTCACCGGTATGGCGGTTGATTCCTATCGCTTCCCCGACCTCCCAGAAAATCTCTACAGCCGCCCCACGCTCGTATGGATGCTCGAAAATCGTGGCGCAGACTCACAACGCGTCGAAGCCTCTTACCTGACGAGCAATATGAACTGGAGCGCCGATTACGTTCTCACCGTCGGCCGCGATGAAAAAACCGCCGACCTCGATGGTTGGGTCACGCTCGTCAACAACAGCGGCGTCACCTACTCCAACGCAAAGCTTCAGCTCGTAGCCGGTCAACTAAATCGCGTCGAGCCGCCGGTGCCGCCGAGAGCCATGGCGGGCGCAGTGATGATGAAGTCTGACGCGGCGCAGCAATTCGGCCAGGAAGCATTCTCCGAATACCACCTCTATACGCTCGGTCGCCGCACCTCCATCCAGAACAACGAATCGAAACAGATCAGCCTGCTATCCGGCAGCGGCGTCCCGGTCGAGAAATATCTCCTCGTCGAAGGCCAGCAATACTGGTTCCGCAATTCGCAGGGAATCGGCAATCCAATTTCGCAACCGGTGAAAGTTCTCTATCGCTTCAAGAATGATGAAAAGAGCAGTCTCGGAATGCCGCTGCCAGCGGGAACCGTGCGCGTCTATCAAGCCGATTCCAAAGGCGGAATCCAGTTCGTCGGCGAGGATCGCATCGACCACACGCCCAAGGACGAAACGCTCAAAATTCATGTCGGCAATGCCTTCGACGTGGTGTGCGAGCGCAAAGAGACCGACTACAAGAAAATCGCCTCCAACGTCATCGAGCTCGAATACCAGATCACGCTGCGCAACCACAAAGACAGCGCCGTCACCGTCGAAGTCCGCGAACCAATCGGCGGCGATTGGGAAGTGCTGAACTCGAATTTAAAATGGACGAAGCTCGACGCCACCACGCTCGGATTTTCGATTCCAGTCGAGAAGGACGGAACTGCAACGCTCGATTATCGCGTGCGAGTGAAATGGTAAGCAGCAGGAGAGGCGTTCAGCTGAAAGGCGTTCAGCGCTTGCAACACGGTTCTTTCTGATCCACTAGCACCAGCTCGCGCGCAAAGATCCGGTTCGATGGGAATTGCGCGGAGAGATCGCTTAGAAGCAACCGGGCTTTCTCGGGCTCGTGCTCGCGCTCGTAAGCAAGCGCCAGCATGATTTTTGCAAACGGGCTCAGATAACGCCCGTGTTCGGCAGCGGTCGACATCAATTCCATTCCTTTTACTTTGTCGCCGTGAACCCCGCCGAACCACAAAAAGGCGCGCTTGTAGCTCGGCAACGATCCGATCACATAATTGGCCATGCCCAGCGCCACGTATGCATCCTGTGAAGAGGGATCAATCGAAAGCACCGCGTTGGCTTCCGCCTCACCCTGTTTCATAAAACTCAGTGCAGCCATCTGCTTCTTCTGCATGAACGCATCGTAGTTCGATTCCATCCCGTCAGCGATCGTTAGAACCAACAAGCCTTGGACGTCGTGAGAGTTCGCCTTCACGCGTTTCTTCGCCATCTCGCGCGACTCATGCACCGCCGCTTCAAAAGGTTCATTACGATTCTGCGATGGACTTCCTTCCGCGCCGCCAAGGAACCGTTGGTCGTTTAGAAAAAATTCCGACGATAGGATGCCTTTCGTATCAAACTGCTGATACAGGTAACTTGCAGCTTCGGCGGCTTTCCCCATGGGATCGTCCGGGCGAATTTTTTGATACTGCTTAAAATCCACGCGCGCCCCATCGAAATCGAGTTCGTAGAGTTTTTTGAATCCCGTATCGAGGAGATGCGAGGAGGTATCCGCTTCGAGTACCGGCTCGTGCTTGGCCGTCGGCCCCTGTTGAGCCCCGGCCCGGGCCGCCGGCCACAGGCCCACCGCGAGACACATAGCCACACATTGATTGACCCGCAATTTCGATCGGAAGTTCAAAGTTCTCCGAAGCCGCGCGGCAGGGACTCCTACCGGACCGGCGTTACGCGCTAGTATATTGGAATATCTCCATCCTCGGCAGGTTGTATCCATATCTTGTTTCCGAATCTATCATCGACTAAAGATTCTTCAGAAAAAATTCCGTAATCCGCTCAAAAAGCTGAATCCGCGCCGCTGCGTCTCCGATCGGATGCCCGCGCCCGGGGAAAATCATAAGCGCCGCAGGATAGCGGTTGTTGTCGATCATCTGGTTCAGCACTTCCGTCGTGTTGGCAAAATGCACGTTGTCGTCGCCGGTGCCGTGCGCAAGCATCAATTGCCCCTTCAGCTTTGCCGAGTCGTAGCCCGGTGACGCCTGCTTGTAGCCTTCCTCGTTATCCTGTGGCCTGCCCATGTAGCGTTCGGTGTAAATCGTGTCGTACAGGCGCCAATCGCTTACAGGCGCCACCGCCACGCCGGTTTTGAACACGTCGGCCGCATTGAACATCGCATCCAGCGTCATGAAACCGCCGTAACTCCAGCCCCAGATTCCAATTCTCGAGCCGTCCACAAACGGCAGCGACTTCAGGTAATTCACGCCCGTCACCTGGTCTTCCAGTTCCACTTTGCCGAGGTGGTGGTACACCGGAGTCTCAAACGCATGCCCGCGATTGTACGAGCCGCGATTATCGAGCGCGAAAATAACAAATCCCTTTTGCGCCATCAAATCCAGCCACAGCCCCTCCACGTCGCCCCACAGGTTGCGCACCGTCTGCGCTTGCGGCCCACCGTACACGTAGATGAGAGCCGGATACTTGTGCGCCGGATCAAAATTTGCCGGCTTCATCATCATCGCGTAGAGTTTCGTGCTGTCGTTCGCCGCCACATTCAGAAACTCGACCGGCGAAAAATGGTATTCAGCAAGCTCCGCAACATTATTTTCTTCGATCGCGACAATACGTTTGCCATCAATCCGGACCAGATCCTGACGCGGCGGCGTCATCACCGTCGAAAATACGTCAACAAACGCGGAGCTGTCCGCCGCAAACATCGGCTGATGCGTGCCTGCCTCGCGCGTAATCCGCTCCACGCTCTTATCTCGAAGCGAAACTCGGTACACCTGCGTCTCGACCACATCATCTTTATTGGAAATGAAGAAGACACAGTTGTGCGACTCATCCACCTGCGGATGGCTTGCCGTTCCAGGCCCAAAGGCGCCGGTGCCGTTGATGCCCCATTCGCCGCTCGTCAACTGTTCCAATTGCTTACCGGCCAGATCATAAATGTAGTAGTGGCGAAATCCAGTGCGCTCGCTCGACCACAAAAACCGTTTGCCGTCAGAGAAAAAATAAAGGTCGTCGCTGAGGTTGACCCAATACTTATCGGACTCAGTCAGAATCGTTCGCGACGCACCCGAAGCCGCATCCACAAACAGCAAATCGAGCCTGTCTTGCGCGCGATTCACTCGCTGAATCGCAATCCGCCGCCCACCGGGCAGCCAGTTCACACGCGCCAGGTACACATCCGTGTTCGAGCCCGTATCCATCCATTTCGTTTCGCCGCCCGTCACCGGCACCACGCCCACGCGCACGATCGGATTCGCTTCGCCCGCCTGCGGAAACCGTGTGTACTGCATCGCGCCGGTCACCGAACTCATGTCCATGATCGGATAGCGCGTCACGGGCCGCTCATCCATCTCGTAGTAAGCGATCTTCGTCGAGTCGGGCGACCACCAGTACGCAGTCGAAGCGCTCAGCTCCTCCGGATACACCCAGTCGAGCTTGCCCTTCAGAATTTCTTCGCTTCCGCCGGTAGTCAGCGCTTTCGTCTCGCCGCTTCCGATATTTGCTACCCACAGATTCGAATCGCGCACGAAGCTAATCCATTTTCCATCCGGCGAAAATTTTGGGTCCTCCACATCCTTCTCGCCGCTCACAATCGTCTTCGGCTTCATCGTTCCCAGGTCGAGCAGCACCAGGCGGCTGCTACCCGCGAACAGAATCGCTTTGCCGTCGGGCGCCCACATATAGCTTTCTGCGCTTACGCGTCCCAGACCGGTCGATTGAATCGTCTGCTGCTTTTCAGGCTGCGTCACGGCTTTCAGCGTGTCCGTGCCAACGAGCATCTTGCGTTCGCCGGTCGCGCCATCCATCGTCCAAATTTCCGCCGGCGCATCCGGCCCCGACCCCTTGCGCACAATGTACGAGATCCGCTTGCTGTCCGGCGTCCATTCGATTCCATCCGTGAGGTGCCCGCCCAAACTCGGCGCGCTGTAGATCCGCTGTACGGTAAGTTCTTTCGCTGGCGACGCAGATGACTGCGCCCGCGCCGAGGATGCAGCGATACATCCACTGCCAAGCGCAAGGAAAAACGTGCAGAAAACTCTTAGGCACATGAGCCGTGTCATTCCATCTCCTGAAGAAAGCGCAAAAGTTTACCATCCCAGGAGCCGGAAACCAGCGGGCTTGAGTAGATGTCTAATCGAAAGGGGCGAAGCTAGGGCGTCACTGGGGTACGGGGGAGATGCCGCGCCGTGCTGACTTGCAGAACCTCCGGCCTGTCAGCCAGCTGTGGAGGCCACGAATTCAGTCTTGGGGTCGCCTTCGCGTTCCCAGGCAGCCACGAGCAGCACTTTGCATCGGAAAGGATAACGGAGTACGTAGTAGACATTGGCCGCGCCATCGATTTCAAAGAAACCAGGGCGGCGGATGTCTGCCCGGTCCAGCCCAGCGTCGAGCAGGATACGCAGCTCGGCAAGGTGTTCCGGCTTGTGTTGCCGTAGCTCTTCAATCACTTGCGGTCGGTTTATCTGTTCATTTTCCTTGATTGATTCTGTCAACGGATGGGACCGGCGGGAACTCTTTCCTGTTCGATCGCCTCAGCAGCAATGAGCTTCCGATCCAAGTGTGGGTCTGTGCGCGACCTGCCTGAACGCCACAAACAGCGCTCCCCTGGAGGGACACCGCACGCAGGACAAGCAACCGAGGTTAGCTGGCCTAGAGTTAGGTCTCTCATTCTCATGCCGCAATGGTACAGCTAGAGCCCACTTGAAAACCGTTCAATCGGAAACACTTTCCGAATTTCTACGGGATCAATTGCACTCACTTTCGAACTATGGGCGAAAAATCTTGATGTTCTTCTGCCGCGCGATATCCAGGTCGTCGACTTCCTTTATCTGGCGAGCGATTTCCTTTTGTGGTGCCTGTTCCTTCGCGAGTTTCGCGGATTCGACGATTGCAGCCTCCGCCTGGGCGTTCACCCGCTTAGAGAATACGGCGAGGCCGAAGGATTCCAGACCGCTCGAATGGAAAAAAGTCACTGAGTTTTCCGCGTCATCCCATTGAGCGATCACTTTTTCCGGGGATGAGTACACATCGTGATTTGGAAAGTCGATCTCCGGATAAAGCCTCACGCCGTTGCCGTATCGCGCGGAGATTGCCTTCACCATATCCTCTTCAGTCAGACCTTCCACTGCTTTCTCATCGTAAACCACTACAATGCGGTAGAGCGCGCCATTGTAGAAGTCTAATGTGATGTGCGAGATGGGCTCCATTCCGCCCGA
>Ga0210401_10007794_pt1 | contig 10693 bp, 10 predicted proteins | sample IncBWH32MmetaG_FD_150866 | JGI IMG/M metagenome (GOLD analysis project Ga0210401, IMG submission 150866) | Forest soil microbial communities from Barre Woods Harvard Forest LTER site, Petersham, Massachusetts, United States - Inc-BW-H-32-M | ecosystem: Environmental > Terrestrial > Soil >... | reverse complement strand
TTCCCGGAGCCTTGACACCGACAGAAGTGATTGCCGCATGGCGAGCCGGTTCGGATTTTGTGAAAGTGGTCCCCTGCGCGGCGGTCGGCGGCGAGAACTACATCAGAGCTCTGAAGACTCCGCTCGCGCAAGTCCCATTGATTGCGGCCGGCGGTGTGAATCAGCAGACGGCGAGCGGTTACATATCGGCAGGTGCGGCCGCGATTGGCGTCGGCGAGGCGTTGATCCCATGGGAAGCTGTAGCGCTCCGCCAATCGAATCGCATACGTGAACTGGCACGCAGGTTCCTGAATTTTGTGGAGTTCGCCCGCTGGGGAAGTGGAATAAAGGCCGATGAAGTCGTCGTGAAGCGAGCTACCGTCTTTGCATGGAAAGAAGCGTAAAGTATATTCTTTGGACGGAGTTGGTACCAGGACGGAAACCGTGTCCGCAATCTTCAGTTTGAAAGAGTGACGATTTAACCAGTTCCCCTGCGGTGCCGCGCCAAGTCAAGAATGGGTTGTCTTATGTCCTCAACCTCATCCCTTCCTTCGGGAATATAATTTCACTGCCTTTTCGATTCTTACATAGTGGCCGAGCGCGCCTCTAGCTGTGCTCGGGAAGATAGCCTTAAGGAAAAAGTCGAATCAACGCAAGCAGTCGGCGACTTTCGAGCGCCGCATCTAAAGACATGTTTTGGTACAGGAGGAATCGTGGCAAATTGACCTAATCTTTTCAATACCTTGCTGGCAGAATTGGACGATCCCTTCAGTACATCTACGGACCGTGGGCGGTAAGGCCGACATTTCGAACGTTGCCCAAAAACCCCATTACAGGAGCACACTCAAATAATTGAAAATGCGGAGCAAAAATGCGTGGATCCTGGTGCCCACAAACAGATGTTTTTGCCGCTAGCGTAGGGGTCGTCCTCTGAACGTGTTGCGAAACGCCCGCCAACCTCTTGCCTTTGTCGGAGTGAAGACCGTCATGTTTCATTATCACGAAAATCAAAGGCTTTCGATTTCGGCTCCAAAAATCTACGCCGAACCTGCCCAAAAAAATCCTTTAGAAAGATATCTACGATATAAAAAGGCCCGTCCTCATTGAAATGGGATCGTGACCGCCGCTAAGTGTCGCACTGACCAAGTCCGGGACTGCAGCGACCGTGACGCTGCGCGGCCTACATCCTTCATCGGTCGCTCCCAAACTCGTTCAATTACGAAAGGGAATAGTGTTAGCCATATTATGTGTTTGAGGCGGAATCGTAGTGCCAGTAACCTCTCTGAAAGTTTCAGTCGTGAACCGGAGTTCCTTCCGCAATCCTTCGAGCGTCAATTCTACCTTTGATCCGAGCGAACCTAGGGCCGTGGAAAGCAGTTCCGGCTGTTGGAAAGTCGGCTCCTCCGGTTCTCCATTCGTCAGCCATTTTTTCCAAGCCATATATTTGTAGGCTTTCCTGTATTCAACGGCTCCGAGTAATCCGAGTTGGTAGCTTCGTTTGATGATCGCAGCCGCGCTGGTTCTCCAGCGCCGTTTAAGCGCAAAAATGTGAGGCCAGGAGAAAGATCCCGAGCGAAACTCGCGAGCAAAGGTACTCCTTGGCATCAAAAACGCGCCAGAAAATCTATCTGCGGCGGCCTCTGTTTCTTCGGTTCCGGTATCAATGCCCTGATGCATAACGAGATGGCCGCATTCGTGCCCGATGTCGAAATGCCAGCGAGACGTGCTCTTGATGTGTTGATTCAACGCGATCACGCATGTGGGTCCGAAACGAGAGAATGCATCTACTTTCTGAACGTCCGACAACTGGGAAACGATAACCACACCGGCGTGTTCTAATACTCGCCCGACTTCCATGATTGGACCGTCTACCCCAAGATGCCAATGCTTTCGGCAATTCTCGGCGGCTACCTCGATTTCCTCAATGGTGGAAGCGTATAATTGCGGAATATCTTGCTCAGGAAAGTTAAACAGCGACTTGAGTCGCGTAATGACCAAACCAATCAATGTGGCGTGCGCTCGTATTTTGCTTTTCATGCGCTCGGGAGTAGCACGCCTATGCCTGAAACTGCATTGCTCTTCACGAAAAACGTCTTGAATCTCACCATAAAAAAACTCCGGCTCGAATCCCAAAACTGCTCCAAACGCCTCCACCAAGTCACGAGAAGATGGATTCTTCTTGCCGGATTCACACAACGAGACCAATGCAGGAGAAGCTGAAACGGCCTCGCTCAAAACTTTCTGCGTAAGTCCTCTAAATTCTCGGGCGACTTGCAATCTCTCGCCCCAAAATACATCCCGTGAGCGCGCTTCCCATAATGTCCCGCTTTGGGGGGCTGGATCGGTCATTTCGCCTTTTTCGTCTTCTGTTTCTGAACATCAGACTCTTTGTCGCTGGCGGCTTCAAGTTTGACGGGTTCCACATGGATCGCTTTGGCTTCCAGTGGAGCAACGTTCGCAGCACGAATACCGAATGGAATGAGATAAACTCCGGTGGCTTCGCCGGCCTTATCCAACTCGACCAGTTTCGCTGTTGACGCGCACCCCTCTCTGTCCGTTTCGACAGCGATTCGAAGAATTTTGTCGGTTTCTCGATGTTGGAATAGTTGTCGCTGCGCCAATTCGCCATAGGTCGTAACAAGATAGTTCGCCGGGGGATCGTCGGGGGAACCACGGTAAAAGCGGATAGGTATGCCCTCAATCGCGAATGTAAAGCGGAGCCTTGCATCTTCCTCAACAATGCTGAGCCAAGGGTGTCTCAGCGAGAGCTGTATTAGTGCGTGCCGGGATCGTGAATACACGCGGCAACCATGTGACCAAGCATCATCGCCTCCAAGCGGGTCGTACAACTCGAGGGTCTTGTTGCGCACATCTCGAAGGGCATCGGCGATTAGAGATAGTCTGTTGTCCGTGAACGCGGGATATTTCTCGGTGGGCTTGAGATCGTTAATCATGCGTGGAAGTATACACGGCAATGGATTTTAGTGCAACAAACTTTACGCACCTTGTGATCTTTACGGTTCAGGATTTCTTTACATCCCCCGAAACTATTCACGGAGGTGTAAAGAATTTAGCGGAGTTGTCTAGTGTCTCGACTGACCCTCTGGGCACCCGAATCAACTGAAATTTTGAGGACTCCTGGAGCGGGCGATGGGAAGGGGGATGGAGTTGGAATCGGTCCGAACGTGCTGCCTCGTGTGTACGTGTCTGGATATTAGAAGTGCGATTGGCAAAGGCCACAGAAGGGATGACCACCCCCAATTTGGTTTACCACCAGTCCGGTCGGTGGTCGAAGAATTCCTCTATTTTTTCGTACGGCCAGAACCTTTGCCGGGGAAACATTGCGCGCCAACGTGTGCGGACGTCGCCTGCTGGATCAATCACGCAAACATCTTCGAGGCATCCAGTGCCAAGCGATAATTTCAAAAGCTCTAAGGCTTTTAGATCAGTTTGTGGGAGCGAATACCCCCAAACAATCAACCGGGAAGACCTGTGAAGCTGCGCGGCCGCCTGCTTCCAAATCTGGCTCCACGGCTCTTCTTCGATTTTCTTATCCCAGTATGGAAGCATGATTGGGAACTGTGAATCGGCGGTGTTTCCACGGTATCCTGGTTCACTATCAAAATCAGCCCACGACGTTTGTCTAGCTGCAAAGCTTTGCATGTGGTTTTGATAGGTCCAATTCACGCTTCCATGTACCTTGTAGAGAACGGGAATATTCTCAATCCCTCTCGGTCTCGCTTGGAAACCATAGACCCAATCCCCGAAAGTGGGAGTTTTTGCTAGCTTTTTAAGCGCCCGTTCTGCGACCAAGTCGTAGTTGAATGTAATCACAGCGTCGGACGACCGCATTTTCCCGAGCAGCTCTATGTGATGGTTACAGGAATCAGTGCCATGAGCTTCGCGCAGAAGAGCATTGACTGCTCCTGTAAAGCAGTTGAGGAGTCTAGGGACGCTGGCGTCCAAGTGTTCTGCTGGGAACAGCACTTCGGACATTCGAGCCCGAACATGTAACGTGTAGAAAGCTCGCTCCATTGAGTTCCAAATAGGATCACCAGCGGCGAGTACCCATTGAATGAGTTCTGAGACGGCGGGTTCGTCCTTTGCCTTCGGTTCGAGCTTTTGAAGAAGTTCAAAAAAATCAGAATCAAGAGGTGAGAGGATTTGCCCCTTTCGGGCATAAGACACTGCCCGACTTGCTCCGGCTCCGAGTATTAACGTGACTCTGCGTCTCATTTGAACTATTTCTAGATGGCAAACTTCAAGTGCATGGCTCGTTCGTCGTGCTGGTTGAAAAATATTCAATACACAAATTAACTCACATTAAATGCATTGCAAGGCTAAAGTCTGAACGAATCAGAGTCAACGAGTCAGAAAGAGTTGACTCAACAATCGAACTGGGCCACGGTGGGTCAAAGTCTCCGATTCACTAGGCTCTCGAAGAGCGTGTGTCCTTCATCGAATTGCAAAAGTTGGTCTAGAATTTCCTTAATCAGAATGGGTTGGAGTCCTACCTTGAGTTTTTGAGCAAGTCTTTAGCGGTCAAAGAAACTTCCCAAGTTCCACTTCTTGTGCGGATCCGATGCAATTTTCCCAAGATATGAATCGACGTGAAGCAAGCAAGTGTCGGCTTAACGGGCGAAACCAGCACCCACTTCTACTGAGCGTCGGGTAGAACGATTTGATACTATTAGTTCCGTCCGAAACCAAATTTCTTCAAGCAAAACTCGAATGGAGACTTCAATCGTTCTACTGAATCAAGCTATGCACAGTCGAGTCGCGCTGTTCCTCAAGATTGCTACGTCCGGAGATGCAACAGCACGATGGCGCCGTTGTCTTGCAACAACTGAACCTAGGCACTCGATTTAAATTAGACGAGTCCTATCGAGGATGGGAGAGCCGACTTTTGTATGCCACATCTGAGTCAGAATGACATTGAGGCAGAACTGAGTTACGCTTATATACATGCCGTCGCTGCGGCCGCAGGAATGGGCTGCAACGTAACGGCTCGACACTTAGATAACGCGGGTGTCGATGCTGAACTAAGCGCCCGGGATCAATTCGCTGAGTATTCGATCCTCACCGACATTACCCTGCACCTTCAGCTCAAAGCAACATCCAGGGTGGTGGCGACCAGCAATGGCAGGTTTTCTTACGTCCTTAGCGATCTGGGCCAGTATGACAAATTGCGCAGAGTCGCGACTGTACCTTACCGAATACTGGTAGTTCTTCTCTTACCGCAGGACCCGGCAGAATGGCTTAAGCATAGCAGCGAAGTGCTCTCGATGAAACGATGCGCTTATTGGGTGAGTTTGCGTGGTGCCCCTGAGACGAGCAACACCTCCTCAGTGACCGTATACGTTCCAGAGTCACAGGTTTTTTCACCGAGTGGTCTCCGAGGTTTGATGGTTCAGATTTCCAGAATGGAGGACCTGCTTTATGAAAGCTGACGCCAGTCTGGAGCGGCTCGCAAGGGGTATTTCTCCGAGTGCAATTCGGGACTACGCCAAGGCGACAGGTTGGGAACAAGTCTGCGAAGGCGTGAGAGGACGCATTTACCTACTTCGACATTCGACCGATAGGCTCAAGCAACTTGTGATTCCGATGGATTTCAGTGATGACTATGCCGAGGTCATCATTGACGCAACGTCCAGAATAGCTTCACTTGAAGGCCGTCGAACCGAAGCTGTGCTGACAGATCTTCTGACGCCGGAGGCGGACATCCTAAGATTTCGTGTGGCGACCCGCGATGTCGAGATAACTCTCCCCCTTCAGGAGGGTATCGATCTTCTAGAAGGCGCCAAGAGAGCGCTCTTGACAGCAGCCTGTAGCGTGGTAAATCCGAGGTCGCATCACCCACGAATGAGCCGCAGCGAATCAGACCAGTTACTGGAGGCGTGTCGCTTAGGACAGACCGAGCAGGGCAGCTTCGTCGTCAAGATCGCTTGCCCCTTGTCTGCTGTTGGCCGAGGGCCATCGGAAACTCCTTTCGTAAGAAGAACGACGGAACTTCTAATTAAATCCGCCCATCGAATTGTTGACGCAATCGAGCGCGACCAAGTCGAATCCGTCTTCGAGGAATCACCTGTACTACCTACGATAAGTTCGAATCTCTGCGATGCCATTCTTCAAATGCAGGCTACGAAAGAGAATGCTTCGCTTGCGATTTCTGCGCAGTGGGCGAGCGTGCTTCCGGAACCTACGCAACCAGACTTGCCAGCAGAAGTCAGGTTTAACCCAGACTACTTCGATATTGTAGAAGATATTTACCTTCGACTTCGGCCTTCGGAGGGTGACAGTATATCCGTATTCGTTGGTACCGTCGAAACCCTTAACGGAGATCTCGGGGAGGACGGTCGGCGATTCGGTGAAGTCATGTTGTACATCTTCCATGAAGACGAGATCTTAAGGGCCCGCGTTACTCTGACTGCGGATCAATATGCAATCGCTGACGAAGCGCACATGAATGGGACTATGGTCGTGCTCAACGGAACTTTGCGCAGAGGAAGACGAGTTCACAGAGTAACAGAGATCCAATCGTTCGAACCCTTTCGACCGTCGACTGAAGTCCGCCGGTAACTTTCAGAAATGTCGAATACTAAAGGAAACAAACTGGAGGTGCGCACGGCCGATGTGCGGATCGGTGGAAGGGTTGCCAATGCGACGCCGCAACAGGAGTGGCTCCAAGTACCCAAGGCAGGAATTCTTGAAATTCGCTGACGACATGCCCCCTCATATGCGGAACAAGCCCATTCGTGAACGGCACGTCACGGCTCAATTCAGTTCCGGTTTGCTCTGATATTGAATCTCTGAAGGATTGTCCAAGAGAGATGTCTAGATTATCTTCAAGGCTATGGGAGAGTCCCGAAAAAGGTCCGAATTGAATCGAAAAGACATCTTTGGCAGACTCGCCGATCATGGGCTAGAACGAGACTACGGCAGAATCAAACAAATTGTCGCGTTCGCCGTCCCCCAGTGGCGTTTGTTTTATGTGAAGCTATTCGGGAAGCGAACAATAGCAGATGTACTGGATCAAATAGAGCGCTGGAACAGTTTTCTGAACAAAGATTTTTTTCTCCCGAAGGGTCAACAAGCTCAAATTAAGGATTGGATTCGTCAAACTGAGAATCTAGTTTGGCAAGCATTGGTTGAAATTAATCTCCCACGTGTCGGCGATTGGGATCTCACATTGCAGTATGACCCCACTGGACGAGATGACCGCGGGCAACCAATTTATATTTTCCCATCCCTTCGATTGAGGGCCTTCAACCGAGATACTCAAGAAATACGGGAATCCATAGTGTCGTCCGAGGGCAAACATTCTGCCTGGCCTGCTATTGCGTATCGAAAGGCATTTGAAGAGCTCGGACTTTGGCATCTCCTCTATAAAGGAAGTGTGGGTCGCCACTTGGTATCTCAACGTAAGCAACAAGGCTGGCCCCTTTTTACCGTGTTAATCATCCCTAGCCTTTACGAGTTCATGTTGCCACATTATCGAAAGCCGCCGCATCATTCAGAAAAACGTGATGTTGATGGCGAGCGGCAACAGGCACTGTTTCCCAATGACCTTTTTGGGGACATGCTTGAAGTACTGCGCATGGAGCATCCATTCATTTTCGAGCGGACCTCGGTACAGCAACTTAAATCGGCCATTCAGCGTCACCTCGCTCGAAATGCCAAAAGTACTAAATCCCGCAGATAGCCTTCGATTGATCGAGATAGTACTTTCGTGACAAGCGGTCAACTCCTCGTGATAATTCGCAACCAGGTGAGCGCACTTTCGGATTTCATAGGAAAACGTACGTTTTTCTAAGTGAAAGATGCAACACAATGGCTGACAAACAATTCTTCAGCCTTCCAGAGGCGGCACGAGAATTGGGCGTGTCGACGGACCTATTTCGCCGTCAGTATCGGAAGGGAATAATTCCCGCTGCCATCCTGACACCAGGGAAACAACCTCGATTCTCAAACGAATGCATCGAAGGAATACGACGAAATGGCTGGCCACAACAAATGCCAGGCGACGCCGAGAAAGTCGTGGGAACCAAGCGCACGACAAACCAAGTACTTTTACGCGAATCCAGTGAATCTGAAGGAGAATCGGAGCATGAAACAGATCCTCTCCAACAAAACGAGAAATTACAGCATGTGAATTATTTCACTCCAGAACCGTTGGAAGAAACCCATCGATATCTCACCTGCGGGGTGACACTTGATCAAAGTCACTCGAACCACTTTGAAGACCTCGTCCAAGCGCGGAAGTCAGCTCTTAAGAGGGTTCTACATAAAATCCCGCTCGAGGCGACTGACCTCGAAAGGGCACAAGTTCAAACCCTGGCCGGAAACAGCATTCGCGCAGCGGGCGACGAGAGCGATTGCGAAATGATTTATGCAACTGCTTTGGGGGCGGCCGGCCCGGTATTGTTAGCCATAGACCTTCGGCAAAAGAAAGAGAAACTGCGTGCGCTAGGTCTACAGAAGCTGCCCTGGAATTCCCTCGACAAAGACCGTCGGGAAGCTGCCCGAGCAATCGACAAAGTACTTGAGCATATGACAACCAATAGTAGGGATGTCGAATTACGCGGTGAAATTGAGAATGTGATTGAAGCGACTAGGGTCGCCATCCAGGAGAGAGCAGGCGCAGAATGCCGACTTCGTCAGATCAATTCGTTATTGCCATGGGCGAAATTGCATGCGGGTATGTTTCTGACAGAACTGTGCGACCAAGGGGAAATCGAATCGGATGCTTTATTCGATTGGAGTTGGCGCCATGACCTTGAAAGGGACTTGGAGGCCTATCTGAAGGAGGAACTAGCGGGACGCGAAACAATCGCGGAAGTTTATGATCTTGTTGAAGATTTTCTGATCGAAGAGTTGGAGGGAAACGATGACGAAGGATAGAAACAGCCTACTTCAAATTGAAGTAGTGGATAACGTTCGTCCGGGCGGACGATCGTTGCGGCTCGAAAGAGAAGTCTCAGAGGTGGAATTAGATCTCACACTGCCCCGATTAATCCGAATTGTGGGCACAACTCGAAGTGGGGAGGTAATTGAGCGTCACATTAAGATCACCGAAAAGCAAAGAATGCTGATGGTTTAAGATTCACCTGTCAAAAGCGAGCGAAATAGCGAAGCTAAAGTAAGCGAAGCCAAGGCCTAGGGAATGAACGATTACATTCCCCGTGTCTTGGCTTTTTTGTTGCGCCAGTGAATTTACAAAGTGGATCGATCTTCGGAAACGCTCCTCACCGCAGCTGTGATTCTGAGTCTGGGAGCGCAAAGGTAGTCTCCGAGAAATGGATGCCTAGTTCTTCGATCGTGACTCATGCGAGAAACGAATTCGCAATTCGTTGACCGGACGCTTGAAGTCTGGAAACCGCGCACGTCAAGAGCGCTGACCAACGACGATGCTCACCAGATCACTGAGAACATTATTGGTTTTTTCACCATCTTGATGGAATGGGAGGCAATCGAGAAACATGCCACAAATGAAATTACGAAAAGTGAGAGCCCATTGAGGCACCGATTGATTGAGAAGCGCCTAAAATGAACGAGTCAGTCTCAAATCTGCTCGCCGAAAAATACGGCATTAATGCTAAACCCAAAGAGAAAATAGATTGTCCCTTCTGCGGGCATAGAACGTTCTACCTAAAGTATGATGACACGCTCGGCAAGTGTTTTCATCCCGGCTGTGGGCGATTCATCGTTCCAGATTCACATGATGGTCGCAATGAAAACAGTCTTCACCTTGTCTTGAAAGAAATCTTTCAAGACTTCCACGGACACCTTCTGAAGCTAGCTACTATCACCGGTCACGATAATGCCTATACGTACTTAGTTCACGAACGCCGGGTCCATCCTCAAGTCGTTACCGATTCGATGTTGGGAGCGGTGCCGCCGCGTTACGACTGTACGTCCAAATTCGATCTCGCCATATCGGAGATCGAAGCTGCGGCCAAAGCCGAGCAGATCAAGAATGGTTCTTTAAACAGAGAGGCGGTCGATGCCGCTAAGCACAACCTAGAATTGTTGATAGAGGCCCGCGGCAAGTTTCTCACCTGCACGCGGGGCATTGATGGGTGGATCGCATTCTTCTACACCGATGCCCATCATCGCATCGTGGCAATCCGCTTCCGCGAGCCCTACTCGAAGCGAATCCTATACTTCAAGCCACATAAAACAATAGCTGGACTCTTCGGTCACAGCCTTTTTGCGCAGAATCAGCCGGAAGAGCAATGTTCTTTGAATGAGTTCTTAATCATCATGGAAGGAGAATTCAACCAACTGCAATTGCAATCTCTCACGTTGCGCCAGGGCGAAATGACACGACAGAACCCAGGCTACATCCTTGCCTGCTCGGTAGGCGGTGTGAATAATGCGGACTACGGAACTATTTGCGAAACATCTAGCCGGCCCGTTTTTTGCTATGACAACGACTCTGATGGCGCGGGCTTCGCATTGGTCGACAGGGCGCGAAATATAATGAGCGTCCAGGCGTTCACAACGCCAAAGCTCGATTCAGATATGGACCAGTTCATCCGTTCCTTTGGAACTGACCATTCGGCAGCTTGGGAAGCGGTTACGGCTCTGGTGACTGGGCGCAAAGCATTTCCTCGTATCTATTCAGGCACTGGGAAGGAGTTCTTGCGGTATAAAACCTTCATCCCGCGACGACTGGCTGAAGCAATCATGGAACGGCAGAACTTTAAATATT
>Ga0210401_10007791_pt1 | contig 10694 bp, 9 predicted proteins | sample IncBWH32MmetaG_FD_150866 | JGI IMG/M metagenome (GOLD analysis project Ga0210401, IMG submission 150866) | Forest soil microbial communities from Barre Woods Harvard Forest LTER site, Petersham, Massachusetts, United States - Inc-BW-H-32-M | ecosystem: Environmental > Terrestrial > Soil >... | reverse complement strand
CTCCATCGCGCACATCGACTGCGGCGCGTTCTACGCCACGATCGAAAAGCGCGACGACCCGACGCTTGCCGCAGAACCTGTGATTGTCGGCGGCGGCCGCCGCGGCGTGGTCGCGGCCGCCTGCTACGTGGCGCGCACCTACGGCGTGCGCTCGGCCATGCCGATGTTCGAGGCGCTGCGGCTTTGCCCGCACGCGCGCGTGGTGCGGCCGAATATGGAGAAATATGCGCGCGTCGGGCGCGAGGTGCGGCAGATGATGCTTGCGCTCACGCCCATGGTCGAGCCGTTGTCGATCGACGAGGCCTTCCTCGATCTCACCGGCACCGCGCGCTTGCACAACCTCTCGCCCGCCAAAGTCTTGGCGCGGTTTGCGATCGAAGTGGAGAAGAAGCTTTCGATCACCGTTTCGGTCGGGCTCTCCTGCAACAAATTCCTCGCCAAGATCGCCTCCGACCTCGATAAACCGCGCGGCTTTGTGGTGCTCAGCGCAACGGAAGCGCCGAACTTTCTTGCTGCCAAACCGGTGGCCTTCATTTTCGGCGTCGGCAAGGTGAGCGCTGCACGGCTTGCTCGCGACGGTTTTGCGCGTATCGCCGACCTGCAAAAAGTCAGCGAAGTCGAGATGATGCGCCGCTACGGCGAGGAGGGCCGCCGCCTCGCGCGGCTTTCCCGCGGCATCGATACGCGCAAGGTCAGCGCCGACCGCGAGACCAAGAGCGTGTCGTCGGAAACGACATTCGACCGCGACATCGCCGACTTCCGCGCGCTCGAGCGCATCCTCTGGGCGCAGACCGAGGAAGCGTCGGCGCGTCTCAAGGAAAAGGCGCTCGCCGGCGCCACCGTGACGCTGAAGCTGAAAACCGCGGACTTTCGCATCCGCACTCGCGCCCATTCATTTGAATCGCCGACGCAGCTCGCCGGCAAGATTTTCGCCGCTGCACGCACGCTCCTCGAGCGCGAAGCCGACGGCACGAAATTCCGCCTGCTCGGCGTAGGCTTAAGCGCGCTGACCACCGCCGATCAGGCCGATCCGGCGGATTTTGTCGACGGCCGCGCCGCTGAGGCCGAGCACGCGGTCGACCGCGTGCGCGCCCGTTTCGGCGACGATGCGCTGATCAGGGGTTTGGCCTTCGAGCGGCCGGAGGAACGCTAGCTGCGATCCGATGACTGGGATACTCCGCTCATTCCCGCGGTAGCGGGAATCCAGAGGGGCCTACTGGGTCCGCGCCTTCGCCGGGACGAGAGGAGAGATCGCCCTCGACCAGTCGGTCGAATTTACGCGAAGGACGTTCTCACGGACACGGCTTCGGCTGCTTGATCTCCAGCGAGGTAAGCTTCGCGGTGACGACGAAATCGTTGTAGTCGAGGGACAGCGCGCGCGAGATGCCGTTTTCATAAAGCTCGAAGCCGATTGCATAGACCGGCGTCTGCTCGCTGTTCTTCTGCGCTTTCGCCTTGTCGAAGTAGCTGATCGTCACCGGCCAGCGCGGCACGCCGGCAAGCTTCGGTTCTTCCGCCGCTGCGTCGTCGTGCTTGTGTTCGTCCGGCGCGATTTTGCGGCCGATCACTGTGAGCGTGTCGTAGACCTTCTCGCCGGTTTCCGATCCGTCATAGACCGGAAAGTCGAGAATGGATTTGCCCGCGCGCGCCGCCTCGATCACGCGCACCATGTGTTGGGTCGGAAACACCACGGCGGCGTCGATATCGAGCGCCTTGTGCTCGGGCTTGGCGAGCTTGATGGCGGTGGCGCCGGCGCCATGCTCGGCATTGCCGTCGACGGAGTCGACGAGATTCTGATCGAGGAAATTCTCCGACGTGAACTTGAAACTCTTGGCGTCGCCGCCTTCCCAGGTGGTCGAGCGCAGATCGCTGGTGGACACTTTGCCCTCGCCGGAATCGAGCTCCGAAACCTGGCGGAATTTCAGCGTGTAGCCCTCGCAGGCATTGCCATCGAAATCGTACAGAATGCGCCCGCGGACCGCCGCGACTTGCGAGGCATCGCGCGCGCGGCCGAGCGCCAGATCGTAAACCGCCCGGTGCGGAGCGAGCATGATCGGCGCCTCCTCCGCTTGACTGGCGAAGGGCGCGAAAGCCGTAGACGTGAAGATGAGCGCTAAGACAAGGAGCACGCTGGGGGATGCAGGATGGTGCGTGGCGATCATGAGACTCGCTCGTTGTGGTCTCGTTCGAAGCTGTTCCCGGCGCGGTTGATTGCGAAATTCTTACGGGATTTTGTCGGCTGCATGGCGGCGAAGATAGGCAACTCGCAAGGCCGCCGCAACCGCGCCCGGCAAGCGAGACGGCCGCCGAGAACCGCTCTCGCTCTCTTGCATGCGGACCTGCGATCGGCCAAGAAGATTAAGATTTTGCAGCGCATTTGGAGGGCGGTTATGGCTGGTATGGTAGAGAAAAAGTTGCAGGAGCTTGGCGTCGTTCTGGCGGAACCGACGACCCCGTCGGCCAATTATGTGCCGTTCGTGCGGACCGGCAATCTCCTCACGGTTTCCGGCCAGATCTGTTACGAAGGCGGCAAGCTCGTCGCCACCGGCAAACTCGGTGCCGGCGTATCGCTTGAGGAGGGCCAGAAGGCGGCGCGCGCGTGTGCGATCAACGTGCTGGCGCAGGTCAAAGCCGCGCTCGGCGATCTCGATAAAGTCGTGCGCGTGGTGCGGCTCGGCGGCTTCGTGAATTCGGCGCCGAATTTCGTGGAAGGACCGAAGGTGATGAACGGCGCCTCCGACCTGATGGTTGCCGCCTTCGGCGACAAGGGCAAGCATGCACGCTCGACGATCGGCGTCGCGGTTCTGCCGCTGGACTCCGCCATGGAAGTCGAGGCGCTATTTGAAGTCTCTTAGAGCGCCAATCGATAGAGTCGATTGGCGCTCCGGCCCTTATGGTGGAGCATGATCTGTTCGGAAAACCGGTGACCACTTTTCCGGATCGTGCTCAAGTGACACTACGCGACTGGCTGACCGCGCGGCCGTTCGCTCATCGCGGACTGCACGACGCCGCCGACGGTGTGATCGAAAACACCGCCTGCGCCGTGCGCGCGGCGCTGGTGGCCGATTACGGCATCGAGACCGACCTGCAGATCAGCGCCGATGGCGAGGCCATGGTCCACCATGACCCCGAGCTCGGCCGGCTGACCGAAGGCTCCGACAGGCTCGACCAAATGACCGTAGCGGCGCTCAAGCACGTCGCTTTTCGCGGCAGCGCGGAGCGCATGATGACGCTCGGCGAGCTTTGCGACCTCGTTGCCGGGCGCGTGCCGCTACTCCTGGAAATGAAGAGCCGGTTCGACGGCGATCAGCGCCTGCCGCTGCGGGTCGCGACCGTGCTCGCCGGCTATCGCGGCCCGGCGGCGCCGATGTCGTTCGATCCGGCGCAGCTCGCGCTGCTGCGGCAAAAGGCCCCTCGCCTGCCGCGCGGCATTGTCGCCGCCAAATACCGCCCGCATCCTTATTGGGATCAAATGCCGCTGCCCCAGCGTTACGGCATGGGCTTCCTGCTTCCCGCCGCCTTGACCGCGCGACCACATTTCGTCGCTTATGCCGTCAATAATCTGCCGGCGATTGCGCCTGCTTTGGCCCGGCACGCTTTATGCCTGCCGGTGTTGACGTGGGTGGTGCGCAGTGAGGCCGAGCGGGCGCGTGCGATGCGCTCCACCGACCAGATCATTTTCGAAGGCTTTCGGCCATGACTGCTTCCAAGACCGCTGCCGGAAACGATCCGGCCGCAAGCGCCAAAGACCCCGGCCGCGGGGGGCAGCCCCTGGGCGAGCTCCGCATCGTTGCCGTGAGCGCGATCAGCGAGGCGCCTGCCCTAGCCTGGGACGCGTGTGCCAATCCGGCCGTCGATCCCGGTTGCCCGGCCCCGGGAGCTGCTCATTCATCGGATCAGGAGATCCCGCATAACCCTTTTCTGTCGCACGCATTTCTTTCGGCCTTGGAGACTTCGAAATCGGTTGGCGCTCGTGCCGGCTGGCAGGTTCAGCATCTGCTGGTGCACGCCGCCGACGGCACGCTCGTTGCTGCAGCGCCCTGCTATCTCAAGAGCCACTCACGCGGCGAGTACGTTTTCGACCAAGGCTGGGCTGAGGCTTACGCCCATGCCGGCGGCAACTACTATCCGAAACTGCAGGTCGCGGTACCGTTCACGCCGGCGACCGGCCGCCGGCTCCTGGTGCGGCCCGGTCCGTACGCGGGCAATGCGCGCCAAGCTCTGGTCGGCGGGCTCGTCGAGCTTTGCCGGATCGACGGCGCGTCCGGCGTACACATCACGTTTGCGACCGAAGACGAATACCGCTTCCTCGGCGAGCTCGGCTTCCTGCAGCGCACCGACCAGCAGTTCCATTGGGAGAATGCCGGCTATAACAACTTCGACGATTTCCTCGGTGCGCTCGCGTCGCGCAAGCGCAAGACCATCCGCCGCGAACGCCAGGAAGCGCTTCAAAACGGCATCGACGTGCAGTGGCTAACCGGCAGCGACGTCACCGAAGACGTGTGGGATCAATTCTTCGCCTTCTATATGGAAACCGGCTCACGCAAATGGGGCCGCCCCTATCTAACCCGACCGTTCTTTTCCTTGATCGGCGAGACGATGCGCGACCGCGTTCTCCTGGTGATGGCCAAACGGGCCGGACGCTGGATTGCGGGCGCGATCAATTTTATCGGCTCTGAGACATTGTTCGGCCGCCATTGGGGCGCGGTCGAGCATCACCCGTTCCTGCATTTCGAGCTGTGCTATTACCAAGCCATCGACTATGCCATCGCGCACAAGCTCTCGCGCGTCGAGGCGGGCGCGCAGGGCGAGCATAAGATCGCCCGCGGCTACATGCCGGCCACCACCTATTCGGCGCATTACATCGCCGATCCGGCCCTGCGGCGGGGCATCGCCGATTATCTCAAGCGCGAGCGCGCTTACGTGGCCGCGATGGGCGACGAGCTTGCCGCTGCGGGGCCCTATCGCCAGCATCCCGCCACCGAGACGGATTGACCGCGACGCGGCCGCCTTTCATACGATGCACTTTCACAGCCGGCTGCGCGCCGGCGGCGCGGACTGATTTCGACGATCGCGTGAGCGAGCCGGTCAGAAACGAAAGGCGGGAGGACCGATGACGAGCTACGAGCCGAACAACATCTTTGCCAAAATCCTGCGCGGCGAGCTGCCGGCCTACAAGGTGTACGAGGATGATAAGACGTTCGCCTTTCTCGACATCATGCCGCGCGCGCCGGGCCATACATTGGTCATCCCTAAGGCGCCGGCGCGCAACATCCTCGACATCAAGCCGGACGATTTGTCCGAGCTGATCAAAAGGGTGCAGACCATTGGCCGCGCGGCCGTGAAGGCGTTTGCCGCCGACGGCCTCACCGTTCAGCAATTCAACGAGCCGGCTGGCGGGCAGGTCGTGTTCCACCTGCATGTGCATGTCATTCCGCGCAAGATCGGCGTCGCGCTCAAGCCCGCGGCAAGCTTCAAGGAAGAGCCGGCGATACTCGCCGAACATGCGCAAAAGATCGCGGCGGCGCTTGGCGGCTGACGCGCCGTCGGAATCTGCAACGCGCCGCTCCCGATCTCAAAAGATGGGATCTTAAAAGATGCCTTGCGGCTGCAAGCCCAGTTGCTGGCACCCATAGAGAGCCGACAGCGTGTCCCAATCGATGCTGGAATGGAGCGCCGCGGTATTGGCGTCGCGCCAAAATCGCTGAATGCGATTTTTCTCGTCGGCCGCCGCCGCGCCCGACTTGGCGTAGATCTCGTTGACGACCTCCGATGAGGTGCGCCCGGCAAACCCGTGATTGCGCCGTATCCGGACGCGCTGTTCGATCTCGAGCGTGCCTCCGGCGCGCACGACATCCTGGCCTTCGCGGAGGCTCGTCAGCATGAGCGTGCGCGCCGCATCGATGCGCGCGGCTGCCTGACCAATCAGGCTCTGGATCAGCTGCGACTCGGCGACTTTTTCGAACACGCCGGGTCTCGCCATGCGCTTTGCGTCGCGCGCGGTTTCGGTGAAGGCATCGAGCGCCCCTTGCGCCATCCCGACGATCGGCGCGACCAGCGCCGTCGGGCCGAAGGTCGGATAGCCGAAGCGCGCCTGAGCATTGCCGGGCACATCGAGCCCCGGCACCTTGCCGGAAAAGATCGCACCGATCGGCAGTATCCGGTGCGCCGGGACGAAGACCGGATCGTTGATCGCAACCGTCTTCGAGCCGGTCCCCTGCAAGCCGCTGACATTCCAGCTGTCGTGATCGACTATCACGTCGCGGACCGGAACGAGGCACCATGCGAGCGTTGGCGGCGCATCCTTTCCGGGAATCAAAGCCGAAAGGATGAGCCAAGCGGCACTGTCGACGCCGCTCGCCCAAGGCCAGCTCCCCGCAATCTTGATGCCGCCCGCAACCACCTCGACCTTGGGACTGGGCGTGTACGAGACGGCGAGCAGATTATCCGGATCGTCCCAGACTTCTTGCTGCGCCTGCAACGGGAAGAACGACGTCATCCAGCCGAAGCAGACGGCCAATGTTCCGCACCACCCGGTGCTGCCGCACGCGCGGCCGAGTTCGAAACCCACTTCCGCCAGTTCGGCGGGACCATATTCGTAGCCGCCGAAACGCGCCGGCTGCATGAGGCGGAAGACAGCCGTGTCGCGCAAGGCATCCATCGTCTCTGCGGGCACGCGCTTGGCCTTTTCCGCTGCAAGCGCCCGTGACGCGACCTGCGGCCGGAGGCTGCGGACGCGGGCAAGGATTTGCGCAAAGTCCGGGCGGACTGTCGCTGGAGCATGAACGCGTATGGCTTCCGGTTGCATGGTGTTAGCCTCCCAATGGCCGATATCCGCGCAGCCCGTGAGGCGCCTATTGGCGGCACCGCCTGCTGCGCGTTGGTTCGAAAGGCGGCTTATGGCCGCACTGGCCTCAAGGCTGCGATAAATTTCCAAAAAAGTCAATTTATGGAAAATCCGCTCGCAGCGATCGGCCGATCGCCTGGCGCCAAGCGAAGCCGAAATCAAACTGCGTTTTCAGCGTGATCGCGATGACGCGAGCTATCCGAGATTGTCAGGCGGCAACGGCGGCACGGCGGCATGCGCCGCCGGGCGTGCGAGCAAGAGACCCCACGGCCCGCCGTCGGGGCAGGAAGCTTCCCGACGCGATGCCCGCGGCGCTTCGGAATGTCAGAAGACAAAAAACGAAGACGGGTACTAGCGCCCGCGCGCCACGCGCTCGATCTCGGCCCGCACCAGACGCTCGACCATGCCGGGCAGGTTGTCATCGAGCCACGACTTGAGCATCGGACGGAGCATCTCGCGCACGAGATCTTCGAGGGTGCGCGCATTCTGCACCAGCACGGTCTGCGCCAGCGCGTTGAAGGCGGAATCGACCGCGGCACTGGTCTCACGCGACAAGAGTCCGCTCTCCGAACCAAAACGCAGGGCGGCCGGGTCGCTCCGAGGCGGGGCCGGTTTGGGCTCGCTCTCGTCGAAGCTCACGTCGGAGAAACCTTCGATCTTGCGGAATTGCGGCGGTGCGCTCGGCGCTGGACCCGCTGCCGCAGCTTGAAGCGGGCTCGGTGGCGGCGCTGGCGGCGCCGGGTCGAAAGCGGGCGTCGTCATCGATTCGGTCAGATCGAGGATGTCGGAGGATTCCTCCTCGACCGGCTCATCGAAGGCGTCGGTCACAGCAGGCTCAGCGCGCTCCTCGCTCACATCCATCGCGGGCGGAGGCGGCTCCGGCATGATTCGCGGCGGTGGCGGCACGGGACGCGGTGCCGGCTTCGGCGGCTCGGCTGCCCGCGGCGCCGACTTGGTGGCATCGTCGTCGGCAATGATGCGGCGAATGGAGGCGAGAATCTCCTCCATCGATGGTTCTTGTGATTTCGCCGGCTGCGTCATGCGCGCATCCCCGCCTTAGAACACGATCCGGAACACCCTGCCCCCGGGTTTGATCCGAGGGTGGAGGCCGGTCTTCCGAACAGATCGCGCTCCACCAAAATCCAGTTGCCCTACGTGCCCGCCACGGATCGCGACGGTTGCTCGCCCGCAACCAACCGCGAATCATCAGATCAACTATGCAACGCTTAACGCAAGTATGTCATGGCGAAAGTCGATGGCAACCGAATCTGTAACAAACATTCGCCGCGATGGTTACTGCACGCGGCGACAGCTGGTCCTAGCGACCGTCAGGATTGCGCAAGCCCACCCAGGCGTCGCGCACCTGCTGGTAATGCACCATCGGGTCGTAGACCTGGATGTTGAGACCGAGCCTCTGCATCGACAATGCACCGACCGCCGCAAGCAAGGTGTAAGAGGCGACAACGCGATCGTGCTGCGCGGTGACGAGCGCAACGCGCGCGTTCACCAGTTCCTGCTGGGCGTTGAGCACGTCGAGCGTCGTCCGCTGTCCGACCCGCGCTTCCTCGCGCACGCCGTTGAGCGCGATCTCCGCCGCGTTCACCTGCGCCGTCGTCGACTCGATCTGCGCCTTGGCGGCATCGAGTTGCCCCCAGCTTTGCACCACGGTCGCCCGCGCCTGGTCGCGGTTGACGTCGAGATTGAGCCGCTGCTGGCCCAGCGTTTCTTTGGACTGACGGACCGCGGAATACTCGCCCCCGCCCTGGTAGATCGGCACGGACAACTGCGCGACGGCCGAGAGCTGCGTCAGCCGGATCACCTCGAAGGCGGGATTCTGCCCTTGCAGCACGCTGCCCGTCACCGTGAGGTTCGGATAGAGCGCTCCTTCGCTGATCTTGACGGCGAGCTCGGCAACGTCGACGCCATAGGCCGCAGCAAGAACCGAGGGGCTTTGCGCCTGGCCTTGCGCGATCGCCCTTGCAAGCACGTTGGGCGACAGCCGGTCGACAGGCGTGCCCGCAGCGAGGGTGCCCGGATCGACGCCGATCACCCGGCGATAATTCGCTCGCGATGTCACGTATTGCGACTGGGCGGCGAGAAGTTGCGAGCGTCCGGCGGCGAGCCGCGATTCGGCTTGCGCTACGTCGGTGCGCGTTACTTCGCCGACGTTGAAGCGGTCGCGAGTCTGCTTGAGCTGTTCGGTCAGAACTTCGACGTTGCGCCGCTGCAGATCGAGCACCGCCTGATCGCGCAACAGATTCATATAAGCGGTCGCGGCATCGAGCAGCACCTGCTGCTCGGTGACACGCAAGGTCTCGCGCGCCGCATCCACCTGACTTTCCGCCTGACGGGTCCGATTCGCCGTCTGGAAGCCGTTGAACAGGGTGTAGGTGCCGTTGGCGCCGATCGTGCGCGAATAGAAGTTCTGCGCGAATGGGCTCGTTACAAGCGCGCCGGCGATCGGGAATACCGACGTCGAGTTCTGATAATTGTAGCCACCGGTCGTAGTGAGGCTCAGCTTCGGGCGATAGCCCGACAGAGCCTGCGGCACGTTTTCATCGGTCGCGCGCAGCGATGCCCGTTGCGCATTCAGCGACGGATTATTCTGGTAGGCCTGCACTAAGGCCCATTCGAGCGTGTCGGCCTGAGCGTCTCCGCATCCGACGCTGAAACCGGCAGCAATGAAACAGAGACTCACAACAGCCAAAATGTGCGCTCGCACCCCTGTGTCACCCATTCGACGACGCCGCCTTGCCCCTCCCCGCTTTTGACAGCGGGATTTGCGTACGGACAACATTGCACGCCGACAGCCAACCCAGTCCGCCGACGCCAATGTCGCAGATTAGGCGTCGAATCTGCCCGGTGAAACCCCACCATTGAAATTAGTCGCAAATTTCTGTCAGTGGTACATAAGTGTCACAGGTGAGGTTATTCGTTCGTCGCAGCCAAACGCAGTCTCGCCCGTGTTGAATTTTGCGGATAGCGAAGATCATGGGGTAGTGCACGATGTCGCCGACCACCTCGCCAAACTTCGGTCCCGCGCCGTTAAGGCCGGCGGGATTTTTCTTGCCTCACCGGTAGCGACGCCGCTTATGTTGGCGCATCGATAACGGTCCTCATGCGGTGCGCAGCACGATCAGCCGCAGGTGCGGCGGAATCCTGTGGCGCGCAGTCACGTCGGCAAGCGCCGCCTGCTCGTCGGTGGCGCGCACCACGGCGACCAGCCGAGCGGGTGTGGCTCCGATCTTCATGACGTGGAATTCGGCCAGCTGAGCTTTACGGCGGGGCAAACGCAACACCTCGATCTTGGCCATCACACTGCTAAGGATCAAGTTCGCGGTTGGGAAATTCGCAGTCCCCATACATGGCGCGCCAATCGGTGATCCAAAAATCGAGAATAGCCATGACGCCGCGCATTGAAATCACCAATGACAATGCAACGACGTCGAGTTGCACAACGAAAATTTCGAAAATCTGTCCGTTTTCGAACGCGGTCGCAGTGTCGATGAGAGCGACGTATAGGTCAGGCCGACGGAACGCGGCAGTTACATCACCATGAACCCATCGCCGCCGATCGTAGAGTCGTTACGTCAGACCGACGTATAGGTCGACCTTATCTCTCAGATGACAAGCATCTACCAAGGTGTACTTCAGTCGAACCTTTTGGGACGGGCGCGGCCCGTTTCTTTTTTCTTTGGTGCAGGACGGAAGAGCGCGACTGGTGCAGTGGCGGTGCCACGCTATTGCGCCGAAGCGGACGCGGCGCCTTGCGGGCTTCTACCTTGCGAAGTTGGGCCGGGCGCCGGCAACGGCAGGCTGGGCGGTCGCGGAGCGCCGCCGAGCGAAG
>Ga0210401_10007789_pt1 | contig 10696 bp, 11 predicted proteins | sample IncBWH32MmetaG_FD_150866 | JGI IMG/M metagenome (GOLD analysis project Ga0210401, IMG submission 150866) | Forest soil microbial communities from Barre Woods Harvard Forest LTER site, Petersham, Massachusetts, United States - Inc-BW-H-32-M | ecosystem: Environmental > Terrestrial > Soil >... | reverse complement strand
GCCATCGGGAAATGCTCCCACCGCCAGCGTCCTTCGCTGGGGTGGAGGATCTGTCCTCGGCTTAGTCGCCAGCGTTCCAGATCCACGCTACTAAATCCGATCAACTCCGGTTGATTCAGTTTGTGTCGCAGTTTTGACAATTTCACTTTCAGTGACCTCGCGACTACTAGAGCCTTCCGCGGCCAGATCTGCAATCCGGAACGCCCGCTCAAAAAACATTCTGGTCGTGAGGTAGCCGCTCATGAATCCAAGCACGGAGAAGTAGAGGATGATAGCGATTACAAATGGAACGGGGGCGTCGGGGTTGTTACCCGCGATGAATTTAGACAAACGATAGATGAGATCAGGGATTTTCCGTATTTCCACCAGACCTACTCCAACAATAATCTTCGTTAGCCAATCGGAGACGTCATCCAGATTTGTGTTGATTATTAATTCGTAACTGGGGGGTGTCTGAGACGTGCTCGTGGCAGGTTCAGATTGGGAAGCTCCGACTCGAGCAGGTTTTTGAAGCACACGTGGGATACCGAACAGGAAGCCCGTGAGTGAACCCAATGCATAGCAAGCTAGCGCCCAAAAAATAAAGACGTGCATCGATTGGTGTTCCTGGGAGTGCCATACGTAGATCACGACTACGCCAATCACGAAACCAGCGATTACTACATTTCGGGTGACCGCAAGGTCTTGTCGAAGCTCATCAGACAGAGAAGGATCGGACCTTACTCCGGCACTCCTGCTAATGGAACGGGATTTTGAAGTGAGCCAGTTGTTCCAGGGACTCTTCATGAGCTTCTCCTAGGACTTGGAGTTTAGCCGGAATTTCGATTTTAGCTCGCAGTAGCCCGAACAGTATACGCCCCGCGTTGATTGGCAATGCACAAATTCATGCCGTCGGAAGCGGCAATCGCAATCGCCACCTCACTCCATCGGTAAACACTGGCCGACTTCTCGGTACTGATCGTCATACCCAACCTGGATTACTTCGCAAGCAACAACCGCGATATCGCGAATACAAGTAAGGTCACCGACATCCACGCAAACCAATCGCCGAGGAACAGATAAACGGTCCTGTCATGTGCGGCGGGCACAGCCGTGAGCAGCAGGGTTGCGAACGCCCCAGAGTCACTTCGCGTTTCGGCGAGGATTCGGCCGCGATCATCGCTCACCGTCAGGTAACCGTTCCTGGCTGCGCGGACAACACTGAAACCGTCTTCCACCCCGCGCATGACGGCGATGTGTCCATGCCACCAGCGGTCCATGTTGAAGTCCCATCCGGGCACCAGCATCAGGCCCACCCCCTTCCTGCCGTATTCACGCGAGAGAGGCGTGAAATCCATGTCCTTGCAGATCTCAACTCCCCAAGTTGCCGAACGCTTCTGGAGCAGCGTCAGGGTCGTGCCCGGCTTCAGCTTTGATTCGAAAGGCGGCAGCATGTGGTGCTTGTCGTAGCTCAGCACAGGAGCTTCCGGTGCATACACCCGGGCCTCGTTATATTTCACCAGTGGCGAGACGTGGACCATGCCGGCAACAATGGTGGCTCCGGTTATGTCGGCGACCTTTTCGAAGATCTCATCAACACTCTTCGTATCGGGATTCACCATGACGCCAAGCTTTTCGGGGATCACGATCACCTGCGCGCCACGAGCGGCAAGTTCCTTCGCTTGCGACGCGTAGGCACGGAACAACTCCCCAGTCTTGCCGCCCTCTTCCGCGACGTCGATATTGCCCGGTTCATCAGATGCGATCAGTCCCACCGCTACCCTGCTGCCCTGCAACGGCGTGGCAAGCCGAACAGCTCCGAAAATCAGCACGATGGCAACAAGGCACAGACCAGCACCGGCAATACGAGACGCTTGCTTCGGTGCAGCGCGGCGCAGATGCAGGCCGATTGCAACCGCAGCCGGAAACAGCAGCAGCAAAAAGCTCATGCCCCACGGACCAGTCATGGATGCAAGCTGCAAGAATGGCAAGAAGTTCAACTGCGTGTACGCCAAACTGCCGGCCGTGCCATGCGGAAGGGCGAAGTTCCGAACCCATTCGTAAGTCACCCATGCGACTGGAAAAGCGAAAAGGGCGCTCCAGGGCGCTCCCCGGCGAAGCAGCGCTCGAAACAGCAGGACCGCCAGCGTGAAGGCAACCGCCTCGAAAGCAAAACTGAACGCAACCAGCGCAGGCGGCATTCCAAGCAGCCGAAAATACCGCCAGAAACTGAAGCTGCCGAAGAACCACGCGAGAAACGCGGTCACCGCTGCACTCAGCCATGCCGTGCGGGACGCGAACAGCAACACTGGGATCGGCGCAAACCACAGCAGCGGCCAATATGGATTCAGTCCTTTGCCGAACCACAACAACGCGGCCGTCACGGCGATCGCAAGCAAAGCCACGCCCGAGCGCCGGTAATTAGTAGCAAATGCCATGGAGATACCTCCGGAACGAGCGTCGATATAGAGCGCGAAATTCCTCTTTGCTTACGGCCATGCGTCCGCCGAGAAAGAGCATGATCAAGCCGTGAGAGAGTGCGCCCATTTCGAAAACGATCTCCCACTCATTGTCTTTCCGGAAATACCCGTTCTGCATGCCTTCGCGGATCACTTCGGCCATCAGGTTGGCTGTAGGCGAAGTGCCGGCCACGAAGTCGCGAGGGTATTTGCGGGCTCCGTGCCGTGGCTTCAGAAACATCAGTTCGAATAGGCGCGGGTTCTTGAGAGCATGATCCAGATAGATCTCCGCCATCTTCGAGAGCCGCTCCTGGAAGCTTCCGGAAAACGATATGGTTGCCAGGTGTGCCGCAAGTTCTTCGAAACCCTTGTCGGTAACGGCGTTCAAGAGCCCGTTGCGATCAGGAAAGTGGCGATACACCGCCATGGCAGTGATGCCCACGGCGCTGGCGACCCGACGCATGGTGACGGCTTCGGCGCCCCCACGATCGAGCAGCCGCCGAGCTGTATTCGCGATGCGCTGAGCAGTACGACTGGGAAGCATGTATACAGCGTACACCTAATGGTATACGGTGTACACATGCGATTTGTAAATCGCAGCCAATGACGAGGAGGTGCAGCACTTGGCGAGTGCAGGGCAAACTCGGAAGTGATGCCTTACCGATTGGTCCCGAGAAACGCGAGTGTTGACCGAACCGATCAACTCGGAAACTATTGTCCGCGAGCACTTGGTCACGTGGTCGGCCGCAGGTAGAAATTCCCTCAAACGTCAGACTCTTCAGAAACGGTATCCCTGACAATGTCCTCCAACCGGATTTCTCGCCCGGGATAATTTCCGGTTTGCTCGTCACTCGGGCACAATCGCCTTCTGTTCGCCGGATTCGGTGGAGGCCCGAGGCGCCTTGCGCCAGTGGTAGAAGAAGGGAACGCCTCCCAGGATCACGGCCAGTCCCAGCGAGGAGCGTACGGGCCGGACCATCCATAAGTTCACCGTGAGGGCAACTGCGGCAATCAAAAAGATGAGCGTCGTCCAGGGATGGCCCCAGGCGCGGTACGGACGGGATAGGTTGGGCTCTTTTCTGCGCAAACGAAAAAGAGCAATTGCAGTTAACGCGAAGAAAATCCACGCGCCGAAGACAAACAGCGAATAGAGGTCTTCGTAAGTCCCGCTGAGTGCGAGCAGCGCGGCTAGGAATCCGAGAAAGATCAGCGCGCCGCTGGGGGTGTGAAACGACGGTTGAACGCGCTTGGCGAATTGAAAGAACACGCCATCACGAGCCATGGCGTAAGGAATGCGGGCACCGGTTAAAACTACGACGTGGAGCGCTCCGAGTGCGGAGACGGCCATGGCTACCGTCAACCAAGTCGCCCCTCCAGAGCCGGCGAACGACTGCACCACATCCGAGGCGACGTGCTGTGATTGCATCAGCTTTGCGAATGGCAAAGTATGGAAGTAAACAACATTTGCAAGCAGGTACAGGCCGGCCACAGTGAGCAGTCCAAGGATGATGGCTCGCGGGATGTTCTTCTGAGGGTACGCAATTTCTTCACCAACGTCACCGAGGTCGTTGAAGCCGTTGTAGGCCCACATAGCAGGAACCAGGGCGGTCAGAAAGCCACTGATCGTTCCTAAACCTAGGTGGGTGAATTGCGTCGCGGCGTCAATTGCCGTGCGCTTTCCGTATAACACACCCGCAACCACGATCACAGCGATCGTACCCATCTTCAGGGATGTCAGCACCACCTGGATAGCGCCGCCGATGCGCACACTCAAATAGTTGATGGCGGTGACAGCCACCACCACCAGCGCTGCGAGCGGTTGGGCCACCGTGAAGGTGAAATCGAATTGTCCGATATGGCACGTAAACAAGGGGGCGGCCACAACGGGGAAGAGGAAACCGAGGAATCGTAGAAATCCGGCTGCCAGCGTGGCCATGCCCACAGGCCGTTCCAGAAACGAGCTCATCCAGCCAAAAAGGAATCCCCAAAGAGGACCAAGACCGCGGTTGAGGTAGACGTAGGGGCCGCCTGCTTGTGGGAATGCCGCGCCTAGTTCGGCGTAGCAGAATGCGCCACACAACACGATGAGTCCGCCGATGATCCAAGCGGTAAAGACCAGGGTGGCTGTACCCACGGCGCGGGCCATGTCGCTGGTGACGAGAAAAATACCCGTGCCAATTGTATCGCCAATCACGATTGCAGTGGCCGACCACAGACCAAGGCCCCGAATTAAGTCAGATCGTTCGGGTTGTTCTGCCAGATTGGAACGCGTCGCGCTCACAAAGGTTGACAGAGCCTACTATCCGGAATTCCGTGGGTCAATCAACTTTGCCCGTTAGCTGGCGCGCAGCGAGGTAGCATGAGGTAATGTGGCCTGAGTCGCGTTTACGCGCTATCATCGAAGCCGGAATGCCTACACAAAAATGCATGCTGAGCGAATTCGCCTGGGACCAGCGCTACCGCGCTTCCTCTCTCGATGACGTGCTTACCCCTGCGTTGCTCCTTTATCCAGAAATCGTTGCCTCCAACGTCGCGCGCACCTTGGAGTTGTTGGACGGCGACGCGAATCGCTGGCGCGTGCACATCAAGACCGCAAAGCTGGGCTACACGCTCCGCATGCTGGTCGAGCGTGGCATCCGCCATTTCAAATGTGCGACCACTCTGGAACTGCTAGTGGCCTGCCGCAGTGGCGCAGGAGATTTCCCCTTCGCCTATCCAGCGGTGGGCGCAAATGCGCGGCGGGTAAGGGAAATCGCCGATCAGTTCCCACAGCTGCGCATTTCCGTCCTGGCCGAGAACCAACAGCAAGTGGGGCAATGGCGCGGCAGCCGGGTTGGAGTCTTTCTCGACATGAATCCTGGTATGGATCGGACTGGCATCGAGCAAAACCACAGCGACAAGGTTGTTGAACTGTGCCGCGCGATTGGCAACCTGGGGCTGGAGTTTCGCGGCCTCCACTACTACGACGGTCATTATGGCGGGTTCGAACTGCGCGAACGGACTGTGATGGCGCATGCCGGCTATGAACGCTTTCTCAATGTTGTGCGCGAGCTCGAGCGCAGCGGCATGCGTGTGCCGGAAGTGGTCACAGCGGGAACGCCGACGTTTCCGTGCGCGCTTTCCTACGAAGGATTCCGCAGGGGAGGGTTCATCCATCGCGTTTCGCCTGGGACCGTCGTTTATTGCGATGCCACTAGTCTGGTGCAGCTTCCCAGCGATTACGGCTACCGGCCGGCAGTGCTGGTCTTGACCCGCGTGGTTAGCCAGCCGCGCGCCGGAATCGTCACCTGCGATGCTGGACACAAGGCTGTCTCTGCCGATGCCGGCGTTCCTACGTGCGTGGTCGTTGGGCATTCGGAACTGACGCCGCTCTCACCCAGTGAAGAGCATCTGCCAATGGCATTGCGGGAAGGGGCCCCGGGTCCGCAGGTGGGGGAAGTGCTCCATCTCCTTCCGCGGCATGTTTGCCCGACCGTGAACAATTTCGATTGTGCTCTGCTGGTGCGGGATGGCGAGGTCAAGTCCGTAGAAAGGGTGTCGGCGCGCGGGCGCGAGGCCCCGCTGCTGCAGGCGACTAACCAAACAGTTCACATCAGTGGATAAGCAACTGTGGAGAAGTTGCAAAACCTGATTCCTCACTGGCCGAGCTCGCTCTGAATCGCGCCCTCATTCAGTACGTTGACTTCTACCTTCTTCGACCCACCGCCCGCTTTATTGCGGCGCGCGGTTGTCTCTTGCTCGTTTTTTCCCTGCTGTAGGCGATGCAATCGATTTCGATCAGCATCCCGGGGGTGTGGCCCAGGTCGCTGCCAACCGTCGTACGCACAGGATAAGGCTGCGAAAAGCGCTGTCCGTATACCGAATTGTAACGGGCGAAATGACTGGTGTCGCTAAGGTGGACGGTGACTTTGACCACATCGCGAAGTGAAGCGCCGTCAGCCTCGAGAATGGCGGAAATGTTGTCGATGGTCTGCGCGGTCTGCTGCTCGATGGTATCGCCTACGAGATTTCCGGTGGACGGATCTATGGGTCCCGTCCCGGTCACGAAGATGAAATCTCCAGCCCGCCATCCCTGGGAGTACGCTCCACGCGGAGGCGCACCACGTTTGTTTTGAATTGCGTGTTTGGCCATGTTTTCCTCTTCCAATGTCTCAACGGAAATATAGGATGCGGTCTGCGCGGTTTTGGCCACACTCGGAATTTTAATTGCAGTCGCCGCTTGGTAACTCCCGTATTGGCAATCCGGACGTTGGCCGGAAACGGGGTTCGTTCATCGCCGACTCTGGCCAGCCATCGTTCTTATCGCGAATTCTCGGGACAAGGAGACTCTCGCTGCTTTACGGGAGGAACACACCGCGTCGGGGACGCACAGAGTTCGCACCATCCCCCTTCCACGTTGGGTTCCATCTGAAGTCCGTCAGGCAGCCGAGAACATTCCGAAGAGGAGGCCCTCCGTCAATTGGGTGACCAGGTTAGGGTGTATCTGCGCAGAGGGCATAGGAGCGCTTCTTGAATGCCTCGAAGGGCGTTCGCCTGCCCAGTGAAGTCTTATCGGGTACACATTCTCGTGCCGCTCGGATCTGCGACCACTTTGCATCGACGGTGTCCTTTCTCTAATATCGGAATCATGAATGACTCGACAATCGTCGTGGCTGGAGCTACCGGTAATCTCGGCAGACGCATCGCGAGAGCTTTGCTCGAACGGGGAGCCAGCGTAAAAGCGCTTGTTCGGCACGGCACTGCGCGAGACAAGCTTGAGCGACTGCAGGAGCTCGGCGTAACGATTGCCAGTATCGACTTGAGCAGTACTTCTCAAACGACAACGGCATGCTCGTGTGCGTCCTGCGTAGTGTCCGCGCTGCAGGGATTGCAGGACGTGATCGTCGAAACGCAGACGGTTCTGCTCGACGCTGCAATCAAGGCTGACGTGCCACGTTTCATTCCGTCCGACTACTCGATCGATTTCACCAAGTTTCCAGCTGGAGAGAATCGCAATCTCGATCTGCGCCGAGACTTCCACAAGCGCCTCGATAAGACTTCGATTTCAGCGACCACGATCTTCAACGGTGCGTTTGCCGATATGCTGACCGGTCAGATGCCGCTCATTCTCTTCAAATGGAAGCGAGTCATCTATTGGGGCGACGCGGACCAGCGCATGGACTTCACGACGGTGGATAACACGGCCGCATTCACGGCGAGCGCGGCTCTTGATCCGTCCACCCCTCGCTTTCTACGAATTGCTGGCGATCAACTGAGCGCCCGGGAACTGACGGCGGTCGTAAGTGAGGTGACGGGAGAGCAGTTCCGTCTGCTCCGCGCCGGGGGTCTGGGAATGCTCGGCACGCTTATCAAGGCCGCGCGCACGATCGCTCCCGGAGAGAAGGAACTGTACCCGGCATGGCAGGGCATGCAGTATATGCGTAACATGTTCGACGGCCGGGCAAAGCTAGAGCCGCTCGACAACGATCGCTATCCCAGTATTCGTTGGACGACGGCGCGGGATGTGCTCTCAGCACATCAGGTAAGTTAGCCTGCGCGCCGGACCCACGGAATGACCGTTCGAAGTGGATCGTCCGCGACTCGGAAGTTGGTCCCAAAACGGGTTCTGGGAAATGGCCTCTTACCCCACGATGTTCAAGAATCCCCATATTCTACGACCTTCCAACTCATTGAAATCATGAAGGGAAATTCATGGCGCTATCGGCGTTCGATATTCATCAGTTTCCGGTCCGGAACCTTCGTATTGCTTAACGCGACAGGAAATGGGGCGGTTTTCCCAACCGCTGGTGCGAAGGCCAATTGGAACCGGGATGCAATACGTGGATCACTCCGAGATCACTACACGATCCTGCAAACGGACGACCTCATGCCTTCAAATCCTGACGCGTCACAACTTCATGATGGCGCCAACGTTATATTTTGCAAACAGAACAGGGTGCTTCTCCGCTCTTAAACAAGCTCGTCTATGACAAATAGTAGCAACTTTAAGCCACAGCGAGTTTTCGCCTCAAAGCGACTACAGACCGTCGATAGGATGTCCGCAGCATTTTGCTCGCCCATTTGTGCGCGTGCACATTGGGTGCCACCCTTCAAGTCTCTCCCGGTCTCGGCGAGGATCTGGGCCCAACTGCTTTTGGCGTCGCGCCTTTCGATCTCAGATAACGTCGGAGTCGCGCCTAGAATTGTGCAGGGCGTTACTGCCCGATCGGCTCAACCCAACGAGCCGGCGAACACGACTCGGATTTGCAATGTCGGATTCAACACAGGGCCTGTACCAAGCCTGAAGATTTATGATCAGATGAGTCATGGATGAAGCTAGGCAGATTGAGCACCGTAGGAGCCGACGCGTAGGGATGAAGCAGGCGCTGCGGGTCCGTCCATTGAACCCGAAGGACGGGTCGTTTGAGGAACTGGGAACGACGAAAAATGTTTCTCAGGGCGGCGTGTATTTTGTCACGCAACGTGAGGTCTACTACGAGGGCATGCGCTTGTCTGTAACGGTGCCTTACTCGGCGACTGGCACGCAGAATTATGAGTACCACGGAAAAGTCATACGGGTGGAGGAACTCGGGAATAGTCAGAGAGGCGTTGCCATAAGATTCGTGTCATCGGCCGCTCTGAAATCCTCGAAATTCTGAGAAATTGCCTTTGCGATCCTCGAACCTTTAGCAGTCACAACAACTGAACTGCTAGTCCTCGTTTCCCACCGTCGAGTTTTCTACGCGTATGACTTGGCGGAAGTGTTGACGAGTGCGCCTGCGCCTTGCCCGGTCGGCTATAATCTAATTTGACTCCATGACCCGCCGAGTACAAATCGTCCTCGCGAAGAACCCATCAGCGCAAGACGCGCAGGGAACGGTGCGCCCCGGCTGGCTCCATCGGGCGAAGCACTTATTTGGCGGGCTGCTGTTGGCCGCTGTAGCTATCGGAATTCTCATACTTGCCGTGTTCCTGGGCTCCATCCTGGCTGCTGCTATCTTGATCATTTTGGTGATCGCTGTTGCGTCATTTATCCTGAAATCGACAATGCTCCAAGGCCGGAAATAGGATCCGTTCATGCGTGGATCGTTCTAAACTCGTGACCGGAGGAGGTCCGACCAAGGGGATCGATTTGTCGCGCATGTTTTTTCAGAGAGGCGGTTTTCCCAACCGTTGGTGCGAAGGCCAAGGGCAACCGGAATTGATTTCGCAGGACTTGCGCCGCCAAAATTCTCGAGGAGCACATGCTTTCACGGTTATAGTGCACCAAAAGCGCACCCGGCGAATTTGAAAACTGCGCTAAGCTACTGAAAACAACCATCGAAGACCGAGTGGTTTTCAAAACCAAACATCGCCGAATCGGAGCTAGTATCTCCAAAAAGATACCGAACCTGTAGATCTCGGGTGCCCCTCGTTCGATATACAGGTAGAGGAGCTAAGGAAAGCGTTGTTCCTAAGGCACTTATGTCGAGGCATCAGGGCAGCAGCAATCCAGCCCTAGTCGGAAAATGGACCGCGTCCAAGGCAGAGGCGACATCCTGGGGCATGCCCCCTGATAAAGATATTTGGGCTGGGCTGTCGATTTGCGCGGCCCCGTTCGACTCACTTACAGAGGATCACATGAGATATATATTGCTCATTTATGACGATGAGAAAGGTTGGGCCACCCTTTTACATGGATGCCAGCTTGCGGCCGGCCTTTGACCTACAGCCCTGGAACACTGTGGGAGCGAGCCAATAAACCATTCATCAACGCAAATGGGGCAATGCGCTGTGACCTGAGGAGTTTGTGATGCCTTCGAAGCAGTTGCCAAGCACTGTAAGATCACGCAATTAAGCCAAGGAGTAGAGCCGCGTTGGAAAAGAACAAAGCGTTCGGCGGTTTCTCAGTGAATGATATTCAAACAAGCAAAGGAGTAACCATCATGAGCGAGAGTCAAACGAAAGATTCGCGATCTCGTGAAGCCGTCCTAACCTTCGTGAAAGACCTCAGGTTTGCTGTACGATCCCTGGCGCGCAGCAAAGGACTGGCAGCCACCGTGGTGCTCACGCTGGCGCTCGGTATTGGCGCCAATGCCGCCATTTTCAGCCTGGTGCGCGGCGTGCTCCTTCGGCCGCTCGTCAATAGCGACGAGGAGCGCCTCATCTACATCCAGCAAAGCGCGCCTGGCATCGCCCCCGGGGAAGTCCCATTCTCAGTGCCAGAAATTCAGGATCTGCGCGCGGGCGTCAAAACACTCAGCTCCTTCGGCGAGTTCTCGATCGTCGGTTTTACAATG
>Ga0210401_10007787_pt1 | contig 10702 bp, 8 predicted proteins | sample IncBWH32MmetaG_FD_150866 | JGI IMG/M metagenome (GOLD analysis project Ga0210401, IMG submission 150866) | Forest soil microbial communities from Barre Woods Harvard Forest LTER site, Petersham, Massachusetts, United States - Inc-BW-H-32-M | ecosystem: Environmental > Terrestrial > Soil >... | reverse complement strand
TGGTCCGGATTGAAATCGCCATGGCTGTGGCCGATGATCCTTTGCGGCCAGCATTCCCTTGAGATTTTCTGTATCGGCGTGTTCCTCGCCTTTGTCGGATATTTCGTGCTCACCGAGCTTTCGGCGGGGCTGGCCCTGCATTTCGTCGCAGCCTTTGTCGGCATCCTGATGATGACCGCAGCCGCGTGGCTGAACTCATGGTACAAGCGTTCCGACATCGCGAGCCGGCACTGGACCAAGGAGCACGGCGGCAACGCCGATATCGTCGGAGCGGGCTGACGAAGCCTTCGCTCGCCGTCATCGCGGCCTGCGTTCACCGCGCCGCTGTCGCGGCGGGGCGGATCAGTGCCCGCCGGTCCTTGACGTAGGCGATGGGTACGCCCAGCCGCTCGACCGTGCCGACGATCTTGCCGTCGAGATCGCCGTCGCAATTCATGTTGGTCGGCGCGATGAAGAATTCGGATTGGTCCCACTCCGACTTGAAATCCCAGCGCAATTGCGGAAGCGTGACCGACTTCTCGAACGGAATGCGTTCGCCGCAAACCGCGACGGAATAGACCGGCGCCGGCTTGCCCGCCTCGACCGGCTCGGTACGGCGCAGATAGCCTTCGAGCTGGCTCACCGCCTCCGGCATGCTGGCGAACCAATAATCGAGGTCGTAGCGTCGCGACGCGCCCTGAAGGCCGCCGACCAACTGGTTGTAGAACAGGTATTCGTAAGGGTGCAGCCTGACCAGCGTCACCGCATCCGATGCGAAGCCTGCGGTCACGATTGCGAGCACGCCTGCCGCAACTAGCCGGCGGTGCGTCGAAAGCGCCGTCATCGCCGCGTCGAGACCGGTGCCGGCAAGGACCGCAAGCGGGGGGACCACGAACAGGAAATGGCGCAATCCCGCGAAAGCCGGGCCATGCCAGATCACCTCGCAGGCGAGCGGGAACATCGCCGTCAGCGAAACCAGCGCGATGTCCCGGCGCCGGAGCCGGGTGGAGGGCGTGGCGAGAGACGGCCATAGCGCGAGTAGAATCGCGAGCGCCGCGCCGAACAGCGCGACCAGCGGCATGCGGATCAGGAAATAGATCGGCACATAAAATCGCGGCACCTTCGACATCATATAGACCTGGCCGCCGACGGCGGTACGGATGCCGTATTGAAACTCGGAGAACGAGAGCAGGCCGCGGATCGGGTTGAGCGGAGCGAGCGCCGCCCACGGCCAGGCCAGGATCATGAGCACGTAAGCGAGCAACAGCGCCGGCAGGAGCCGCAACGCCGAAACGATTGCGAAGCGCCACCGCCCCTGTTGCGATCCCGGCCGCGGCAGATACAGGGCGATCGCGGCACCGGCGTAGATCAAGAGCAACAGGCCGAGCACCCGAATCCCGAGCGAGGCGCCGGTAAGCAGACCGAACGCGGCGATGTCGCCCGCGCGGGGCGAAGGGAGGCTGCGCGCAATGCGGATCAGAAAAAAGGTCGCGGCCATCATGGTGGCGGCGAACGGAATGTCCTTGGTGTGGTTGAACATGGCGCCGTACCAGACGCCGCAAGCACCGAGCGCAATCACGGCGATCAGCGCCGCGCGCGGACCTGCAATCAGCCGCGCGGTCGCGGCGGCAGCGCCAATCCCGCCGATGCCGATCAGCGCGCACAGGATATGGCGCAGATCATACGGATCGATCGGGATCAGATGGCTGAGCGCAATCGCAACGACGTCGAACAGGCCGCCGTAAAGGTAGAGGTTTTCGAACGTGAAAAGGCTCCGGTCCGCAAAGCCGCTGGCGTAATAGGCGATGATCAGTTCGCCATAACGATTCTGAACGCCTTCGTCGTTGGAGACCGCATAGTCTCTGAAGGTGCAGAGCGCGAGAACGACCAGCGCGGCGAGAAGGACGGCGGTGGCGAGATCGTAGCCGTTGAAACGCGTGACCCCCGATATCGACTTGAGCCACGTCGAAGATCCAACAGCAATGCCGGGGGCCCCTTCCCCGGTAAGCCTTTCCTCGGTCATGGTATCGGCTATCTCACTCCACAGACACTGCCGGCTCTGCGGCGGCCGGCACCGCTTCCACGCCAATATAGCAGATTTCGCCGGCCGGCCCCCACCCAAGTAAAAGGGCCGGTAAAAGCGTGATCCGATTGAAAACGCACAGCTTCCCGGCCCCGTCATGCGGCCGGAATGTTGCGTCGCATCAATGCCGCCGATCGCCCCGACCTGCCGCACCGGCACGCGAGGGAAGCGATCGATCCCCAAGCTCTCGGAAGATGGGTTTCATCCTTAAAAATCCACTACCGCCGATTGAGTGCGGTACGGCCAGACCAAACGCAGCACGAGCCTTGCGCCCGGAAGCGCGTGCGCTTCACCTCGCTAAAGATTTAGGAAATTCCCGAACAGGCCTTTAAGCCTTGCGAAGCAGACTGGGTTTTTCAGTCAAAGGCATTTCCACCGCAGGGGCACTCATGGTCGAGGAAAAAGTAAAAATCAAATGCACGAAATGCTCGCAGGTCTTTCGCGAGCGCGCGCAGAGGGTCCGGGACGGCTTTCAGACCAACTGCCAGTACTGCAACAAGCTCATTACGTTCGACAACAATTCGGAAGACCGAAACATTCGAAAAGCGCTGATGAGCGCCAAGGAAGTGCGGCTGGTGCTCGAAGCCCATCGCAAGGCCGCCCGGCTAGCGCTAGAGGGCGCCCCCGTTCCGACCATGGACCGCAGCCAGTACTAGTTTCGCCTCACGCGAACGCTTGTCTTGCGAAATCCGGCTCTCGCCGCGCAAGCCCACACGGCATGGTAAATTTCCGGCTTAATTCCAGCCACGAATTCGAACGGTATTAACCAAGTCGCGTGGCTGGGGGGCAGGCGTAACCGCGATTTAAGTGCCGGAACCGATAAAGACCCGTTTGACGAGCGTCTCTCCTTCCGGACCATTCGATGGGCTTGCGCGGCAAATTCCTGGTGTGGCTGCGGGCGTCCCTGCACTCGGCCAGCATTGCCGGCCTGATCCTGATCGCGGCAAGCTGGTTCGTCGTGGCGTTCGTGTCGTCCCTTGAGCGCGAGAAGGCGATCGAGGGAGCGATCAAACAATCCGACAGCCTGGTGCGGCTGTTCGAACAAAATACCGTGGACATTTTCGACCGCTTCGATCGAACCCTGCTTCTGTTGCGCAAGAGCTTTGAGGATGACCCCGCTCACTTCGATTTGCGCAGTTGGGCGGGACGAACCGCGCTGGTCGGCGACGAGACGCTTCAGATTTCCCTGGCCGGCGCCGACGGCTTTGAGATAGCCACGACGCTCGACCGCCACGGACCTCCGGTTTACATCGGCGACCGCTTACATTTCCGCAAGCACCTTGACCTGGAGGTCGACAATCTCTTCATCAGCGAACCGGTCCGGGGACGGATATCGGGAAGACTGTCCTTGCAGTTTTCACGCCGCCTGAACAGCGCCGATGGGGGTTTCGGCGGCGTAATCGTCATCTCGATCGACCCCCGTTTCATCGAGCGGTTTTACCGAACGGTCGATCTTGGCGCCGGCGGCAGCGTCGTGCTGCGAAACCGCGACAACGTACTGCTGGCGGCGCAGGGGCTTTCGAGCAACTCCGTCGGCCAGAGGGTCAGACAGCCCGTCCTTTTCGAGGCGCTCAAGCACGCGCCTTCCGGCCACTACTGGGGCGGCGGCGCCGTCGACGGCACCAACCGCCTGGTGGCCTATCGCACCTCCGAGAAATATCCGCTGATTTTCGCGGTAGGCCTTTCCGAGAATACGATCCTGAGCGATTACGAAAGGCACCGTGCGGCCTACGAAATGGCCGCCTCGATCGTCACGCTTCTGGTTCTGATCGCGATGGGATTCACCATCCGTTATCAGATGACGCTCAACCGCAGCCAGGAAGACCTCAAGAAGCTCAACGAGGAGATTTCAAAACAGAACGTCTGGTTCGACGCCGCCCTGACCCATATGTCGAACGGGCTCTCGATGTTCGATGCCGACGGAAGGCTGATGATCTGGAACGAACGCTACGTCGAACTCTACAGACTGCCGAAGGAGTTCCTTCGGCAGGGAATAAGCGTCCGGGAAATCCTCGAGCGGCGCAAGCAGGTCGGGAATCTGGAACTCGACCCTTCCGCCTATATCGAACAGCTCCGGAAGTCGCTGGCCGAAACCGGCAACAGCACCGCGACCTCCCGCTTCGATGACGGACGAAGCATATTCGTCGTCAACGCCGCAATCGCGGGCGGCGGCTGGGTCGGCATTCACGAAGATGTCACGGCCCAGCGATCCCAGGAGAAATTGGTGGCGGAAAAGGCCGCCGAGCTCGAACTCATCAACGCGCGTTTCAACGCGGCGCTGCGCAACATGTCGCAAGGTCTTTGCTTGTTCGGCCCCGACCAGCGGGTGGTGATCGCCAATGCCCGTTACGCCGAAATCTACCGTCTCTCCGAACATCAGGTCAAACCAGGGACCGCTCTGCGGCAAATCCTCGAACTTCGCCGGCAGAACGGCACCAATTTCGCGATCGACCCCGAAACCTATGTCAGCGTCAACGTCAAGCTGGCGAACGAGATCCAGCATCTCGCCGACGGCAGGGTGGTCTCGATCAAGCGCCAGCCGATGACCAATGGCGGCTGGCTCACGACGCACGAAGACGTGACCGCGGAAAAGCACAGCGAAAAGCTGCTGGCGGAGAAGGCAGCCGAACTCGAGGTGATGAATACCCGCTTCAGCGCCGCGCTGAGCAACATGGCGCAGGGCCTGTGCATGTTCGACGGCCAGAGGCGGCTGATCGTCTGGAACCAGCGCTTCGCCGAAATGTATGACCTACCGGCGCGTTTGCTGAAGGTCGGAACGCCCTATGAGGAGATCGTCGGCGATCGCATCGCCCGCGGCATGCTGAAGCACGTCGCCAGTTCCGAGGTCGAGACAAAGGTCACCGAACTGGCCGCGCTGCCGTCCGACGCGCGCCGGATCGACGAACTGACCGATGGAAGATTCATCCAGCTTACCCGCCAGCCGATGCAGGGCGGCGGCTGGGTCGCCATCATCGAGGACATCACCGAACGCCGGCGCGCGGAAGCCGAGATCGTCCATCTGGCGCGGCATGACGTGCTGACGGGACTTGCCAACCGCGCCGAATTCAACGCGCGGCTCGAGGAAGCCAGCAAGCGGCTGAAGCGGAACGGCGGCACCGTCACCGTCATGATGATCGACCTCGACAAATTCAAGGCCGTCAACGACACGCTTGGCCATCTTGCCGGCGATCGGTTGCTGATCGAGGTAGGCCGACGCCTGCAATCCACCATCCGCGACACCGACGTGCTGGCGCGCCTGGGCGGCGACGAGTTCGCGATCATTCAGGAAGGCGGGCCCGATCAGCACGAAGCCGCCATTGCGCTCGCGCTTCGGATCATCGACGAGATTACCCGTTCGTTCGATCTCAACGGCCAGGAAGCCAGCGTCGGCGCCAGCATCGGGATTGCGATGGCGCCCGAAAATGGCGTCGAGCCCGAGGAGCTTCTCAAGCGCGCCGACCTCGCGCTCTACAGCGTCAAGGCCGGCGGCAGAAACGATTTCCGGCTGTTCCAGAACGAACTGCTTGAGATCGCCAATACCCAGCAGTCGGCGGAAAATGAGCTGCGGGAGGCGATCGCGCTGGAGCAGTTTGAACTGCATTACCAGCCGGTGGTCAACGTCAAGACGCGCGAGCTGTGCGGCGTCGAGGCGCTGGTCCGCTGGCGACACCCGGCCAGGGGCCCGATCGCGCCGGATCATTTCATTCCGCTGGCGGAATCGACCGGCCTGATCGTGCCGCTGGGAGAATGGATCCTGCAACAGGCCTGCGCGGATGCCGCGTCATGGCCCGCGGACATCAAGCTCGCCATCAACATCTCGGCCGTGCAGTTCAAGAAGAGCAACCTGTTCGACGCCGTGCTGCGCACGCTGGTGGAAAGCAACCTTCCGCCGCAGCGGCTTGAACTGGAGATCACCGAAACCTCGCTGCTCGAGAACCAGGAAGCCCATTTGACGACGATCCGGCAACTGAAGAATCTCGGCCTCTCGATCGCGCTTGACGATTTCGGCACCGGATTCTCGTCGATCAACTATCTGACCATTTTCCCCTTCGACAAGATCAAGATCGACAAGTCGTTCACCAAGGGCATCCTCAACCGAGGCGATTGCAAGGCGGTGGTCGCCTCGACGCTGGCGCTGGCCCAGGGTCTTGGCATCGTCACGACGGCCGAAGGTGTCGAGACCGAAGAACAGTTCGAATATATGCGCGCCGCGGGCGTGGAGCTCGCCCAAGGCTATTTGTTCGGCCGGCCCGTTCCGATTTCGGAATTCGGCGGGCATAGGGCGTCGATGCTGACCGCGCTCGTCGCCTGACCGGCGCGGTCGCGCCAACGCCCTGACGCGCCGCAATGCCACGCGGTTTGTTCGGCAGCACCGGTTCGATGGCGAACCATTCATCATCGCTGAGTTCGTGGCGCATGACTAGAAGCTCCGGTTTCGGCGCTTGAATCACGTCCGAAGCGGAATTCTGGCCCTTCCCAATCGCTCGTTTGAGCCGTTACGATACCATCTCCTGAGTTTGGAGGCGGGCATGAGGCGGCGGGAATTTATCGGTCTTGTGGGGGGCGTGACGGCATGGCCGATAGCAACGCGGGCACAGTCGTTCAAAAAGATGCCTAGGGTAGCCGTCGTGGTAGTCGGCACGCAGGAATCTTCCGACCTTATTGTAAAGCCCCTGGCTATCGGACTATCCAACCTTGGATATGAGGACGGTCGTAACATCATCCTGCGAAACCTTCTTGTACCACCGCAAGCGGACCAAGTTGAGGCGCTGCTAATCCGGTTAGTTCCCGATATTGATCTCTTGATCATTCAGGGAACCGTTGGTGCGGTAATTGCAAAAAAGGTCGTAACGACATTGCCAACGGTATTTTTCGCAGTAGGGGACCCGGTGCGGGTCGGTGTCGTGGCAAGTCTTGCATACCCAGGGGCCAACTTCACAGGCATCACTTATGAGGCATCGACCGAAAGCTGGGCAAAGAGGATTCAGATCCTGGGAGAGATTGTCCCAGACCTGAACCGGGTTGCCGTACTCCTGGCAGCAGGTGATCCCAATTCGGATTATACAATGGCGGTACTGGGACCATTGGCACCGGCCGTCGGAGTCACACTGGTGCCGGTGTATGTCAAATCGGGTGACGACCTTGAATCTGCATTCGATGAAATGAAACGCAGCCGAGTACAGGGTTTGTTGGTCATCGCAGGCTCTCTCACGCTTGGAAACGGAAAGCGCATTGCGGACTTGGCGCTCGCATACCATATGCCGTCGTGCCACGGGTTCAAGGAGACGGTTGCGCTCGGAGGCTTGGTGAGCTTCGGCCCGGATTTTCGCGCGATTGTGCAGCAGGCGGCGAGAATCGTTGCCAAAATAATCAAAGGCGAGAAGCCGGCGGATATTCCGGTCGAACAACCGACCCGCTATGAGGTGTGGGTAAATCTCAAAACGGCCAAAGCCCTCGGCCTCACCGTGCCGCCGTCGCTCCTTGCCCGCGCCGACGAGGTGATCGAATGAGGCGGCGCGAGTTCATCACCCTTCTCGGTGGCACGGCGGCATGGCCGCTGACTGCGCGCGCGCAGCAACCGAGTGGGATGCGGCGCATCGGCGTGCTGCTGAGCGCTAACGCGGACGCTCCGAGTGTCAAAACCGCGCTCGCCGCATTCGAACAGGGGCTGCAGCAACTGGGCTGGGCCGAGGGCCGTAACGTCCGTATCGACGTTCGCCGGGGCGCGGGCGATGCAGACCTCATTCGCAAACACGCATCGGAGTTGGCCGCACTCGCACCTGACATCATCTTGGCCGTTGGCACGGCAACGGGGCCGATGCTGCAGGCGACTCAGATCGTGCCGATTGTGTTCGTATTCGTACCCGACCCGGTCGGCTCTGGCTTCGTCAATAGTCTGTCACGGCCAGGTGGCAACGCCACCGGCTTCCTTATGCTCGAATACAGCTTATGTGGGAAATGGCTGGAGCTGCTCAAAGAGATCGCGCCGGGCATGAAACGAGCGGCTGTCCTTTGGGATCCCGCTATACCCGCCGGGATCGGCCAATTTGCCGTCATCCAGTCCGTGGCGCCGTCGCTTGGGGTGGAGGTGACCCCCGTCAACTTGCGCGACGTCGAGCAGGGTGTTGCGGCCTTCGCACGCTCCGGTAGCGGCGGCCTGATCGTGACGGCAAGTGCGTTAGCGGTGGTTCAGCGCGATTTGATCGTCGCGCTCGCGGCCCAGCACAAACTGCCTGCGGTCTACACCTTCCGCGCTTATGTCGCGGCCGGCGGCTTGATCTCCTACGGGGCCGATTTTACCAACCAGTTTCGGCTCGCCGCCGGCTATGTCGATCGTATCCTCAAAGGCGAGAAGCCGGCTGATCTGCCTGTGCAGGTGCCTACCAAGTACGATCTGGTAGTCAACCTCAAGACAGCAAAGGCGCTCGACCTCGCCTTGCCGCCGGCCGTGCTTGCTCGAGCCGACGAGGTGATCGAATAGCGATGGCCACTTCCGTTCCTGGCACATCGCGTCATTTCCCGGCGCCGCGCAACTTGGTCGCTATCGACACGTCACGGTCTCCGGCAAGCCGTCCGCCCGGCAAATTTATGGGTTGAATGCCCTAGTTGAGCGGCAGCCAGACGATCTCGCACGGAGCGTTGCAGCTATTGCAGTGCGCCGGCTGGGCGAAGGTGTTGGCGAGCTCCCATTCCTGCGCTTCGTTGCTCCACTGCGCGGTCGCCTGCGAGAGGATGTCGTCCGAGCGGCAGTTGGAGCAGACCGGCGTTGACCGCGTCGATGGCACCGATCGCCGGTCGGCCTTCTGCGCCGGCTCTTGCCTGGCGTGAAACGGGTTGAGAAGTAAATGGTGTGTCATGTCGCGCCCCCGCAGTACCCCGGACCAACTTTAGCGTCTCGGCCGGGTTTGTCTGCACCTGATGGGTCAGGCGTTTTCGAATTTTGTGGATTGTGTCGAATGTGTCGATCGGGCTGAGAGCCTAGGGCGTCGTTCCGGGATGGTGCACAGCACCAGACCCGGAAATGACGGTCTTGATCGCCGCCGCAACCGCGCTTCGAAGGTAGTTCAAGGCCCCTTCCGGACCGCGACGACCTGGATTTGCTGGTTGACCGCCGCCTTCGGATGTTCGGCATCCAGCAATTGTTCTTCGCCCAGACCAATCGCCTGAAGGCGCTTTGGCGAGATTTTGAAGGTCGTCGCCAGCGCGTCACGGAAAGACTCTGCTCTCCTTTGGCTGAGCGCGAGATTGTCCTCGCGTCTGCCGGTCGAATCCATATGGCCGACGATCAGGAAACCGAACGACAACAGCTTGAGATCGGTCAGCGCGTCGGCGACGCGCCCGAGCATCCGATAGGAATCGGGCCTGATCACCGGAGAACCGGGATTGAACTGGATATCGAGGTCAAGATGCGGCAGCTTGAGCAGTTGGGGGGCAATCGGCGGCCGCTTCAGCGCCGCCGCGTTCGCTTTCGACTTGATGCGGTCGATCACCTCCTGACGCAACGCGGCGACGTCCACATCTGCCGTGGCGTCGAGAGCGGCGAACTGATCGACGATATCCTCCACTGTTGCGGCCTGCTGCGCGCGCACTGGGGCAGCCGTCAGCGCGAACGCCAGGCAAACCGTCAACAGGGCCAGGTCGTGCCGGACGTTCTCGCCCCGTTGCATCAGCGATACCCCGCCTCGCCGATGGCCTGCTTGCAGCTTAACGTCATCCCGCGCGGCGTTTTGGACAGGCATCCGACGACGTCGGCATAACCGAATTGCGGATCGGCACAGAAATGCTTCCGGTCATACTCGCAATTCTTGCGAAGGTTCGCGCGCGCCGCCAGGCGCTTCTGGATCGCATCGAAGGCTTTGACGTAGCTGGCCCTGCACTGCGGCGAAACCGTATCCTGATTGCGATAGAGGCACTCCTTCAGGCGGGCTGCGTCGAAGCTGAGGCCGAAGCAATTGGCATCGATATCCTTGCCGCAGTTTTCGCCCAGTATTGCCGCGCTGCTCTCAAAGCTCATCGTCTCGGCGACCGCCGGCGAAGTGGCGGCGATCACAAGAATCAGCGCAAAGGAGCGGACCTGAATCATGGCCTCATCTCAACTGATGAAGTCCTCCACCGTCAAGGCCCGAAATGGGCGGAAGCCTCAAGTTCGAGCGCGCCGTCAGGCTCTTCGCCGGGCCGAACATCCCCGCCGCGGCGCGTCATTCGATGATCCTGTCCGCGCGCAGGAGAAGCTGGGAGGAGACTTCGCTGCCGATGGCCTTTGCCGTCTTCAGGTTGACGACCAGGTCAAATCGCGTCGGCTGCTCGACAGGAATGTCGGAAGGCTTGGCGCCGCGCAACACCCTGACCGCGATCCGAGCGCGCTGCCGATACAATTCGTTGAAGCTCGGGCCATAGGCGAGCAGGGCCCCCTCGTCGGCGTCTTCGGGCCATTGGTAGATCGAGGGCAGGCGCAAATTCGTGACGTGCCGGATGATATCCGCCGCGTTGATCGAAAACATCGGCGTCGCCAAAAAATTGATCGCCTCGGCGCCCGCTGCCTTGGCATCGTCGATCGCCGAGATGGTGTCGTCGCGCCTGGCGACGCCTCGAACCAGAACCTCCACGCCACGGCTGGACGCCATTTTTTGAAGATCCGCA
>Ga0210401_10007786_pt1 | contig 10702 bp, 11 predicted proteins | sample IncBWH32MmetaG_FD_150866 | JGI IMG/M metagenome (GOLD analysis project Ga0210401, IMG submission 150866) | Forest soil microbial communities from Barre Woods Harvard Forest LTER site, Petersham, Massachusetts, United States - Inc-BW-H-32-M | ecosystem: Environmental > Terrestrial > Soil >... | reverse complement strand
CGGTTTTTAACAGATCGGATAACCATGGCCTCGTTGCCCCGATGACGGCCGGCTCATGCCGGATATGGACACCCTCGAAAAGCCGGCCGAATTCCGGACGCGCTGCCAAGCAATGCGGACGCGCGGTCATTCCGTGGGCCGGCACTGTGCACAATATACGCCGCAATGCCGCGGCGTGGCGGCGTCACCGATCACGATGCTGCAATGAACAAGAAGGCGAAACGACCATGGCCACATATCAAGGGCGCTGCTTCTGCGGAGCCGTCGAAATCGAAGTGAATGGAGCGCCGGAGGCGATGGGATACTGCCATTGCAATTCGTGCCGGTCGTGGTCGGCTGCTCCGGTGAATGCGTTCACTTTGTGGAAGCCCGAAAACGTCAAGGTCACAAAGGGCGCCGACCTGGTCGGCCACTTCATGAAGACGAAGATGAGCGACCGGCAATACTGCACGAAATGCGGCGGTCATCTCATGAACAACCATCCGCCGCTGGGTCTGGTGGACGTTTATGCCGCAACGATCCCGAGCGTGAAGTTCGTTCCCGTAGTCCACGTCAACTACGCCGAGACTGTGCTGCCGATGAAGGACGGGCTGCCCAAGCTGAAGGACTTCCCAGCCGAGATGGGCGGGTCAGGAATTGTCCTGCCCGAATAGCAACCGGCACTCGCAACAAAGCAAAGGTGGGCACGGCATCGCGGCGTCACTGGACGCCTTCGGGGCCGTGTGCCGTTTGCCAATGACAGAGAGAGCCGGGACGCCGGTTTTCCGGTTCGAGTGGGCGGAGTTGAATCTGTGCCCTCAACGAGGATCGCCTTCCGCCTGTCATACACCTGCAACATTTTCCAGCCGTATAGTCGCAGCATCAGATAGCGGAGGCTGGGCATGTCGGAACATCTGGATCTCGATCAAATGCAGGCGGCTTATAAGGCGGCCGTCGAGGAATGGATCGCTGCGATCAAGCACGAAGAGGCGCTGGCTTCGGTCACCCACACGGTTGCCGAAGTCGACAAATGGGAAGGCGCGAACTTCCAGGAAGACGAGCTTCGCAACAAGGTGAAGGCCGCCAAAAAACGCTACGAAGACGCGCTGCGCGAAAAGTTCTTCGGCTTCTAAGCGAAGGCAATTCGCCGCGTCGCTATTGAGTCCGTGTTTGGGTAGGGCGGCCGCCCGTGCGGATGATCAGAATGCCGTGCGGATCGACGGTCAATTCCTGGCCGGGAAAGACCACCGTGGTCGAGCCGAATTCCTCGACGATCGCGGGCCCCGTAAGCTTGAACCCCGCCGGCAGCGAGGTGCGCGCGAAAACCGGCGTGTCGCGAAATTGGCCGTCGAAATAAACCGGCCGGCTTCCCGGCTTCGGTGCCGCGCCTGATTTGTCCAAGGCAGAAATGCTCGGGCGGTCGATCATGCCGAAGGCGGAGACGCAGAAATTGACCACCTCCACTTTCTGCTGGCCGGCATAATTGTAACCGAAAGTTTTCAGGTGCGCGGCGTGGAAGGCGTCGACGAGGCCCGCGACGAATTGATCGCCGATCGCGCCGGACGGCGCCGGCACGCGCACTTCCATCGATTGGCCGGCATAACGCACGTCGGCTTCGCGCATCAGCGCGATCTTGTGGGGCGGGATGCCGTCCCTTTCGAGCGTCGCTCCGCCTTCCGCTTCGAGCGCCTTGTAGATCATGGCGACGGCCGCAAAGTCGATCGCCTCCTCATGCATCACCTTGGTGACCATGTGGTCGGTGCGCCAATCCACAGCCAATAGGCCGAAGGCGGACAGGTTGCCGGGATTGGGCGGCACGATGGTCGTCTTCATGCCCATCAATTCCATCACCGCCGCCGACTGCGCCGGCCCGGAGCCGCCGAACGACAACAGCGCGAAATCGGCCGGATCGATGCCGCGCTGGATGGTCATTTGCCGGATGGCATTGGCCTGGTCCCAGTTGGCGATCTCGATGATGCCGTGGGCGAGCTGCTCGGCGTTGAGATTGCCGGGCAGCCGCGCGGCCAGCGCTTTCAGCCCGCCGCGCGCGCGCTCGACATCGAGCTTGATGCCACCGCCGATCAGCGCCGGCGGCAGCCGGCCGAGAACGAGATTGGCGTCGGTGATGGTCGGCTCGTTGCCGCCGTTCGGATAGCACATCGGCCCGGGCACGGCGCCGGCGCTGCGCGGCCCGACACGCAGCTTTCCTTCACGCGAAATCCAGGCGATCGAGCCGCCGCCGGTGCCGATGGTCTTGATGTCGAGCATCGGGATGCGCACCGGGAAACGCCCAACCCGCCCGCCATTGGTGATTTTCGGCTTGGCGCTTTCGATCAGGCAGAGGTCGGTCGACGTGCCGCCGGCGTCGAGTGTTACGAGATCCGGGAAGCCCGCGACCTCCGCGATCACCGCGCTGCCGAGCGCGCCCGCCGCCGGTCCCGACAGCGCGGTGGTGATCGGCTTGCGCATCACCTGATCGGGGCTCGCCACCCCGCCGCTCGACTGCATCACCAGGAACGGCTTTTTGTTCAGCGCCTCGCCGAGCTCGTCGCGGATGCGGTCGAGATAGCGGCTCATATGCGGCTTGATGAAGGCGTCGACCAGCGTCGTCACCGCGCGCTCATATTCGCGGTATTCGGGCAGCACGTCGCAGGAGAGCGAGAGCGTGCACTCCGGATGTTCCGCGCGCACGATCTCGGCGGCGCGGCGCTCGTGCCCCGCCTTGGCATACGAATGGATCAAACAAATGCCGACAGCGTTGATGCCGGCTTGGCGGAAAAAGCGCGCCGCCGCCCGCACGCTTTCCTCGTCGAGCGGGCGCAGCTCTTCGCCCAGGAAGTTCAGCCGGCCGCCGACTTCGCGGACGTAACGCAGCGGCACGATGCGGTCGGGCTTCACCCAGAAATACGAATTGCCGTAGCCCTCCGGCACCGCCTGCCGCGCGATTTCCAGAATGTGCCGGAAACCCTCCGTGACAATCAGGCCGAGGCCAGCGATCTCGCCTTGCAGCAGCGCATTGGTCGCGACCGTCGTGCCGTGCGCGAGCACGGCAAGATCGTCCACGCCAGCGCCCCATTCGTTGAGGATCGCGTGAACGCCGCGCACCAAAGCCACCGCCGGGTTCGACGGCGTCGACGACACCTTGGTCACCCGCATCGCGCCCGACTTGTCGTCTATACAGACGATATCGGTAAACGTGCCGCCGGTGTCGATGCCGATCCGCAGGCTGGCGTTGTCACTCATTCACCTACTCTCCGTACGCCGTAGGGCGAAGCGACGTGCCCACGCGTTGTCTGTTCTGCTTCGCTTTCCGCGTCGGCTTCGCCACGCTCACCCCACCCTACAATACAATTTATCGCTTCAGCTCGAACACAATCTCCTGCGCGCCTTTCCATAAGCACAGCTTGCCGAGCGCGGTCAGGTTCTCGCGGCCTTTGGTGATGGTGAGAAAGTGATTGCCGGCGAGCTGGCCGACCTTGCTGGCAAAGGAGACGGCTCCATAGGCCAGGAGGATTTCCGTCTCGCTGATGCCGCCCGGATAAAGAATGATCTCGCCCGGCGCCGGATAGCTGGTGTGGTTCTCATAAGCCAGCCCGAAATCATAGTCGCCGAGGGGGATCCAGCAGCCTTCGCCGCTCCAGCGTACATGGATGATCTGCTGCCGGTAGGGTAGGAGCGCGACGAATCTCGCGACGGTGGTCGGCGCCAGGTCCTCGGTCTGTGCTTCGAACTCGTACGGCCCTGCCTTGATGCGTACTGTGATCATGATCCGATCCTATCTAAAAAAGTCGAGAGAACGCGCGCCGCGATATCGATGTCGCCGGGCGAAGCAAATTCGTCCGGGTTGTGGCTCACGCCGCCGCGGCAGCGGATAAACAGCATGGCGAACGGAATGATCTTGTCGAAGGCCATGGCGTCGTGGCCGGCGCCGCTCGGCATCCGCCGCGGCGCGGCGCCGCAACTTTCCGCTGCCGCCGCCAACAAGTCTGAGAGCTTTTCGTCGCAATGCGCGGCCGGCGCCTGATGGCCGGGTGTCAATCGCTGCGTCACGCCGCGGCGCGCAGCGATGGCGGCGATCGTCGCCCTGATGTCCTCGACCGCTTTGATGCGTTCCGCATCTCTGGGGCCGCGGAGATCGAGCGTGAAGCGAACGCGGCCGGGGATGGTGTTGGGCGCCGAGCGCGGCACTTCGAGCTTGCCGACCGTCGCCACCAGATTGGGCTGCCGGCGCGCTCGTTCTTCGATCGCGAGCAGCATTTCGGCCGCGGCGGCGAGCGCATCGTGCCGCATCGCCATCGGCACCGTGCCGGCGTGGCCGGCGATGCCCTCGACGTCGATCGTGGCGCGCGAAACTCCGTCGATCGTGGTCACGATGCCTAGCGGCAAGCCCTCCTTTTCCAGCACCGGGCCTTGCTCGATATGCACCTCGACATAGCCCAAGGTGCGATCGAGCGCACGCTTCTCATCTGCAACACGCGACGGATCGCAGCCGAAGGCGGTCAGCGCCTCGCGCCGTGAAATCGTGCTCTCGTCGAGCTCGTCGAGCGCCTTTTCATCGAACGTGCCGGCCAGTGCCCGCGAGCCGCCCAGCGTCGTCGCAAAGCGCACGCCTTCTTCGTCGCCGAAGGCGACGACTTCGATCGCGAACGGGTAGCGCTTGCCGGACTTGAATGCGGCCTTCACTGCCTCGATCGCCGTGACCACGCCGAGCGGCCCATCGAACCGGCCCGCATTGCGCACGCTGTCGATGTGAGAGCCGAGCAGGAGCGTCTGCGTGCCGCCGTCCTGCGCTTCATAGCGGCCGACGACGCTCGCCAGCGGGTCGAGCCGCACCGACATGCCGGCGTCTCGCATCCAGTAGCTCACCAGATCGATGGCACGGCGGTGGGCCGGCGACAGATAAAGCCGGGTGAGGCGGCCGGACTCGTCGCTTAGCGCGGCCAATTCGGCAAGCCTGTTCGAAATAGCCTCCCCAAATGCCGGATGATCCGCCGCCGTCACGCGCCTGTTCCCATATGCCTCCGGTTCTTAATGGAGGCATCGCCGGGCTTGGTCAATCGCGTGCCGGGCAGCGTTCGAGGGCCCGAAGCACGAGCATGATCCCGAAAAGTGGAAACCGGTTTTTCGGTCAAGATCATGCTCAAATAATAGGAGCACTTGAAGCCGGGGCCGCGCCTCTGCCATGGTGGGCCGCCGGGCCTCTTCTGCACAAAAACGCGATGGCAACTCCAAACGACTATCCGCGCGACCTTGCCGGCTACGGCCGCAATGCTCCCGATCCGCGCTGGCCGGGCGGTGCCCGCGTGGCGCTGCAATTCGTGGTGAATTTCGAGGAGGGCGGTGAGAACTCTATTTTGCACGGCGATCACGCTTCCGAGGCGTTCCTCTCGGACGTGCTCGGCGCGCAGCCCTGGCGCGGGCAGCGCCACATGAACGTGGAATCCATGTTCGAATACGGCTCGCGCGCCGGCTTCTGGCGCCTGTGGCGGCTGTTCACCGCGCGCAATATTCCGGCCACGGTGTTTGGCGTGGCGAGCGCGCTCGCCCGCAATCCGGAAGTGGTCGCCGCCATGCGCGAGGCCGGCTGGGAGATCGCCTCGCACGGACTGAAATGGATCGACTACAAGGACTTCTCCCGCGAGGACGAAGCCGCGCATATGCGCGAGGCCATCCGCCTGCACATCGAGGCGACCGGCGAGCGGCCGTTCGGCTGGTATACCGGGCGGACCTCCGCGCAAACGCTCGGTCTCGTGCTCGCCGACGGCGGCTTTCTTTATTCGTCCGATTCCTACGCCGACGATTTGCCCTATTGGGTCCGCGGCCCCAACGACACGCCGCACCTGATCATTCCGTACACGCTCGATGCCAACGACATGCGCTTCATCAACCCGCAAGGCTTTGAGAACGGCGATGCGTTCTTTGCCTATCTGCGCGACAGCTTCGATGTGCTCTATGCCGAAGGCGAGCGCGCGCCGAAAATGATGTCGATCGGTTTGCATTGCCGGCTGGCCGGACGGCCCGGCCGTGCCGCCGGTCTCATCCGCTTTTTGGATTACATTGCCGGCTTTGATCGCGTGTGGATCGCCACGCGGCTCGACATCGCGCACCATTGGTACCGCGAGCATCATCAACTCGGCGCCGCCGCTTGGGCGGTTCGATGAGGCTTTAAGTCGTGAGCTCGATTTCGCTCGATACGCTCAATGCTGCCGATCGCGCGACCTTCATGGCGGCGATCGGCGAGGTGATGGAGCTTGCGCCGTGGGTAGCGGACGAAGCTTATGCCAAGCGCCCCTTCGCCAGCATGGCCGCGCTCTATCAGACCATGGTCGACGCGGTGCGCAACGCCGGCGACGAGCGACTGCGCGCGCTCATCAACGGCCATCCTGATCTCGCCGGCAGGGCGGCGCGTGAGGGCAAGCTCACCGCCGATTCCACCGCCGAGCAGGCGGCCGCCGGATTGGATCGCTTGACCGAACAAGAGTTCGCTGCCTTCCATCGGCTTAACGATGCCTACCGCAGCAAATTCGGCATGCCGTTCATCGTCTGCGTGCGCCGGCATGGCAAGGAATCGATCCTGCGCCAGTTCGAGAAGCGCCTGAAGAACGATGCGGCAAGCGAGCAGAAAACCGCGCTTGGCGAAATCTTCCGCATCGCCGCGCTGCGGCTCGATCAGCGCGTGACCGCGCCGGATCGCCTGAAGGTGCACGGGCATTTGTCGACCCACGTGCTCGATACCCATGGCGGCCATCCCGCGGCCGGGGTGGCGATCGAGTTGTGCGAGGTTGCCACAAGCGGCGCGACACGCCTGATCAAGCGCGCCGTTACCAATGCGGACGGCCGCACCGACCAGCCGCTGTTGTCCGGCGCGCCGGTCCCGATCGCGACCTACGAATTGCGCTTCGCGGTCAGCGACTACTTCGCCCGCCAGGGCGCGCCGCTGGCCGATCCGCCGTTTCTCGGCGTGGTGCCAATCCGCTTTGCGGTGGCGGAGCCGGAGGGCCGCTATCACGTGCCGCTCTCGGTCACGCCCTGGGCTTACGCGACCTATCGCGGAAGCTGAGAGCTTCGCTTCTCGACCCGTTCGGCCGGCTTCGCTACAGTTGCCGTGGCGCCGGCGACCGTCCGGTGTTTGAGCAGGGAGGTTTTGCCGGTGGCCACCACACGTCCGTTATCCGAAATTCTGCCGAAGGAAATGACCGAGCTGCGTGTGCGGCCGATCTTCACGCTGCTACTTGAAGTACAGCCGGCGATCAATGTCGGCAAGACGCCCGGCGTCGACCGGCGCGTCGGTGTCATCACCGGTGGCCGCTTCGAGGGCGAGCGTCTCCGCGGCACGCTGCTGCCTGGCGGCAGCGACTGGCAGGCGATCCGGCCCGGCGACGGCGCCTGGCTGCTCAATGTGCGCATCGTGCTCAAGACCGACGACGACGCCATCATCGGCATGAGCTATCCCGGCCTTCGCCACGGCCCGAAGGAAGTGCTCGACCGCATCGCCCGCGGCGAGGTGGTCAAGGCCACTGACTATTATTTGCGCATCTCGGCGACCTTCGAGACGGCGTCGGAGAAATACGGCTGGCTCAACAACATCATCAGCGTCGGCGTCGGCCACCGCCTGCCCGAGGGGCCGATCTATCAGATGTTCGAGGTGCTCTAGCGACTAAGAAGGTGGCCCGCCCCCTTCCTCCTCCCCTTCAGGATGTGGAAGAGAATGTGGCCCACTCCCACCGGCTGTACGGACAGTTCCGTGGGCCGACCGTGCTGTTCCCTTCCTAAAGGGAGGGTTGCGGCCGCGGGTCTGCTGACTCCGAAAAACAAAGTTGATAAGAGCGTCGTCAAAGGGGGAACGTCATGTCCGGCTACTGGCACAATTTCGATCTGACCGATGGAGTGAACATCCTGCGCCTGATCTGCGGGCTGTTCTTCATTCCGCACATCGTCGGCAAGTTCACCGAGCCGGCGACGCTGAATTTCTTCAAGGCCGCAAAATTCAATCCGCCCGCGACATGGATGTATGTGGCCGGCGCGATCGAGACGCTTTTGACCATCGGTCTCGTCTTCGCCATCTACACGCCTTATGTCGCTGTGGTCGCCGCCGCCCATTTGTTGGTTGCGGGCGCGGCCACCTGGAAGGTGACCAAAAAGTGGATCTGGGTGATCGGCGGCATCGAATATTGCGTGTTCTGGATGCTCGCTTGCGTCGCGCTCGCCGTCCTGACATGGCCAAAATGATTTTTGGCCGAGATGATGACTAAGAAGTCGCGGCTAGCCGCAGCAAGGCGTCAATCGAGAACAGTGCGTCGCGGAGCATAAAGCATGATCAAAGCGGGTATCGTCGGTCTTGGCTGGTGGGGCAAGACGCTGGTGGAGTCGGCTGAGAGCAGCGACGCGATTCAGTTCGTGGCGGGCACGACGCGTACAATCACCCCGGAGGTCGAAGCCTTCGCCAAGCAAAAGGGTCTTCACCTGACGGCGAGCTACGACAACATGCTGCATCACGCCGGCGTCGACGCGGTGGTGCTGGCGACGCCGCATTCCATGCACGCAACGCAGGTGATGGCGGCCGCTGCCGCCAAGAAGCACGTCTATTGCGAGAAGCCGTTCACGCTCACCAAGCGCGAAGCGGAGGATGCGGTCGCAGCCGTGCGCAAAGCCGGGGTGACGCTCGCGGTCGGCTACAACCGCCGCTTCCATCCGGAAATGACAAAGCTGCGCGACATGATCCGAGGCGGCGAGCTCGGCACCATTCTGCACGTCGAAGCCACCATGACGTTTCCGAATGTGCTGTTCATCAATCCATCGCATTGGCGCGCCGACAAGAGCGAGACGCCGCTCGGCGGCCTGATGCCGATGGGCGTACACGCCATCGACGGCATGATCGATCTGTGCGGCCCGATCGATCACGTGTTCGCGCAGACGTTCCGCCGCGCCGCGCCGATCGACGCCGACGACACCACCTCCATTCTGCTGCGCATGAAGGAGGGCCCGTCCGGTTATCTTGGCACCATGACCACGACCGGGCCGGGCTTCAGCTTCCAGGTCTACGGCTCCAAGGGTTGGCTGCGGCTGGAAGGCCTCACGCACGTGGCCGGTGCTTCATCCGAAGAACGGCGCACGCGCCTGTTCGGCACCTGCAAATTCCAGCCTGTAAAGGGCGAGGCGAAAGTCTGGGAAGCTGCAAGCCTCGATGTCACTCGCGCGGCGCTTGAAGCCTTCGCTAAGGCCGCTGCCGGCGGCTCGGCCTATCCGGTCACGCTCGATCAGGCGATCCAAGGCGTCGCCGCGACCGAAGCGATCATCCGCTCGGCCGGCTCCGGCAAGGTAGAGCAAGTGGAATGAAGGCCGGGCAATGTTACCCGTCACCCTGAGGCGCTCGGCGCGCAGCGACGAGCCTCGAAGGGCGACGGCCCGAGCGCTTCGGCCGCATCCTTCGAGGCTCGCTTCGCTCGCACCTCAGGATGACGGAATGGTTGTCTAGCTTGCGGAACTAAAAAACACAGGAAACAAACAAATGGATCTCGGCAACGGTCTCGGCCACCTCACATATTCGACCCTCGTCCATCCCGCCGACGACTGGGAGACGCTGTACCATTCATTGGTCACCTATCTGCCGAAAGTGAAAGCGCGGATCGCCGGCAACAAGTCGTTCGGCGTGTGCATCCGCCTGTCGGCGAACACGGCGCAGACGCTGGCGGCGAGCTCCGCCGAGCGCGACAAGCTCAAGAAGTTTCTCGCCGACAACGACATGTACATCTACACCGCCAATGCCTTCGTCTACGGCCACTTCAAGGGCGAACTGGTGAAGGAGCAGGTCTACGAGCCGGATTGGCGCGGCGAGGAGCGCACCCAGTACACCATCAATGTCGCCAATATCCTGGCCGATGTCTGCCCGGAGGGCGTCGCACCATCGATCCAGACCTCGCCGCTCGGCTTCAAGCCGCGGGTGACCGGCGGCGACGTGGTCGCGAGCTATACCGACCACGTGTTGCGCGTCGTCGCGCATCTGGTCGCGCTCGAATCGAAGACCGGATGCACCGTGCGGCTGGCGCTCGAGCCGGAGCCGTTCTGCTTTCTCGAGACCACGGACGAGACCGTCGAGTATTTCAACAAGCACCTTTATTCGGGCGCGGCGGCGGAAAGGCTTGCCAAGCTTGCGCACCTGCCGATCGCGGAGGCGAACGCGGCCCTGCGCCGGCATCTCGGCATCGTCTACGATATCTGTCATCAGGCGGTCGAGTACGAGGACATCACCCAATCGCTGCAGAAGCTGGTCGATGGCGGTGTCCCGATCTTCAAGCTGCAGGAGGCCGCCGCTCTCTATGTTCCGGAAGTGACGCAAGGCGCGGTCGATACGCTCAAGAAATACGCCAAGACCATCTATCTCACGCAGACGATGGAAAAGCGCGACGGCAAGATCAACCGCTATCTCAATGTCGACGATGCCATCGCCGCGTTCGAAAAGGATCCCGGCGGCCAGCGCGAATGGCGCACGCACATTCACGTGCCGGTGTTCCTCGACGATCTCGGCCAGTTTCGCACCACCCGATTCGCCATCGAAGACGCCTTGCGCTTCCACAAGCAGAAGCCGCTGTCGCGGCATCTGGAAGTCGAGACCTATACCTGGGACATGCTGCCCGACAGCCTCAAGACCGGCGACATCGTCGACTATGTGTGCCGCGAACTCGACTGGGTGGGCGGGCAATTGGTGTAACACTTCTTTTTTCCC
>Ga0210401_10007785_pt1 | contig 10703 bp, 11 predicted proteins | sample IncBWH32MmetaG_FD_150866 | JGI IMG/M metagenome (GOLD analysis project Ga0210401, IMG submission 150866) | Forest soil microbial communities from Barre Woods Harvard Forest LTER site, Petersham, Massachusetts, United States - Inc-BW-H-32-M | ecosystem: Environmental > Terrestrial > Soil >... | reverse complement strand
GGTTCTGGACATTATCGGCTTGGTCTTGAACGCGCGTTACAACGAGCGGCGCGTGACGATTCTAACCACCAATTATCTCGATGAGTCGCCAAACGCGGAGCCTCCACCCCGTTCGCCTGCGGGCCAGCGCGTTGCTGTTCGCGAAGATGCACTAGGGGATCGCATCGGCGCCCGCATGCGTTCGCGCCTTTACGAGATGTGCCGGACCGTCGAAGTGTTCGCCCCAGACTTTCGCCGTGAAGTTCGCCAAACGGGGCGGGCTCGAGCGTAAATTAACAGTAATCGTTTTTGTGATTTATTGACACAAGGCGAAGGCGGCGCGTATCATTTTCAGGTTGCAGCGTTTTCGACGCCCGCAGCATTTTTGTCCTCGGTGACCGCTCGGCGGTTAACCTCCTTGCACAAACCCCTAATGGGCAATCGCAAGGAACATTATTCGACATAAGGATGCCATTTCCCGGAGGCCATCAACCATGTTTAGTGACCACGATAACCCGTCAACCGCGGCCGCAGCCGCTCCCGCACAAGACGCTGAATCCGAAAAAGCCAAGGCAACGAACGGCGGAAATCCCGCAAGTGCCGGCGCAAGCGAAGTCGTAGCGGAAGTGAACGCGGCAAAGGAAGAAGCTACCGCTGCTCCCGTAGCGCAGGCTGACGGCGATCCACGCCCAGAGCAGGCCACTACACCCGCGGCTCCAGCCGGTGCGCAGGAAGGCCACGGCAAAGACGCTGCAGCTCCCGTCGATGCCGAAGCTGCCGCGGCCGCCGAAGAAGCGGCCGGTTCTGAAGAGATGAGCAAGTTGATGGAGCAGTACGGCGAGCCGCAGGAAACGGCCTCGTCGAACGAGATCATCGAAGTAAAGGTTGTGGCGTACACCGAGCAGGGCGTGGTCGTTGACCTGGGACAGAAGACGGAAGGCCTGATCCCGGCGGTGGAGTTTTCCGAGACGGACATCCCGCGCCCGGAACCTAATGCCACGATTGAAGTGCAGCGCACCGGCGAGCACAAGGAGGGCTACCTCATTGTCTCGTATCAGAAGGTGCTGCGGCGGCGCACCTGGGAACGCATTGACGCGGCGTTTAAGGCGAAAGATACGGTTACGGGTAAAGTGGTCGACCGCATCAAGGGCGGCCTTGTCGTGGACGTTGGCGTGCGCGCTTTTCTGCCTGGCTCGCAATACGATCTGCGCCCGGCGCAAAATCTCGACAATCTCCTTGGCCAGGAAATTCAGGTTCGCATTACCAAGCTGAACCGGCGCCGCGGCAACGTGGTGGTCAGCCGGCGTGCGCTGCTCGAAGAAGAATTGCACACGAAGCGCGCCGCGTTGATGGAAACGCTGACGGAAGGCCAGGTTGTGCACGGCCACGTGAAGAACGTGACCGAATATGGAGCTTTCGTCGATCTCGGCGGAATTGACGGCTTGCTGCACCTCACGGACCTGAGTTGGGGGCGCGTGAAGCATCCCTCCGACGTTGTAAAACCGGAGCAAGAGCTGGACGTCATCATCCTTAAGTTTGATAAGGAAAAGCAGCGCGTCTCGCTCGGATTAAAGCAGCTCGCGGCTGACCCGTGGGTGAACGCCGATGAAAAGTATCCGGCGGGCGGCAAGGTCAGGGGCAAAATCGTCGGGGTCGTAGATTACGGCGTTTTCGTCGAGCTGGAACAAGGAATCGAAGGCCTGGTGCATGTCTCGGAAATGAGCTGGAACAAGAAGGTGACGCATCCTTCCAAGCTCGTGAAAGTTGGCGAAGAAGTGGATGTCGTCGTGCTAGACATCAAGCCCAGCGACCGCCGCGTATCTCTTGGTATGAAGCAGGCGCTGCCTGATCCGTGGCTGCAAACCGCCGAGAAGTACCCGGTCGGCACGGTGGTCACCGGCAAGGTCCGCAACATTGCCGAATTTGGCGCATTCATCGAAATCGAAGACGGTTTCGACGGACTTGTGCACGTTGGCGATGTCAGTTGGACTGGGCGCGTCAAGAACCCGCACGAAGTCTTCCGGAAGGGCGAGCCGATCACCGCCAAGGTGCTCAAGATCGATCCGGAGAATCGCCGCGTGTCGCTGGGCATCAAGCAGGTCAACGATATCTGGGGCGACTGGTTCAAGGCGCACAAGGTCGGTCAACTGGTGAAGGGCAAGGTTTCACGAATCGCCACGTTCGGCGCGTTTGTCGAGCTTGGCGAGAATATCGAGGCGCTGTGCCACAACACCGAAATCGAAGACCGCCGCCGGCGCGATGAAGGCGCATCGATGCACCGGCCTACCACGGGCCCGCTGAAGAGCGCGGGACCGCTGGAGCCAGGCAAGGAATACGATTTCAAGATCATCAAGATCAGCCCCGAGACGCGCCGCATCGGGCTCAGCTATCGCGCTGCCGTCAAACAGGTAGAACGCCGCGAAATCGACCAGTACAAATCGACTACGAAGTCGTCATCGACGGCGACCATCGGCGACGCCATTCAGTCCAAGCTTTCGGCGCGCTAGAACTCGGTTCCTAAGCAGCAGGGTCGGCCAGGGGCAAGCGGCATAATTTCATTTACCTACGGGTCGTTTTAGTGATAGGAAGAGGGGCACATCAGGCAGTGCTGCTCTTCTAAGCCGTTTGGCATCATTGGCTAGGGCGACCTCAAAGCAGCGGTGCGACGATCCAGTTCAGACAAGGTGACGAGGCGACGGGACAATGACCAAGCAACCCACACTGACCAAGGCCGACCTCATTGAAGAGGTCTTGCGCGTAACGGAGCTCCCGCGCAAGGAATCAGAAACGATCGTCGAAACCATTTTCGAGAGCATTATCGGTGCCCTGCAAAAGGGCGACAAAATCGAGATACGCGGATTTGGCAGCTTCCGCACTCGTGAGCGGCGCGGCAGAGTCGGTCGCAACCCCAAGACCGGGGAGAAAGTGGAAGTGCCTGCGAAGAAGATTCCCTTCTTCAAACCAAGCAAAGAGCTCAAAGATTTCGTAAACACCGTGGATGGCGAAAGCGCCTCCGTCTCCGCCCCCTCTCCAAGTTAAGAGTGCCGACAGCGTTGTAGGTACAGGCCGCACGCTTTCGAGGCCAAGCAACCTCATGGACTATCTCTGGACTCCCTGGCGCTACCAATACATGAAAGAAGCGGCAAGCGGCGTACAGCCGGACTGCATTTTCTGCCACGCCGCCGCTAGCAAAAACGATGCCGAGACGCTGATTGTTTATCGCGGCGCGAAGGCGTTCATCATTCTCAATCGTTACCCATACACGTCCGGCCATGTGATGATCGTTCCGTACGCGCACGTAGCAGAACTCGGCGCTTGCGATCCGGATGCTCTGAGCGAAATAATGCGCCTCGCGCAACGAGTCGAGACCATCTATCGAACAAATTACAAACCAGACGGCATGAATCTCGGCATGAACCTTGGACGCGCTGCAGGTGCCGGTGTTGCTGGCCACATCCATCTGCACGTGCTGCCACGCTGGTTCGGCGATTCTAACTTTATGACTGTCGCGGGCGAGACACGCGTTCATCCCGAAGATTTGAAGACAACGTATCAACGCCTACGCGCGGCACTTTCGCCCTAGCGTTGCGAGACAAATATCATGAACCTCGAACTTACCGAAGAACAAAAGCTGCTCCAGAAGACGGTTCGCGAATTCGCCGAATCGGAAGTGAAGCCGCTCGCCAAAGAGCTTGACGAGACCGGGCACTTTCCGCGCGAGACATTCAAGAAGGCCGCTGAGCTCGGCTTAACGGGTATCGCATTCCCGGAAGACGAAGGCGGCGCGGGATTTGATCACATAGCTTACAGCATCGTCATCGAAGAGATTTCCCGGTGCTGCGCCTCCACCGGCGTGATCCTGTCCGTACAAAACTCGCTCTACTGCGATCCGATTCATCGCTTCGGAACCGAGGAGCAAAAGAAAAAGTTCCTTGTCCCTTTCGCACGCGGAGAAAAGATCGGCTGCTACGCGCTGACCGAGCCGCAAGCTGGTTCTAACGCGGCAGCGCTGCAAACCAAAGCGGTGAAAAAAAGCGAGACGTACGTCATCAATGGAACGAAGGCGTGGATCACAAACGGCGGCGCCGCCGATGCTGCGATCGTCTACGTCAATACCGATCCGCCTAAAGGTGAAAAAGGAATTACCGCCTTGGTGGTTGAGAAGGGGACACCAGGGTTCAAAGTCGGCAAAGAAGAAAAGAAGCTCGGCATCAACGCCACCGCTTGCTGCGAACTAGTCTTCACCGACTGCGAAGTTCCCGCCGCGAATCGCATTGGGAGCGAAGGCGATGGGTACAAAGTGGCGCTTTCTACGCTGGATGGCGGACGTATCGGTATCGCCGCGCAAGCCACGGGCATCGCGCAGGGGGCCTTTGAAGCCGCGCTCGCCTGGTCGCAGCAACGCATGGCTTTCGGTCATCCCATATCGCAATTCCAGGCGATTCAATTCATGATCGCGGATATGTCCACGGAAATCGATGCTTCGCGCTTGCTCGTTCGCAAAGCCGCCTGGAAGCAAGATACCGGCGCGCGATTTAGCATGGACGCCGCCATCGCCAAACTTTTCGCTAGCGAGATGGCCACGCGCGTCGCGCATAAGGCGATACAAATTCACGGTGGCTATGGCTACAGCCGCGAATACCCGGTCGAGCGCGCCTATCGCGATGCCCGCATTACCGAAATCTACGAGGGCACGAGCGAGATCCAGCGCCTCGTCATCTCTTCGTGGGTTCTGAAGTCTTAAGGCGCGTAGTATCCTGAAGTAGTGCTGGAACTGGATTGCGGCTTTCCCTTCGATCTCGCTACCTCCGACGATTTCTTCTCGATGTTGCCGCCGCGACCCGCCGTGTGCCTGATTGACCTGCGACAGGAAACCGCGGAGCCGCTGCTAATCCGCACGCAAGATTTGCGCCGCCGACTGCAACGCTTGCTTGGGCCCCCCGATCCGGAGAGCAAGCGCCTGAACTTGAGGGAAATCGCGCGCGGCATCCGCTACCGGCTGACTGGCTCGCGCTTCGAACAGATCTTCACTTACTATCAACACGCTAAAAGGCTTTTTCCGAACCGTTACCAAAAACTGATGCGGCTGCGCCCTCCCGCCGTGCTAAAGGTGAGTTTGCGTAACGCGTACCCGCGCTGCTATGCCACGCGCCGCATTCCGGTCGACAATACCGGCGCACCCACCGCCGGCGCCTACTATGGGCCTTTTGCCTCGCGACGCTCCGCGGAAGCCTTCGCCAGCAGCGCGCTGGACTTTTTCAAGGTGCGCCGCTGCCAAATCAAAATCCGCCGCGATCCTTCTTTCCCGGGCTGCATCTATTCCGAAATGAAAATGTGCCTGGCCCCTTGCTTCGCGGGCTGCACGAAAGAGGACTACGACACCGAGGTGCAAAGATTAGTGCAGTTCCTCGACACCAGCGGAGGCTCGCTGCGCAATTCCCTCGAGCAAGAAAGAGAAAGCGCCAGCGAACAGCTCGATTTCGAGCGCGCCGCTGCCTTGCACAAGAAGATCGAGAAGCTCGATGATGCTCTGCGCGGCTCTCCGGAGCTACCGCGCCGCATTCAAGATTTGAACGCGGTCATTCTGCAGCGCAACGCCGAAGAGCAAACCATTTCTGTCTACGCGGTTCACGGTGGATGGCTAGCGGAACCCACTCTGGTCCGCTTCAACCAAATCGCCGGCCAGCCGCGCTCCGCCGAACACATTTTTCGCGAGTACCTGGAAAGCCCTGCCTCACACTCTCCGGCAAGCTCTGCTGCCGCAATCTCACCCAGCAAGAGCGCGCTTAGCGAGCATTTGTGGCTGCTGGCCCGCTGGTATTACAGTAATCCACGCGAGGGGGAAATTTTCTTTCGCGAAAAAGATTGGCCGTACCGCAGAATCATGCGCGGATGCTCGCGCTTGCTCGCACCGAAGTCGCCATCGGACGCAAGCAACGCATCACCAGCCCCGCCCGCATCGTAAGGAGCAGTATGAGCAAATCGGCAACAGCAGAAGGGACCGCGCGTTACGCAAAGAGGTTCGCCGGCATCACCGCGCCCGGACATTTCCGCGAGGCGCAAACGCTCAACGTTTCCTCACTGGGCATCGGCACCTATCTTGGTCAGCCGGACGACAAAACCGATGCCAACTACGCTGCTTCGGTCGTCGCGGCGGTAGAGGACGGCATCAATGTCATCGACACGGCTATCAATTATCGATTTCAACGCAGCGAGCGCAGCATCGGCTCTGCACTGAAACAGCTTGCGCAAAAGGGCTTCTCGCGCGAGGAATTCATTGTCTGCACAAAAGGCGGCTATCTCACGCCGGACGGCTCCATGCCTTCTGAACCCAACGAATATTTTTACCGCGAGTACATCCAGCCCGGAATCTTCAAGCCCGACGAAATCGTGCAGGGCAGCCACTGCATGACGCCGCGCTTTCTGGAAAATCAGCTCGGCCGCAGCCTGCGCAATCTCGGCGTTGACTCGATCGACGTCTATTATCTGCACAATCCTGAGACGGAACTGACCGAAGTATCGCGGCCGGATTTTATGGAGCGCGTACGGGACGCCTTCATTTATCTTGAATCAGCCGTCGGCGCCGGAAAAATTCAGTTCTACGGCGTGGCTACGTGGAACGGCTTCCGACAGGAAGCCAGCGCGCGCGCGTCCCTTCAGCTTGGCGAACTCGAACAACTCGCGCGGGACATTGCCGGAGAAAAGCACCGCTTTCGATTCGTGCAACTCCCCTTCAATCTTGCGATGACGGAAGCGCTGACACTCGGGAACCAAACCATCGCCGACGAATCAAGAACCGTGATGGAGGCTGCCAGCGAACTTGGAATCACGCTCATTGCCAGCGCTTCCCTTTTGCAAGGGCAAGTCGCCCGAAACTTGCCACCCTTCGTTGCTCAGGCGCTAGGATTGCAAACTGACGCCGAGCGCGCCTTGCAATTCGTACGCTCCTCCCCTGGAATCACCACCGCTCTCGTCGGCATGTCCCACCCGGAGCACGTGCAAGCCAACGCGCGACTCGTGGGCATTCCTCCAGCAACCGTGGATGAGTTCAGTGCACTCTTTAGTCATGGCGAATCTGCGTAGCACTTCCGGCGTCGGAAACTTGTGCGCGTCATTCCGCATACCTACGAGCTGCAAGCTTGGGATGCCGCCCCGTCACCCAACTCCGAATGGCTGCATCGACCTGGTCCAGCTTGCCCACAAAGAAATGATCCGCTCCGCTTACAACCACCAACTGGTTCTCCCCGGAGAATGATTCCACCAACGCCTCTACTTTCTCAATTCGCCCGTGCTCGTCATTCGCGCCGTGTACAAACAGCTTCGGCTTCTCGCAATCTTGCAGGTAAGAGAAATCCGAGCTGTTCACCGGGGTACCCAACCCAATCAACTCTTGCACGCGCTCGTCCGCGCATCCAACGCGCAAGCCTACCCAGCAACCAAAACTAAATCCGGCTACGATGAGCGGTACGCCGGGAAACTCCGCTGCCAGGAAATCCACCGCCGCTTTGACGTCTCCCTGCTCCCCGCGCCCACGATCATGCGTGCCGCCACTCATCCCCGCGCCGCGAAAATTAAATCGCAGCACCGGCAACCCGAGCACGTCCAAAGTCTTCGCCGCCTGGTACACAACTTTGTTATGCATTGTCCCGCCGAAGAGGGGATGCGGATGACAAACCAGCGCCGCCAATGACGGTTGATGCTGCGCGACGGGCTTCCACAGAATCGCTTCCAGCTGGCCAGCAGGCCCTTCAAGAAAAAAGTTGCGCGACTCGTGAGGCGCTTTTGTGTTTGTCATTTTTTTCGGGGACAAGTCGATTGGTCAGTGTATCGCAATCGAAATTATGCTTCGCGGACAATCGCGACCGCCAGCACCGCGCTTTCCGGTACCGCCTCGATCCGCGCAACGCGAGCGGCTGTCTCCGCGGTAGTTGGCCACGGAGCCAGGGCGGTTAGTTCAAAAGAAATCAACAGCCGCGCGCCTTCCTGATATTCGCGGTTGCTCAGAAAACGTAAGCCGTGCGCGGAAACGTCAATCGTCATCGCTTCTTCAAACCAGGGAACGTGCTCCGGGCGTACGCGAACCGGAAGTGCCAATGCTCGCCGCGGACTGCCGCGCCGTTCCAGCGCTTTCGCGTGGCCATTCCCATGGGGTTCCGGCCGAAATGACGATGCAAAGTGCAATGCCACCACGCGCTCATGCGGCACGCCATTGCCAGAAGTCTTTCCATTACCGTTGCGGACCGGCATCATGCGAACCACTTTCGCGGCCATTTCCGGTTGGCCCTCGCCCATCGAGCTATCGTAAGGAAAGGTCACCCAAAGCGGGACGCCCGGTGCATGCGTCTCTTGACACGGCGCTAACAGCCCGCCGCGCGAAATATCCAGCGTCTTGCAAACCTCGGTTTTTTGTCCAAATGGGGTGTTCCAACGAATCCGCACTGGAAGGCGGAGCTGCGCGCGATGGTGCTCGCGTCGGTCCATAAGTCTAGTACCGACTCCAACTTAGGCGGGACACCGAAAGTATACGCCTAAACCGCCCACACCGCGTACTAGGACATAATTGTCACTCTTTCGGATTGCAGTTTGTAAAAGCGGGTGTTAGCGTCAGTTCGACTACCCGCACTGAGGTCTTAATGCCGGATGGAGCCGATCGCCGCGAAGCGCGGCGCTTTTTGATGAGCTTGCCCATGCGTGTTCTTCCGCGCGAAGCGCACAGCAAGGCGCTCCGCGCTAATACGCGCGATGTCAGTTATCGCGGCCTGTATTTCCTCTCCGAAGCAAAATTTGAAGTGGGCAGCCAAATCGACTTCGTGCTGACACTGCCGCAAAAAGTTCCTCAAGCAGGCGAGGTTGATATTCGCTGTTTCGGTAAAGTCGTTCGCATTGAAGCCGGCACAAACGGCACCATGGGCGTTGCCGCGAAGATTGAGCGTTACGAGTTTCTCCCTGTCAGGGCCACCGCTGCGTGAGTCTTGCGGTTTGCCCCTCCACTACCCCCTCCTTCACTGGCACCTTGTTATGCTTCGAGCCTTGGGGCAATCCTCGCGCCCGGGTCCAATCCACTAGTACAATGATTCCTTCACGCGAGCGCCTGGGCACTCCAGCGTTCCGCCATGAGGAACTATGTATCACTACGACGCCAAAACCGCTCTCGAAGAACTCCAGGAAGACGCACTTCTTCCTCATCCCGTCAAGCTTCGCGACATGATCTTGCGCGTGCAACTCGGTCCGCAGGAGGCGCAGGTTATGAACTCTGAATTTCAAGACTACATAACCCGTTTTGGCGAATTGCAGCGAGTCGCTCGCGGCATTCTCGAAAAACTCGCCGTCGGCAAGGCTAAGAACTGATTTCCGTGTGTTTCAGGAGAAACAAGCCCCGCGCATGAAGAGTAAGCCTCGCGTGCTGCTCTTGTCGGCATCCTCGGGAGCGGGGCATCTGCGCGCCGCCCAAGCGTTGGAAAAAGTCCTGGCGACACGCGGCGATTGCCTTGTCGAGCACATCGACGCCATGAAATATGCCAGCAAACTCTTCCAGAGCCTCTACCACAAAACATACGTTTCTCTTGCCCAGCGCGCACCCGACCTGTTGGGCCTTCTGTATAACCGAACCGACCAGCCCTGGAACCATCCCCGCCCTCGCCTCGCGATGGATCGCCTAAATGTCCAGCCGATGATTCGCATGCTTAAGCGCGTTCAGCCCGATCTGTGCATCGCCACTCACTTTTTGCCCGGCGAGATTCTTGCCTGGCTCATCGCCAAGAAGAAGCTGCGCGCCCGCAACGCAATCGTGATTACGGATTACGACGTCCACGCGCTGTGGCTTTGCCGCACGGTCGACCGCTATTACGTGGCGCTTCCCGAATCCGCGGAATACTTGGCGGCGATCGGAGTTCCGCGCGAGAAGCTGTCGATCACCGGGATACCGGTCGATCCGCTCTTCGCCAAGGCCGTAGACCGCAACGACGCGCGCAAACACCTGCAACTCGATCTTCGCTACCCCGTGGTCCTCGCGGCTGCGGGAGGCGAAGGCGTTGGGCCCGTCGAGCAACTCGTGCGCGGCCTGCTTGACCTCCAACGTCGATGGCAGATCGTTGCCATCGCGGGGAAATCCGAAAAAATGCGCAAGCGCCTCGAACAACTATCCCGGGAAGCCGGATCGCTGCCGGGCGGTGCGCCGCGCCTTCACCCGGTCGGCTTTACCACAGAAATGGATCAATACATGGCTGCCGCCGATCTTCTCGTCGGCAAAGCCGGCGGGCTCACCACCTCCGAAGCACTTGCCCGCGCGCTGCCCATGGTTTTAATCGAGCCAATTCCCGGCCAGGAAGAGCGCAACGCGGATCATCTCCTGGAAGCCGGCGCCGCCATCCGCTGCAACAATCTGCCAGTGGCCGCGTGGAAAGTTGCCGCGCTGCTCGACGATCCGGCGCGTCTGAAACAGATGAGACAAGCGGCTAGCCGTATGGCACGGCCCAACGCCGCCGCGGACATCGCCGAAGATGCTCTGGCACTGGTAAACTGACTGATGCTTTCCTCGTCACAAAGGTCGAACTAGAAAACGCATGCGCCGCAATACCTTGCTCATCGACGCCGACGATACGCTCTGGGAGAACAACGTCTTCTTCGAGAACCTGATCGAAGACTTCATTACTCTCGTCGAGACCTGCGGCTTCACGCGCGCCTATGTCCGCCACATCCTCAACGAAACCGAGCGCAAGAACATC
>Ga0210401_10007784_pt1 | contig 10705 bp, 6 predicted proteins | sample IncBWH32MmetaG_FD_150866 | JGI IMG/M metagenome (GOLD analysis project Ga0210401, IMG submission 150866) | Forest soil microbial communities from Barre Woods Harvard Forest LTER site, Petersham, Massachusetts, United States - Inc-BW-H-32-M | ecosystem: Environmental > Terrestrial > Soil >... | reverse complement strand
TGCCGCCGCCCGACCCGACGTTCGGAAGGTTGAAGTTGGGGTGGTTAAAGATGTTAAAGAATTCAGCGCGGAAGACCAGCCCAAATCTTTCACTCAGCTGAAACGTTTTGTAGGCGGAAAAGTCAAAGTTGACCATGTTGGGACCGCGCAATGCCGCGCGTCTCGCATCTCCGAAGTTCCGCGCAAAGCATTGGCCGACGCAGTTGCCAGGAGTGGAGGAGAGTGCAGGAGCGACAAAAGTGGCCTGATTGAACCAGCAATCGAGAGTCCGATGTCCCGGTTTGCTGCAACCAAGCGCGGTCTGGGTTGCGACATCAAAGGAAAAATCATTGGGATTATTGTGAATCACGTCTGGACGCGGGGGAAAGGAGCCAGTATTGGTATAGTCGGCCCCCATCACGACATCAAAGGCTTCGCCACTGCGCGCCCTCGTCACTCCTGCGACCTGCCAATCTCCAAGGACGGCTCGCGCTACGCCGTTGGCCGAACTACCAAAATGCTTCCCTTTGCCGTAGGGCAACTCATAGACGTAACTCACGGTCAGCTGGTGACGGAAGTCCGGAGTCGTGGGCCCTCTTTCTGCGGCCACGTTATGGGCGTTCTGGACGTCACACTGGTTCACGTTGCCATCCGCCGTTCCAATCGATTTTGCGAAGGTGTACGCAGCCAGGACATTGAAGCCTGAGGCGAAACGGTGCTCGATGGAAGTTTGTAACGCATTGTAGAACATGCTCAGCCGCGCGACGTCGAGCGGGAGCACAACGTTCAAGCCCGGCCGAGTAGCGAAATAGGGCCGCCCCTGGTTGTATCCGAACGGTCCCGATCCCGAGAAATTGGAATCCAGGGGAACCAGAGGCTGATTCAGGTTTGACGACTCATGGTCGAACAGGTTGGAGCTGCGGCTGCCAATATACCCAGCCCGGAATAGCCAGTCCTGACTCAGTTGCTGTTCCACTGTGAAATTCCACTCATAAATCCGCGGAATCTTCCGAACAGCATCGAATGATGATGCTCCGATTACACCCGTGCTTCGCACCGTCCCGGTGGGATTCTTGGGATCGGGCTGGATGAATGTCGCCGGGAAGGCAGAGAGCAACTGGTTGGTAGAGGGATTCGAACCTGGATAGTTGAACGACTGAACGGCCAGCGCGGGTGGGTTCAGGCCCAGGTCGTCGAAGATGTTGCCTTCGACGGCATAAAAGATCCCAAAAGCGCCGCGAACAACCGTCTTCTGACGGAGGTTCCAAGCGAAACCCACGCGGGGCGCCCAATCGTTCTTGTCGAATTTGACCCCGCCGTGGGAGGAAGTGTTGACGGTGAGGGTTTCCAAGTTAAAGTTGCCCACGGTAGGCCCGTTGGCCGGTGAGCTTACCTCATACCTCAAGCCCACATTCAATGTCAGATTCGGGGTTACGCGGATATTGTCTTGCACAAACTCAGACAAGTCCCAGTAGCGCGTTGGATCGACGATCCCCGCGAGGTGATCCTGCAGCGTGGATTGCGGAATGGCCAGCAATGTATCTGCAAGCGCGTACCCTGAGTAGCTGCCGCTGAAGTTCAGCAAGCCCGAGGGTGCGGTCTGCTGGAAGAAGTTCCGTTGCTGCCGCCGGAAGTCCACGCCGAACTTTAGTGAGTGCTTTCCTCGCGTCCAGCTGAGTGTATCGGCCAACTGGTAGACGTTTTCGGCAATCGTCTCCGGCACCCACAGCGAGTCCCCGAGTGCCTGGTAGTTGTTGATGTTGATTTTCGTTAAACCGGAAGAATTGCCTCCATGATTGGCGTTTGGAATACCGGCTGCATCCCCGGCATTTGTGCCGAAATCCAGGGGCAGGGTGGCGTCTTTGAAGCGGTTGAATCCCAGACGCGCGTCGTTGAGTAAACCGGGATTGAAGATGTGGTTCCAATCCACGGCCACGCCCTGAACCCGGTTATTCAGGGTTGCGGACGTCCCGGAACCAGTTCCTCCGTCCACGTGGGGGAAGTTGGAAGGATTCAAAGCGTTGGGAGTGGCGATGGCGTAGTGGGCAAAGAAACGGTCCTGGGAAGATATGTTGTAGTCGAACCGCGTCTCAAAGGCGGTTTCATCGAATTTATATTTTCCGTTGAAAATAAAATTGTTCGTGAGCCCCGCGTTGGGAATGTTCGGATCAGGAAATAGGTTTACGATATTCTGCCCCACACTGTTGATGCATCCGGCCTGGGCGCAGGTCGGAATTACATTACCGACATAGACTGGTCCCCCTGGGAACGGGTCGGTAATCGCTGTGCCCAACTCGCTGAAGTTCCCCGAATGCATCAGCACAGTTGGAACCGAGCTAATGAACGGCACCTCCTCGCGAATGTCGGTGCGCTGGATCGAGCCAAACAGAAACATCTTGTCCTTCTTGATCGGGCCGCCTAACTGGCCGCCGAACTGGTTTCGCTGGAAGCCCAGTGCACTGGTTGCGAAGTAATTCCGCGCGTCCAATTTGTTATTGCGGATGAACTCCCACCCAGCCCCATGAAGCTGGTTGGTTCCAGAGCGAAGCACAAGGCTGACCATCGCTCCGCCGCGACCGTATTCAGCGCTCATGGAGTTTTCTTCCACGCGAAATTCCTGGATGGAATCGGGCGGCGGCTGAATTACAACGGTGCCATTGCCGAATTCGTTGTTGTCCATTCCGTCGAGCAAAAAGTTGTTATCGAAGATTCGCAGGCCGTTGACAGACAGCGAGGTCCCGGGCCGGTTATTGTCGGTGGATCCGGCGCCGGCGCTGGTTCCGGTCGCGCCTTCGTTCGCTCCCGGTCCCAGGAAGGCGAGTTTGAAGAAATTCCTGCCATTCAATGGCAGGTCAACAATGCGCTTCTCCGTTTCGATGGTACCCAAGGAGGAGGTCTCGGTCTGAAGCAGCGGGGGGGCGTCGGTCACTTCGACGGTTTGCGAAACGTTACCGATCTTCAGAGCGATATCGAAGCGGATGACCTGTGCAATGCCGAGAACCACGTTGCTCTGAACAATGCGCTGAAATCCCTCCTTCTGGAACGTGAGTGAGTATGTGCCGATCTGCAGATTGGTGAACCCGTAGTTGCCGGATGAGTCAGTGGTGCCCGTGGTCGCGGTGGAAGTCTCCACCTGGGTGGCGGTCACGGCGACACCCGGTACCCGCGACCCGGAAGGATCTGTAACCGTGCCTACGATGCCGCCGGTCGTCAATTGGGCGAGAACAACATGAGAAAACATCGAGACAACGCAGATCAACAGAGCAGCCTTGAAATTTCTGTGCCTCGTCATGACCTTCCCCCTCACCACCAAGTCGTTTGGCCGAGCACCGCGAAAGAGATGACTGTGCTGTGAAATAAGCGGTTATTCTATAGCTTGATCTCCTACTGCGTGTCAAGGCTTTTTCCTGCATAAAGCCCTTGAATTCCACGGATTAGGAAAATGATTGGCGGTTAGCCAGCTTTGCCCACTCCGCCGACCGATGCCCATTCCGGTTCGATCGGCACCGTACGGTTTTCGCGAACGGAGCGATAGACGGCCTCTACCGTCGCGATATCGCGCAGGCCTTCCATCCCATCCGACTCCGGGTCACGCCCGCGCCGGATGGATGCAGCGAAGGCATCAAGTTCCAGGGCAAACTCGTCGATGACTTTGAACGTCCGTTCAAAATAGCGTCCCTGAATCTTCCCGAAGAACCGACGTTCTTCTTCGAAGGCGAATGCAGGATTGAGGGCCGCCCAGCCCTTCTCGCCGTGGACCTGGACGAATGATGCAGCCTGTGCGGAATAGCTCGATGTGCCCTGGCAGACCAGCCCCCCGGGATGCGTGAGGCGGAAGGCAATGCTGTCCTCAACATCGCCAAAGCGTTTCGGATTGTCAGTCCAGGCACGGGCCGTGGCGTCAATCGGATCGCTGCCCGCGAGCCAGCGCATGCTGTTTACGCAATAGATGCCGATGTCCATCAGCGATCCGCCGCCCGCCAGCTTCCGGTTCAGCTGCCAGTTTCGCGCTTTGATGGGATCCACAATCTCGGTGTAGGTCGAGAAAATGTGTCGCAGGCGACCCAGCTTGCCGCTCACGATCAGCTTCTTCAAGGCGACACTGCCGGGCTCGAAGTACTTGCGGTACGCGATCATCAGACGCACGCCGTTCGACCGGCAGGCTCCCACCATGTTGCGGCAATCTTCGACGGTATTGGCCATCGGCTTTTCACAAAGCACGTGCTTCCCTGCGGCTGCGGCCCGAATTGTCTGTTCGGCGTGCGCTCCATTGACCGAGGCGACGAACACGGCATCCACGCCCGGATTACTCAAGCACTGGTCGTAGTCTTCGTAGGCGTAGCAGTTCTTCAGGCCATATTTTTTTCCAAGTTGCTTAGCTCGTTTCGCATCATGGCTCACAAGCGCGACCAGCTTGGCATGCTTGCTATTGCGGAAAGCCGGCAGGACGGCCACCTCTGCGATGCTCCCCAGCCCTACTACCGCGTAACCTATACGTTCACGTTTTGAACTCGCCACCGATCCCATCCTGTTCACTGGATTTTGGTAATCAGACCTTCGCGACGTCCTGCCAGGTTCGTGTCTCCCAGCTGCGCTCGATCGCCGCCAGAACCTCAGCCACGCGAAGAGCTTCGGCGACTCCCGGCTGAGCCTGACGCTTCTCTGCAATCGACTTCAGAAACTGGTAGGTCTCGATGGTCTTCAGATCGTCGTAGCCCAACCCCGTGCCCGCCGCGGGATTGAAACGGGCGTGAAATGGAAAAGCCGGGCCACTCACGATCCGCGTAAAGCCGTCGTGGGCCGCATTGTCATCGGGAAGGAAAACCAGCAATTCGTTCATCCGCTCAAAGTCCCATTTGACGCCGCCTCGCGTGCCTTCCAGTTCAATCGACCACTCACATTTGTGACCCTGGATGACGCGGCAGACTTCGAGCGTGCCTTGAGCACCGTTCGCAAACTGCACGAGTGCGCCTACGTAGTCTTCATTGGTGACGTCGCCCAATTTGCCCGTAGGGTTCACGCCCGAAGTTATTCCTGTTACCGCCAGAGGCCGGCTACGAATGAAGGTTTCCTGATTCGCCACAACGCTTTTGATCGGCCCGGCGAGAAACAGGCCCATATCCACGACGTGCGATAGAAGATCGCCGGAAACACCCGTGCCTGAAAACTCTTTCTGGAACCGCCACGAGAGCACGGTCTTCGGACTCGAGGCGTACCCGGCCAGAAAGCGACCGCGGAAGTGAGTCAGCTTGCCAAGCTTTTCTTCGCTGATCAATTGGCGCGAGTACTGCACCAATGGGCTCCAACGGTAGTTAAAGCCGACAAAGGTCAAGACTCCCGCCTCCCTGGCGATGCGCTCGATGTCCGCGGTCTCCGAAGGACTCTTCCCTACTGGCTTTTCGCAGAAGATGTGTTTGCCAGCCGCGGCAGCAGCGGTTGCCATAGCAAGATGCATGAAATTCGGCGTAGCGATGTTGACAAGTTGCACCCGAGGATCGGCCATCACGTCCTGCCAGCGGGTGGTATAGCGTTCGAACCCAAATCGAGCGCATGCTTGCTGGGCGCGGCCTTCTTGCTCGTCGGCACAGACAATGAGCTTGGGCTGTAGGCCGCTGTCGTGAAAGCGCTCGGCGGCTTGCAAATAGGCACGGCTGTGCGCCGATCCCATCCAACCCATCCCGATGACTGCCACTCCGATCACTTGCCCCATTCAGCCACCCTCGCTCGGGTCGACGGTCTCGCCGCACAGTCTTTGCAATCCGTGCGCTACTCCAAATCAGGATTGGGAAGCATCACGTCACGCACCAGGCCATCCAGGTCATGGCATGCTGAAATAAATTGCCGTAGAGTGCGGCGTGTGGGAGCAAAGTCGTCGAACTCTTCCACTCGTAGGCCGTCCTCCGTGTAAGCGCGTCGAAAATCCAGAAACTTTCTGGAGAGTGCCTCCACGATTCTCTCTTCCACGGGAATGTCGATGCGGGGACGCACCTCGATATCGCTGGCGTTAAACCGAACCTGCCACGAATACGGGGGTGAAATGACGACGTCGCCGCCGATGAACTCGCTCCAGTGCATGTGGTTTCGAAAAGCTGCAGACAAGAGGCGAACCCGGTAGCCGCGCTCCCGAAAAATTCGATATGCCTTCTTGAACACCGCCACACCAGCCCACTCCAGGTAGCCGGGATCGATCGCAATGTTTTCTTTTTCGACAACGACTTTCAACCAGTCGTCCAAGCGGCCGACCATGATGGTGCAGACTGGCCCCATGCTCGCGATTTCCTTGCCTTCTTTCTCGCGCCGTTTCAGGCCCCGCTCAACGGCTTTCGCCACGGCGATGCACTGCGGCAAACTGAACGAAACCGTCGCGTTGATACTGATTCCGTTGTACGTGGCCTCTTCGATCGCGGGAATTCCTGCCCGGGTCACTGGGATCTTCACGATCATGTTGGGCGCTAGCCGGCTGAACTCAACAGCTTGCTCCACGATCGCGCGAGTATCGCGATAGAAGCGCGGATCGGTCTGGATGGAGAGCCGTCCGTTGCGGCCACCTTGCGCCTCGAAAACGGCGTTCAGGAGCCCTGCGGCCTTAATCGAAATCTCGCGGACCAGCTGCCAGCCGATCTGGTCTTCAGTCGCTGCAGGGTTGGCTGCGATCACCGCCCGCACGCGCTTCTTCCAAAACTCCATTTCCTTCTTCAGCACTCCGACTACGATCACGGGGTTGCAGGTCGCCCCCACGGCTCCGTGCTCAATCGAGTAGGTCAGTTCCTGGCTGGAAGCGGAGTCGTTCCACAAGCAGGTGGGCGTGGTCTGCGTCATCTCATGCAATGGACTCTTGTAGGTTGCAGGCGCACCGACTCGGGTCATCGATTCCTCCGCAAACACCTTATGGCTAGCGTGCATCCCTTACGACGCTACTTGGCTTGGACTGCAAATGAGATTTCTCCGCGGCCACCGCAATCTCGAGAGCGCGCAAGCCATCCTCACCGGTAACTCGAGGTGTCTTTTCACTCACGACGCTGTGAATAAAGTCCTGGACCTCTAACACGTAGGCTGACGCGAAGCGCGCAAGAAAATGGTCCTGCAGCACCTGAGTCCCGCCGTTCCGGTTCAGAAACGTGACCGGCGTTTGTTGCAGGCTACCCACCAGAATGGATCCCTTGGATCCGACGATCTCCGTACGAATGTCGTAGCCGTAGGTCGCTTGCACAAAGGACTCAATATTGCCAATGGCGCCGCGCTGGTATTTCAGGTTCACGACGCTCGCCACCACGTCCCCGTATTGTGCGACCTCCGGACGAATCGCCACCGTTGCGTAAGTTTGTACCTCGACTACATCGTCGTGCATAAGCCACCGAGCCAGGTCGAAATCGTGAATGGTGTTGTTGTAGAGCAACATGCCATTCAGTTTCGATTGATAGGCCGAGAGAGGAGGAGCGTCACGGTCGCGTCCAATCGATTTGAAAAGCACCGGTTCGCCAATTTCGCCGGCCTCGATCCGTTCGTTGGCGGCTCTGTATCCGGGATCATAGCGGCGCATAAAACCCAATTGCAGATGAACGCCGGCTCGCGCTACAGCATCGAGCGCCTGGTGAGCATCCGTGAGGTTTGTCGCCAAGGGTTTCTCACAGAGAATGTGCTTACCCGCTGCGGCGGCGGCGCGGATTGAACTCGCATGAAATTTGTCAGGTGCGGCAATCACAACACAATCAATTTCCTTTTGCTCGAGCAGATCATCCAGGCTGGCGAACATTCGCTCGATCTCCAGTTCAGCCGCCACGCTCTGGAGCCTGTCCGCTGACGGATCCGCCACGGCTAGCAGTCGGGCCTCGGGAACAAGACGCAGGACGTTCTCCGCATGACGCTTCCCCATGTCGCCGACACCAAGAACGCCTACTCCCAATTTTCGCATGCAAGTTTCCGGAAACGTCTTAGCGCTTTGCCTAAAGCTCCACAATTACCACTCAGCGTGCCAAGGGCCTCTCCAAACTGGGTCGCCAAACCCGCGTTCGCCCCGCGAGACCTGCGGTGAGTCCCCCAGTCCCGTGCCTCGCGAATCCGGGCATTTTACAGTCCCATGGCGGAATATGGGGCGAATTCAGCTAGGCGCTGGCCGGCTCCTCGAACATATCCCGCGCGGCGCGGCCCCCTCGACTCCGGATTCGTAGTCACAAGCAATCCCCGCAGCCCGTCGGCTTGCAGGCCCCGGCCAGCGCGAAAAGGATACTGCAACTCGCCATAAAGCGCCAGCAAGACTGGAGAAATGCCAAACCGCTTAGGAAGCGCAGTCGCGTGATGAACCTGGCGGTCAGGATTCGAGTCCCATGAGTCTCCACATGGATCGGCCCGCGCCCGGATGACGGACCCACCTCGGGCCCTGCGTCTTGGCGACAGTGCGGCTATGGTATGTTAAAAAGCGCGGCGACGCGGCTAACAGCTTATGAGCAAGAAACCAACACGAACCCGAATGGCGGGGCGAACCTCCAAGGCGCCGAGCATCTACGACGTCGCTCGCGAAGCCAAAGTTTCGGTTTTTACCGTGTCCGCGGTCATCAATGAGACCGGCCGAGTCAGCTCGACCCTCGGCCGCCGGGTAGAAGCCGCGATCCGCAAGCTCAATTATCGTCCTAACTTGCTGGCGCGCAGTCTCGCAAAGCAACAGACCCATACCCTCGGAATGGTCGTCAGCGACATTGCCAATCCTTTCTTCCCGGCGATTGTGCGTGGAGCCGAGGACGCGGCCCAGAAGGCGGGCTATAGCATGTTGCTTTGCAACAGCGACGATAAAGAGGACAAAGAAGCCCTCTATTTGGAACTTCTTATCTCGAAGCGGGTCGACGGCATTGTGCTGAACAAGACGCCGTCGCCGCTCTCCGTCGCGCAAAGCCGGATGCTGGAGGAGGCAAAAGTTCCGATCGTCCTGCTCATGCGAACATGCCCCGGTTTGAAGACCGATGTTGTGCAGACTGACGATCGGGAAGGGGCGATGGATGCGATTTCCCATCTCGCGCGGATCGGCCACAAAAGGATCGCATTTGTTAGCGGGCCGCTGGATGTCAGCAACGCCCGCGCGCGCCGCCAGGGTTATTGCAAAGCCCTGAAAGAATGGAGACTTGAGTACCTATCGGAGTTGACCTTCGAAGGTGATTATCGAATCGAGTCGGGCTACCGTGCCGGGCATGCACTGCTACCACATCGCCCGGATGCGGTGCTGGTTACCAATTATCTGATGACGATCGGATTCATGAGTGCGGCCGACGAGATCGGCATGCGCTGTCCGGAAGACTTTGCTCTGGTCAGCTTTGACGACTACCCGTGGTTAGGGTGCTTTCGCCCGCGGTTAACTACCATCGAGCTCCCCAAGTACGAACTAGGTGAGAATGCGATCCGCCTGTTGCTGGAGCGCATTCAGGGTAAACGGACGACTCCGATCACCGTCAATCTCTCCCATCAGCTCCGGGTACGCGAGTCCTGCGGATTCATGCTGCATGCGGGAAAAGAGCTGGTCACGGTTGGGCAGAGGAACGAGCAGTTGTAACTCCCGCAGTCTGGTTCGATCGCGATTCTTCTGCCCTCCGATCCTGAAGTCAGATCACTTCCGGCAAGCCAATATAAATGAGCCCGGCTTCTATCTTGGTCGGATAGGTTGCTAAATCGATACAAACCGGCGCACCCTTGGCCTTGCCCGACGGAATGTGAAAACGTCCCTGATGCCTTGGGCACTCGATAATTTCTCCAAGGACTAAGCCATCGGCCAGCACTTCATCTTCGTGAGTGCATTGACCATCGGTGGCGTAGAAGCCGCTGGGAGTGTGGTAAACAGCGTACAATCTTCCTTCACGCTCGAACTGTACGACATCTTCCTCGCCAATGCCCTTGACTGGACACACAACATGCCAACTGATTTCAGAGTCAGACAAAGCTCACTCCTTGCGCAGTATCCGCCGGCTGAGCACTGATCCCTGCGGCCGACGGCGTCGGCCGTGGACTTGGCAGCTCGCGAAGCACAAAGTAATTCGCGTCTTTCGACTGCTTCAGCAAAACAGGAAGGATTTCTTTGTACACATCCACGAGACCCGTGTAGGTCCGAGGCAGATCCGGCTGGATTCGTTCATGGAGTTTCGGAAGCGCATGGAACGGAACCGTTGGGAACATGTGGTGCTCAATGTGATAGTTCATACTGCAGTACAAAAAGCGGAGAACGGGATGTAGCTGAACCGTACGGGTATTCAGGCGGTGGTCGCGAACGTTTTCAGCCAGGCCGGCATGTTGCGTGAGTGCAAAGATTTGATGGAGCCAGCCCCCATAGAGTCGCGCAACCGGAAAGAAGAGCAAAGGTAGCCAGCTTCGGACTGAAATCGACCACACAATCATCAGCGCATAAGTGAAGAGATAAAACCGCGACCACCAGAACATTTTGCGCCACTCGCTCTGCGGAACAAAATCTCTTGCTTCTTTGCTGGGTATGCCCAGTGCGTGCACAACCATTACTCCCAGCATCTGGATCGCATCCGGTATCCAAAGGAAGTCCAGCAAAACTCGCCTGAGATCAGCTGGACGCATAACCTGAATCTCCGGATCCAATCCCACCATGATGGTCTCGGTATGATGCCGGGTGTGGCTCCAGCGCGTGAAGGTTCCCTCTTTCATGTTCATGATCGAAACCACGAGATAGAACGTCTCGTTGAGCCAGCGTGTCCGGAACGGTGTTCCATGCGCGCACTCG
>Ga0210401_10007783_pt1 | contig 10706 bp, 9 predicted proteins | sample IncBWH32MmetaG_FD_150866 | JGI IMG/M metagenome (GOLD analysis project Ga0210401, IMG submission 150866) | Forest soil microbial communities from Barre Woods Harvard Forest LTER site, Petersham, Massachusetts, United States - Inc-BW-H-32-M | ecosystem: Environmental > Terrestrial > Soil >... | reverse complement strand
CCTGCAGGCTGCCGTCGAAAAGCGACGTGTGGGTGACTTTGCAATGGGCCGGCAGGCTCGCGGGATCGACCGCGAAGCCGTGATTCTGCGAGGTGATCAGCACGCGGCCGGATGCCAACTCCAGCACCGGGTGGTTGGCGCCGTGGTGGCCGAACTTCATCTTCAAGGTGCGGCCCCCCGCGGCCAGCCCCATGATCTGGTGCCCCAGGCAGATGCCGAAAGTCGGATAGCCACGTCCGATCAGTTCGCGCGTGGCCTCGATCGCGTAGGCGCACGGTTCCGGGTCGCCCGGCCCGTTGGACAGGAACACGCCGTCGGGTTGCATCCGATCGACTTCGCTCGCCGCAGTTTGAGCCGGCACGACGGTGACCCGGCAGCCGCGTTCGGCGAGCAACCGCAGGATGTTGCGCTTGACGCCGAAGTCGTAGGCGACGACGCGCCAGCGTGGCTGCGTCTGCTGGCCGTAGCCGCGCCCCAACTGCCAGGCGGTTTCGGTCCACTCGTAGGGCGCGCGCACCGACACGACTTTGGCCAGGTCGAGCCCGGCCATGCCGGCAACCGAGCGCGCCAGTTGCACCGCCGACCGCTCATCGGTGCCGGCGACGATGGCGCCCGACTGCGAACCCTTGTCGCGCAGCAAACGCGTCAATCGCCGCGTGTCGATTCCGGCAATGCCGACCACGGAGCGGCTGGCCAGATAGTCGTCGAGCGAACGCTCCGAGCGGAAGTTCGAAGCCCATCGCGCAAGATCGCGCACAATCAAGCCCGCGGCGAACACGCGCGGCGATTCGTCATCCTGATCGTTGGTTCCGACGTTGCCGATGTGCGGATAGGTCAGCGTAACGATCTGCCGGCAATAGCTCGGGTCGCTCAGGATTTCCTGGTACCCGGTCAGCGCCGTGTTGAAAACGACCTCGCCGCTGGTCGACCCGGAAGCACCAACACCGACGCCTTGAAAGACGGAGCCGTCAGCCAGTGCGAGCAGCGCTGGCGGGCGGGAATCGTCGAACAGGCGGGTCAATAAAACTCCCCTAAGCACCGGTTAGTGGGCACTGCCGTCGCGTGGTACGACAGCCGGCGTCCAGCCGGCGATATGCGGCGGCGCAATGTGCCAGACTGACCGATCGAAGTAATCGCGCGCTGACTTAAACTGGCCGATTATAGCGGTCGCGCGCGCCGCAATCCGGCCTGCGCGGATTCAGGTACCCCGGTGCTTGTACTGCCGATCCGCCGCGGCTCCAGGACTGCTCCGATCCCGGTAGCCACGCTTGTACTGGCCCTGGCCAGCGCAATCGTTTTTCTCTTCTTCGGACCGCATGACCGGGCCGCCCTCAATGCGGCGGCCGGCTATTACGTCGATAGCGGTCTGGCCGACGTCGAGCTCCCGCTCTACTTCGAATACCTCACGCAAAGCACCGATTCGGAAGCGATCGATCGGCTTAGGCGGCTTGAGCGCGCCACGGTCAAAGCGGTTGGCCGGTTCGCCGATCCAGCCGCCGTGGTCGAGGTATTGCTCGACGATCGGGGTTTCGAGCGGGACCTGCACGCCGACAAGGTGATCAAGCCGGCTGACAACGGCTACGCGGAGTGGAAGAGCAACCGCGAGCACTTCGATCAGCTGGTCCACAGCGCGCTGAGCGATCAGATGTCGCTCTCAGCGCAGAGTTGGCACGAGCCCTGGCGCCTGGTTACGTATCTTTTTCTGCACCCGTGGGCATCCTTGTGGCTGACCAACCTGGTGGTGCTGCTGCTGATCGGCCCGTTCGCCGAGGCTGCGGCCGGGCCCGCTGTGCTGCTTCTGTTCTACCTGGGCGGAGGTGCCTTCAGTGGCGCGGCGAACCTGCTTTTCGCGATTCATCCGGCCGTTGGAGACTGGGGTGCTCTTGCCGCATTGGCTGGCCTGCTGGCGGCAACCCTGGGGGTTCAGCCCATCGTCGGGCGGCTGACCGGGAGTCGACTGAAGCTTCGCGTGCCGGCGATTGCTGCATTGCTGGTGGTGATCGGGGTCGAGGCGATGCGCTGGATCCTGGTTGGGCGTATGGCGACGGATTTGTACGCCGACCTGTCTGGCCTGGCATTCGGTGCAGTACTGGCGAGCATGCTCAAGCTGCGCGATTCACGACGGGTGCGTGACCTGCTGTCGTACGCCGCCTTGTCGGCGCAGTCTTCCGAGTCGGGTGCGCCGAAGGAGTCGGCCCTGGCGCGGCAGGCGCGGGAAGCGGCAACCAGGTTGGAAACGAAGCGTGCGACGCAGCTTTACAAGGATCTGGTCGATCTGGAACCGCGCCAGATAGAGCACCTGTGCGGCTACCTGAACGTGGCGCTGCACGGTCCCGACGAGACCGTGCTGCAGGATGCCGCTCTGCGCCTGCTGTGGCTGCGCTCGAAATCGCATTCGGACCAGATGCGCAAGGCGTTCCTGCAGCTGACGCAGCCGAACGTGCTGAAGGTGCTGCCGATCGACGAACATCTGCGCCTTGTGCGCCGCCTGGTCAAGCTGCACGAGGACGCGGCCGCGTTGAAGGTGCTGGACGGGATCCTGTCCGACAGCCACCTGCGCCAACTGTACGGTCGCCAGCTGGCCGACTGTCTGCTCGGCATCTACACCGGGTACGTACGGCGCCGCCTGACCACGCTGGCGGAGATGATCCATTCGCGTTTGACGAAGTATTTCGAGGCGCCGGATAACCTCGGCGGCTTGCCGCCGGCGACCAAACCGCCGACCACGATGTACACATCGTCGCTGCGCCAGCCCAATACGCGCCTGCCGCCGCGGTCTTAGCATCGCCATAGGCGACGCAGGTCTGCAGTCCAGACGATTGCGGCGTTTCGCAGCACCACCGACCCACAGATTTACCAATGCCGGAGGCGGCCGTAGGATTCAGGGATCTCGGACGCGGTCATTGGTGACGAACCGAGTTCGGCCACCAAGAGTCACTCGTCCATACTCACTCGATACGCCGCACAGGAGTCTTTCGATGGGCGCCGAACGCAGGCGGCGGCGTGCATATGCCTGCCTTCAGTGCTGGGCAACGAGCAGAGGTTGGGTGCTCGCGACCTGCGTGTTTGTGCTGTAGTGGACGACCAGCCCGTAAATCGAGCCAGCGATCAGCGAGGTCGTGAGGACTGCGCAAACGGCGAAAACACTGCGCAGGATGGGGGACGTCGTACCGAATTCGGGCTTCATCGATTGCTCCTTTAGAGTCCGTTACGGGTGGGGGCCAGTTCGCGATGCATGGGTGCACTGTGCGCGCCGCCACCCCTTTCAGTCCTTGAGCGGAGTGAAAGGGTCCTTAAACGTTCTGAACGGACACCGCCGAGGCCCGAAAGCCCGGCGCCTGCTGCGTCACGGGAGGAGCCAGGGGCGGCTTGCTGGCGTGCGCCGGTTTCTCCAAACTTATGTCGGTTCAAAGCAAGGAGTTCGCGTGTCCGAACCGCTGCGCTTCGGTCGTTTCGAGCTGCGTCCTGGCGAACGCCGCTTGCTGATGGACGGCGAACCGGTTTCACTGGGAGCGCGCGCCTTCGATGTATTGCTGGCGCTGGTGGAGCGTCGCGATCGTACGGTGCCCAAAAGCGAGCTGCTCGATCTGGTCTGGCCCGGTCTCGTGGTCGAGGAAAACAACCTGCAGGTTCAGGTCAGCGGCTTGCGGAAGATCCTCGGCGGGCAAGCGATCGCCACGGTGGCCGCTCTCGGATACCGATTTGCGCTCCCGATCGCTCCAAGCGACGGCGCGTCGCGCCTGCAGGCGTCTCCTCGGCACAACCTGCCGCTGCAGCTGACAAGCTTCGTCGGACACGAGGAGGACCTCGATGAGTACGCGGCGCTGGTTGACCAGACGCGTCTGCTGACGCTGACCGGGATCGGGGGCTGTGGCAAGACTCGCCTCGCCCTGAAGCTTGCGGAGCGGATGCTGCCTTCGTTCCTGGACGGCGTCTGGTACGTCGATTTGGCGCCGGTGCTGGACGCCGAACGCCTTGCGCTCACGGTCGCCACCGCGCTGGGCGTGCCGGAAGAAAAGGACCGGCTGATCGCGGACACCCTATGCAACCGCCTCGCCGGCTGGCACTCGCTGCTGGTTCTAGACAACTGCGAGCATCTGGCTGATGCGTGCGCGGATTTCACTCGGCGGCTGTTGGATGCTGTTCCGGAGCTGCACGTGCTGGCGGCGAGCCGGGAAGGCCTTGGCCTCCCGGGTGAACGCGCGTTGACGGTTCGCTCGCTGTCCGTTCCTGCGCGCGAACCAACGCTGGATCGCGTTGCCTTGGCAGGCTGTGAGGCGGTGCGCCTGTTCATCGAGCGGGCGCAGCAGGTAGTGCCGAAATTCTCGTTGACCGATGAGACCGCCGAGGCCGTGGGCGAGATCTGCCGGCGCCTCGACGGCATTCCCCTGGCGATCGAGCTGGCTGCGGCCCGCGTCAGGATGCTCTCGGTGGGAGAGATCCACGCCAGACTGGACGACCGGTTCCGACTGCTGACGGGAGGTAGCAAGGCAGCCTTTGGACGGCAACAAACGTTGCTCGCGGCTATCCGGTGGAGCTATGACCAGCTGGCTCCCGATGAACAGCAGGTGTTGAACCGGCTTGCAGTGTTCGTCGGCGGTTGGACACTGAGTGGTGCAACCCGGGTGGTCGGAGAGACTCGGGACGAATACGAGATGCTGGATCTGCTTACCCGACTGGCCGACGTATCCTTGGTCGCGATGCATTCCGAGGCTGACGGCACAACCCGCTACTCGATGCTTGAGACGGTGCGCCAGTATGCAAACGACCGCCTGACCGAAGGCGGCGAGAGCGACACGATCCGCAATCTCCATCTCGAGTTTTACCTGGCGCTTACGGAAGAAGCAGAACCGGCGCTTGAAGGACCAGAGCAGAGCGCCTGGCTCGCGCGCCTCGACAGCGAGCGGGACAACATCCTGGGGGCGCATGCTTGGTGCGACAGCGGAGGGGATGGCACCGAGTTGGGCCTGCGCCTCGTTTCCGCGCTGCAGCGTTACCTGATACAGCGCGGCTTTTTCGCACTTGCCCACCGGCTCGTGATGGAAGCTCTGGCGCGACCGAAGACGCAGATAAGCGGCCTCGCCCACTGCCGCGCGCTCTGGAATGCGTCGGAAGTCTGCTTTTTCATGGGGCGGTACCGGGAGGCCAAGGCCTACTGCGAGAAGAGCCTGGCCATGGCCCGCGAAATCGGGGATGAGGGGAGAGTGGCCGAGGCCTTGCGCAAGCTGGCGTATGACGAACTCTCCCTCGGAGAGCGGGCAATGGCGCGCTCGCATTTCGAGGAAGCGCTGGCGTTGTCGCGAAGGCTGGGAAACGACCGACAGCTTGCCTGGGCACTTTCGGGCTTGGCTGAGCTGTACCGCGCCGAAGGCGATCTCGTCAATGCGGAGACGCTTTACACGGAATCCCTTTCGATCAGCCGTCAGCGGGCAGACCGGATCTTCGTTGCCAGCGCGCTGGCAAATCTCGCGCTGACGTCGCTCGCACTCGGCGCAGCGGAACGTGCCAGGGACATGCTGCTCGAAGGATTCGCGATCGCCGACGATTTGCGCTTGAAGAAGTACGGTGTCGCCCTGTTGATCGGCGCCGCGGGCCTTGCGGCCTTCGCGGGCGACTGGGAGTGCTGCGCGCGGCTTCATGGCGCAACCCAGGCGGCGTCGGAGGAGATGAACTATCGCGTCGAACCGGCGGATGCGCTGATTCTTGCACCTCTCGTAGAGAGAGCACAGGAGGCGCTCGGCGCCGAGGCGTTCGCCGAGCGCGAGTCAGCTGGCCGCACGCTTGCCTACGAGCAGGCGGTCGCGCAGGCGCGCGCGTGGCTCAATACGCAGCTTTGAAGATGCCTCCTTCCGGTTGAAAGGAAGCAACCGACATCCGATTCTGCGGAGGCAGCGTGAGGCGCGATCTCTCCAATTTGTCCGCTTTTCCGGTTGCGCCAGGGTCCGCACCGGGTCGCGACCGCGAAAATGGTGTCGCTAACGGCGCTGCGCCGCCAGGTCCGAAGTAGATCGGAAAGGAGTCGCCGCGGCGCGGGACGACTGCTGTACACACCATCGCGACTGGTGCCAAAATTATCGCGATCGTTCCGCGATTTGTCGGACCCGGCCAGGTGCGGACATTCAAGCGGGTGAAATCGCCAAACGGAGAACGACAGATGATTTACCTCCTCAGCAGGGCGATGGCGTACATCCTCTGGATAGGGGGCACGCTGGCGTTCGCTGGTATGACCGTCTTTTACATCTGGGTGTGTCTTATGGGGCCTGGCGTCGTCCGTCGTGGTGGCCTCTGGATGGTCCTGGTAGGAGGCCTGTTCACGCACGCCGTGTTCTACTTCGGAAGAGCGGGAGTGAGACGGTGGTACGTGCCCGATCTGCGTCCTAGGCCTCTGCCCGGGCACGACAACCCGAAGCGCCACTGACCCGCAACCCGTTTGGAATGTTTTCAACATCACTCCCGTTGCGCCGGATAATCTGAAAGCGGACCGTCGCTATCGGGCCAGGAGCGGACCTCCGAAGATTGCGCGAGTGATGCACCGGAAGCGGTCATAAGAGGCTGAAGTCGAGCTACCCGATAGCTCTTCCACGGATGCGGTGTCAGGGGAGTTACAGATGCGAAAGTTCTTTGTACTCGTCGCCTCGCTCCTAGCCCAAACAGCGTCCTACGGACAAGTCGCAGAAACGATGGGTGCGGCTGACGCTCCAATTTGGCTTGAGGTACTGTCTGATCACTTTGAGCTTGAAGGGAAATCCTATACGTCACGGTCAGATCTGGCGATGGCTATTCGGTCACTGCGCAATCCAGAACGGGTGTCGATTCATTGGGTGGTGGATGGTGGCAACGAGACACAGCGCACGGCAGTTCTCTCGAAGGTTGCCGAAGCGCGGCTCGCCGCATCTGACGCCGGTTTAAAGTCAGTGCCAGCCGTTGGCAATGAGGTCTTTCACTGATTGCGAACGCAAACCGGACGTCAAGACAGTCGACTCCCTCGGGACGTGCAAGGCTTCGCCCGATGGGCATGTGGTGTTCCTCCTGGCTGATGACAAGGAGGGGCGGAGGATGTTTGAAATTGCCCTGGCCTCGAAAGCCTCGGGCGCTGCGCTAAAAATCTGGGTCGACGACACGGTGACCGGCGCGTCCGGCTTCTGCCATGTAACGGCGATGGAGTAGCCGTTCTTCGAGCGCTTTCCCGGAGCAGGCCGGCCGTCGTGGTTAACACGATCGGGCCTCATTTCCGAAAGATCTTCGCCAGGTGTCATTCATTCGACCCGGCGATCCAGCATCGCCTGGGCGATCGTATTGACGTCGGTGTACTCCAGTTCGGCTCCAGCCGGCACGCCACGAGCAAGGCGCGTGACCTTCACGTTCGCATCGCGCGTACGAGCCAGCTCACCGATGTAGTGGGCCGTTGCATCGCCCTCGGGCGTAAACGATGTGGCGACGATCACCTCCCGCACGACGCCATCGCCAACGCGCTCGAGCAGGCGGTCCATCTGGATCTCGCGCGGTCCCACACCGTCCAGCGGCGAGAGCCGCCCCAGCAGCACGAAATAAAGGCCTGAATAGGCGAGCGACTGCTCGACCGCCAGCTGATCTGCGGGCGACTCGACCACGCACAAAAGACCCGGATCGCGCTTCGGATCCGCGCAGGTCTCACACAGTGGCTCTTCGCTCAGCGTATTGCAACGAGCGCAGTGGGCGACCCGATCGACCGCGTCCAGCAGCGCACGCCCCAGCACCGTCGCCAGTGGCCGGTCGAACTGCAGCAGGTGAAAGGCGATCCTCTGCGCCGATCGCGGCCCGATCCCGGGCAATCGCTTCAAAGCGTCGACAACCGAATCCAGCGCCGGTCCGAGCCTCATCGCAAACGCGACACCTGTGAGGGCCCCTCGAAGCTGATCTTGCCGCCTTTCGGTACCGAAGCTGACGCCACAGGCAGGAAGCAGTGGTCTGGAAGCCGGGATTTCAAAAAGGCAGCTTGAAGCCGGGCGGCAGCGGCAGACCCCCGGCGAGCGAGCCCATCTTCTGCTGGGTCAGCTCGTCGGCGCGGCGCGCGGCATCGTTGAAAGCCGCCGCCACCAGGTCCTCCAGCATGTCGCGATCGTCGCCCAGCAGGCTCGGATCGATCGTCACGCGCCGCGTCTGGAACTTGCAGGTCAGCACGACCTTCACCAAGCCCGCGCCAGACTGCCCCTCCACCTCGGTCGTCGCCAACTCGTCCTGCAGGCGCTTCATGTTTTCCTGCATCTTCTGCGCCTGCTGCATCAATCCGGCCAACTGGTTCTTCATCATGGGCAATTCCACGGTTTATCTCACTTGTCGCCGATCGGTTTGATCGAGGCGGGGTCCACGCTGGCCCCGAAGTTCTCGATCAATTCTCGCACGAAGGGATCCGAGTAGATCGACTCCTCGGCGTGTCGCTGGCGCTGTGCGCGCGCCTCTTCGTTCAGCCCCGCCGCGGTGGGGCCGCGCGTAGCGCCGATTTCGGCCGACATGCGAATCGGGCGCCCGAAGTACTCGGTGAGCGCAGCGCGCAGCCGTGCCTCGGCGCCCGAATCGAGCAGCGTTTTCACCGGAACGCGCAGCTTGAAATGATCGCCCTCGCGCGACACCAGTTCGCTGCGCAGCGCCAGCTCGCGCGGCATCCCGGCGAGCTTCAGCCGTCCAACCAGCTCGGTCCACGGCAGGTCTTCGCCCGGCTGGGCGGCGGGTTGCGGACGTTCATCGGCCTGCGCCGCGTGCGCGGCCACGGCGGGCCTGCCCGTCGTCTTGCCTTCCGTAGCGACGACAGCCGCGAAGGAGGGAGCGCCGCCCTCCTTCGCGCTCCGCGCTTCGGAGGACGAGCCAGGCGCGGAGGCGGACCTGCCCGCCGTAGCGCCGCTAGGCGCGGAGGCGGGCGTTGTTGTACGCGGGGGCCGCGGCGCGTTGAGCGCGGCGCTGCGACTCGCGCCCGATGCCGCCGGCGCCGCGTCGGGCTGAAAAGCGAGCATCCGCAACAGCGTCATCGTGAATCCGGCGTATTCGTCGGGCGCGAGGCCCAGGTCGTTACGGCCGTACAGGGCGATCTGGTAGTACAGCTGAACCTCGTCGGGCGTGAATCGCTGCGCCAGGCGCGCCACATCGCCGGCCGCAAGCTCGTCGCGCGAATGTTCCGCCACCTGCTGCGCCAGCGCGATCCGATGCAGCAGGCTGGCCAGGTCGCGCAAAGCCTGCCCGAACGAGAGGCTGCGCTCGGACATCGAGTCGGCCAGCGCCAGCAGGCGCGCGGCGTCGCGCTCCGCGAGCGCATCGAGCAGCTGCACCAGCAGCGTCGAATCGATTGCGCCCAGCATCTGGTCGACCGCCTGCGCGTCGACGCGACCGCCGGTGTAGGCGATCGCCTGGTCGAGCAACGACAGCGCGTCGCGCATGCTGCCGCGCGCCGAGCGCGCCACGGCCTGCAATGCAGCGGGCTCCGCCGCCACCTGCTCGGCCTGCGCTATCTGCTCCAGGCGCTGCGCGATCGCCTGCGGCGTCACCTGCTTCAGGTTGAACTGGAGGCAGCGCGACAGCACGGTCACGGGAATCTTCTGAGGATCGGTGGTGGCCAGGATGAACTTGACGAAGTCGGGCGGCTCCTCGAGCGTCTTGAGCATCGCGTTGAACGCATGCGTGGTCAGCATGTGCACTTCGTCGATCGTATAGACCTTCACGCGCGCGTCAACCGGCGCATAGATGGCGCGCTCCAGCAATTGCGTCATTTCATCGACGCCCCGATTGCTGGCCGCGTCCATCTCGATGTAGTCGATGAAGCGCCCGGCATCGATCCCGGTGCAGGCGCGACACACGTTGCACGGCGTGGCGGTGATGCCTCCCTGGCCGTCGGGGCCGATGCAGTTCAGCGCCTTGGCCAGGATGCGGGCGATCGTCGTCTTGCCGACCCCGCGCGTTCCGGTGAAGAGGTACGCGTGATGCAGCCGTTGCTGCTGCAGTGCATGCGTCAGCGCGCGCACCACGTGATCCTGGCCAATCAGCGACTGGAAGTCGCGCGGCCGCCATTTGCGGGCCAGGACCTGGTACGTCATGGGGCGTCGGCCGGCCGGTTGGCGCCAAGCCGGCCCAGCGCATCGCCGGTCACGCGGCAGATGCGCCAGTCGGTGAGCACCTCGGCGCCGAGCGAGCGGTAGAAGTCGATCGCGTGCTGGTTCCAGTCGAGCACCGCCCATTCGAAGCGGCCGCATCCGCGCGCCACCGCGATCGACGCCAGGTGCGTGATCAAAGCCTTGCCGATGCCGCAGCGCCGCGCGCTCGGCACCACGTACAGATCCTCGAGGTACAGGCCGCGGCGCCCCATGAACGTCGAAAAATTGTGAAAGTACAGCGCGAAGCCGACTGCTTCGTCGCCCTGCCAGGCGATCGAGGCCTCGATGACCGGGCGGCTGGCGCCAAGCTCATCGCGGATCTGCTCTTCGCTCGCGACCACCTGATGCTCCAGACGCTCGAAGCGCGCCAGATCGCGCACCAGCGACAACAGCACCGCCGCGTGCTGCGGCCGCGCCGGCTCGATGCGCAGCGAGCTATGCATATGCTTCGTCTCCGGATCCGCGGGTCTTATTCAGGACAGTAAAGGCGAGCCTGATCCTCGGCACTCGGGGAATTCCGCTATGGCTGCTTCGTTCCCGACCTGACCAGGTTTACGGCGCCTCGATGCGAGGGGGCCCGCCGCTGTC